>Ga0209572_1000107_pt1 | contig 183453 bp, 149 predicted proteins | sample EBPBio232012_DNA_FD_185867 | JGI IMG/M metagenome (GOLD analysis project Ga0209572, IMG submission 185867) | Wastewater treatment Type I Accumulibacter community from EBPR Bioreactor in Madison, WI, USA - Reactor 1_1/23/2012_ DNA (SPAdes)... | ecosystem: Engineered > Bioreactor > EBPR >...
TTCCAATATCTCAGCTCGGCTGCGGAACTTCCGGCTCTTCTGTGATAAATTTTCTCCCATAACTTTTTAGCAGCTAAGCTATGGGAGCGCGCTGAAACAGGAAATATGTACTTGGCCGGAGGCTTACCTTTTCTGATAGAACATTTGGTGAATTTGTTGGAGAGGCAACTGGCTTAGACATTTTCGCAGAGAAATATCACTATGATTCCAATTCAAAAGCGAACCGCCTTCGTGGATTTATGAAAATTGAAACCAACTATGTTGTTGGCAAACTTCTCGGCCATTTCTGCGATTATTGGTTATCAAAGGCACAGACAAATCAAATTTACTGGAGTGCTGACGAAAAATTATATACAGAATGCCTGCGTATTGTAGAACGATTGACAAAGAATAATATTGTTGAACATTTAGATGTCCTTAAGCCAAACTCCAATGCAAAGGACTTTGAACTATTAGCAAAGTCAATTAAAGAGAGTATTGAAAAGAATGAGCCTGAAGCAGCGCTTGACCGGCTTCATACTTTTGTAATTAAATATGTCAGACAGCTTTGCGACAATCATGGATTAAGACATGAAAGAGACGAACCATTGCATAGCCTTTTTGGAAAGTATGTAAAGAAACTACTAAATGACAAGCTCATTGACTCTATCATGGCTGAAAAAATCCTTAGATTTTCAATAAATGTTCTTGACGCCTTCAATGATGTTCGCAATAATAAAAGTTTGGCTCACGATAATCCTGTTTTGAATTACCATGAGAGTATTTTAATTTTCAATAACATTACGAACACAATTAGATTTATTGAGACAATTCAAAATCAAATATCTAAACAATCCACACAAACGGACTGGAATGAATTACCTTTTTAATGAAGTGCAATGAATAACTAATAAGATGTATACGGTAGCGATCATGCTTTAAAGAGGAAAAATAATGGCTAATAAATGGAATAAAAAAGACACTTATGTTATCGAAAGGCATCCTTTCGGGTCTTTGATTTTTCCAGGTATTAAAATCCTTATAATTGGTACTTTCCCAACTAATAGGGATAACTTTAGATATGAATTCTTTTATTCTGCAAAAGATAACTTATTTTGGAAAGTACTTGAAGATATTTACAAACACACATTCCTGTTTGACTCAGGCCAGTCTGCAGTTATTGAAAGGAAAGATTTTTTGAAGAAGAAAAACATTGGGATAACGGACATGTATGAAATGTGTTATAGGAGAAATAGCTATTCAACTGACGAAAATCTCTTTCCAATTATTCTGACTGACATATTTAAAATATTAGATAATCATAATACTATCGAGCGAATTATATTCACAAGCAGAACTGAAGTGTTTGGCGCATTCGGGTTATTTAAAACGTATCTTTTACAGCGCAATCAGATAATACCCGAAATGATTAAGTTTGATAACAAGATATTAGAAGGTAAATTGAAATATGGCGACAAAGAAATCAAGTTGTTTGTTCCATACTCACCATCACCACGTCTGATTGCAAATGGAAGAATAACAGGCTCTGAACTCGTAAGTATGTATAAATATTGCTTGACATAATATCCCGAAAACGAAAGGGCATATTCTAAATACCCAAATGCCAAATAGTTCATTGGAGTTTGACGACAAACTAGCCAATTCTTCATAAAGCCCCTAAGGGCATTTTGACCAACTTACATAGGAAAAAGTGGCAATAAGTTAAACACTTAATATCTTGAAAAACGATATATTAAAAAATTTATTACCTATTTTAGCAGTCTGAATTTTGTCGACATGAACAGAATAAAAGACATACTGGCAGAAAAGGGAATCAAGCAGACTTGGTTAGCTGATCAGCTTGGGAAAAGTTACAATATGGTTAATGGGTATGTTCAGAATCGACAACAGCCAAGACTTGAAGTGCTTTTCCAAATTGCTGAAATATTAGGAGTTAACGCAAAAGACTTAATAAAAGATAAGAAATGACAAGTATAGCACAAAGACAAGAATTGCAAAATAAAATTTGGAAAATAGCTAATGATGTTCGAGGCTCTGTTGATGGATGGGACTTTAAGCAATTTGTATTAGGAACACTGTTTTATCGCTTTATCAGTGAAAATTTTACCAATTACATCGAAGGTGGTGATAAAAGCGTTAACTATGCAAACTACCCTGATAAAGACATAGCTGCTGAAATAAAAGACGATGCGATAAAAACAAAAGGTTACTTCATTTATCCAAGTCAACTTTTTGTGAATGTCGCCAAGACTGCCAATATCAACCCAAATCTTAATACAGAACTAAAAGCCATTTTTGATGCTATTGAAAGTTCAGCAAATGGCTATCCATCCGAGCCGGATATAAAAGGGTTATTTGCCGATTTTGACACAACAAGCACACGGCTTGGTAATACTGTTGAAGCCAAAAACAGCCGTTTAGCATCTGTTCTGAAAGGTGTTGAGGAATTGAATTTTGGAAATTTTGAAGACAACCATATTGACCTTTTTGGTGATGCCTACGAGTTTTTAATTTCTAATTATGCAGCCAATGCAGGTAAATCAGGTGGTGAGTTTTTTACGCCACAGCACGTTTCAAAACTGATTGCCAAATTGGCAATGCACAAGCAAGAAAAAGTAAATAAGATATACGACCCGGCGGCTGGTTCAGGCTCATTGTTGTTGCAAGCCAAAAAGCATTTCGACAATCATATAATTGAAGAAGGTTTTTATGGGCAGGAAGTGAATCATACCACTTATAACCTTGCCCGTATGAACATGTTTTTGCACAACATTAACTACGACAAGTTTAATATTGCATTGGGCAATACATTAATTGACCCACACTTTGGAGATGAAAAGCCATTCGATGCCATCGTTTCTAATCCTCCATACTCTATAAAATGGATTGGTGATGATGACCCAACGCTGATTAATGATGACCGTTTTGCTCCAGCCGGTGTGTTGGCTCCTAAATCAAAAGCAGATTTTGCTTTTGTATTACATGCACTATACTATCTATCAAGTAAAGGCAGGGCGGCTATTGTTTGTTTCCCTGGTATCTTTTACCGTGGCGGTGCAGAGCAAAGAATCAGAAAATACTTGGTGGATAATAACTTTGTTGAATCCGTAATTTCTTTAGCTCCAAATCTGTTTTACGGCACATCTATTTCTGTAACTATTCTTGTTCTTTCAAAGCATAAAATAGAAAATAGAACGCAGTTTATTGATGCAAGTGGAGAAGATTTCTTCAAAAAGGAAACGAATAACAATGTGCTTAATAATAATCATATTGAGAAAATTATGGAAATCTTCGACTCAAAAGAGGACAAAGACCATGTTTCTAAATCAATAGCCAATTCAAAAATTGCAGAAAACGATTACAACCTATCTGTTAGTTCTTATGTAGAGGCAAAAGACAATCGCGAGAAGGTTGATATAATTTCATTAAATCAGACGATTTCAGAATCAGTAAATAAAATAAATGGTCTGCAAACAAATATTGATGCATTAATCAAGAAAATTACAGATTCAAGCTCTTTTAACAAATCGCTAGAAGGTGTTCCAGTAGAATGGCAAAATTTAGATGAAGTAACTAGCGTTTTGAGAGGAAGAAGATTAACAAGGGAATTATTGTCAAACTCCGAACAATATCCAGTTTTTCACGGTGGTTTAGAGCCATTAGGATATTATTCTTCATTTAATAGACCAGCTAATTCAGTAATGATAATAAATGTTGGAGCGTCTGCTGGAACTGTCGGCTATAGTTCAGTAGATTTTTGGTCATCGGATGGTTGTTATAGTATTGAGCATTCGGATAAATTAATTAGTAAGTTTCTGTATTATTTTCTAATTGGCGAGCAGCATTTTCTTAAATCAAGAGTAAGAAAAGCTGGCATTCCAACATTAGATGCATTTGTAATTGAGAAAATTCAAATACCAATTCCATATCCTGAAGACAAAGAGAAATCTCTAGAATTTCAAAAGGAATTAGTTCAGAATTTAGATACCTTTTCAGAGCTTACAGCAGAGCTTACAGCAGAGCTTACAGCAGAGCTTACAGCTCGTGAAAAGCAATATGAATATTATCGAAATTTTTTATTAACCTTTCCTAAGAATTATATAGAATCATAACATGGGACAGTCGTTAATAGAAATAGCTCAGAGTTTGAGAGCGGCAACACATACAAGACAAGCTGTTGCGGAAAGAACTCTTGATGTGAAAGTGCAATTAATTTATGCTTTCAATGGTACAGGTAAAACACGGTTATCTAGAGTATTTAAAAATTTGATTGCACAAACTGAAATTGTAGCTGATGTACAGGAACCAAACGAGGCATTTGAAAGGGTTCTTTATTACAATGCATTTACAGAAGACCTATTCTATTGGGTTAATGATGAACTAAAACTGAAAATTCAAAACAACCTTTTTACAGATTGGATTCTAAAAGATGAGGGACAAGACCAAAATATTGCATCTAACTTCCAGCGATATACCAATGATAAATTAACGCCAAATTTTGATAAGAATTTTACAGAAATACAATTTTCGTTTGAGCGTGGAAATGACGAACAACCAGAAAATGTAAAAATTTCAAAAGGAGAAGAAAGCTGCTTTATTTGGAGTGTTTTCTACACATTAATGTCTCAAGTTATCGATGTTTTAAATGTTCCTGAAATAGCTGAACGAAGCACAGAAAGATTTAATGAATTGGAATGGGTATTCATTGATGACCCAGTAAGTTCACTAGATGAAAATCACTTGATTGAGCTTGCTGTTGATATTGCCAAATTGATAAAAAGAAGTCGCTCAAAGTTAAAATTTGTAATTACTACTCACAATCCGCTTTTTTATAATGTACTTCATAACGAGCTAAGAGATGAGCAGTATAAAAAATATCTATTAAAAATATTTGGGGATGGAACATTTGAATTAGTAAGTCAGCCACATGATTCACCTTTTTCATATCATCTTTTCCTAAAATCAGAAATTAACAGAGCTATTGATTCTGGTCAATTGAGTAAATACCACTTCAATTTTCTAAGAAACATTTTAGAAAAAACATCAACATTTCTTGGACATCAAAATTGGGGTGACCTTCTGCCAGAGAGAACACCAGGAGAGCGTGATGCTTATTTATCACGAATTATAAATCTTTCAAGTCACTCAAAAAATGCGAATGAAGAGGTATTTGATATAACCGAAAATGACAAACGTGTTTTAGGGTATTTAATGGATAATACTAAAATATTTGAGTTTTTTAAGTAGTAATGCAACAAATGGCATCATATAAAACCATAGCAGAATCAAACAACTTTATTGTACTGGATAAATTCACCAAGTATTATGAAGTGAATGAGGCTCCGGCTGTTTACCAAACAGAGGCTGCACTGGAGAAGGAATTAATTCAAGACCTGATTAATCAAGGATATGAAAACCCTTTGAACTTAAATACGCAAGAAGCTATGTTGGCGAATGTAAGAGTGCAATTGCAATCGCTTAACAATGTGGAGTTTTCAGATGGAGAATGGAATCGTTTTGTAGAAGAGTATTTGGATAAGCCAAGTGATAATCTTGTAGAGAAAACAAGAAAATTACACGATAACTATATTTATGATTTTGTGTTTGATGATGGACATATCCAAAACATCTACTTAGTAGATAAAAAAACTATTGTACGTAATAAAGTGCAGGTCATCAAACAATTTGAACAAAAAGGCACACATGCCAATCGTTATGATGTTACCATACTAGTGAATGGATTACCCCTTGTGCAAATAGAGCTTAAAAAACGGGGAGTTGCAATACGAGAAGCTTTTAACCAGGTGCATCGTTACTCCAAAGAAAGTTTTAATAGCAGTAATTCGCTTTTTAAGTACATACAGCTATTTGTCATATCAAATGGTACTGACAGCCGGTACTTTGCCAACACGGTAAAACGAGATAAAAACAGCTTTGACTTTACCATGAACTGGGCAAAGGCTGATAATACATTAATCAAAGACCTGAAAGACTTTACTGCAACATTTTTCCAAAAACATACTTTATTAAATGTATTGCTTACCTATTCTGTTTTCGATACGAGTGATACACTCCTTGTAATGCGACCATATCAGATTGCTGCAACGGAACGCATGTTACGGAAAATAATAAGTTCCTATGAAACAAAGAAATGGTCAACAACAGACGGTGGCGGTTATGTTTGGCACACTACAGGTTCAGGCAAAACACTTACCAGTTTCAAAGCAGCACGTTTAGCAACTCAATTGGACTTTATTGATAAAGTATTCTTTGTAGTCGACCGTAAAGACCTGGACTTTCAAACGATGAAAGAATATCAGCGTTTCTCTCCCGATAGCGTAAACGGCTCTGATAGCACAGCTGGTTTAAAGAGAAATATTGAAAAGGAGGATAATAAGATAATTGTAACAACAATACAGAAACTAAACAACCTCATGAAAAGTGAAGGTGATTTAGCCATTTATCAAAAGCAAGTAGTTTTTATTTTTGATGAAGCACACCGTTCACAATTTGGTGAAGCTCAAATGAACCTGAATAAGAAGTTTAAAAAGTTCTACCAATTTGGCTTTACAGGAACTCCCATTTTTCCGCAAAATGCCTTAGGTGCTGAAACAACCGCAAGTGTTTTTGGTCGTGAACTTCACTCTTATGTAATTACGGATGCGATTAGAGATGAAAAAGTGCTGAAATTCAAAGTTGACTATAATGATGTTCGTCCCAAGTTTAAGAGTGTGGAATCAGAGCTTGATGAAAAGATATTAAGTGCAGCAGAAAACCGAAAGGCTTTTCTTCATCCTGAGCGTATTAAAGAAATATCTCAATACATTTTACAGAACTTCAGGTTAAAAACCCATAGAAACCAAGGAAGAAACAAAGGCTTTAATGCCATGTTTGCCGTGAGTAGTGTAGATGCAGCCAAATGTTATTATAAAGAATTAAATAGTTTACAAAACGATATCGACATACCTTTAAAAATTGCAACTATTTTTTCCTTCGCAGCCAATGAAGAACAGAATGCAATAGGAGAAATTGTTGATGAGACATTTGAGCCTTCTGCACTGGATAGTAGTGCTAAAGAGTTTTTAACAAAAGCTATCAATGATTACAACGCCATGTTCAAAACCAGCTTTGGTGTTGATAGCAATGAGTTTCAAAATTATTATCGTGACCTTGCAAAACGGGTAAAAAATAAAGAGGTTGACCTAATTATTGTTGTTGGAATGTTCCTGACCGGATTCGATGCTCCTTCTCTCAATACATTGTTTGTCGATAAGAATCTGCGTTATCATGGCTTGATTCAAGCCTTTTCAAGAACAAATAGAATTTATGATGCAACAAAGACATTTGGAAATATTGTTACGTTCAGAGATTTAGAAAAAGCAACCATTGATGCTATTACGCTGTTCGGAGATAGCAATACCAAGAATGTAGTTCTTGAAAAGAGTTACAAAGAATATTTAGATGGGTTTGCGGACATTGCAACAGGTGAAGCACGCAGAGGTTACGTTGAAATTGTAAAAGAATTAAATGATAAATTCCCTAACCCTGACGAAATCGTAAAAGAGAAAGACAAAAAGGAATTTGCGAAGCTATTCGGAGAATATTTGAGAGTTGAAAATATACTCCAGAATTATGATGAATTTAACCACCTGAAAGCTCTTCAAGCCATTGACATAAACAATCCGGAAGCAGTTGAAGAATTTAAAAAAGCTCACTTTGTAACAGATGAGGATTTTGCTGCAATGCAAAAAATTGAGTTGCTCAAAGAAAGGACAGTTCAGGATTACCGTTCTACCTATAATGATATACGCGACTGGTTAAGGCGAGAGAGAAGCGGGAAAGAATCTGAAGAATCAACGATTGATTGGGATGATGTAGTTTTTGAAGTTGACTTACTCAAATCGCAAGAAATAAACCTTGACTACATTCTGGAATTAATATTTGAACATAACAAAAAGAAGAAAGACAAAGCTACTCTCATTGAAGAAATACGCAGGGTTATCCGTGCAAGTGTTGGGAGTAGGGCAAAAGAAAGTTTAGTTGTTGATTTTATCAATGAAACTGACCTTGATACTCTTCAGGATAAAGCCACTGTTATTGACTCATTCTTTGCATATGCTCAGCTCAAACAGAAAGCTGAAGCATCAGAACTAATTGCAGAAGAGAATTTAAATGTTGAGGAAGCAAAGCGGTATATCGCAGATTCTTTAAAACGTGAATTTGCCAGTGAAAACGGTACAGAATTGAATGCTCTTTTGCCTAAAATGAGCCCTTTAAACCCTCGGTATTTGACAAAAAAGCAGAGTGTTTTTCAAAAGTTAGTGGCTTTTGTAGAGAAGTTTAAAGGAGTAGGAGGACAACTATAAATAACAAAAAATTAAATGAATTATTAAAGGGCCAATGCGTAGATCGACACTACACTATTCTTAACCGGAAGCTTCGTTACCGTTTTTCCTACACCGGCACCCTCACTATCGCCGTCGTCCCCTCATTCTCCACTGAATCATACTGCAGATTCCCCTCTACCAGCTGCACCCGGCTGCGGAGATTGCTGATGCCGATGCCCTGGGTCTTTTCTTCGGTCAGACCGCGGCCGTTGTCTTCCACCACCAACAGGATATGGGTACTCATCTTGCGTAACTGTAGCTTCACTTCAGTGGCTTCGCTATGCTTTCTCCCGGGCCATCCATTCATTACTCCGGTTCTGTAATTTGAGAAAGACCAATAAGGATAATAGTGAGAGCAATCAAAAAAATTGTATATTCAGAAACCGAATCCTGAGAACTAAATGATATGGAAAACCAATTTCAATAATCATTTAATCTAACCAATGCTCAGACTTTACCGGTATACTTCCTTCCTGATCATTATTTTTATTTTCGGTGCACAATGGGGTTTTTATAAGCATTACACCAGTCAGTTCCCCAATTTCATCGACAAATCCTATACGACCCATATACATGGGGCTTTGTGGATGACCTGGCTCTGTTTACTGGTCATGCAGCCATTACTCATTTACAAAGGGCGGGCTGACCTTCACCGTAAGATCGGTAAAGTATCCTATGTCCTGGGTCCGGTATTGATCCTTTTCCTTTATTTGGCCGGCAGAGAGTCCTACTGGAAGTTCATGAATGCTGGCATCGAGCGGGAGGCGTTGAAGTTCCTGGTACTGGATTCGAGGGGGCTTTTTTCTTTTACCCTGTTCTGGAGCCTGGCTATGCTCAATCTGAAAAATCCTGCTGCCCATATGCGGTATATGATCGCTACGGGCATACTGGCGATAGGTCCCGGTTTCGGCCGAGGACTTGTGAACAGCTTTGACTTCGATTTCGGGATGGTGTTCTCCATCCTCGATCTGACTAACCTTTTACTTGTCAGTTGTCTGCTGGGGTACGACCTGTACAAAAAGCAGAGCTATAAACCCTGGCTGGTTGTCTGGTTCGCTTTTTTAGTGGGCGGCATTCTCTGGCAGATGCGATATAATGCGGGCTGGCAGGCATTTGCCAAGATCTATGCATCAGTATTTTACTGATACTGCGTTTAACGGTGCTATTGCTTTTTCTAAAACAGAATTCCGTATTTTTCTAACTCATTTTTATATACTTGTCCGCTGTGATGCAACGTTGCCCTATTTTCACTTCATTGATGACAAGAAACAGTACCTGGGAACGATCCATTATAGCGGCCAGATACGGATAGACAGTTTTGATGAGCAGGCAGCGGGAATGCTGGGTGAGCAACTGTCAAAGACGCAATTCAGGCCTGTTACGCAATAAAATAGTGTATCGTCTTTTTAAAAAGGTAAGAGCAGGCATCATTCCTGGTTATTTACATTAAAGTCCGGTGTTTAGCGATACTTGATCGATCAACATTCGCCTGTATTTTGTAATTTAAAGTCATTAAACCGAAGTCTTATTTATGATTTATGAATTAATTGAAGCCTCAACAACCTCACAAGACAACAGGAACAGCGCAATATCATATTTGAATTTCTGTGACAAGCTTACTACTAACACTTTAACTGATGCTGATTGGGATCACGCCAGCCCATATGGCGGGATGATACCGGCAGGCGCTGTTGCCTTTTTTAAAATTGTCTTAAACGATATTCAGGACCACTCATTCATTCTAAGTAAGCAGATAGCCGATACGTACACCAACCTCCAGTTTTCGGGAGGTGATTACGAAAATGCCTATACCCAACTACAGGAGTTGACAAGTAATGAATTTGCCGTGGATGATTTCAAGATCATTATTGACGGCAATGGTAATCCCTATTTAGGCTTTGTTGACTTCTCGCATCAGGGTGTTAACTGGAATTATGCCCCTGATACATTTGAAGCTCCTTTCGGGAGCCTCGTATTTAAATACCTCAACTATTTCCTTTCTATGTCGCAAATGAGTGACAAACGCTTTGCTCATATTTGTTTTACCTCCGGGTTGAGTGATGGGGCCACAGATAATGAAGGAATTTTCTTTATCAACCATGAGCAGTTCGCCCTCCTGGAGAAATATCATTTTCTGGGCAGATCAGACCGGGGGAATGCATTTTGGGAAAGGAAGGAGGGAGTGGTTTTTAATTCTGTTGCAAAGGAATAAGACATGCTTTTGGACTGTAATTCACATTATTTTATGAGGCTTGAATGGTTAAAAAATTTATGTACAGGAACCTTCTGATAGTAGCAGTTTGTAGCTTTTTATTTTCCTGTAATGCGGGGAATCATAAAATTATTGAATTTCAGTATGGAGCTATTTCTGTGCAAAAATCGAATGTAATTATCTATTTCCCGGATACCACGCAGGTAGAACTATCCATAAGTGAAGCAGAACTGCGAAATGATTCACTCCGGCTTAAATTAACTGATCCCTCCTTTTTTTACCGTTTAAACATTCTCAAAGTGAGGGAAAAAACAAGCGCGGACCTGGAACAATTGTTTTCAATTACAGACAGTACCTACAAAAAGCCCGTTTTCACCACCATTGAACAGCAGCTGAAATTGGATCACGAATATTTCGATCTTTGGAAGGACCTGAGTGGAACCGTGAAATTGAGAGTAGCGGTTCTTTATCGTTGGGGTGAAGAATGGAGAGATACGATCGAGGTTTCGGGACGATTTTATGCAAATGTGAAATAGGGCAGATAGTTAAAAATACCAGATGTGATTTATGCAAACCGACTTTATAGGTCGAATTGTTGATAGTATAATAGTACGTCTTTCGGTTTTAGTTGCGATGATAGTTTTAGTTGAAGTGGCGGTTCGATTAATGAAGAAGGGTAACAGAATCTTAAGTTGGTTATTCCATTATTAAATCAACAACTTTGGATTCAATTGAAGATCCTTTGGGTTTGTGTCCGGGGAATTGAACTATTCTGTTTATTTTATATTATGAAAACGATTTTAATTTTTTGTATCTGCACTTTGTTGATTAGCCCGGGTTGTACTGGCAAATCCGAAACAGCGAATTTGAATGGTAGATGGGTGTATGTACGTCTTGATAAATCTCCTTCTTCGAAAACTGATTTTGAGAATTTTAAGCGAAAAAATATCGCAGGAGTCACATACCAATTTACTGACTCAGATATTCTTTATATAACCCAAAACTATGATACATCAAGGCACTATTATACATTATCTGCCGACAAAAAGTTCCTCATGTTTGAGTTATTTGGCGGCGCGGCTAGTTTGCACAAAATAATTCTGCTGAATAAAGACAGTTTTAAGCTTTCTATGAATTTTAATGATACAATTGTGTTTGCGAGGTTGAAGTAATAAGTTAATATGGTTTAAAAGGCAGGCTTAAAGGATACCGCCTTATATATATGCAACAAACACACATTATACTATTAATTTTAAGCATTATTCATATGACTGCTTGCAATAGTAAAAGTAAAGAATTCGAAGCCCCGGACAGGAAATTCAAATTTATTCTTCCAGCTGACTGGGAGGAGTATGATGACGGAGAAGAAAATACGTATGCTTTTTTCAACGAAAAAACATGGACGGGAAACCTCCGGATTACACCAATTTCCAGGGAGGCAGGTGCAGACCAAAAGGGTAACGAATCGGGGAATCTTTTGGAAAGCGAATTGTCTGATAATAAAGGCGCAGTCAGACTTAAACTCGGTCAATTTGACTGTGTGCATTACCGCAAAGCGATTAATCAGGAAGGAGAAGAGCTTATTATGTTTTATTGGATAGTAATGCAGCGAAACCGATTATTCGTTTGCTCATTAACAGTTGACAAAACCAGGGCTGACCAACCTGCTTATAGGAGTATAATCGAGGAAGTTCAACAGATTATTGAAAGTATTGAGGGTGTATGATATGTCACGGGAGGCTGAAGATATCTATTAATACTAAGGCTTTTATGACTATTTTCAAGCATTGCAGAACCAACAGTCAAAAATATTTTGATTCTCCAGTTATCAATAATACTTGTCCGCTGAAGTCATTTCCCAAGCCAAAAGTTGTGGTTATGAAAATGAGAATTCCCCTATTATTTATGCTTTTTTCTTGTTGCTATTATATTACAGCAAGCGGGCAGACCTATAATAAGATTATTAAGGACGAGGAATACATTGATTTTATCAATAAAGACATTTTACGGGATAGTGTTAAGGCCAAACACCGGGTACTTAAACGGCAGTATCCATTAACCGTAGCTCAATTCTACTACAAGGACTCTGCGGATTTTATTTCAAAAAACACCTATCAGAATCAGTACTTTATTTTCAAACGATTGCAGTATGGCGATAAAGTACTGACCAACTCACTTGATACGCTGTTTTCCAGAAAGGATATTGACTTTTTTGGCGCCCAACTGGAAGCAATGAAACCGGATTCTTTATGGAAATACAGTTTTAAAAGAGCTAAACTGGTGGACAGTGCAGAACATACTGACAACCGCCGGGTAAAACATACTGTGTACAGCTATTCACTTCCCCTGTTTTCATTCGATAAGTCCATTGCCATTATTATAAAAACATTCTATTGTGGTTTGCTGTGCGGCGGCGGAGCTTATTACGTTTACAGACGAAATAGTTTTGGCGATTGGGACCTGGTTATGAGAATAAACGAGTGGGGTGAATGATATCAACTTATGTTCTTGCATTACACCGGCACCCGCACTATCGCCGTCGTTCCCTCATTCTCCACTGAATCATATTGCAGGTTTCCCTCCACCAGCTGCACCCGGCTTTGGAGATTGCTGATGCCGATGCCCTGGGTTTTTTCTTCGGTGAGACCGCGGCCGTTGTCCTCTACGACCAATAAGATATGTGTGCTCATTTTGCGTAGCTGCACCAGGACTTCGGTGGCCTGGTTGCAATGTACATGGTATCTTTCATGCCTGCGAGGAACAGGCTGCTGTACTTTAACTGACACCCTAAGAATTTGTATAATTACAAAAAATTGGTAAGTTTAAGTAAATCGTATTTTAATGGGACTCAATACCTCTATATCATCAGATGAAGAATTTACCGATGACAAGATAGCAAGCGGACGATTTAACAATGTGAGCGAAGAGATCAGACCTGATATCCGGCTTCCTGAAGACGAGAAGATTAAAATTCAACAACTTAAAAGCGCTATTACGCACGGAATTGAAAGTGGTGTAGCCAGCAACTTCGACCCTAAAAAGCATCTTGAAAAAATTAAAGCTGCAAAAAGGAAAAATGGCTTGTAATACATTTACTACAAAGCTGTTTCAGATATATCAGCCATCTGGGAAAATACGCTTGAAACATGGTCTGAGAAACAAGCTGACAAATACTATTAAATTCCTTAAATTTGGACTGATATGACTTACCAGGTTAATATATTAAACCCCAAGGCTGACAAATTACTCCAGGACCTTGCAGCTTTGAAATTGATATCAATTTCAAAAACTTCTGGTAACGACCCTTTTTTGAGTGTTGTAAAACGACTACGGAAAAAGGCGGCCGTTAAACCGCCAACGTTGGAGGAAATAACAAAAGAGGTTGAATCCGTAAGGTCAAAACGATATGCCGGCAAAAGCAAAACATAAACTTGTAATTGACACTAACCTTTGGATAAGCTTTCTGCTGACCAGCGACTGAATTTTGCGATCAAATAGCCCCTGCTTTACACACTGGTAGTCCATTAAAACCTCGTTAATAAATACTGTTCCCCTACACCGGCACCCTTACTATCGCCGTCGTTCCTTCATTCTCCACTGAATCATATTGCAGATTCCCTTCCACCAGCTGCACCCGGCTTTGGAGATTGCTGATGCCGATGCCCTGGGTCTTTTCTTCGGTGAGACCGCGGCCGTTGTCTTCTACTACCAGTAAAATATGGTTGCTCATTTTTCGTAGCTGCACCAGCACTTCGGTGGCCTGGCTATGCTTGATGATATTATGGATCAGTTCCTGGAAGATGCGGTAGAGGGTAATCTCGATTTTTCCGGGGAGCCGCTCTTCGGGTAAGTTGGAACTGATCTCGTAATGAATACCGGAAGGACCGAGGATCTTCTGGCAACTGTCTTCAATCGCCAGTTTCAACCCATACATCTTCAGGGTCTGGGGCATAAGTTCATGCGAAATGGTACGGATTTCCAGACTCACCCTCGTGAGCTCTTCGATCAGTTTCGGATCGGCCTGCTGCTGCTGCATGGCCAGCTTGATCCCCACTACCTCCTGCGCAATGCCATCATGCAGTTCCCTTCCGATGCGCATTTTCTCTTTTTCCTCCCCCTCTATAAAAGCATCGATCGAGATCTGTTTCTGCCTGGCTTTCTCGAGGGCTATGCGTTTATTATTCCGGTTCTGTAGCCAGACCAATACCAGCGCGGATAATAAGATGATAGCGCCAACGATCAGGTACAACCGGTTCCGTTTTTGTTTTTCCAACTCCACCTGGTATTGTAATAACTGATTTTTAAACTTCGATTCCGATTCGGAATAAGCCTGGTTATTCATCTTCTGGTAATCCTTCGCCAGCAACTGGTAGGAGGAATCGATAAAGGCATAGGCTTCCTCATGGCGACCGGCTCCATGCAATACATTCCCGTATACATGCATGATATGGGTCATGTCCTTGGAATGCATCTTCTCTGCCATCGCCATCCGTACAGCTTCCTGTGCCTGCGCCAGGGCTTTCTCATGCTGTCCCTGCTCACTCAGCATTTCCGCATAGAAACTCAGGGCCCCGATACAGGTATAGGCATTGTCTGCGCGGGATAAACGGATCACGTTGTTGTAATACAGATCCGCACTGTCATATCTTTTCTGAAAATGAAAACTGGTGGCCATCAGCCGCATCACCTGCACGCCGTGTTTGCTGGAAAGGGAATCGATGGATTGCAGCGTCTGATAGGCGATCCGGAAAAAAGAATCGGCAACGGGATAGTTATTGAACTGCTTCCGGTCTGCATAAGACTCATCAAGATAGATAGCCCCGAGGTTACCCGCCAGTTTAGCGGCCCGCTCTTTATCCTCAGTGAGAGCGAGTCTCAAGGCTTCCCTCCAGTTGGCTTCTGCCTTATGTTTATCATCCAGGTAATACTGCGCATTGCCCTTGGTGTGCAGGATCTTTATGAGTAAGCGGTTATCCGGGTTGCGGCTGAGGAGACTGATCCCTTCGTTGCAATAGTAGATACAGGAATCATAGGCCGACAACAAGAGCTGCCGGTTGGCAATGCTATAGTAAAGTTCAGGATCCTTCTTATTCTGTGACAAGGCCGCTCTTAACTGCTGCAGGGCCTGCTGATGATCCGTGATCGTATCGATGGCGGCATAGCGTTGTCCGGCCGCCAAGGCCGGCAGCAAGAGCCCGAGGATCCATCCGTACCACTTCATACAAAATAGTTTTTGATCGCCACGGCCACCAGTTTGGACAGGGTACTGACCCCGAACTTCTGCATGATCTTCTTTTTGTGGGTATCCACCGTGGCCGAACTGAGAAAGAGTTTGCGGGCAATTTCTTCCGTGGACAACCCGTCGCAATAGAGGGTGAGGATCTCCACTTCCCGTTTGGTGAGCGCCTCTTTTAAATAATACTCACTGTTGATGCTGACTTTGACCGTGGAGGTATTCACATAATTCACTGCATCGGAAATATATTTTTTCAGTTGTTCGATGGCCGTAATAGCCCGGCTGATCTCGTTGGCATCACAGCTTTTGTGGAGATAGGCATTGGCCCCGGCTTCCATACTGGTATCGATGTATTTTTTATCGGCCGTCATGGAGAGCATGATCACCGGCATGGTATAACCGCTGTTTCGCAGTTTGCGTAAGGTGGAGATACCATCGCCTTCGGGCATATAGATATCGAGGAATACCATGGACGGGGCTTTGGCATGACAGGCTTTCAGCACTTCCTCCCCGTTGGTAAAAATGCGGATCTCCGTATAGCCGAGCTGCTGCAGCAGGCTGCTGATCCCCTGGGCCACCATGATATGATCATCCGCGATAAAGACCAGTTCCGTTTTGATTTCCATGCCTGCTGAAATTAATCATTTAAGGCAATGTACAGGTATTTCCACAAGTAAAAAATACACTGATCAGTGTATAGGAAAGAACAGGCTGTCTGGGCAGATTTGCTGAGCTGATTCCCGGCGGCTGATGACAAGCCAGTCCGTTTAACCATTCAACCCCTGAACCATGAAAAAGTTAGTGTACCTCCTTTTACTGCTTGCCTTTACGCAACTGCAGGCCAATGCCCAGCTGAATCCCTTTAAGAAAAAGGACAAAGACAAACAAACCGCAGCCACCGATACCACGGGTAAGGAGCCGGCGGAAGAAAAAGAGGAGAAGAAAAAAGGCGGCGGACTCTTTCAGAAAGTGATTGGCAAGATCTCCAAAGTGGCAGGTAATACCATGATGGGTGCCAGTGGTATGACCGCGGTGGGCGACCTCGCAGAAGCGGATGTGATTGTATCCATGGGCACGAATATTTATTCAAAGGATCTCGGACTCATGTTCACCGATTTTCTCGGGAAAGAGTGGGTGAACCAGGGCGATTTCACCATGCTGCAGATCGCTTCCAAAGATGCGTTTCAGTTTTATAAATACGATGGAACGATCAAAGTGAACGGCAAGGAACTCAAACACGTGAGTATGGGTATTCATACAGCTACGGAAACACCGGGTACAGGCAATAAGAAAATCAGTTTTGAAAAGAATGGCCAGGTGGAAGGGAGTTTTGAGATCCCCATGCCGGCCAATAAGATACGCCTGCTTTCTGTAAACGGACAAAGCAAAGGGATTAAAGTAGATTTCACCAAGGATGTGGCATTGGAACTGTCCGGTTATTCCACCGACCCCGGTGCTTTGGTGCGGGTAGATGTGGTAACCACGCAGATCGGTATCCGCACATTGAGCCTGGTCTGTTATGTAAAGCCGGGAGCTAAAGTCACGATTCCCGCTGCCGCTTTCCGTCATATCGAGAACACGAATAAATTCAATTTTAAAAACTGTTACCTGAGTGTAAGTGATCAGCAACTGGTAAATGCGCTGAATCCCACTGGCAAGATCCCCGCCACTCAACGTGTGATCACGGGCAGCAATGATGGTTTGTGGGTGGATGTAACGGCGGATCAGGAGAATGAGAAAGGCTTTGTGTTGAAGAACGGGGCGGCCGTAACTGAGAAGAAGAATGCGGCGTATGCAAGGCCCCTCTCATTTGCCCGTAACACAGCAGTGAGTTCCTTCTATACCTATGGCACTACCTATCTGTATGACCAGGAGAAGAACAACTGGACCCAGACCACGAGTACCAAGACGATTGATTTTCCCGAAATCCCGGATGCTTACCTGGAGTCCATGCTCGGTGATCTGTACTCTAAACTCACCGCGGCCTATACACAGGTAACGGGCAATAACGTATTACCAGCCGCTACCGTTCCCTCCTTACCCGCCTGGGAAAAGACACAGCAGTTCATGCGGGGTGAAGTGAATAATGATGGTGAATTCTTAAAAGCGTATCAGCAACTCGAACCCACGCGTACGCTTACTTCGGTGAGCAATAGTTATTATGGAGAAACGACTTTACTGAAAGAAGCCGGTGCCGATGCCCTGCTTAAAGTCTCCCTGGTTTGTCAGCTCAGTTGGGACAATAAACCCCTGATGACACCTTACCTCACGGTTGACCTGGTAGGTGCTCCCAATGGCGATTTCCGCTCCTTTATGGGCAATACCCATTATTTTACCATGAACATAAAAGGGGATGGCTATGAGCTGAAGAAAAAGGCCCAGGTGGAACTGAATAAAGTATTCCAGGTGGATGCCTTCGTGAGTCAGTTTACCAAGGCACTGACCGAACTCAAAGCCAAAGAACAGGCTTCGGGTGATTATGAGAAGATCTGGGGGCTGCAGCAGTGAGGGGGATAATGTTAGTTTATTTATGAAACGTTACAACATGAAAAAGCATTCGGTCATCATTACCTGTTGCATCCTTTTCAGTATAGCAGCAGTTGCTCAGCCGCTGCAAGTGCAGCAGTGCATTGTTGTCCCCGGAAAAGGGTGCGGAACGATTATGCTGGGTGCGTCCCGCCAGCAGATGGAGTCCCTGTTTGGAAAAAACCTCGAAAATGCCGCACCCAACGGTATAAGTATGTTGTTTGATGCCAATGGGAATGTAAAACATCTGGGCTTTCATTTCAGCGAAAGTCCATACATCATTGGCGAACAGCCTTCCGTTTTCAAAGGTCAATTGGAAAGATCGCTGAATGCCAGATCCACCCTTGAGCAATTTATACAGGTCTACGGAACGCCGGTCAGCCGGAAAAGCGAGGAGTTCATAGGTACATCAACCACCATTCTCTACTTTAACGGAATGGAGGTTTATTTTGCCGACAATGTGCTCAGTCATGTTTATATAAAACCTGCACAAATGGCTGCGGATCCCAAGGCAAAACCTGTGGAGTATGACCCCGAAAGCATCAAAATAGATTTTGACAAACTATATAGTAACATAGATATTCTGGGCACGAACAGCAACACGAAAACAAGTAATTCCAATACGGCTGTTCCCAAACTGGATTGTACGTACATTATGGACTTTGAAAAGTGCCGGAATATATTATTTACTATGTCAACGAAGGAAGTGCTGGAACATTTTGGAAAAACGGAAGGAAGGCAATACGGCATGGTTACCGAATACGCCTATAAGGGCATTAAGATATTGGTGGCCAATACCGGCATAGTGGAATCAGTGGAGTATAATGGATTTTCGGCCATGGATATTAAGCGGAAAGAGCCATATAAAGAGTTCAGGCCTTATGAGCAGATTAACTGGGGAAGTGATAAAGGCAAAGTGACAAAGATGATGGGTAAGCCGGAAAGTATACAAAAGCTCAAAAGCGTGGATAACGAAAAAGTGGAGTTGCTTTATTATGATGACAATCACAGTTCTTTTGAATTTGTGAGTGGGAAACTGGTGAGGATGGAATTCAAGCGAAAGGTATCCGACCAGGAATATACTAAGATGCGGCAGAATCTGAGAAGGCAGAACGACTCACTCGAAGCTTTGAAAACGCCCGCGCAAAGAGCCAGGGACCGCCAACATGAAGTGAGCCTGGCTTTTACTGAGGTGCAAGATAGAATTAAGGCTTATATCAACGAAATAAACAGGATTATCGGTTCCTACTCTACAACCAATATTAATTTACGCTCTGATCAGGAAAGAGCAGTAGCGGCCTTATCAAAAGAAGTATTCAAGCTGGTTGACGATTTTTTAAAAAAGTATGATGGGCAACTCCCGTCGGCAGTCGTCGACCATCTTTTGAATTTAAAGCAAAAACTAAGCGATTAAGGATTCCTGAATGGCATGATACAGAAAGCAGGTTTTACTGCTTTTTAGCACAGCAAAACCGGTTAACGGTCTATGCATAGCGCTGTTTATATACTATTTGTTAAAACTTCCTCATTTCCTTCAGCGCATCGAATATTTATTGTGAATTTATCGCTTACCTTGTATCCTATACCAGACTGGTCAATAGCCTGTCTATTTTAAACAACCACCTATGTCCACTTCTTCCCATGCGGAAATCCTGGAATACCTGAACCATGGAGATGCCGGCCTGGCGGTACGCCGCCTGCTGGATTATTGTCTTGATACCGGTCAGGAGGAGCTGATCCGTGAAGCCATCCGGCTGAGCCGGTCTTATCATCAGGCCACGGAAATTGGTTCCCTGCCCGACAGTTTTACTGAACAGGCCCGCAGCCTGATTGATAAAGCGGCGGCTACGGGTCAGCAGCATCCGGCTCCACAGTTACTGATCACCGCCGACCAGGTGGCTAAGACCTATACGGGCGGCAACTTCAGTCTGAAGCCGATCAGTTTCTCCCTGCAAACCGGGCAGGTGCTCGGGGTAGTGGGGGAGAATGGCAACGGGAAGACGACTTTATTGCGCTGTCTCGCCGGTCAGCTCGCCCTCGATGGAGGTAAGATTGATTATCACCTGCTGCGCAAGCCGGATTATTATGCCATCAAGAATCATATTGCCTTTATTCCGCAACGGATACCAAGATGGTATGGCCTGCTCAAGGACAACCTCCATTTCAGCGCGGCTATTTCGGGTATACATGACGGGGATAATGACCGGATGGTGGAATTCATGCTGGAGCGGCTGAACCTGACCCGTTTTGCCCACCTCACCTGGAACCAGATCAGCAGCGGCTACCGCACGCGGTTTGAGATCGCCCGTATTTTATTGCAACGTCCCCGTTTACTGATCCTGGATGAGCCCCTGGCCAACCTGGATATCAATGCCCAGCAAACCATCCTCACCGACCTCGTGTTCATGGCCCGTGCGGCGCATAACCCGATGGGGATCGTGCTCAGTTCGCAGCAATTGCATGAAGTGGAAAAAGTGGCGGATACGGTCATCTTTATCAAAGACGGGAATTGCCTGTACAGCAGTACCGATAAAGAAGAGAAAATCACGAGTACGGCGATCGAGTTTGAAACCACGCTGGACCGCGACAGTATTCACGGCCTGTTTGCGGCGGGGGACGTGAGCCTGCAGTACAACGGGGGATTTTATACCATTGAGTCCACCGTACTTTCTGCGGCGCAACTGCTGGCCACCCTTGTGCAGGCACAGGTACCCCTGACCTATTACCGCGATATCACGTACAGCACTAAACGTTTTTTCTAAATTAATTTTCCCGTATGTCTACTTCTAACAGACCCCTGGTGCCTTCTTTTTTGCAAAAGCTGGATGACAGGCTGCTCCGGAATTACCCGGCCATCTGGCAGACAAGAGTGCACCTGGTACTGTATTATGCCCTGCTGGTGGCGGCGGCCATCTTCGGACTTTCCTTTGTGACTTACGCCAATGCAAAGGATAACAGTACAGTCGGCGGCATGCTTACTTTTACCATACTCATCAGTCTGCTGGGTATGGTAATCTGGGTGATTTACCTGTTGCGGTTTAATGTATTCAAACGGTTTGGACAGTGGCGGGCAACAGATAGTTTATTGATGTATGTACTTTTTACCATTTCCGTGGCTGCAATAATTTCCATCTGCTTTATTCCTTCCGCCGTGCAAACCATGCGGGCCAACCAGCAATTCGGCAACGAAGAAGTGGTACAGGATATCAATGAAATCAACCGGACCGCCTGTCTGCTGGAGTATGATATTCTGGACCTGGACTGGAAACCGGATACCTGCCGGCTGATCAGTAAGCGGGAGGAAGAGGCTGTACGTGTATCGGTGGATACCGTAGCGGAAGAAGCGATAAGCAGGGAGGACAGTTATACACGGATAGATACAGCCGATCTGCGGCGGCGGATGTCGCAAACCGATAGTGTGGTAAAATTATCCGACTCGGTTTTTATTTTTTATAGTGTGCCCGACTACCAGTTTGTTGATTCTTATAAAGCGGATGAGTATACCCGTGAGAAAGTGCTCACCTCCGCACAGCTCTTCCGTACCTATCTGAAAACCCGTCCCAATCCCGACCGCGCCGTACTGGTAGCCAGGTTAAATGCGCTGGCAGCCAAATGGGCCGCGCCCGGTTATCAGTTTGAAAACGGGTACACCGTGTATGGTTCGGAAGAACATTATACCTACAGAATCCGGAAGAAATATGCATTGACTGCGGCCGATTATGGTATTGACAATGTAGTGGAGAAGAAATATGAATGGAAGGATGACGGGAGTGCCTATTTCCGCCTGCTATGGTATTTCACGCTTTCAATTACGTTGTTGCTGTTTATATACCGGCACAGTACCACCCGTACGTTTTTCCTTTCTGTACTGACCGCGGTACTGCTGAGTATACTTACCGGTCTGATGTTGATGGGCAGCGGGGGCGGATCAGAGGGAGAGAATTTCTTTATTTTCCTTGTTTTTTATTACCTGCTTTTCGGGGTATTGTCGCTCGTGATATTTACCGCCCGCAGCCGCTCCGTGTTCCAGGGCATTGCGCTTAACTTGTTTACCTTTCTTACCCCCTTTATGCCATTAGTAGTAACCTCCCTGTATGTGATATCAAAACGTTATGCTTATCTGCACAACAGAACCATTGAAGGGTCCGTCTATTATGCGATAAAGGATGATTTCGATTCCGGTCCGGTTTACCTGCTGGCCGAACTGGCCGGTCCGGTTCTGTTTTTAATCCTGCTCCAGTTTTTAATCAGAATACTGTACCGTAAATGGCAGGCGGCGCCAGAGCAGTAATTACTCTTTATAGGGAAACAGACGTAGCAAACCTTCGTATAGACTCCGGTGCAGGATGGTGGCATGATTGTCGTCGGTCATCAGTTTATATTCCAGCTGTTGCGGCGCTTTACCCGTTTTTTGTAACAGGGAATAAAGCCCGCTGGCTTCCCGCTGCATGATGGCATCTTCACCTTTGCCCACGGAAACATATACGAATGTGCGGGACAGATCCTGTGAAGCCAGTAAAGCGGGGGCGGCTTTGACCAGGCTTTCATCATCCCACCAGAGACTCGGACTTACAATCAGGTAATGCGTAAACAAAGCAGCTTTTTTCAACAGGATCTCCGTGGCGAGCAGGCCGCCCAAAGACTGGCCAACCAGGTAACGTGTCGTATTGGTTTTATACTGCTGGCTGATATACGGTTGTAATTCGGTTTCGATAAAACGAATAAAGGCTTCCGAATGCCCGGTAGTCGGGTATTTCTTTTTCAGGTCTTTCAGTTCCGTATGAAAAGTGAAATCCCGTTTCCGGTCCACATTGGCAATTCCCACGATAATACAATCCGGCATACTGAAAGTCATATTGAAAAACTGAACCAGTCCGGTAATATGCAGAAAGTCTTCGTTCATACTGCCATCCAGCACATAGATTACCGGGTAGGTCCTGCTGGTATCGTAAGTTGCCGGAAGATAGATATTCAGGGTTCTGTTCTCTGATAGTACCGTAGATGGCAATGTCCTGATCTCTCCGATCGTCAGGGGTTTTGTTTCCTGGGCTTGCAACAATAGTGACATGAAAAGAACCATAGTGAGAAGGACAAACTGCTTCATATATGCCGGTTTTGGAGTCTGTAAAAAGATAAAGATAGCCATGGTCAGTCAATAATCCGGGCTGTTTGATCTTTCCGGTTTTCATTGAGGAAAATCAGTTATTTTTCACCCGTTCCCCTGCTGAAATCCGTACCTTTAAAGCCTTAATTTCCTTGTATGATACGCATTGCCACACTTCTGCTTTCTGTTTGTTTTATTAGTTCCCTTGCTGCCCAGACCGCTGCTGAAAAACGCATTGATAAATCAGTGGATTCTTTGTTAAAGCTCATGACGCTTGATGAAAAGATCGGGCAGATGAATCAGTATAACGGTCCCTGGGCCGCTACCGGTCCGCTCACCAATGAAGGCAACCTGGTAGGGCAGATTAAAGAAGGTAAAGTTGGCTCCATGCTGAATGTAACCGGGGTAAAAAGAACGCGTGAATTACAGGACCTGGCCATGCAGAGCCGGTTGAAGATCCCGCTGTTGTTTGGCCAGGATGTGATCCATGGTTTCCGCACTATTTTTCCCATTCCGTTAGGTGAAGCGGCCAGCTGGGATCTCAAAGCTATGGAAGCCGGAGCCCGTGTGGCTGCTGTTGAAGCCAGTGCGGCGGGGGTACACTGGACCTTTGCGCCGATGGTGGATATTGCCCGTGATCCACGCTGGGGCCGGGTAATGGAAGGTGCCGGAGAGGACACGTATCTCGGTTCACTCATTGCGAAAGCAAGGGTAAAAGGGTTCCAGGGAAATGGATTCGGCGATACTGCTTCCGTAATGGCCTGTGCCAAACACTTTGCCGCTTATGGAGCGGCTGTGGGTGGCCGTGATTATAATAGTGTGGATATGAGTCTGCGCCAGCTGCATGAAACCTATCTGCCTCCTTTCAAAGCGGCTGTGGATGCGGGTGCCGCCACGTTTATGAATTCTTTCAATGATATCAACGGGATACCGGCTACCGGGAATAAATATATTCAGCGGGATATTTTAAAAGGGCAATGGAAGTTTAAAGGATTTGTGGTGAGTGACTGGGGCAGTATTGGTGAAATGATCAATCATGGCTACTCAAAAGACAACAAGGAAGCCGGAATGCAGGCCGCCAATGCCGGCAGTGATATGGACATGGAAAGCAGGAGTTATATCCAGCACCTGGCCGCCCTGGTAAAAGAAGGGAAAGTGAAAATGGCGGTGGTTGATGATGCGGTACGTCGTATCCTGCGCAAGAAATTTGAAATGGGCCTGTTTGCCGATCCGTATAAATTCTCCAATGAAAACAGGGAGAAAACACAATGGAATAATCCGCAGCACCGGGTAGTGGCCCGTGATATAGCGAAGAAAAGTATTGTGTTATTAAAAAATGAAAAGCAGGTATTGCCCGTCAGTAAACAAACCGGCAGCATTGCACTGATCGGCCCCTTTGTAAAAGCGAAAAGTGATCATCTTGGTTTCTGGAGTTATGACTGGCCGGATGACAGCACCCGGATTGTTTCCTTATGGGATGGGGTAAAATCAAAAGTTTCCGCGCAGACGAAAATGCTGTATGCAAAAGGATGCGGAATAACAGAGCTGGATAAAACAGGTTTTGCCGAAGCCGTGGAGACTGCGCGTAAAGCCGATTATGTCATCCTCACCGTTGGAGAAACCCGTGATATGAGCGGAGAAGCCAAGAGCCGCAGCAGCATTCAGTTGCCCGGTGTGCAGGAAGAGCTCGTCAAAGAAATTGTTTCATTGGGCAAACCCACCGTAGTGATGATCAGTGCGGGTCGTCCATTGGTGTTCAACTGGACCGCGGATCATGCGCCGGCTATTCTCTATACCTGGTGGCTGGGTACCGAGGCCGGTAATGCCATGGCCGATGTGCTCTTTGGGGATTATAATCCTTCCGGTAAACTGCCCATGAGTTTCCCGCGTACGGAAGGGCAGATTCCCATTTATTACAATCATTATTTTACCGGCAGACCGGCAAAGAATGACAGTGACCGTCATTACCGTTCCGCCTATACCGATTTGTCCCTGTATCCGAAATATGCATTCGGGCATGGATTGAGTTATTCCAGCTTTGAATACGGCGAAATTCAACTCAGTGCGCCCGCCTTCCATGCCGGGCAAAGTCTGACCGCTACTGTTTCCCTGACCAATAAAAGTAAAACAGCGGGCACCGAAACGGTTCAGCTGTATATCCGTGATATCACCGCATCAGTAGTAAGACCCGTGAAGGAATTAAAAGGCTTTTCACAAGTCACTCTTGCCGCCGGGGAAACCCGATCCGTCAGCTTTACCTTAACAGCCGATGATCTCCGGTTTTACAATGACCAGCTGCAGTATATCTATGAGCCTGGTAAATTCAAATTGTTTATCGGTACCAGTTCGGATAATGTAAAAGAGGCGGAGTTTGAGTTGAAGTAGTTACTTCACTTCCTCAAACTCAATATAATCCCCGGCCTTGTATTTGGAATCAGGCTGACTGCTTTCGGATTGCTGCGCATACCCGGATTGTTGCTGCTGCTGCTGTTGCATTTGTTCCTGCATGCGGCTTTGCATTTCGCGGAATCCTTTTTTGATTTTCCGGCTGGCGAGATAAACCGGGATTACCAGTTTAAAAATGAACTGGTAAAGGATGTATAAACCTAACGCCAATAATAAATACTTCATTGGACAGTAAAGATAGTACGGGGTCCTTTTTGGTTACCGGTTTTTCGGGTGTATTTACCGATTTATTAACGGGGTGTGTTTTGAGAATTGTATTTGGGGCGTACCGTATAATTCCCTTACATTTGCACTGGAATTAGACGAGAGAAGGGAACGGTGCCGTTCCCTTCTTCTTTTATACCCCATGAGCAACGACACACACATACAGGTACTTACCGAAAAGGTTAACGCCCTGATCAGCGCGGACCCGGAACTTTTTTTAGTGGATATCCGGATTAAGCCTACTAACAATATTAAAATATATATTGATGGTAATCAAGGTATTAGCGTAGACAGATTAGTAAAATTCAACCGGCAGCTGTACAAGCAGCTCGAGGAAGAAGCCATGTACCCCGATGGAGATTTTTCGCTGGAACTGTCTTCTCCCGGACTGGATGAACCCCTGAAACTGCACCGTCAATACCTGAAAAATGTAGGGCGTTTTGTGGAGGTACTGACCCTGGATGCCGTGAAAACGGAAGGGAAACTGATCAGTGCCACAGAAACAGAAATTGTAGTGGAAGAAGTGAAAGGGAAAGGGAAGAAAATGGAGACGATAGAGCATACCATCCCCTTTGACCAGATAAAAACAACAAAAATTCAAATTAAATTTTAATCAAACAGGATTACAAAATTCAGCGCTATGTCAAGTATTAACCTGATCGACGCATTCCAGGATTTTAAAGATGCGGAAAATATAGACCGCCCTACCATGATGAAAGTGGTGGAAGACGTTTTTAAAACCCTTTTGCGTAAAAAATATGGCAGTGATGACAATTTTGATGTGATTGTGAATGCCGAAAAAGGTGACCTGGAGATTATCCGCCGCCGTATGATTGTGGAAGACGGACAAGTGGAAGATCCCCTGGCGCAGGTGGCCTATACCGATGCCGTTAAAATTGAGCCCGACTTTGAAGTAGGAGAGGAATTATATGAAGAGATTGACCTGCTTGATTTCGGTCGTCGTGCCATCCTGGCTGCCAAGCAAACCCTGGCCAGCCGGATCAGCGATCTGAAGAAGAATGTACTGGCTAAAAAATATGGTGACCGTATCGGGGAAATCATCAGTGCTGAAGTATACCAGGTCTGGAAAAAAGAAATTCTCCTGCTGGATGAGGAAGGCAATGAACTGATTCTTCCCAAGAGTGAGCAGATTCCGCAGGACTATTTTAAGAAAGGAGAAAATATCCGCGCCGTGGTAGCCCGGGTGGATATGAAGAATAATAACCCGGTGATCATTCTGTCCCGTACTTCACCCGATTTCCTGGCAAAACTGCTGGAAATTGAAGTACCGGAAATTTTTGACGGACTGATCGTGATTAAGAAAATCGTACGTGATCCGGGAGAAAGGGCAAAAGTGGCCGTTGAATCCTATGATGACCGTATTGACCCCGTTGGTGCCTGTGTGGGTATGAAGGGTAGCCGTATACATGGTATCGTGCGCGAACTGAAGAATGAGAATATTGACGTGATCAATTACACCAGCAATATCCAGCTGCTGATCCAGCGTTCACTGACGCCGGCCAAAATCACCAGTATGGAACTGGACAATGAAGGACATCATGCCAATGTATACCTCAAGCCCGACCAGGTATCCCTGGCCATCGGCCGTCGCGGGGTAAACATCAAGCTGGCTTCCGAACTCACCGGCTATGAACTGGATGTATACCGTGACAATGAAGGAGAAGAAAATGAATTCGATATCGACCTGGAAGAATTCAGCGATGAAATTGATGCCTGGATTATCGATGAACTGAAAAGAGTGGGTTGTGATACCGGCCGCAGTGTGCTGAATCTTACGCCGGAGGAACTGGAACGCAGAACCGACCTGGAGAAAGAAACCATCGCGGATGTGCGGCGGATTCTGAAAGAAGAATTTGAAAAGGAATGAGCATCGTCATAAAAGTCATGTAGGGGCATAAAGGTCATATGGCCCGGCTGACTTCATTGAACAGTGCTGCTCACCTGGCTTATATGACTTGTTTGACCTATTTGACCGTTTTGATTTAAAAAACTTTAATGGCAGAATTAAAACTTCCACGATTATTAGCTGCGGCTAAAGAATTTAACGTAGGGCAGGATACTATTATCGAGTTCCTGGCAGGGAAAGGATTTCCCAAAGATGAACTGAAGCCTACTTCAAAACTGACGGAGGACATGTATCGTGCCCTGCAGCAGGAATTCCAGGGCGATAAGGCCGCCAAGATGAAGAGCGACCAGCTGGAATTGCCGAAGGGCTCACAGGCAGATCCGAAAAAGAAAAAAGAAGACGAGGAAGTCGTCTTTAAAAAAGAAGAAAAGGCGGCCGCCAAAGCACCTAAGAAGGAAGAGGAAGTGAAGCCGGTGGTGGAAGAAGTGAAGGAGCCCGTAGTTGAAATTGTACCGGAACCTGAAAAGGCACCGGAAAAAGCACCGGAAGAAGCGGAAGCGCCGAAAGTGGAAACTACAGGAATCGAAGGACCGAAAGTGCTGAAGAAAATTGATCTTTCGGCGATCGACTCATCCACGCGCCCCAAGAAGATTGTAAAAGCTAAAAAAGAAGAGGAAGCTCCTGCCGCCGAACCGGTAAAAGAAGAAAAGCCGAAAGCAAAGAAAAAGGCTGAAGTGCCGGTGGAAGAGGTGAAACCCGTGGTGGAAACGCCGGTACCTGTGAAAGAAGAGCCTGTAGCGGAAGAACCGAAAGAGGCTGTGATTGAAAATATTTCGGTGGAAAAACTGACCGGTCCCAAGATTCTCGGGAAGATTGAACTGCCGGTTGATAATGATACCCGCCCTGTAAAAGACGAAAAGAAAAAACGGAAGCGTATTCCGATTGAAAAGAAAGATACCAAACGTGAAATCTTCATCAATAAAGAAGAAGACAAACGTCCGGGTGGCGGTCCCGGCGGCTTTAACCGCGGACGTGGTAATGCGCCAGGCGGACAGCGGGGTGGAGGCAACAGACCTGTACTCGGTCGCCGTGAGGACAAACTGATTGACGAAAAAGAAATTCAGCGGAAGATCCAGGAAACACAGGCCAAACTCTCCGGCGGTGGTGGTAAAGGGAAAAACCTGAAAGCCAAACTGCGTCGTGAAAAGCGCCAGGAACTGGCAGATGCCATGGGTGAAGAAGGGGATAACAAACTGCAGGTTACTGAGTTTATCAGCGTAAGTGAGCTGGCCAACCTGATGGATGTAAGTTTTGCCGAAGTGATCAGTAAATGTATGAGCCTGGGTATAATGGTATCCATTAACCAGCGTCTCGATGCGGAAGTGATCGAACTCGTGGCCAGTGAATTCGGATTTGATGTGGAGTTCATCGATATGGAGAAACAAATGGAGATGGAGGAAGAGGATGAGCAGGACAGTGAGGATGAACTGAAGTTCCGTTCTCCGATCGTGACGATCATGGGTCACGTAGACCATGGTAAAACCTCTTTGCTCGACTATATCCGGAATGCCAATGTGGTAGCCGGTGAGGCCGGGGGTATCACCCAGCACATTGGTGCCTACCAGGTAGAGTTACAGAATGGGAAAGAGATCACGTTCTTAGATACACCGGGTCACGAAGCCTTTACTGCGATGCGTGCCCGTGGTGCGAAAGTGACGGATATCGCGGTGATCGTGGTGGCTGCGGATGATGCGGTGATGCCCCAGACCCGTGAGGCCATCAGCCACGCCCAGGCAGCTGGTGTACCGATGATCTTTGCGATCAACAAGATCGATAAAGACGGAGCCAACTCTCAAAAGATCTATGAACAGCTCTCCCAAATGAACATACTGGTGGAAGAATGGGGAGGTAAGTTCCAGAGCCAGGAGATCTCCGCCAAGAAAGGACTGAACATTGATAAATTGCTCGAGAAAGTATTGCTTGAAGCAGAGATACTGGACCTGAAAGCCAACCCTGACAGGGAAGCCACCGGTACCATCATTGAAGCCTCACTGGATAAGGGACGTGGTTATGTAGCCACCCTGCTGGTGGAGAACGGAACACTGCGTCATGGTGACCTGATCGTGAGTGGTCAGTACTATGGCCGTGTGAAAGCGATGTTCAACGAGCGGAATAAAAAAGAAGAAGAAGCCGGACCTTCAGCACCTGCTGTAGTACTCGGTCTGAACGGAGCGCCCCAGGCCGGTGAGAAATTTAAAGTATACGCGGATGAGGGTGAGGCAAAAGAAATTGCCAACCGTCGCGCCCAGATCCTGCGTGAGCAGGGTATCCGCACCAAGAAACATATTACCCTGGATGAGATTGGCCGTCGTCTGGCACTGGGTAGTTTCAAAGAACTGAAAGTGATCATCAAAGGTGACGTGGACGGATCCGTGGAAGCCCTGAGTGACTCCTTACAGAAACTGTCCACACAGGAAATCCTGGTCAGTGTGATCCATAAAGGCGTAGGTCAGATCAATGAAAGTGATATCGTACTGGCGGAAGCGTCCGATGCCATTGTGATCGCCTTTAACGTACGTCCTTCCCTGCAGGCTTCCCGCCTGGCCGATAAAGCCGGTATCGAAATCAAGATGTATTCCATCATCTATAACGCGATTGAAGAAGTGAAGAGCGCGATGGAGGGAATGCTGGAACCGAAAGTACAGGAGAAGATCGTGGCCAATGTGGAAATACGCGAAGTATTCAAATTTGATAAAGCCACCGTGGCCGGTTGTATTGTACTGGATGGTAAAATCAAGCGTGATTCGAAGGTCCGCCTGATCCGCGATGGTATCGTTATTTACCCGACAGCGGAAGGCGTGAATGCGGAACTCGGTTCACTGAAACGTTTCAAAGACGACGCGAAGGAAGTGGTATCGGGTATGGAATGCGGTCTGACCATTAAGAACTTCAGTGATATCAAGGCGGGTGACGTGGTGGAGGCGTATGAGATCGAGGAAGTGAAGAGGACGCTCTAAGAACCTCCACCTTCGCTAAACCTGCCTGCCGGCAGGCAGGGCTACGGAGGACAAGCGAGAAGCCAAATAAGCATCAAATCAGAAATTCCAAACCTTCTAAGAGTGATTTTCAGGGGGTTTGGAATTTATGTTAAAACCTTTGTTAAATAAAGCACCGGAGATACGATGGACAGGGCCGGTAAACTACTTTTGAAATTATGCGTAGCTTGAAGAAAATTGCAACAACCTTCTTTTTATTCTTTTCCCTGGTGGCGGTGGCACAGGGACAGCCCAAGAAAGTGATTGCGGATAAAATTGCGGGGATTGTGGGTGATAAAATCATCCTGTATTCGGATATCAGAAACTCACTGGCGGATATTGTACGCCAGGGACAGGAAGTACCTCCGAACGCGGAGTGTATGCTCATGGAGCAGGCCATTATTTCTAAAATGCTGATGTTGCAGGCGCAGAAAGATTCCCTGCCGGTTACCGATGAGGAAGTAGAGGCTGACCTGGATAACAGGATACGGACCTATATCAATCAGTTTGGCAGCCAGGAGGCACTTGAAGAAGTGGCAGGTAAAACAATTTACCAGATCAAGGATGATGCCCGTGAATCGGTAAAAGAGCAGAAGCTGGCACAGGCGATGCAACGTAAGATTGTAGACAATGTGCGCATCACCCCGATTGAAGTAAAAGCGTATTTCGACAAGATTCCCAAAGACTCACTTCCCTTTTATGAGTCTGAACTGGAAATAGGCCAGATTATTTTATACCCCAAGGCCTCCCGCGACCTGGAGCAGTATATAGTGGGTGAAATGAATAACTACAAAAAGCAGATTGAGAATAAAGTGTCTGATTTCTGCCGCCTGGCCAAACAGGTTTCTGAAGACCCGGGCAGTAAAGACCGTTGTGGTCAGTACCAGATCAACCGTGCGGAGAAGACATGGGATCCCGTGTTTTTATCAACCGCATTCCGGTTGAAAGAGGGTGATATTTCTTCTCCCGTTAAATCCAAATTCGGTTTTCATATTATACAGCTGGTGCAGCGGAACGGGGATGATGCGATTGTGCGTCATATCCTGCGGATTCCGCCGGTAACAGAAGAAGAAATTAATCAGTCCAAGCGCAAGCTGGATACTATCCGTTCCCGATTGATTGCCGGTACTATCGGTTTCAACGAAGCCGGATCCAAGTACAGTGATGATGAGGCGGCCAAGTATTCCGGACCGTTTATTACCGGTCGTGACGGTTCCACTTTTGTAACCATTGATCAGCTGGATAAAGAAATGGTGGCTATGCTGGGCAAAATGAAGGTGGGGGAATTTTCACAACCCACTGCTTTTGAAAGTGAGCAGGGTAAAAAGGGTGTACGGATCGTATACCTGAAATCCCGGACGGAACCACACCGGATGAACCTGAAAGATGATTACAGCCGTATTTCCAATTTTGCACTTGAAGAAAAGAAAGGGCAGACCCTGGATAAATGGATTAAAAACAAATTACCTACTTACTACGTTATGGTAGAACCCGGTACTGCGGAAGAATGCCCGCAACTGAAGAAATTCGACGGGGAAACAAAATCGTTTTGATTCCAGTCAATGGAAGGTACAAAGGCGGCTGATTCAGCCGCCTTTGTTGTTTTTAGGCGGGCCGGTAGCAAGAAATACGTATCCGGAAATATTAAAATAGACTTAGCTTTACCCGCATAACATTTAAGGCCCAACCTGTTGCCCTGTCATGAAACAGCTTGCTGATTATTTCATACACTCCCGCCAGTTTTACCACCTGCTGTTAGATGCGGATGGGAATACCAGTTCCGCCAATCATCTTTTTACTGAACATTTTGGTATAGATGCCGGCAGGAATATCACTTTATCAGTTTTCCCGCTTGATTCACCAGCCGAAGCCGTACATCTTTTAGAAGTAATCAGGCAAAGTCTCCGGGAGCCCGGCGTTGTAAGACAGGTTAAGTTGCACCTGCAAAAACGGGATGGGAGCCTAATGGATGGCGTCTGGGAATGTTCAGCTTTTACAAGCGACAATGGAATCCCGTTACTGGTACAATGTATTGCCTACGCCGGGGTGGAGCAGACTGGTTTGCGGTCTCTGACAAGCCGGGTGGCCCAGGATCGTTCATTGGAACGGTACATGGCGCTTGAACATAGTGCGGAGGGCTTATGGATGCTTGTATCGGACAAACCGGTTTCACTGGATCAGCCGGCAGACGCAATACTGCAATACTGGTTTGAGCATTCCACCCTGGTGGAATGCAATGATAATATGGCCCGGATGTATGGTTTTGAAAAAGCGGAGGAGCTGATTGGCGTTAAACTGGGTGCCATACTGGATGTGCATGATGAGGAACAGTTCAATGGATTCCGTCGGTTTATAGAAAATGGATTTACCACGACTACCCTGGAGACCCGGGAGTTTGATCGTGAAGGCAGGGTGAAGTATTTCCAGAACCGGATAACCGGTATTGTGGAAGACAACAAACTGATGCGTGTATGGGGAACGCAACAGGATATAACGGCACAGCGGGTAGCTGAAATAAAACTGAAGGAAAGTGAATTGTTTTTCCGGAACCTGTTTGTGAATTCACTGGACGGCATCATGATCACGGATGAAAACGGGACGATAACTTTTGTTTCCCCATCCGTTACGCCAATACTCGGGTATGAAGCGGACGAAGTGATCGGGTTGAACTGTTTCAGTTTTGCGCACCCCGAGGATCGTGAACTGGCCCGCTTGTCATTTGATGCAGAGCGGATGCATCAGACGAATGTGGAGTTTATATCACTGCGGGTAAGAAAGAAAAGCGGGGAATGGATGTGGTGTATCATCCGGGGGCATAATTTATTTGATAATCCCACCCTGAAAGGCATGGTGGTGAATTTTTATAATGATACGGTTCGGAAGCGGACCGAAAAAGCCCTCCAGGAAAGTGAAAGCCGGTTTCGTTACCAGGCCACAATCCTCAATAACGTAACCGACCTGATTGCCACCACGGACCTGGAACGGGTGGTTACTTCCTGGAATCATATGATGGAGCAACTGACCGGTATTCCGGAATCGGGTGCCATCGGTAAGCCATTCCGGTATGTGGTGGAACTGGATTATTCCCCGTTTACAAATGAACAGGTCATCAGTATCGTGTCTACACATGGTATCTGGAAAGGGGAAGTTTCTTTTACTGGTATCAACGGCGAACGCAGTTATTTTCTGACTACCATTTCACTGATGCGGAATGAAGCCGGAAAACGTATTGGCTTAATGGCCGTAGGGAAGGATATTACCGACCGGAAAAATGTGGAGCAACAGTTACGGGAAAGCGAACAGTTTTACCGGAACATGATTGCTAATTCGCTGGACGGGATCGTACATACCGATCCCTACGGCATTATCCGCTATTCCAGCCCCTCCAATAAAAATCTGACAGGATACGAAGCAGAAGAGCTGCTGGGCCGGTCCATCTTTGATTTTGTTCATCCGGATGATATTAAAAACGCCCGCCTGGCCTTTGATCTCGAATACAAAGGGGAGGCGACAGTAAATTATATTTCACTGCGGTTGCGCCACGCATCCGGTATATGGGTATGGTGTTCGATTCGCGGGCACAACCAGATGAATCATCCGGTATTCAATGCCATGATCATTTATTTTACCGATGAGTCTAAACGAAAAGGCATTGAAGATAAATTACGGGAAAGTGAACAGCGGTTCCGGAGCCTGTTTTATAATGTACAGATGGGTGTAACCATGCGGGACCCTGCCGGCAAACTGATCATGGCCAATAAAGCGGCTGAAAAAATGCTCGGTGTGGAACACAAGGATCTGCAATATTCATTTGTAAATACGGATACCTGGAATGCTGTATATGAAGACGGCACACCCATGCCGGTAGATGCGCATCCGGTGCCGGTTTCCATCCGTACCGGAGAACCCGTAAGGGGTGTGGTAATGGGGGTACACCGGAAAAAGTTTAATGACCGGGTCTGGATAATGGTTAATACAGAGCCTGTAATGAATGAAGAAGGACGTTTAATTTATGTTATTTGTTCCTTCATGGATATTACTGAACAAAAACGCCTTGCCCAGCAGCTGATTGATCAGGAAATTCAAAAACAAAAACAGGTAACGCAGGCTACCATTGATGCCCAGGAGAAAGAAAGAATTGAAATTGGCAAGGAGCTGCATGATAATATTAATCAGCACCTCAATACCACCCGGCTTTACCTGGAAGTAGCCCGTGAAAAAGCAAGCGGGGATTTGCTGGAAATGATCCAGCTGGCACATAAAAACCTGTCTGGCATCATTCATGAAATCCGTCAATTATCTCAATCCCTGGTACCACCGACTTTGGGAGACCTGGGACTGGCGGAGTCTGTTCAGGATCTCTGTGATGCACTGAAACGGGCACATAAATTCAACATAGAATTTAACTCCAGGCATTTCTTTGAAGAAGAAATACCTGAAAATCTCCGTCTGTCGCTGTTTCGGATCATACAGGAAAAAATCAGCAATATTATCCGTCATGCGGATGCCACACATATCAGCATAAAGCTGCAAACCGACGCGGAACATATTTTCCTGACGATAACGGATAACGGTAAAGGGTTTGACCCCCGGAATGTAAAAGCGGGACTGGGACTCAGCAACATACGCACCAGAACTGCTCTTTTTAACGGGAAAATGGAGATTGAATCGGCTCCCGGTGTAGGATGTACTTTGTCCGTGATTATTCCACATCACCGGGAATCGGACGGGGACTAGTGTATTTGGTTCAGGGGAATCGCCTACCTTTGCGCCTTCCATGAGCGACCCGATAAAACACGAATGCGGACTCGCATTCATACGGTTAAGAAAGCCTTTCTCATACTACCATCAGAAGTACAATACGGTACTCTGGGGCCTGAATAAGCTGTACCTGCTTATGGAAAAGCAGCATAACCGCGGACAGGATGGTGCCGGTGTGGCTTCCGTTAAACTCGACGTGGAACCCGGTTACCCGTTTATGAACCGGATCCGCAGCAATGCCCAGCAGGCAATTGCCGATATCTTCCAGCAAATCGGAAAAGAGATTGATGAACTGGAACGCTATCACCCCGATATAAAATCCCATCCCGGATTGATGAAGGGGCATCTTCCTTTCCTTGGTGAACTCTTGCTGGGGCATCTCCGGTATGGCACACAGGGAAAAAATAAACTGGAATACTGCCATCCCTTTATTAACCGCGATACCATTCCCGCCCGTAACCTGGCCCTGGCCGGTAATTTCAATATTGTCAATTCAGATGAGCTTTATACCCTTGTAGGCAAGGAGCCCAATCCGGCTGTACGCTTCAGTGACCTGGCGGCTATGATTGAACTGATGCATACCTACCTCTGTGAAGAGGATGAAGCAAGTCCGGAGAAGATGGATATTAAAAAAGTGCTGAAACGGACACTGCCCCTGCTTGACGGCGGTTTTCATGTAGGTGGTGTAACCGGTAACGGTATTGGATTTGTTTTCCGCGATGCACATGGTATACGTCCTTCGTATTACTATATCAATGATGAAGTGGTGGTGGCGGCTTCTGAACGCGCCGCTATACGGACTACATTCAATGTGGCGGAAAATGAAGTAAAGGAACTGATGCCCGGACAAGTGCTGATTGTCAGCGAAACCGGCGCAATTGAAATAGCCCAGATACTGGAGCCAAAGGAAAGAAAGGCCTGCAGTTTTGAACGTATCTATTTTTCCCGTGGCAGTGATGAGAAAATCTATGGCGAACGCAAAGCACTCGGGTATAACCTGAGTGAACCTGTCCTGCGGGCCATCGATCATGACCTGAAGAATACCATTTTTTCATTTATTCCCAATACCGCTGAAACGGCTTTTTATGGCATGCTCAAAGGCATGGAGGACTACCTGAATAAAGTCAAGATCGAGCGTATTCTCAGCTGGGGCAGGGACTATGATCCGGATAAACTCGCGGAAATGGTTAACCGCCGCATACGGGTGGAAAAAATAGCGATCAAGGATGTGAAAATGCGCACCTTCATAACGGAGGATGTAAGCCGTAATGAAATGGTGCAGCACGTATACGATATCACGTACGGAACGGTAAGAGCCGGTGAAGATTCACTGGTGGTGATTGATGATTCGATTGTAAGAGGCACCACGCTTAAAGAAAGTATTATCCGTATGCTGGGCCGGCTGAAACCAAAACGTATCGTGGTCGTGTCTTCTTCACCCCAGATCCGTTATCCCGATTGTTACGGTATTGATATGAGTAAAATGGGTGATTTTATCGCATTTAACGCGGCGGTGGAATTACTGAAAGAACGGAATAACATGCAGTTTCTGCAGCAGTTGCTGGACCGTTGCAATGAACTGGAACAACAAGGTATATTGCATACCGAGAATGTGGTGAAGCAACTCTATAAACAGTTTACAACAGAAGAGATTTCCGATAAAATTGCCCGGCTCATCACCCCGCCTGAACTGGATATTCCGGTACAGGTGATCTTTCAGACCATTGAAGACCTGCATCGCTCCTGTCCCAACAACCAGGGCGATTGGTACTTTACCGGCAATTATCCGACCAATGGCGGCAATAAAGTCGTCAACAAAGCATTCATGAATTATATGGCCGGGAAGAATGTCAGGGGTTACTGATCATCATTTTCACACAGGTAAAATTTCACACATGAAAACACTGATACTGGTACGCCATGCCAAGAGCGACTGGAGTGCGGATGGATTACCTGACTTTGACCGGCCGCTGAATGAACGGGGTAAACGGGACGCCCCTGTAATGGCCGCACGCCTGGCAGAAAAAATCAAACATCCGGATGCTATTGTGGCCAGTCCTGCAAAACGGGCGGCCAAAACAGCTAAACTATTTGCGCAACAATTCGGTATCAGTAAAGACGCCATCCTGTATAAAGAGGAACTCTATCTGCCGCCGCCGGCCGTTTTTTATTCAGTGATTGAAAAGCTGGATGACCAGTTTTTGCAGGTGCTGATTTTTTCGCACAACAACGGGATCACTGATTTTGCCAATGAACTTACGGATGCCCGGATAGATAATATTCCAACCTGCGGCATTTTTGCCGTGCAGGCGGACATTGACAGCTGGAAAGATTTCAGGACGGCTGAAAAGACATTTTTATTCGTGGATTATCCCAAGGCGAAATAAGCGTTATTCTTCAATCGTTGGCGGCGTTTTACGGCTTACCAGGAATACACCACCGAATATCAGGGCACCGGCTATAATTTTTTCCAATGTAAATTGTTCCTGCAGAAACAGCGCCGCGATTACCGCCGCAAACACGGGCTGTGTATAGATATACGATCCGGTGATGCCGGCTCCCAGGTGTTTGATGCCGAAAATATTAAATGAGTAAGCCAGGAATGTACCACAGATTACTACCATGCCCAGTGCCATATAATGACTGAGCTGAAAAGACGGCCAGCCGGTATGTATAAACTCGTTCCAGCCAAAAGGCAGAATCATAAAGAAGCCGAATGTAAATACCCAGCGTATTACATGCAGGGGCGGGTAATCCCGCATAAGCGGTTTTACCAGTATAAAATAAATGGTATAGGCCATGGCATTTACCACGATATAAAGATCACCCGTTAAACTGGCACTGCCGTTTTTCTCTTTTGTGGTTATCAGTAATACGGCGCCACCGATACCAAGGGACAGACCCAATGCTTTCTGCCAGGTGATTTTTTCTTTTAAAATCCAGAAGGCGAAAACCGTAATCAGCAAAGGAGTACACAACATTAACAGGGCCGCATGAATAGTCGACGTCAGCGTAAGTCCTTTTACAAAGAGCATCTGGTTAATGGCCACGCCGGTAAGTCCGCAAAGCAGAAAACGAGGTATGTCTTTCCGTTTAATGGCGGCTGCTGTTTTTCCCATTGACCAGACCGTCCAGAACAGCAGCAGGCTGATACCTACCCGGAAAATGTTTAGTCCGTAAGCCCCGACCAGTGCCGGTGAAATATGTTTTACCAGGCTCAGGTTGAGCGCAAAGAAAAGGTTCGTGAATAAAACGGCTATATGGGCTTTTGTGGTAGTGGTCAAGGGCGCAAAGATAAATGAGATTGCGGTCAGTCAATGGAGGCAATAAGCTGTTGTATGCCTGTTGCCAATGATACAGTGGCTTCTTCCGGAAAGGGTTGATACGGGAATGTGGATGCGGCCTGCAGGGCCGTGGTAAGTGAAAAATTATCCTGGCTGATACAGAGGGCTGTTTTTCGTTCCTGGTATAATTGCCCCAGGTATTCCTGTTCCGTTTGTCCGGGCGTGGGAATCAGGATTAATTTTTTTTGCAGGCGGGCCATATCCATCAGTGAACTGTATCCGCTGCGGCAGATAACCCGGGTGGCTTTATGTATTTCGGCATTCAGTTGGGCCGCGGGTAAATGATTATAAAAATGCAACTGATTGGTGGAAGGCAGTAAGCCCGCATTACCCGGCAGGCCACGTACCAGGGTGGCTGTGCCATTGTACATCGCCAGTTCGTTTATCATTTTTTCTTCCAGTATACTCCGCTGCGGTTCAGGCCCGGATAAAAGAATCAGCAAATGTTCTTTATCCGTTTCAATAGCTAAATTATCCAGCCGGGTCAACGGCCCTGTGTAGGTCAGAGGAATGGCCGGTTTTTTTACCGGGTGGGATAAACGGCCGGCGAGGTTTTGTTCGCCTGCATAATCCGGTATCCAGCACTGACTGAACCTGTTTATAAAGCGGTAATTAAATTGTTGCAGCAATTGTCCGGCTCTTTCTCCAAATGGCGTTTCAATCCATAGCTGATGGGTGATAAATACGCAGGGAATGGACGAATGATGCAGGCCATAACGGTTATCACTGATAACGGCATCGATCTGGTAATCCCGGATTATTTTTTTCAGCCAGCGTCTTTCTTCCCGTATGATATGCAAGAGCCGCGGTGCCTGTGTTATCATTTTCCAGATCAGCCCGGACCTGGTTTTAGCATATTCTGCCTGGTAACCGAAAAGCGGCAGGAGGGGCAGATCGGGGAAAGCTTCCGTGAGAATGGCCGCCTGGGCTTTTTCCGCGGCTATCCATACTTCGGCCCCCTGTTTTAATAATTCCCGGATAACGGGGATACAGCGGGTGGCGTGACCGAGTCCCCAGTCCAGCGGAGCTACCAGAATACGGGGTTTTCCCTGTTTCGGAGCGGTTGTAGGATGATCTGTGTTAATTTTTGGCTGAAATTGGGTCAACAGGATACTAATTTGTTCGTAAAATAGTTTTAATTTAGAACATTAAGTGTATGAAACAGATCAATAAAATTGTTTTAGCCCTGTTAGTAATTATGGTACTTGCTTCCTGTACGCGGAACTATTATTCCGGCGCGGGTAAAGGCAGCCGTGGCGGCAAAGGTTGCGGATGCCCCAGTACGAGAATTTAACCGGACACTAAAACGCACCTCTGACATTGAATGAAGCGTTTTGATCGTAACATTTTACTGTTCACCCGGGAGGCATTCATGAGCGAGCAGGCTATCGAAAAAGAAGTCATCAGCCTGAAGTATCTCCTGTCTGTGGCGGATACGCCCGAACAATTCTGTATGGTCACCGAACTGGTGAACCGTAACCGCATTACCACAAATCCCCGTAAAATAGTTAAAGAAGCCAACCATTTCCGGTTGCGCCCCTTTCGTTTTCTGATTAATAAGAACTGACGCCAAGCAACGCTTCTTTCAGTTTGCCAAGCATTTCCCCGATTTCTTCTTTTTTACAAGTGCCTACACTCAGTCTGTACCAGGGTGAATGATTGGGCGCGCCAAAAGCATAGAAAGGAACTACGGCCAGTCCGGCTTTGTTGAGCAGGTAGGCGGTAACATCAGCCTGTGTTTCCAGTACAGTTCCCTCCGCCGTTTTTTTACCGGCCAGCTCTATTTTAATGGTGAGATAAATGGCTGCTTCAGGCGCAATCGCATCCACCGCGAATCCTTCCTTTTTTAATGCGGTAAATCCGTCATATATTTTTTGCAGGCGTTCCAGTATTTCGGATTTGAAATGCGCCAGGTAGTTTTTAATTCCTTCCCGGTCCGCCAGGTATTGGGCCACTGCTTTCTGCTCGGCCATGGGGGCCCAGGCACCAATATGAGTGAGAATGGCCTTCATTTTATTGATGATAGCGGCGGGGCCAAGACTCCAGCCCACACGGACACCGGTAGCGGCAAAGACCTTACTGATCGCGTCGATAAAAAGAGTGTACTCTTTCATCTCCGGGCGAAGCGAAACCGGGTTATAATGCTGAATGTCGCCAAAAGTGAGATGCCAGTACATCTGGTCAAACATCACGTAGAGTTTTTTCTCCGTGTCGCTTCTTCTTTTATTTTCTTCCAGTACCAGGTCGCAGATTGCTTCCAGTTCTTCCTTACGGAATGTGGTGCCGGTCGGGTTCTGTGGTGAACAAAGTGAGAGTAATACGGCGTCTTTTACATGCGGACGTATGGCCTCTGCCGTGGGCATAAAATTCGTTTCAGGTCCGGCTTCAATAACCACATGTTCACCACTTACAAAATGCGTGTAGTGATTATTATTCCAGGAAGGAACCGCATATATGATTTTATCTCCTTTGTCGGCAATCGCCCGGAACACGGTATAGATCAAAGGACGTCCGCCGGAAGCAATCAGGATTTCATTTACTGAATAATCCAGTCCTTCTTCTTCTTTGATAAAGGAATGCACCGCTTCCCGGAGATCCAGGTTGCCTTCCGCCGCGGGATAATTGGTAAAATGACGGCGATAGGCATCCACGATGGCATTTTCCAGTTCTTTTGGAATCGGGAATATAGCAGGATCAAAATCGCCGATAGTGAAGTTGTAAATCCGCTCACCCTGCCGGATTTTTTCCCGGATCTCTCCGCCGAGTTTAACGATTTCAGATCCGATCAATGTTTCCGACAGATGTGACAGTTTCATACAGGTTATTTGTAACGCAAAGTTATTGAAATTGCCCTGTTGTTCCGGAGAAATGAAGAGTGACTGTACCTATGGCTTTTCTTACTCTTTCAGCAGTAACAGCACGCGTGTCTGCCATTTGGAGGTATCCTTTTCTAATGCGGGGTCAGTGAGGTACTGTTCAATCACCGGCGATTTTTCTGTCCATTTTTTTGCAGCTACATATTGCCGGAGTGCTGTAAGGGCCAGGGCTGTTTTATCAGGCGCACCATAGTGATCGGTATATACCGCTCTGCCTGCTTTTATTTTTTCCATTTTTATGATGGCGGAACCCAGTTCCTTGTCATCGGGCAATGGAAAGGCAGCGGCCAGATCAACACGCTGACTGGCATTGTCTACCGTAAAAAACAGTCCGGTTGCCACATTTACTTCAGTCTGGCGGCGTTTCGCTTCCTGTGCAATCAACGGAAAATGCAGTGAAAGAAAGGTTGGCACTTCCCGTGCATGAACAACCTGGCGAATTACTGCATAGTTGGTTTCCGGGAAATCCATTTCTTTTATTTCATAACCTGTCTGCTGACCGATGGCCGGATTTTTTTGGGCTACCCGTTCCTTTAATGCCTGCAATCCTTTCTCAAAATCTTCCCCCAGTTGTTTATCCAGATCGGAGAACAGGTTGAATATATTCCAGGGGCGCGGGGTATCTATTTCAAAATACCAGCTGACCGTGGTGAGTCCATTGGCTTCAGTAAGTGTAAAAACGGAACGGGCTGTCATGGCTTTGGGGCGGTGAAAGCGAATCGTGTGATGAACCTGGCTATTGGCAATGGCCGTGGTCAGTTCAATGCTGCCTTCCCCGGAAACAGAAGGGTCGCCTTTCCAGTCGCTACGTGCTCCTGTATTACCATCAGTACCTGTAATAGTATTTTTTACCGTACTGTCGTGCTGGTTCCAGACGGACCAGGCATTGAAGTTTTTAAGCAGCACCAGTTCTTCATATACGGCCGCTGCCGGTGCTTGTATGGTAATGCTTTTTTCCAGGTGTTGCTTTACGGGCATGAGCCAGGACATAACCAGGGTAACCAGTAGCAGCGAAATCACAAAAAAGAGGCCCAGCCGGAAATAGTTCATGTGTATCAGAATCCTTTTAATGGTTTTTGATCTGTTGCGGTTTCCGGTTTCAATGTAATCCGGATATAATTATTCAGGTTGATGTATTTCTTCGCCACATCCTGAATCATTTTGCCGGTGAGGGAATCGATCATTTCCTGTTTTTTCAACAGGTCAGCCGGATTACTTCCATACAGGTAAGCTTCATATAAACCGGTTGACCAGAAACTGTTCTGTTTTAATTCCACTTCCAGTTTTCGTTTCTGTTGTTCCTTGATTTTTTCCAGGTCTTCATTACTCACGCCTGTCCGGATTAGTTTGCGCAGTTCATCGAGTGCGGCGGCGGTCAGCGTGTCTGCATTTTCCGGGGCACAGGGAAAACTGATATTGAACAGGACATTGGAATAAGGATAGCGGTTCATCATGCCCGATGCGCCAACCCCGTATACTCCGCTTTTTTCTTCGCGGAGCTGTTCCACCAGTTTGATATCCATAAGTTCGCCCAGGCTGCGTAAGGCATAGGCTTCTTTGCTGTTGTATACTGCCGGGGTACTGAACACCAGGTTCACCGTGCTTTTGGGTTCTGTTCCTTTGAATACGGTTTTATCCAGTTTGCCCTTGGGCGGACGAATACCCAGATCCCTGAAGTTTTCTTTTTTGGTTGTGCCAGGCAGACTGCCGATATATTTTTCCAACAGCGGTTTCAGGCTTTCTTCATTAAAAGAGCCGGTGAAGATAAAAGTGAAGTCGCCGGCATTGGCAAAGCGTTCTTTGTAGAGTTGAATACTCCGGTCCGGATTGATCTTATCAAAATCCGCGGGTACCGGCAGCCGGCCGCCCCTAGGGTGTTGCTGTGTAAGTATTTTCTGTACTTCCCCGCTATAATATATTTCCGGATTGGAAGCCACATTGGCATACAGTTGTTTCTGCCTTGTCTTAAATGATTCAAAAGCACCGGCATCTTTCCGCGGCGCGGTGAAATAGAGATAGACCAGTTGCAAAAGTGTTTCTGTTTCTTTCGGATTCGTACTGCCGTTCAATCCTTCAGTCAGTGCCCCGATATTCGGTGTTACACTGGTGTTTTTGCCTTTGAGCATATTGCCCAGGTCAATTGCGGAGAATCCGCCCACACCACTTTGTGATACAATGGCCGCCGCATTGATGGCGGAATAGTAATCCGCGTTTCCGGCCAGAGAGTGTCCGCCCTTACTGAATGCACGGAATAATATTTCGTCGTTTTTGAAAGTAGTGGGCTTGAGTACAACGGTGGCGCCGTTGGATAATTTCAACGTGGTGGTACCCACTTCTTCATCTGTTTTTGTACTGAGGATCCTGCCGCCTTTTAAAGCAGAGGCATCCATTAATGAGGTGGCCAGTACTTTTTCTTTATAGGGTGTAATGGCCGCTGTTTCCACGGCAGACAGCACCTGTTTTACTTCATCCGCTGACGGAATTTTTATACCGTCTTTATCGGGGGCATTCAGGGTAACCACCATATTCTTATTGCTGATCCATTGTGGTGCGAGGGCATTTACCTCCTGCAACGTAATGGTGCTGAGGTATTGTTTTACGAAATCATATTCCCATTCAATACCGGGGATGGGCTCTTCCGTGAGGAAGTTGCGGATATATTCTTCCACATAACTGGCGGATTCCTCTTTTTCCCGTTCATTGAATACTTTATCATAGTAACTGCGGATTTGCCTTTTCTGCAATTCAAATTCTGATGCGGTAAAACCATGCAGCAGGATTCGTCTGTTTTCTTCGGCGAGTACATAAAGAGAACGGCGCATGCCGGTATCGCTGCTGTTGGCAAATAGCTGAAACGCGTCCTTGGTCCGCGCATAGCTGTCACCGTAATACGAACCAGCCCCTACAAAAGGCGGATTGGCCTGCAGGGTCAGTTCGCGGAAGCGGCTGTTTTGCATACCCGTAAAAAGCACCCCGTTCATATAGCGTACATAATCACCAACCGAGTTTTCCGGTTTCCGGTCGCGTTTGTATAAAATCTCAATAGACGGGAAAGCGGTTTCTTTATCCTTGGCCACCACAGTCAGTAACTCCGCATGATCGGGTACCGGGAAATTTTCCCGTTTGCGGGGTTGTGCGGCAGCCGGCATATCGCCAAATATTTCCCTGATCTTTTGTTCCATATCATTTACATCCACATCCCCCACTACAATGATGGCTTGCTGATCCGGCCGGTACCAGTCGGTATAAAAACGTTTCAGCGCCGCGTGTGAAAAATGCTGGAGAATCTCCAGTTTGCCGATGGGCAGGCGTTCGGCATAACGGGAGCCCTGGTATTGCACCGGAAGCGTTTGTTTCATCATCCGTTCATCCGCGCCACGGCTCAGCCGCCATTCTTCGATCACTACTCCTCTTTCCTTTTCCACTTCGGTGGAGTCAAGTAAGGCATTATGGGCCCAGTCTTCCAGGATCTGCAGGCCTTTTTCCACCAGTCCGGGCTTATCGGTAGGTACGGGCAGCATGTATACCGTTTCATCAAAACCGGTGTATGCGTTCAGATCGGCGCCGAATTCAACCCCGATGCTCTGAAGATAACTCACCAGTTCATTTTTGGGGAATCGCCGGGTGCCATTGAAATTCATGTGTTCCATAAAATGCGCCAGTCCCAGCTGGTCATCATCTTCCATTACTGAACCGGCATTTACAACGAGGCGGAGTTCCACTCTTTTCTCGGGCTTTATATTGTGCCGGATATAATACGTGAGGCCGTTGGCCAGTTTACCGATTTTCACTTTGGGATCTACCGGCATAGGTTGTGCGGGATTGATCTGGGCCTGTAATTGTGTATAGCATACGATCAGCAGGAGCCCGGATAAAGAGCGGAGGAAACGTTGCATAGAAGGAGCTTTTGTCCGGTAAAATTATCCACCGGAACCCGGTTATAAAAATTAAAAATCCCGGCCTGCGGACCGGGATTCAGAAAAGGGGTTTATTGATTTGTTTTTTCCTTGTATTGTTTGGCGGCATCGGCGGCTTTCTGGAAATCGAGAATTATACCGTTGATGCAATAACGGAGGCCGGTCGGGGGCGGCCCGTCATCAAATACATGACCGAGATGGGCTTTGCAACGGCCGCATTGTACTTCGGTACGTTCCATGCCATGGGTATTGTCGGGTGTATAAATAATACTGCCTTTACTGATTGGCTCATAAAAGCTGGGCCAGCCACAGCCGCTTTCGAATTTGGTATCGCTTTTGAACAACGCGTTGCCACAGGCCGCGCAATAATAGGTGCCGGTTTCTTTAAAGCTTTCAAATTTACTGGTCCAGGGTCTTTCCGTGCCTTTCTGACGGGCGATATAATAAACCTCGGCCGGCAGAATCTTTTTCCACTCTTCCTCAGTCATGGTAACGCGGGCCGTATCTGTAGTTGAATAAACGGGATTGTTTTTCCGGGTGCTGTCCATAGTCGTTTTATTTGCAGGTGTTGGGGCGGATTGCGAATAGCTGCATTGTTGCAACAATCCGCAAAAGCCAAATAAGAGGGTGAGGCGAGAAAACCGTTTCATGATAATCATATAACAAACTTACGTAAACAAGGTTGGCCTGATAGCGGCCGGCCCCGGAACTTACATTTGTTAACATTTTAATATCAGTTAATTATTCATGGTAAAAATGATTCCGGGCATACGGATTTCAGTGCTTGTATGGTATATTTGTTCGAACACCAAGACGTATAATTGATTATGTTTAATTTAATTCTTTTTGGTCCTCCCGGTAGTGGGAAAGGCACGCAGTCAGACAAACTGGTAGAAAAGTATGGGTTGAAACACCTGTCCACCGGCAACCTGCTTCGCCAGGAAATAGCTGATAAAACCCCCTTGGGCATTGAGGCCAAAAGCTTTATTGACAAGGGCCAGCTGGTACCCGACGAAGTGGTGATTGGCATGGTGGATTCCTTTTTTGAACTGCATAAAGACGCCAGCGGATTCCTTTTTGACGGATTTCCCCGGACTGCGGCCCAGGCTGTGGCACTCGATAAATTATTATCACTGAAGCAAACTTCCATTGCGGCTGTACTGGCATTGGAAGTAGGCGAGGAAGAGTTGGTAAAACGCCTGCTGAACCGGGGTAAAACCTCCGGCCGCAGTGATGATACCAATGAAGAAGTAATCCGGAAACGGTTTGCGGTTTACACGAATGAAACATCAGCCGTGGCAGCGCATTATAAAGCGGCCCACAAGTTTCAGTCTGTAAAAGGAGAAGGCAGTGTGGACGATATCTTCGCCGCATTATCCGCAGCGATTGATAAAAAGATGGCGTAAGGATCAGATCCGGACATCGTCTTCACCCGCCCGGCGGAGTATGTCTTTTTCCTCAGTCGTCAGGGAATTATAGCCTTGCTGATTGATCTTATCTAAAATCTCATCAACGCGCTGCATGGTAACATGCGGCGTTTTTTTATACGGCGCATTTTCAGCTTTATAGAACAACTGGTCTTTGATAGCAGGTGCATTTTTGCGGGGTTTGTCCGGATTGAAAAGGTTATTGACCCAGTCAAAAAAATTACTCATCCATTCACTCCAGTCATAACCTCTTTTTACAAACCAGATAAAAAGATAACCGGTGAGGGCACCCGCCAGCAGCGGAGCAAATACTTCGATACGATAGTTGGGAACAGTAGCTATGGATACAGCGGTATAAAAGGCGGTCAATATCCAGACGGGAAGTCCGCCACCCAGCATGGGAAAAATCCGGTAGCCGGGAGATATGGTTGTAATAGCAACCGCAATGGCAAGAATACTGGCCGCGCTGCCATAATACATACTTACGGGTGCGTAGCCGGGTGAGCGCAATACTGCTGATGTAATCAAAAAAACGAGTACGCCGGCCAGTCCGCCATAAATGTAAAGGGGAACTATTTTCCGGTTGCCGGTAATGTCCTGCATTATATAGCCAAAGGTCCAGAGCCAGAGCATATTGGCCAGTGTCATCCAGAAACCGATATGCGTAAACATCGCGGTAAGTACCGTCCATGGTTTTGAAGCCAGCGTGGACAGATCGGATGACAATACCGCCAGGGGCAATACATCAGCTGTAAAGAAGCGGGTAACATCCTCTTCCGTACGGTAGATATAGTAATAAAATACTTTCGACAGGGCAATGCTGATATAGACAACCAGGTTAATCACAATCAGCCGGGTAAGGGCATTGTTGCTATCACCAAGGGTGAGTCGTTGTTTTGCTGAAGTTTCTGAGTATGACATGGGTTGTTACCGGATACAAATGTAATGGTTGGATCTGCTTTTTTCCCGGACCTGTTTAGTACAACGTTTTCCGGTTGGTTTTGTTCCAGAAAAAAACGATCAGAAAACCGGTGAGGGCACCACCCAGGTGGGCAAAATGCGCAATATCGTCTCCGGCAATCTGTCCGATTCCTCCAAAAAGATCAATCAATACATAAAACAAAACCAGCCATTTCGCCTTAATGGGTACCGGAATCGGTATAATCATCAGTTCTGTATTGGGGAAAAGATAGCCGAAGGCGATAAATATACCCATTACAGCACCTGAAGCGCCCACGGCGAAGGAAAAAGTACCCAGCAGGTATTGCATCAGCAGGTGGGCACCTGCAGCCCCGATACCACAGGCCAGGTAAAAAAACAAAAAACGCTTTGGCCCCCAGATATTTTCGAGAATCCGGCCAAACATGTAGAGGCCGAACATATTGAACAGGATATGAAAGAAAATGATATTATTATTGCCATCATACGAAGCATGGGCAAACATATGGGTGATCAGCTGGTACGGCTCAAAAAACGGGGTATTTACCGGCCATAGTCCGATTTTCAAGGTCAGCCCCCATTGCTTATCATATATCAGCTGGGCAATCCAGACCAGCACATTGATAATAATCAGGTTTTTAACAACCGGGGGAAAACGGTCCGGCCTGGTAAAACGGTAATCACTCATAGGGCAAAATTAGGCTTTCTCTGACCTTTTTAGTTTCAATTGAACCGCATTCTCAATATGATGGGTATGCGGGAACATATCCACCGGCTGTACCCGGGTAACGGCATACTTTTCATCCAGCAAATGCAGATCACGGGCCTGTGTGGCAGGATTGCAGCTAACGTATACAACCACCGGCGCTTCCATCTCCAGAATTTTTCTGACAAGTTTTTCGTGCATACCGGCCCGGGGCGGATCGGTAATAATCACATCCGGACGGCCATGCGTGGCAAAAAAGGCATCATTACAGATATCGATTACATCGCCGGCGAAGAAAGCGGTACCGGTTAACTGATTCAGGGCGGCATTTTCCTTTGCGTCTTCAATAGCGGCTTCCACCATTTCCACCCCGATGATTTTTTTTGCTTTTTCGCTCACAAAAATTCCAATGCTGCCGGTGCCGCAATAGAGATCGTACACGGTTTCCGTTCCACTCAGTTCCGCAAATTCTCGGGTTACCTGGTATAATACTTCGCCTTGTTTTGTATTGGTCTGAAAAAAAGATTTCGGACCGATTTTAAAGGCAAAGTTTTCCAGTTGCTCTATCACATAACCTTTACCATGGTAAGCCACGGGGGAGAGGTCGTAGAGGCTATCGTTCCATTTGGTATTAACGGTGTACAAAAGGGTGGTGATTGCGGGAAATTCAGTCAGTACGGCATCCATCAGCTGACTTATTTTCGACTGATCATCTTCCGCCACCACGATATTTACCATCAGTTCACCGGTGGTGCACAACCGCACCTGCATCGTGCGGAGAAAACCGGTATGATTCCGGATATCATAAAATGGCCAGCCCTTCAGTTTTGCAAAGTGTTTAATAAACAAACGCAGGGCATTGGTTGGTTCTCCTTGCAGAAAGCACTGATCTATATCCACCACTTTATCAAAAAATCCTTTGGCATGAAAGCCGGCCACATCCGCTTCGCTGCTGATGGATTCGTCACTGATTTCCGCTTTGGTAAGAAAGCGTTTATTCCCGAATGTATACTCGATTTTATTGCGGTAGTGCCTTGTATCCGCTCCTCCCAGGATGGGCTGAATTGCAGGTAACGGAACCTTGCCGATCCGTTGCAATACATCGGATACCTGTTTGCTTTTATACTGCAATTGCTTTTCATAGGGGAGCATCTGCCACTGGCAGCCGCCGCATACACCAAAATGGGTGCAAAAGGGGGTAACCCTTTCCGGCGAATATTCATGCACCTGCAATACCATGCCTTCGGCCCAGTCTTTTTTATTTTTCAGCAGCCGTACATCCACGAGATCGCCCGGTACCACGCCATCCATAAAAATCACTTTCCCGTCCACCCGGGCCAGGCTTTTTCCCTCCGCGGCATAGTCTTCAACCCGGACATTTTGCAATACGATATTTTTCTTCTTTTTTCTCACGCCGCAAATATACCTAAGCGACCCGGGCTGGCAGCCGGAAATTTCCTTTACCCAGGCAACGGTTTTGCGTTTTTTGCCCTCTTTATCAGCGATTTTCCCTCCGGGCCCCTTTCTGCGGCTCCCGGTTTTTAAATACCTTTACAGGATTCATGCGTATTATGAAACGAATATTGTTTTTATCAGTCATCCTGGCGGCATTTACGGCAGGAGCCCAGCCGGGTTATGAGATCAAGGTTACGTTCAAGCCCTTTAAGAACCAGTATATCTACCTGGGTCATTATTTCGGGAAAACCTATCCGATTATTGATTCAGCCAGGCTGGATGCAAACAGCCAGGCCACTTTTAAAGGGACCAAAAAACTGCCGGGAGGTATTTACCTGGTTGGGTATCCCAATAAAGCCGGTTTTTTTGAAATCCTGGTCGACAAGCAACAACATTTTTCCATCCTGGCGGATACGGCCACGTTATCCAAAGGGGCAAAATTTGTGAACTCGCCCGATAATGACATGTTTACGGCTTACCAGCAACAAATGGGAACCCGGGGTAAAAAGATTACCGATCTCCAGGCCCGGCTGAAGCAGGCAACTGATAAAACCGATTCCGCAGCGATTAATGCGGAACTGAGTAAGGAGGATAAAGCAGTGGCGACCTACCGCGATGATATTATAAAAAACAATCCGGATGCTTTTCTTTCGGTACTGCTTACTACCATGCGGGAACCCGAACTCAAGGGGGCTTTAAAAAATCCAACGAATAAAACCGATTCCACAGCCGCCTGGGAATATTTTAAATCGCATTACTGGGATGGCATCAATCTTTGGGACGGCCGGCTGGCCTACACGCCTTTCTTTGATGAGAAACTGGATAAATATTTTAATCAGTTAGTGGTGCCACACCCCGATTCGGTAATCAGGGAAATAGATAATATGCTGGGCTTTGCCAGTATCAATGAGGAAATGAACCGGTTTATGCTGGTGAAATTTGTAAACCGCTACCTCAACCAGAAATATATGTGGGAAGACGCGGTCTTTGTCCACCTCTTCGAAAAGTATTTTTCCCAGAAAACCTATACCTGGTTGAATGAAGCGGGTAAGAAAACCATCACCGAACGCGCTTATAGTCTTATGGCCAATATTCTGGGTACCCCGGCATCGGATGTGGAATTGCCTGATCCCACCGGCAAAACTCTTTCCCTGTATTCCATTCCGGCCAACTTTATGGTAGTGGCTTTCTGGGACCCTACCTGTGGCCACTGCAAGGAGACGTTGCCCAAACTGGATTCATTGTACCGGGCTAAATGGCAGGCCGACAGTATTAAAATTTTTGCCGTATCCAAAGAAACGGATGGTACAAAAGCCGACTGGATGAAGTTTATAAAAGACAATAAACTCATGGACTGGTCGCATGTCTATTATTCCAAAGTGGCGGATAAAAGCCGTACTGATAATGGCATTCCCGGGTATTCCCAGTTATATGATGTGCAGTCATTTCCCACGTTATATTTGCTGGATAAAGACAAGCGGATCATTGCCAAAAAGCTGACCTATCTGCAGCTGGATGAAATTATTCAGCTGAAAATGAAAGGCCAATAACCCATTAAACAACATATCCTGTATGAACGGAAAAAACCTTTACCTGTTACTGCTTTTCTGTGGCAGTGTTTTATTCTCCGGGGCACAAACCCTTTTTACGTATGGCAGTTACCAGGCCAGTGCCAAAGATTTTCTGCGGGCCTATAATAAAAACAACACCAGTACCAACGGACTCACGAAAGCGCAGTCCATGAAGGCCTATCTTGATCTGTATATCAAATCAAAACTGAAAGTGCGGGAGGCCTATGACCGGAAATACGATACACTTCAATCCATTAAATCAGAAGTGGAGAATCTACGTGCCCAGATCGCCGAAGGTTTTATGACCGATCCGGAAATAATCAGCCGGCTGAGTAAAGAGGCTTTTCAGCGGAGCCAGAAGAATATCCGGGTGGCACATATTTATATTTCATTTACGAATAAAGAAGGCAGACTGGATACGGCAGGAGCCACACAACGGAAAGATGAATTGCTGGACCGGTTAAAAAAAGGAGCCGATTTCCGCCAGCTGGCGCTTGCTTTTTCTGATGACCCCGCGGTAAAAGCAAATGGCGGCGAGACCGGCTTTATCACCGCGTTTACATTACCGTATGAATTTGAGAATGCCATTTACGCAACTCCGGTTGGCAAAGTCTCCCAGGTGGTACGTTCCCGTTCCGGGTATCATATTTTCAAAAACATGGAAGAGCGCAGATCGCCGGGAAAAATAAAAGCACAACAGATCCTGCTGGCTTTTCCTCCCGGTGCGGATGAGGCCACAAAGAATCAGATTGCCCGGTTGGCTGATTCGTTATACAAACGCCTGCTGGCCGGTGATGAATTTGGTCCGCTGGCCCATACGTTCAGTAATGATTATATCAGCGCAGCCAACAGCGGCATCATGGCCGATATTTCAGTGGGGCAATATGCCCCGGAGTTTGAAAAAAATCTCTGGAGTCTGACAAAAGACGGGCAGTTGTCAAAACCATTTCAGACCTCACATGGCTGGCATATAGTAAAGCGTATTTCTGTAAAACCACAGGTAACGGATGCGGCCAATAAGGATTACCAGCAGGAAATACAGCAGAAGATAATGGCGGACAGCCGCTGGAAAGCGTCAAAAGATTATATCTATAAGCAGGTACGGGAAAAAGCAGGGGTACAGGTACTGCTCACCAATGAGGAAGCATTCCGCGCCTATTCAGACAGCGTGCTCAACCGGATGCCCATGCGGGAGGCCGGTAAAACGTTGTCACCGGCCTCTGTTGTATTTACGATTGGTAAAGATAAATACGACCTGAGTGCCTGGCAGGCTTATGCCAGTGTGTACCGCTTTCGTCAGGATGGCACAGGGGCCAAACCGCATGAGCAGGTACGGGAAGAATGGTTGCAATATGCCATGTTTGAATATTATAAAAAGAACCTCGAAGCATTCAATGAAGAGTTCCGGAACCAGATGGCCGAATTCAGGGACGGCAACCTGTTCTTTGAAATAATGCAACAGGAAGTGTGGACCAAAGCGCAAACAGATACCACCGCTTTGCTGGCGCTCTATGAAAAGAATAAAAAGAACTATACCTGGCAGCAGAGTGCCGATGTGGTTATTTTCTTTTGTGCGGAGCAGGCGATTGCACAGACCGTATATGAAAAAGTAAAAGCCAGTCCCGCAGAATGGCGGAAAGTAGCCGATATGTATTCAGAAAAAGTACTGGCCGATTCTTCCCGTTATGAGTGGGCCCAGATACCCAACCTGAATAAAATGATACCCAGGGCCGGCATGCTGACAACTCCATTGGTAAATCAGACGGATAATACCGCTTCATTTGCCTATATCTTCAATGCCTATCCGCAATTACTGCAACGCAGTTACAGCGAAGCCAAAGGACTTGTGATTAATGATTACCAGGCGGTGCTGGAAAAGCAATGGGAAGAAGTGCTTTCCAGGAAATACCCGGTTGTTGTGGATAAGCAGGTGTTGGCGGAGATTAGTAAATAGGAAAGGTGCCGGGTGTGAGGTGCCAGGTGCCAGGTGTGAGGTGCCTGGTGTCAAAAGTATCTGCTATACGCCTAAACGCCTAAACGCCTAAACGCCTAAACGCCTCAACCTCTCAACTACATTCTCTCCACCACATTCGCCACCAGTTGTGGCCGGCCCAGAGTGTAATAATGCAGTACTGGTACGCCGGCTTTTTTCAATTCACGGGATTGCATCAGCAGCCACTCGGCCCCAACTTTTTCCACGTCCTCATCGGTTTTACAACGGATCAGTTCGTTTGAAAGATCAGTCGGCAGATCAATATGAAAGGTCTTGGGTAAGATGGTCAGTTGTTTTTTTGAATAGATCGGTTTCAGTCCGGGGATGATGGGTACATTGATGCCGATCTCGCGGCAATTTTTTACAAAGGCGTGAAACTTTTCATTGTCAAAAAACATCTGGGTGATAATATAGTCCGCACCCAGGTCAACTTTCTTTTTCAGGTATTGCAGATCGGTATCCATATTCGGGGCTTCAAAGTGTTTTTCGGGATACCCCGCCACGCCGATACAGAAATCCGTTTTATGTGTGCCTTTCAGTTCATCTTCGAGGTAAACGCCGGCATTCAGGTTTACCACCTGTTGCAGCAGGTCACTGGCATATTTATGTCCGCCCGGTTCGGGTTCAAAAGCCGTTTCGTTTTTAGCCGCATCACCACGGAGCACCAGTACATTATCAATGCCCAGGTAACGCAGGTTGATCAGGGCGTCTTCCGTTTCATTTACACTGAATCCGCCGCAGATCAGGTGAGGCACGGTATCCACATTGTATTTGTTCATGATGGCCGCGCAGATACTTTCCGTACCCGGACGTTTGCGAACCACTACTTTTTCAAAACTTCCATCCGCCCTTTTCTTGAAAACATGTTCGCTTCTGTGATAGGTAACATTGATAAAAGCCGGTTGATGTGCCATCAGCGGGTCAAGGTGCCTGTAGAGCGCCTCAATCCCCTTTCCTTTAAGAGGAGGCAATACTTCAAAAGAAATCAGGGTGTCTTTGGCCTGGCTGATATGGTCGGTTACCTTCATATGCTTTAAAATGACTGCAAACATACAGCAGTGGCCAGACATTGGCAAACCGAAAGAGAGCAGGAGCAGGGTTAGTACTGGATTTCAGAAAGTTCCCAGCGTTTGTCAATATGCCAGACACCGGTAAAGGTATTCTGTACATATTTTTCCATTTTAGCAAGCCAGAGATCTTTATTATACCAGAGAATATCATTCACATTGCCTGCACGTGATCCGGTATAACGGGTGACTGTAGCATTAAAATAGGGCAGGTCAACAATAAAATTGGTATTCGTAACCACAAAGTCCTCATTGGCTGTGCCATTATAGCTGGTATACGCATCATTCACAACAGCCGGGTCTTTACACAACAGTTGTGAGGCGTTGTTGGCATATTGATACAATCCGCCGGTCTTCACTTTGAGGTAAAAAACCGGGTTGCTGGCACTGTCCACGAGTTTCAGCCATTTTTCACCTCCCAGTGTTTCTTCACTGATGGCCCGGTAACGGATAGTACTGGTGGTACTCAGGGTGCCTGAGGCACTGAATGTCTTATAAATATAGGTCCAGGATGTACCCACTTCCGGTGAAGTGGGGGCTGCGGGTGTATTTTCCTTTTTACAGGACAATAACAGCAGGCAGCTTATGAGGGATAAAAGAGCATAATATTTTACGGAGGCGCTCATGTAGTGGAATTTGAGGCAATTTAGGTAAGTTTTGAGTAAATGGCAGGGTTTCACCCACTGGTTTTTGCGTGCTTTGTTAAAACGATAATCCACCCGTGTCTTCTCTGGCCGATCACTTATTTTTGCAACTATGGCAATTACCATCCGCACTGAACAGCTGGTTAAAAAATATGGCAGCCGCACCGTGGTTAACCATGTTTCCTTTGATGTGAAACAAGGAGAGATTGTAGGCTTACTGGGGCCAAATGGTGCTGGTAAGACCACTTCCTTTTACCAGGTGGTAGGACTGGTAAAACCGGATGAAGGGAAAGTATTTCTGAACGACCAGGATATTACCGCCCTGCCGATGTATAAACGGGCCCAGATGGGTATCGGTTACCTGCCCCAGGAAGCGTCTGTATTCCGCAAGCTGAGCGTGGAGGATAATATATCGGCGGTACTGGAAATGACGAAGCTTTCCCGGAAGGAACAGAAGGAAAAACTGGAATCCCTGTTAAACGAATTCCGTTTGCAACACGTACGAAAGAGTAACGGGGATGTACTGAGCGGAGGGGAAAGAAGAAGAACGGAGATTGCCCGTGCCCTGTCCGTGGATCCCAAATTCATCCTGCTCGATGAACCCTTTGCCGGTATCGACCCCATTGCCGTGGAAGATATTCAGGCCATCGTGGCAAAATTGAAGTATAAGAACATTGGTATCCTGATTACCGATCACAACGTAACCGAAACGCTCTCCATCTGCGACCGGGCCTACCTGCTCATTGAAGGAAAGATTTTCAAACACGGCAGCGCTGAAGAACTGGCCGATGATGAACAGGTGAGAAAGTTATACCTCGGCAGGAATTTTGAACTGAAACGGAAAGACTGGCTGCATGAAGAAGCGCTGAATGAAGTCGGGAGTCGGGAGTCGGGAGTCGGGAGTTTGGAGTCGGGAGTCGGGAGTCGGGAGTTTGGAGTCGGGAGTCAGGAGTCGGGAGAAGACGCAACAACGAACCCCGCTTCTGCATCTGTACTGTTATCATTTACTGAACATACGTTGAATAAAACGACGGAGATACTAAAGGCTGTAGAATCTATTACTTCGTTGTTTTCAGGATCGCGCAAACAGGCTATTGACCTGAATGCGCCGGAATTCATGAAACAGGCGAATGAGTTAAAAGTTGCTCTTATCAGTTTTGCATCGGCCGTTCAGCATGAAGAATTAATGGAAAAGGCGAATGCGCTGCCGGTGCTGGAATATGAAGAGTACCGCCAGTTTTTCAATGCGGATGATTATGCAAGCCTGGCCGGTGGAATAGCAAAAAACGTTACTTCCATTTTTTACAAAACAAAACTGCGGCAGTTGAAATCGCTCCTGGTGAATATGGAAGCGGATCTCGGGACCTGTGTACTATTTCTTAAATCACTGAAGAACTGATGTACTTACTGGCTTAATAATTTTTTCCGTCCCGGAAACCGGTATCCGCTAAACGCTAAACTCTAAACCCTCAACCTTGCCAATAAAAGTAATCGCCTTCGACGCCGACGACACCCTCTGGGTAAACGAACCTTATTTCCGCGAAACGGAAGATAAGTTTTGCGCCCTGCTGGAAGATTTCCTGCCTGCACATACGGTGGCAAAGGAGCTTTATAAAACCGAAATACAGAATATTCCGGCCTATGGATATGGGATCAAGGGGTTCATGTTGTCCATGATCGAAACAGCCTTGCGGATTTCTGAACATACCGTTTCTCCACAGGTGATCGAAAAGATCATTGCCTACGGGAAAGAGTTACTGGAAAAACCGATTGAACTACTCGATGGGGTGGAAGAAGTGCTGCAACAACTCAAAGGACATTACCGCCTGGTAGTGGCCACCAAGGGCGATCTGCTGGACCAGGAACGCAAACTTAAAAAATCCGGTCTCGAACATTACTTTCATCATATCGAGATCATGAGCGATAAACAGGTAGCGGATTACCGGAAACTGATCCGTCACCTGGATATACAGCCCGAAGAATTCCTGATGATCGGCAATTCCCTCAAATCCGACTGCATGCCGGTACTGGCCATGGGCGGACATACCATTCATGTACCTTATCATACTACCTGGGCGCATGAACAGATTGATCATACACTCGAACACGCAAACTTCCGCGAGGCGGAAAAGATAAAAGACATACTGCCCTCCCTGCTTTCCTGATTAATTCGTTTATTTGCTGTTCATTCCTTGTGTGTATGGACTACCGCCTATTGCCTAAAATTGAATTGCACCTGCATCTCGATTGCAGCCTGAGTTATAAAGTGGTACAGCAGATCAATCCGGCTGTCAGCTACGACGAATATTACCATTCATTTGTAGCACCGCCCCGCTGTACCGACCTGGTGGATTACCTGAAACGCGCTGTTAAAGGATTTGAACTGATGCAGACAAAGGAGCAGTTACGACTGGTAACGCTGGATCTGTTTGAGCAACTGAAAGCCGACAATGTTATCTATGCGGAAATCCGCTTTGCCCCCTTGTTGCACCTGGCCAACGGACTGACGCCGGCGGAAGTAGTGGAAACTGTAAACGACGCATATACTGAGGGCAAGACCCTGACAGGTATCGAAGGAGGGTTGATTCTTTGTACGCTCCGGCATTATACAGAAGAACAGAGTATGGAAACCGTGCAACTGGTTAAACAATTCAAGGGTACGAATGTACTGGCTTTTGATATGGCCGGTGATGAAGCCGGGTACCCGGTAGCCGCGCATATAAAAGCTTTTCAGTTTGCAAAAGACAATGGCATCCCTTGTACCTGTCACGGCGGTGAAGCGAAAGGCCCGGAAAGTGTCTGGGAAATTCTTGACCATTTTCATCCCACCCGGATTGGCCATGGCGTGCGTAGTGCGGAAGACAAGCAGCTGCTGGATCACCTGGTTAAAAAAGACATTCACCTCGAGGTTTGTCCTACCAGTAATATTCAAACGAATATTTTTGAAGCGGTTGAATTGCATGCGGCTGACAAAATTTACAGGCATGGAGTGTCCATGAGTATCAATACCGATGCCCGTACGGTAACACCCGTTACTCTTAGTTCAGAGTATAATAAATTACAGGATGTATTTAATTGGGAGAAAGCCCATTTTCTCCGTTGCAACCTCGAAGGCATCCGGCATTCTTTTACAAATGAACAGGTTAAGCTAAAGATAGCGGCGCAGATCAGGGCAGCTTATGAAAGCAAAACGCCGGTATAAATCATGTTTTTTGTGAAAACAGGTTAACCCCGGTCATGCACCTGTACTCATCCGTTTTTTACCTTTGCGGGATGAAATCGTGCAGAACCGGAAGTAATTATTTCCTTTATTTTTTATTGTTTTTTTTAGTTGCTGCTACAGGAGTGCCGGTACTGGCACAAACCAAATCGGTGAATATACAGTCTCAGTCGTGGTTTTCGGTAAACAGTGTACTCAAACTATCACCGCGCTGGGGAGTAGTGGCGGACCTGCACATGCGGCGGAATCATTTTATGGCGGATAACAGTTTTTATTTTGCCCGTACCGGTTTGCAATACAGTGTTGATAAAAACCTGTCCGTAGCAATTGGCTACGGACATTTATGGAACTATCCCACGGCAAAGGGCTGGCATACCGTGGCACATGAGAACCGGATATATCAGCAGATACAATACAGTTCAAAATGGAAAAAAGTTACCATCTTACAACGTCTTCGCAATGAACAACGGTGGCAGCAGAAGATGGTCAATGACACGTATTCAGGCGAATTGCGGTTTACGGACCGTGTACGGTACCTGCTGAGTCTGACCATGCCGGTATCCGCCAATACTAAAGTTCCTTCCCTTGTAGTGGCCAATGAACTTTGCCTGCAGGGTGGGAAGGAGATCGTGTACAATACATTTGATCAGAATCGTTTTTTCGTCGGTATCCGTGAACAGCTCCGCGCTGATCTGGCCTTCGATATGGGTTATATGCGGGTATATCAGCAGAAAAAATCCGGTTTTGAATTTGACCGCAATCATACTTTCCGCCTGTTTTTCTACTACAGCCCGCAACTCTTCAAAAAAAAGGGAAAATAAATCCCCGGTTACATGAACGGCAGGTAAACCGTATGCGGGTAATTCAGGCAAATAATTTTATCTTGCCCTTTCATGAACATTCTCAGTCCTGCCATATCATCGCTTGCCCGTCTGCGTCTGTGGCGAATTGATGCCTGGAAGCAAAATCCACTGGATGCCCAGCGGGAAGTACTGCAGGACCTGGTTACTTCCGCACAGTATACCGAATTTGGCCGCAAGTATAATTTTTCAAAACTCTTTAATGTAAAATCGTTTAAAGAGTCCGTACCCATTCATGAGTACGACGATATGAAGCCCTATATCGAACGGATCATGCATGGCGAGCAGAACATACTCTGGAATACGCCCATTTACTGGTTTGCCAAGAGCAGCGGCACCACCAGTGAAAAAAGCAAGTTTATCCCTATCAGTGAAGAGAGTCTCCAGGACGGACATTATAAGGCGTCCAAAGATGTGTTATCACTCTATTACCAGTTTAATCCGGATTCAAACCTGCTTACCGGAAAGGGGCTGGTGATCGGGGGCAGTCACAATATCAACCCCATGAATACGGAAGCCCAGTACGGCGACCTGAGTGCTGTGCTGCTGCAAAACTCACCCTTCTGGGGGCATTGGCTGCGAACACCCGACCTGAGCATTGCCCTGATGGATGAATGGGAAAGCAAAATTGAAAAACTGGCTGAGAATACCATCAATGAAAATGTAACTTCCATTTCCGGTGTACCTACCTGGACGCTGGTGTTGTTTAAACGGATACTGGAGATGACCGGCAAACGGACCATGAGTGAAGTCTGGCCGTCGTTGGAATTATACATGCACGGCGGAGTTTCGTTTACGCCATACCGTGAACAGTTCCGGCAGATTATCGGGAAAGATATCAACTACCTGGAAATGTACAATGCCAGCGAAGGGTTCTTCGCCGCCCAGGATAATCCCGGGCAGGAAGGCATGTTGCTTTTTACGGATCATGGTATTTTCATGGAGTTCATGCCGGTCAGTGAATACGGTAAACCGGACCCGCAGACGGTAGGATTGCAGGATGTGGAGCCCGGTCACAATTATGCGCTGGTGATCAGTACCAATGGCGGACTCTGGCGTTATCTTGTGGGGGATACGGTACAGTTCACTTCCATACGACCTTACCGGGTAAAAGTATCCGGCCGGTTGAAACATTATATCAATGCCTTCGGTGAAGAAGTAATTGTGGACAATTCCGATAAAGCCATTGCAGCCGCGGCTGCCGCAACGGGAGCCGTGGTGAATGATTATACAGCGGCCCCCGTCTATTTTTCAGATAAGCACAATGGCGCGCATGAGTGGCTGATCGAGTTTGAACAGGCGCCGGCTTCACTGGACGCTTTCACTTTTGAACTGGACAACGCGCTGAAGAGTATTAACAGCGATTACGAAGCCAAACGGCATAAAAGTATTGCCTTGGGCATGCCCATCGTACATGCTTTACGGAAAGGTGTATTTACAGAGTGGCTGCACAGCAAAGGCAAACTGGGTGGTCAGCATAAAGTACCCCGGCTGAGTAATGAGCGGAACTTACTGGAAGAAATCCTCCGTTTTCAATAAGCCAACAGGTAACAGCTTCCTGGCATGGTATAATTCAGGTGCATCATGCTGTTTTTGCCATAATTTTCTTTCTTTTGCCAATAATTAAATCATTGTTTATGAAATTACTTGATGGAAAAGTGGCGGTTGTAACAGGTGCCGCACGCGGTATCGGCGAAGCTATTGCCCTGAAATTTGCTGAACAGGGAGCCAGTGTGGCATTTACCTATGTAAGTGACAGCAGTGCGGAAAAAGCAGCGGCACTGGAAGCAAAACTGACGGCCCTGGGTGTAAAAGCCAAAGCCTATAAAAGCAATGCCGGTGATTTTGCCCAGTGTGAAGCGTTTGTAAACGATGTATTGAAGGAATTTGGCACGGTGGATATCTGCGTAAACAATGCCGGTATCTCAAAAGATAACCTGCTGCTGCGTATGACGCCCGAGCAATGGAACGATGTAATACAGGTAAACCTCAATAGTGTATTCTACATGACCAAGCAGGTGATCCGTCCGATGATGAAAGCCAAATCCGGTGTCATCATCAATATGAGTTCCATTATCGGCGAAATCGGTAACGCCGGGCAGAGCAGTTATGCCGCATCCAAAGCCGGGATTATCGGCTTTACTAAATCAGTGGCCAAGGAACTCGGTAGCCGCAATATCCGTTGCAATGCCATTGCTCCCGGTTTTGTGGAAACAGATATGACCAGTTACTTAAAAGACGGCGAAGGCGCTGACAAATATAAAGCCGGGATTCCATTGGGAAAATTCGCCTCAGCAGAGGATATCGCCAATGTAACTTTGTTCCTCGCATCCGACATGGCTTCATATGTTACAGGACAAACGATTAGTGTTTGCGGCGGATTGAATATTTGATGGTGAGTGGTGAGTGGAGAGTGGGCTAAACACCTAAACATCTCAACAACTCAACAACTAAACATCTCAACATCTCACCCCCTCAACTTAATCCCCCTCTTCTTAATATACGCGTGCCACAATATCATTGCCGCGATGGTACGATAGGGGCGCCAGGGTTCGGCAATGGCCAGCATTTCCTCTTTGGTTATATGAGGGTGGAGCTTTTTTGTTTCCTTTAAACTGTTGACAAGGGCAATATCTCCCAACGGAAACAGATCTGACCGCTGCAACGCATGCATCAGGAACACATCAATGGTCCAGTGGCCAATGCCTTTCAGTTGTATTAATTGTGTCCGGATCTCTTCATCAGGCAGTGCATGGAGTTTTTTCAGTACCAGTTTTTTGGATTGAATAGCTTCTGCCAGACCGCGGGCATACCCCATTTTCTGCCGGGTGAAATAACAGGCCCGCATTTCTTCATCCGTGAGGGCCAGTATTTTTGCCGGGGTAACAAATCCTGTTTTTTCTCTCAGTTTTTCAAAAGCAGCATAGGCGGCGGCCAGGGAAACCTGTTGTTCCAGGATGGTCAGTACCAGTGTTTGAAAAGTAGCCGGTCTTGTCCACATCGGCGGATAGCCATGCATTTTTATAATCCCTTTCAGGTCTTTGTCGCGGCGCGTCAGTGTATCGCAGAGAGAGGTAAAGTTGGTTTTGTCGAATTGTTGCACTATTTCTTTTTAAAGGATTCAATGGCATTACGGGTGAAATCGCTCAGCACGAGCCGCCCGCTGATGGCTGCCCGTTCAACAAGTAACTTGTCCCAGTGTTCGGTACCCCTCCAGCAAATTTTTTTCAACTCAGCCATTGCCTCCGGGCTGGAATGCATCAGTGTGTAAACCAACCGGCCGATCGCTTCATCCATATCTGCTGTGGAGTTGTAGAGTTCCGCGTAAAGTCCTTTTTTTCTGGCCCATTCCGCACTTCGCCAGCGTTGCGCATCTATGGCCAGTTGAGAAAAAGCAGAGACACCTATTTTCCGCTCCACTGCTGGTCCTACAACAAACGGACCGATGCCTACAGCCAGTTCGCTTAATTTAACCTCCGCCTCTTCTGTGGCAATGGCATAATCCACCGCTGCGGCCAGACCCACACCTCCTCCAACGCAACGGCCGTGAATACGGCCGATAATCAGTTTAGGACAGATCCGCATGGCATTGATCACATGCGCGAAGCCACTGAAAAATTTCAAGCCTTCTTCTTTTGTACGGATGGCAGCCAGTTCATCAAATGAGGCACCGGCGCAAAAAGCTTTTTCTCCGAAACTGCGAAGTACGATCAGTTTTGTTTCTTCATCATTGCCCGCCGCATGAATCGCCTGGGCCAGGGATTCCAGCATATGCCCCGGAAGCGAATTGCTTTGCGGATGAAAAAATTCGATGGTGGTAACGCCTTTATGCAGCCCGGTTTTTACAAATGCTTCCATAACTAAAGTTTGTTAAGTAAAGTTAATGCGAACCGCTCCTGTATTTGTGGACTATTTTTTGAGCGGATCTGTAGTAATTTAGCAAACAGGCAACGATTTTATCCTGACTTGGGTCATTGGTTTCTGTCCGGGGAAAGGAATAATTTACCTGATAAACTGTAAGCCAAGAACCTTAAACAACAAACCATGAAGCAATTTTTACCCGCTGTCCTTCTTGTCTCTTTTTTTACCTCCTGCACCACCGCAAATTTTATCCAGCATACACCTTCCCTGGTACAATCCGGCACCCATACGGAAAAAGGGGAATTTACCGGGCGAGCCTTGTACAGTACCGGCAGCAGCAGCAGTAATACCGTAGAGAACAGTACCGGTGCCTCACCGTATCAGCAGGTTCGGGGTTTCCAGGCACAGGGTTCTTATGCCGTTGATGATCACTTTGCCGTACAGGGGTCATTTATGCACTCCGGTGAAAAGGGCGGCTCCACGGAAAATGGAGTAAAATCCATTGTCTATGATTATAACCGGAATGTGGCCGAAGCCGGACTTGCTTTTTACCAGGCACTGGGTGATAAGAGTAATTTTTATTTTGAACTGGGTGGCGGTGCCGGCCTGGGCAGTTATAAAGCAAAGGAATTATCCTCCCTGCTGGTACCCGGCGGTCGTTATTACGATCATTCTGTTTTCAAACTGTATGTACAGCCCTCCTTCTATTTTATATCACCCAATGTGCATGTGCAAACAGGATTTAAATTCGCCTCTGTCAATTTTAATAATATTAAAAGCAATTACACTTCACTGGAGAAACAAAGCCGGGACCTGACACTGGAACCCAAACTGAATACGACGGTCATTGATTTCTTTTTCCGTACGGATATTTATTTGCCCGGGCTGCCCTGGCTGGGATTCAGCGGTCAGACACAGGTATCCAGTGAATTGCAAAAGAAATTCAATACGAATATCAACGACAATAATTACGGCATAGGTGTTTGTTTCCGCTTCGGTGAACTGACTGAACAAAAGGCAAAGAAAAATTAAAAGCGCCCGCTGATTTTATACCGGCTTCCTGGCAACCATGGTGAGAATGGTGGCAATACCAGTGATTTCATCGGTGTCATCCAGAAATTCCACCAGCCATTTTACAATGCCCTTGTCAATATCGTCTCCACGTTTGAAATCTTCCGGATTTTCAATAACGCGTTTGTCATTGGGCAGTTTCTCCTTACAGGTAAAACGGATGTAAAGTGAGGCGCCGGGGTATACCGGTTTGGTAAAGCGGAGTTCATCAATTCCGTAATTCAGCAGCACCGGATTTTTTTCATAGCCGTCTACAAATAATCCGGCTGCCAGGCTCATGATCAGATAGCCGTGGGCTACCTGTTGTTCAAACATGGTACCGGTAAAATCCGTGGTTTTGATATGTGCATAGAAATGATCTCCCGTAAGGTCGGCAAACCGGTCTATGTCATCGGCTGTAATTGTTCTTTTTTCCGTAATCAGTTGTTCGCCGATCTGCAGTTCTTCAAAATATTTTTTGAAAGGATGTATACCTGTTTGCAGCCCTTCCGCATGCGGCTGATATACACCGGTGATACTGGTAATCATGGACGGTGAACCCTGGATAGCGGTACGTTGTAAATAGTGTTTTACGCCACGTATACCGCCCATTTCCTCTCCGCCACCGGCCCGGCCCGGTCCCCCGTGCACGAGCAGGGGCAGGGGTGATCCGTGGCCGGTACTTTCCCGGGCACACTCATTATTCAAAATCAGTATACGGCCATGATGGGATGCGGCACCGATCACATAATCCCGGGCTTCCTGCCGGTCTGCTGTTACAATCGTACTTACCAGGCTGCCTTTACCCAGTTTACTCAGCGCTATAGCGTCTTCGCTGTTTTTATAGGGCATGATGGTGCTTACAGGACCAAAAGCTTCAATCGTATGGGGTTCGACGGATGTATGAGGCGTTTCGTTAAGCAACAATAAAGGCGACATAAAAGCGCCCTTCTCCGGATCGGCACCGATAACCTGTACGCTGTCCGGTGAACCATAGACCAGCTGCGAACTGGTCAGTAACCTGCTGACCTGTTCTTTTACTTCATGGCGTTGTGTACTACCCGCCAGGCTGCCCATGCGTACGGCCGGATCAAGCGGATTGCCGATTGTAGTCTGAGCAAGGGCGGCAGCAATCGCTTTATATACTTCCTCCAGTTTGTTTTCGGGTACAAAGATCCGGCGTACGCCTGTACAGCGTTGCCCGGCTTTCAATGTCATTTCCCGGCGCACTTCTTTAATAAAAACAGTCCATTCCGGATCAGTGGCTGTAACTTTCTCTCCCAGGATAATACAATTCAGGCTGTCTGCTTCCATTGTAAAGGGAACATTGTTTTCCAGTATGGCCGGGGTTTTTTTCAGCAACTGGCCAGTGGAGGCACTGCCGGTAAAAGTGACCACATCCTGTGAGGTCATGTGATCCAGCAGATCACCTGCGGATCCGCAGAGCAGTTGCAGGGCTCCGTCCGGCAGTATTCCCGATGCTATGATTTCCCGGACAACGGCTTCTGTAAGATAAGAGGTAACGGTGGCGGGCTTCACTACAGCGGGCATACCTGCCAGCAGATTCACTGCGATTTTTTCCAGCATACCCCAAACCGGAAAATTAAAAGCATTGATATGAACGGCTACTCCTTCTTTCGGTACCAGCACATGGGTACCCATAAAGCTGTTTTCCTTACTGAGGTTATGGGATTCGCCATCTATGCAGAGTACATCATCGGGAAATTTGCGGCGGAGTGAGGCATTGGCAAACAGGTTGCCGATCCCCCCTTCAATATCCACCCAGCTGTCGGCCCGGGTGGCCCCGGTCTGGTAGCTGAGGGTATAAAATTTTTCCAGGTGTTTGCGCAAATGCAGCGCCAGTGCTTTCAGCATATTACCCCGCTGATGAAAACTCATCCGGCGAAGAGCGGGATTGCCTGTTTGCCGCGCATAGTCTAATATACCGGCCATATCCAGACCGCGGGTACTGGTGCTGGCAACTGGTTCACCGGTTACTGCATTAAAAAGGATTTGTCCGTCTCCGTCTCCGCTGATCCACTTTCCCAGTACGTAATTTTCCAGTCTGTTCATATGCAGGCATTGAAAAACGAAAATAGAGGAATTTAGCAGAAGAGACTGCGGCGAGGTGATTTTAATCACCCCCTTTAATAAGGCTTAATAATAACTTAGCCTCCTTAAATTTTTAACCATGAAGAAATTAGTAACCCTTGCCTTTGCCCTTGCCGCCTTGTTTTTAGTTCGTCCTGCTGCAGCCCAGGAGAAAGCCAAATGGGCCGAAAAAGACGCGTTTCATGAAATTATGAGTAAAACTTTTCATCCGGCTGAAGAAGGAAAGTTCGAACCCATTAAAACCCGGATCGGTGAAATGGTGGAGAGAGCCACAGCTTGGAAACAATCCACTGCCCCCGCCGGATATGATAAAAAAGCGATTAAAAAAGAACTGGGTGAACTTGTGAAAGGAGCCAAAAAGCTGAATAAGCTGATAAAAAATAACGGGACGGATAATGATATTAAAACGCAATTAGTCGAACTTCACGACTTATTTCATAAGATCACTGAAAAATGCAGTGGTGAAGAAAAACATTAACCATGATTAAAAAAATCCTCCTGCCGCTGCTGGCTGCGGCATTGATTACAGCCTGTAATAATGAATCCAAAGAGTCTGATCACAGTCAGCACGGTTCAGAAAAAAAAGAAGCGCTGACCCCGGTGGATTCACTGGAGATGGATGTCAATAATGCGCATGATGAAGTAATGCCAAAAATGGGTCGTGTTCGCGGTGCCGGTCAACGGGCGCAGGCCGCCCTGGACTCACTGGCCAAACTGCCTGCGAAAGCACAGGCTGCCGCTGCCGGGTATAAAAAATCGCTTGAACAACTGATCAACGATCTGAATACAGCCGACTACGATATGAACAAATGGATGATGGAGTATAAGCTCGATTCAGCAATGGATAACGCGGAGCTGCGGATGCAATACCTGCTGTCTGAAAAAATAAAAGTGGGTAAGGTGCGTGATGCGATACTGAATGGCCTGGCCCGTGCGGATTCTTTACTGAAAAAGTAAATAATCAGCCGGCTGATTGCCTGGTATCGGGTTCCACGCCGAACTGACGGAGATGATGCAATGCATGCTTGTATAAAAGCTGTACATTTTCGTCAAAACTGAGATCTCCGAAAAAAGGATTTCGTGTTGTCAGTTGAGGATTTTTTTCAAAGACATCAAAAAAACGAATCAGTTCCTGTTGCAGGGCGCCTATGGCGCCCTGTACTGTTTTATACCGTACGGGAGCAGGACTGTCACCTAATAACGGGTTGGGGGTATTTTCCCGGAATGGTTTATCACTCATCATGAAACTACGCATGCCGGGCAGTTGTCCGGGAGGAGTCAGAATTTTTTCCATCCGTATCGCACCACTGGCTACCCGGAATGAGTCGCCACCCAGGTGTTCTATCATTTGCTGAACCGACATTTTTCCCCAGCGTGGGGGAGTAGCAGGGTCCAGCCGTTGTAAGTGAGAAACGAGTTTCGTTCGGAGAAAATTTTCCTTTTCAATACTCATTGCAAGCCTTTGTTTTGCCAATATACGTAGATTATTCATCCATTCCGTTACAGCGCCGACGCTTTGTTTTTTGTAAATTGCAGCAATGGCCAGCAAGCTACGTGTATTCACCAAACGCTTTTTTATTTTTTCTAATATCATCCTGGTATTGGTATTCCTGTTGGCCTGCCTGGTGCCTTACCTGGATCCGCATAACTGGTGGTTAATATCTTTTCTTGGTCTGGCTTTCCCTTTTCTCTTATTACTCGTTCTTCTTTTTTTTCTGGGCTGGCTGATGATTATGCGGCCACGTTATGCATTAATTTCCGGAGTGGCCATGCTGATTGGATGGAAAAGTATATCGGTTCTTTTTTCATTTCATACCCCGCAAAAATTTATTGAAAAAAAAGAACAGGCTCATATCCGGGTGGTCTCCTGGAATGTGGCCCGTTTCATCGAGTTGCGTCGTAATACAAACAAGGGCAGTGAAACCCGGCTGAAAATGCTGGATTTGCTGAAACAGCAGAATGCGGATATTCTGTGCTTACAGGAATTTCATACCTCCACGAATCCTGAATTTTATAATAACATCGAAGCCGTTCAGTCCCTGGGCTATCCCTATTTTTATTTTTCCTATGATGCGGACGGCGATCAGCACTATTACAGTTCAATCATATTTTCCCGTCTCCCGGTAATCGATACCGGGAAAGTCAGGTACCCGCGGCCCAGTCTGCCGGACGTATTGTTGTACGCCGATCTGCAGGCCGGCCAGGATACCATCCGCGTCTATACCACGCACCTGCAATCCCTCCAGTTTACCAGGCATGATTACGAACGGATAGAAAAAATTAAAACGGCGGAAGACAGTTTGCTTGCCAACTCAAAAGGGATTCTCTCCAAACTGAAAAAGGGTATCACCTTCCGCAGCATACAGGCTGATATGGTTCATGATGTAATGAGTAACACCCCGCATCCTTACCTGCTCTGCGCCGACCTGAATGATGTACCCAATTCCTATACCTATTTTACAGTAAGGGATGGGTTGCGCGATGCGTTTCTGGAAAAAGGTACGGGAATCGGCAGAACCTTTACCGCCCTTTCTCCTACGCTCCGGATTGACTATATACTGACGAGTCATCAGTTCGATATCCGTCAGTATAAACGGGTTACCCGAAGGTATTCAGATCACTTCATGCAGGTAACCGACCTGGAGTTGAGAAAATGACCGGGAAACCGTATCTTTACAACGATGTACGCCGCTTATCTTCATACCTGTTGTTGTCCTTCCCGGGACTGAACATTCATCCGGTCTGCTCCGGCGGACAGTTAATCAAACTATTTTATTCATCTTTGCCGTATTGTAAACTGTACCAGTTTGCGTCAGGCATTAATCACCGCTCATGAATCAGCTGAAAGTATATAACTCACTCACCCGGCAAAAAGAACTTTTTACACCCATTACGCCCGGCCATGTCGGCATGTATGTGTGCGGCCCTACGGTAAGTGGGGAAAGTCATCTTGGCCATGCCCGTCCTTATATCACGTTTGATGTGATCAACCGGTACCTGCAACATACGGGCTATAAAGTACGGTATGTACGTAATATCACCGATGCCGGCCACTTTGAGGAAGAAGGGCGTGAAGCCGTGGATAAGATAGCCAGCAAAGCCATCCTGGAGAAACTGGAACCTATGGAGCTGGTACAGAAATATACCAACCTTTTTCACTGGGCGATGGATCAGTTTAATACCCTGCCGCCGTCTATTGAACCGACAGCTACAGGGCATATTGTGGAGCAGATTGAAATGATTAAAAAAATCATTGATGCCGGTTATGGCTATGCATCCAACGGATCGGTCTATTTTGATGTAAAGAAATACGCCGCCGCGCATGATTATGGCAAACTCAGCGGACGTGTTATTGACGAGTTGCTGGAGACCACCCGTGAACTGGAAGGTCAGGAGGAGAAAAAAGATATGGCCGATTTTGCCCTATGGAAAAATGCGGCTCCGGAACATATCATGCGCTGGCAAAGTCCGTGGGGAGTTGGTTATCCCGGCTGGCATATCGAATGTTCGGCCATGGCCACCAAGTATCTGGGCGCGCAGTTTGATATACACGGCGGCGGTATGGATTTGCTTTTTCCGCATCATGAAAGTGAAATCGCCCAGAGTACTATTTGCAATCATACTGCCCCGGTACGTTACTGGATTCATAATAACATGATCACCATTAACGGCCGTAAGATGGGCAAGAGTTATAATAATGTGATCAAACTGACGGAACTCTTCAGTGGTGATCACCCGATTCTGGAGAAAGCCTATCACCCGATGACGGTCCGGTTTTTTATTCTGCAGACACATTACCGCAGTACCCTTGATTTCAGCAATGAAGCATTGCAGGCTTCAGAGAAAGGGCTCCGGCGTTTATGGGATGCGTTTGAACACCTGGGCAAACTGACCCGTGAAGGCGGTGCCGCTGCGGAAGATCCGGAACTGGATCAGAAAGTAGCCCGGTTGCTGAAAGAGTTTGATGAATTTATGGATGATGATTTCAGTACTGCGAAAGTACTGGCCAATATGTTTGAGATAGTACCGGTGATCAATTCCATAAAGGATAAACTGATTCCGGTTACAGCCCTTTCAGCCGAGAACTTCTTGTTTTTGCAAAACCGTTTCCAGACCTGGCTGGTGGACATATTCGGACTGAAGAGTGTAAGTGAAGCCGATAACTCGAAGCTGCAGGGCGTTATGCAACTGTTGATTGCTATTCGTAAAGAAGCTAAAAGCCGAAAGGATTTTGTAACATCGGACCTCATCCGTAATCAGCTGGCCAACCTGGGCATTACACTTAAAGATGAAAAGGGTGGTGACATGAGCTGGTCGGTGGATTAATTGATTTATACGACAATACGGATATCCCCTGCCGGTAAACTGGCAGGGGATTTTTTTGCTTCCACAAACTCACTCCTGAATTTCCCCGGTTCATCCGGTAATACCGGCGATTCACTCCGCCGGCTTGTCTTTTCAAACCTGCCTGTTGTTGATATGCTTAAACAAAACCATTTTTTATGCAAATCCGCAACATTTTACGTCAGTCCGCCTTTGCGTTAGCACTGAGCCTGCCAGTTGTCCTTACCAGTTGTGAAAAGGATAAAGAGGAACAAACAAATACCATCACAGATGTGGTGGTCAGCAATCCATCATTCGGCACATTGGAATCGGCTGTTTTAAAAGCAAATTTGCAGGCTACGCTGAGCGGGACCGGTCCATTTACAGTATTCGCACCAAATGATGCGGCTTTTACCGCATCAGGTATTACCAGTGCCACTTTAAATTCACTTACCCCGGCACAGGTATCGGCTATTTTATTATACCATACCATTCCGGCAAAAATCCTTGCGGCGGATGTACCGGCAGGTCCCAATGCCAAAGTAGTTACAGCCGGCGGTGATTCTGTGTTTGTAACTAAGAATGCCAGTGGTGTATTTGTCAATGGCATACAGGTAGCCACTGCAGATGTGTCAGCAGACAACGGAGTAATCCATGTGATAGGCCGTGTATTAAATCCGCCCGTGGGTACTATTGTGGAAACGGCCGTTGCTTCCGGTCTTGATTCACTTGTAAAAGCCGTTACACGTGCTACCACCGCGGCAGGCGGAGACCCCACATTGGCCAGTACCCTGGGTACGTCTAAGCTCACGGTATTCGCCCCGACCAATGCCGCGTTTACCCAGTTGCTCGGTGCATTATCACTGACGGATATCAACCAGATTCCCGTGGCTACTTTACTGGCAGTATTGCGGTATCATGTAGTGGGTACACGGGCTTTCTCTTCCGACCTGGCTAATGGCAATCTTGGCATGCTGGCAGGTGGAAATGCTACCATAAACCTGACCAATGGTACGGGTGGCGGCCCGACTATTCTCGGAAACGGAAATGGCGCCAACCGCTCCAATATTACGGCTACGAACATTGTCTGCCGGAATGGTGTTGTACACCTGATCGACAGGGTGCTCCTGCCATAAGTTTGTCCTGTGTCCTTATGACTGTGAAAAACCTGTATCGTCTGCCCTGTTCTGCGAAGTTGGAACAGGGCAGATTAAATGTGATGTTCAATGTTTAGTCACCACTACAGATACCTTTTTATAGTACTGCTCTCCCTGTATACTTTTCTGAATACAGTATTGTGCAATGTCTATTATTATTTTAAAATCGACATTGAGTGGTATTATGCGTTACTGACCGTACTCCTGGTTACTTTTTTCACCTGGGAAGGCAATCGTTTCATAAAGCCCTGGTTCCGCAATAAGTTTCTGCAGCCGAAAAATAAATTCCGTTTCCTGGCTTTCTTTTTCCTGGCGGGTAATGTAGTTGCCTTGCTGGCTGCGGTACTCGCTGTTTTTCTTATCGGCAATGTGCTGCACAATTACGGGTGGGAAGAAAACAGCAATCCGCTGAAGCTGAATATTATTTACGGCAGCCTGATAAATTTATTTCTGCATCTGCTCAATGCGATTTTGTTTTTCTTCCGGGAATACAGACGGCAATGGCGGGAAGCTGAAGAGTTGCGGCAAACCCGGGCACAGGCGGAAATTCAACTGGTGAAAAGTCAGATCAACCCGCATTTTCTTTTTAATAACCTGAATGTACTTTCAGGGATGCTGATCAAAGACAATCCGGAAGCCAATCGGTTTATAGAGGAATTTTCAACCGTATACCGGTATATCCTCAATAACCAGGATAAGGAACTGGTGGAGCTGCGGTCCGAACTGGATTTTATAAAACCGTATCTATTCCTGTTGCAAAAAAGGTTTGATCAGGGATTGTCCGTGTCTGTTCGTATAGCTGAAGAATGCAGGACGCTGCATGTGGTGCCGGCGGCATTGCAGATGCTGATCGAAAACGCGATTAAACATAATATAGTCAGCCGGCATAAACCGTTACATATTGACATTCATACCAACGGAGAACAGACACTGGTGGTGAGCAATAATCTCCAGCCCCGGCTCGTAACAGAACCGTCTACCCGGATCGGGCTCGAAAATATCCGGAAAAGGTATGAACTAATTTCCGGGAGGTCTGTTAAAGTGAATAATGATGACGGTGTCTTCAGTGTCACATTACCGCTTTTACAAATAAACGGACAGCATGAAAGTCGTAATAGTGGAAGATGAAAAACTGGCTGCTGAAAGGCTGCTTACGCTGCTGCGGCAGGCCGACCCTTCCGTGGAAGTGCTGGACTGCCTGGAAAGTATTGAAGAAACGGTACATTATCTCCGGAATAACAGGCATCCCGAACTGTTACTGCTGGATATTCATTTATCTGACGGCCACAGTTTTGAAATCTTTAAACAGGTAAATTACAATGGCCCTGTTATTTTTACAACCGCTTACGACAACTATGCGCTGGAGGCGTTTAAACTCCTGAGTATTGATTACATACTGAAACCCGTTACCCGTACCGCACTGGCATCGGCACTTAATAAACTGCATTCTTTTTCTTCCCGTGAATTGCAGCAGGGACTTTCACAATTTCCTTCCACTGCTTCAAAAAAAAGGTTTCTTGGTAAAATCGGGCAGCGCCTATATTTCGTGGAAACAACCTCCATCGCTTTTTTTCAGGCAGAGAATAAACTGGTCTATATGATTGATAAATCCGGTACCCGCTACCTGGTGGATCACACAATGGAAAAGCTTGAACAACTGCTGGATCCCCGCATTTTTTTTCGCCTCAACCGCAAATTTATTGTCAGCATTGAAGCCATTCTTCAGGTAAAACCTTATTACAACAGCCGCCTTAAACTTTCTGTAAAGGGGGCTGGTCAGCAGGAAGAAATGGTGATCAGCCGGGACCGGGTATCTGAATTCCGCCAATGGGCTGAAAGTTAGTATACAGCTGGTTTATCCTGCTCCTGGTCTGTTGCAAACTGAACCCTCAGTTGCGTCTCCTTTCTGTGCTGTAATATTTCTCCGTGTTTTTATCAACCGGATACCGGGTACTGCATTTTGTTGTGCAGGCAATGCTGTCTGTCGTATATTTAATTATATTCGGCAGACACCCCTATTGCAGCTGATGAGTTGGGATGTTTGGCCGGGGAAGTGTTCCGCGTTTGCTTTGCTGACCCGTCTTGCCGTTCTGAAGAGTAAAGTATGAGAAGAAATATTCAGTTTATTTTTTTCCTCCTATTGGTTTGGCCGGAAATGGCGAACGGGCAGGGTAATAAAGCGTTACAAAAGCAGCTCGACCAGGCATTAAAGCCGTATGTGGATTCCGCATGGATACCCGGCGCCGTATTGCAGGTACAGTACCAGGGTAAAATCATCTATCAGAAAGCCGTGGGTTATGCTGAACGGTTTGATCCGGCCGGTCATTTACTCCGGAAACCGGAGAAGATGACGGTAAAGCATCTCTTTGACATTGCCTCCCTTACCAAAGTAACCGGCACCACAACGGCAATCATGCTCCTGACTGACCAGGGCAGACTACATCCGGATGATAAAGTGTGCCGGTATATTCCGGCATTTAATACGGCGGATAAAAAAGAGATCAGCATCCGGCACCTGCTTACACATACGTCCGGTATGTATGAATGGTATCCGTTGTATTACCGTGCCGAAACCCGCAAGGTCACGTATGACCTGATTGCCTCACTGCCCCTGAAATACCCGGTAGGGAAAGAACGGCATTACAGCGATCTGGGATTTATAATATTGGGGCAGATTATAGAAAAAGTCAGCGGCAGGTCAATGGACCGTTTTGTATATGAAGACCTGTTCCTTCCATTGGGGATGCCCAACACGGGTTACCGGACCAATAACAATGGCTGGCCAAGGGCGATTGCCCCGACTTCATTCGGGAATCCGTATGAACACCGCATGGTGAAGGACAGCAGTCTTGGTTTTGTGTTTAAAGAAATTAATCCGGAAGAATGGAATGGCTGGCGGCATTACCTGTTGCGCGGGGAAGTAAATGATGGCAATTGCTGGTATGCCTGCCAGGGAGTAAATGGTGCGGCCGGACTATTTTCCACAGCGGCGGACCTGCAGCAACTGGTGAACCTGTACCTTGAAGACCGGAAAGGACAATGGCCTCATCCTGTCAGCAGGAATACGATTGAATTATTTCTTACCAAAGACCAGCACAACAATGGCCTGGGCTGGATGATGGATCCGGCGAATTCGTTTATGAAAAATGCACCACCCGGAAGCTTTGGTCATACTGGCTTTACGGGTACCAGCATCGCCGTGGTGCCCGCTAAAAAATTATCGGTGATCCTGCTGGTCAACCGGCAACAACGGGGGCTGCTTCCATCGAAGGATTATTTTAATCTGAATCCGTTGCGGAAACAGGTGTTTGAAATCTGTATGAAAAATCTGAACTAAAAAATATGGAACACGTCGCCCATTTATCAAAAGATAAAAAACTGAAGAAGCTGATAGAAGCTGCTGAACCCCGGCAGTTAAAAAAAAGAAAGAATATCTGCAATTATCTCTGCGCGTCTATAATGAGTCAGCAACTGAGCACCAAAGTGGCGGATGTGATTTACCGTCGTTTTATTGAATTGTACGACGGGAAGGAACCGGCTCCGCAACAGATACTGGATACCCCGCATGAGGAACTCCGCGGTATCGGTCTCAGCAATGCCAAAGTAAGTTATGTAAAGAATGTAGCGGAATTTGAACTGACCTATGGTATGGAAGCAAAGAAACTGAGTAAAATGAGTAATGAAGAAGTAATCACTTACCTCACGCAGATAAAAGGAGTAGGCCGCTGGACGGTGGAAATGCTGCTGATGTTTGCACTTGGGCGTGAAGACGTATTCGCCGTGGATGATCTTGGTATTCAGCAGGCCATGATCCGCTTATATAAACTGGACAATTCCGATAAGAAACTATTCAGGGAAAAACTGCTGAAGCAATCCGCAAAATGGAGCCCCTACCGGACCTATGCCTGTTTGTATTTGTGGAATTGGAAGGATGGAGGGAAATGATGTGCCGGTGAGATGATGTGCCGATATGCTGATGAGTTGTGGCTTCAGAAATAAAATAAAAAATATAAATTGTGCTATGCGTTACCTGATCCGTGTATTCATCCTGCCTGCCTTTTTTTTGTTCAGCTCCTTTCAGCCGGATAAAGAGAAATGGGTGGAGATTTTTGATGGCCAGACTTTTGATGGCTGGAAAGTGGGTGCCAATGCTTCATCCTTTACGATTGAGAATGGGGCTATTAAAGTAAATGGTCCGGTGGGTCATCTTTACTATGATGGAAGTATGGCCGCGCATGATTTTAAAAATGTGGAGTTCAAAGCGGAAATCATGACAAAGCCCGGAGCCAATTCCGGTGTCTATTTCCATACATTGTACCAGGAAAATGGCTGGCCGAAAAAAGGATATGAAGTACAGGTGAATAATTCGCATACAGACTGGCGCCGCACCGGTAGTCTCTGGGCTATCCAGGACGTAAAAGAAACCTATGTGAAAGACGATGAATGGTTCACCCTGCATATTGTGGTAAAGGGGAAAAAAGTAACCATTCGTATTAATAACCGTCAGGTCGTAGACTATACCGAACCGGAAAACGTACAACGACCCGAAGGCATGAAGGAACGGCTTATCGCTACAGGTACTTTCGCGTTGCAGGCGCATGATCCGAAAAGTACGGTGTATTATAAAAACATACGTGTAAAGAAACTGGCGGACTGAAAGGAAGGCGTTAGAAAATCACAACAAAATCCATTACAAAAAGGAAATAACGGTTCCGGATAATACGGTACTCTTTAATACCGGCCTCTTTGAGCAGCTTTTTTATTTTACTTTTGGATAACAGGTTCATATACCCGTTGGTGGCCCATTTTTTCCCCGTCATTAAAAGGTAGCGTTCAAACAGTTTTCCAGGCAGCCAGTGAAGAAATAATGTACGGGTATGCACTTCTACCGGGAAATACAGATTAGGCGTGGTGAAAAAAGTCTTTTTGCCAACCCGCTTCAGTTCTTTCAGGAAATGAACCTGCAGCTCATGATTGCCTACATGTTCGATTACCGCGTTGGATACGCAGATATCAAATGACTGATCTTCGAAGGGAAATGTATAGCCATCGTACTGCACGGCTTTTATAAGCGGGTAGCGGGTCAGGAATTTATCCGGCATGTCGGTTCCTAATGCAGTAATCTGTGCTGGCCAGGCATATCTTTTTTCAATAAAGTTTTCACCGGGTGAATATTCTTCTTCAGAAAAGCCTACATCGAGAATTGTTGTTTTTTCGGTGGGATGCAGTATATCCAGCAATTCTTTCAGTTTGCGCTGCCGGTTAAAAACTGATATCTGTTCAGCAATCGACATAGAACAGCGGACGGCAGCTCACTTGTACATAAAATTCTGCAACAACTGAATGAACGTATTAGCCTGTTCATTTTGCCACGGTGAGCGTAAACCACTCTAAATCTATTGATTTTTTGGCTGAAAAAAGATGATTTCCCCCGAAGCCGGCAATAAATTACAAGCCTTTTGATAAAAAGATCACGCCTTCCACAGATGCACTGGTTTTGGTGCCAAAGCCTTTCATTTCCGCACTGGCACTGGCTTTTACACCCCAACCGCATTTGCTGTCGTATATCAGGTCTACTTTTTCGTTCAGGCCAAAAGGACTGTCCTTGAGTACGTCACCGGTACCAATGCCGATACCTACGGATACTTCATAACTGCCATCCTGGTGAACTTCACCGCCCATCTTCAGCATGCCGAATTCATGTTCGGCTGTTACATTCACCGCCATTTCTTCCTGGGCCTGTACTTTACCATCGTCACCTTTGGAATAGGTGGTGGATTGTTCAATGCTGATACTGTTATGAGGATTAAACGCCACTTTGGTTTTAATAAATTCAGTAGCCGGACATTTTGCCTGCGGGTCGGCTCCGAGCGTCTGGCAATCGGGTGTTACATCCGCGTCAGACCGGTAAATATAAGCCCGGTAATGTACTTTACGGATCAGTTTGTCGCCCAGTTCAAGGTACTGATCCACTTTAATTACCGGCCCCATTTTCGCATCGTTTACGATTTTCATATGAAAAGGGCCTTTCATTGCGGCACCGGCTGCATCGGGTGGCAGGGGTGACCAGGTTTTGATTTTCTGCCATTTGCCTACATTGAACAGATCGAGTTCACCCGAAGGCATACCCGAAATTTCAACATTGCCGTCTTCGTCCACCGTGCCGGTAAAGCTCCAGTCGCGGATCTGGAACCCATCTTTCAGGTTGGTACCAAACCCGCCATGCATCGCCGCCAGCGCGGAGGGGGCCATGCCTGTAACCGGACCACCCGCGGAACCCTGGTATACATACATCACTTTGCCAATGCCGGTGATGATGCCGGACTTGCTGATATCCATTGAAAACTCTTTTGCACAGGCCAGTGTTTTTAAATTGATGGTGGTTTGTGCCAGGTCCTTTCCAAAAGTGGTATTGGCTTCCTGGGCCGTTTCTCCGGAACGGGCACTTACCGCATCCGCTTCATAGTGACCTTCCCATTGAGCCAGTTTCTCCCTTTTCTCCTCACCCTTTGTTTTGGAGACGGGCTTTGCCGGCTTTGTTGATTTTTTTGCAATGGATGCATTCTTTCCGCCTTCTCTTCCTTGCCCGGCATAACCCTGATCCCAGGCCTGACCGAAATCCTGTTGTGCCCCTGTTTTGTCACCTTTGGCCTCCTTGATTTTTCCGCCGGTATAACAAAACATTCCGTTTTCCGGATCCAGCCGGCGTGCTATACGGATAGCAGAGTCGGCTCCGTTATAGTTCCCGGTTTTTAACTGGGCGATGGCCAGACTGCCCCAGGAAGGTGCCAGGTTAGGAAACCGTTTGGTTACATCCTTAAGTAAAATAACAGCGTCTGCATATTTACTGTATTCCATAATCATGGTGGAAAGGTTATGGAGGTACAACGCACTTCCGGATTGCAACTCAGCGGCCCTGGCAAAACAATACAGGGCTTCCGGTTTAAATTTTTTAAAGAAGAACAACTGGCCCATAACATAATAGGCTTCTGCCAGACCGCCTTTGAATTTCTTTTCATCCGCTTTTGCCCAGGCATCCGCTTTGTCTTTATGTTTGACAATTTTCTGTACGCCTTCCATATTCCGTTTGATCACTTCTGCTACGCTACCCGTTGCGGTATAGCTGGTACCCACCAGTTGCCAGACTGAATTTCCTTTTGCATTGGTGAGCATCCTGAACGGAAGCGTCAATGTGCCATTGGTGAGTGTATAAGGGCCGTTTTGTTTTCCCTGTTCCATTTCCGCAAAGCTGATGGCAATTGTATTTCCTGTTATTTTCCAGGTGCCTTTATCATCCAGGGTTTGTCCGGGCATAATGGCTATGAGTTTAAATGTACCCGGTGCAAACGTGATGCTGATTTCCGCACCGGTTTTCGGGGTGCTGCCGTTATCATCTTTTATCAGGATGTATTTGCCGGAAAGTGATTGTGCCGCCAGGTTTGCAGCCACCATGATGAGGCAGAGGCTCAGAAGCAGGGACAGGTGTTTTTTCATAATTAACGTATTGCCTTAAACAGGAGATTACATTTCAATATACAAAATGATGAAAAAAGGCGTCATGAGTTATCCCCGGAAAAGGGGATATTTTGCATATAGATTTTACATCCGCTCCCAGATCCATTCATGGGCAATCCCTTTAGGGGTCATAGCCTCGCTGAACTCCCTGTACAAGGCCCGCAGTAGTAACGCTTTTTCCCGGTCCGTTTGTGGAAGGGCTTGCTGTTTTCCGGTATTGACAATAACAGTATCGCTTTCAATTAACAGGATGCCCAGGTCTTTATGTTCAGCACGATCCGGTTTCCCGTTTGTAAAAGAGATAACAAGCGTATTGCCGGAACGGCCAATCTGTATCCTTCCTGATGAAACACTTCCGGTAATCGTATATAGCGAATCATTACGCCGGGTTTTGATTAAGTCGCCTGTGGAATTGTACGTGTATTTGTAAACGATGCTGTCATTTTTTAATGAATCAATGGCCATAAAAATTGCCGGCAGATCCTGCTGGTTGTACGTAGAAACATAAATACTGTCATTGATACGCAGGCGGCTGCACCTGGCTTTTCCATCATACTGCTGCCAGGCTTCTTTTTGATTCAGCTTCCGGTAAACCGCATTTCCCACATCAGGATCATTAATGGATTCTTCATAGCTGGTATCGGTCTGTACCAGGCGGCGGTATAGGTAGTCTTCTCCGTCTGGTTTGGTCCTTGATTCGAATTCATAATATTCATTAAACACCAGCGTGCCGGTACTGTCATAGTTTTTTATCCGGGTGGCATAGTGGAGAAAATTGATTTTCCCGTCGGGTGTATAAAAGAACGGATACTGATAACTGGTAAAAGCGCCATTCCGTTGCTTTACACGTATGGCCCGGTTGTTTACCGGATCATACGCGATTTCCATATAGGACGAATCGCTGTACCCGATCCGGGTCATATTATGTGCTTTATCATAACCGTACCAGTATTCATTTTTGCCCCCGTCTTTTGAATACACCAGGTTGTCTTCTTTATCATACCGGTAAAGGGATTCATGCAAACCGGTACTGTCCGTATAAGAAAGACGGGTTATTTTTCCACTGCTGTCTGTTTCCACCTGGCACAGGTGCTTTTCGTCCGTACGGATGCCACTCAGCTTTTCTTGCGTATAAAATAAACTGATCCGGTTCTCCTCATCCGTGATTTCCGTTATCAGCCCGCTTTTGCTGAACCGGTAACGATCCCGCCAGTTACGCAACTGAAACACGCTGCCGTTCCATTCGATAACCTGATTCACATTTCTTTTCCAGGTCATGGTTTTTCCCGAAGGAGGTATCCATGAACTGACTTTTTTACTTAACAACAGGGTGGTATACTTTTGAATGCGCATACCGGCATCCGCAGCCAGCGCAGCTTTTCTTTTCATCAGTGCTACGGGTGTATTTTCAAGTTTGTCCCGCGTTATTTCATCCAGGGTAATTTCATCAATCATCCGGTATAGTCCCTGTTTGTCCTGCAGGGCGGGTTCGAATATATCCACATTGCCGCCACCCCACCACTGTACAGAAAGACTGCCATCAGGGAAAGCAAACAACCTGGTTTCCATCACCGAGCCCCAGCCAAAGCCAAACAAACCGGTACTTGTATTATAAGATTGATAGGAGCGCGTGATGGCTGTGCCGGATCCGCTAAATGAAAGATCCGTGTAGGTCATATAAAAAACACCATTGCGTATACCCACTCCTGCATTACCCTGCAGTGCAAATAGAAATACTATGGTCAGGAGTCTGAACTTCATATAGCAGCCAGGCGATTGTTAAATAAGCGGCGGAATTTTTCCGGTTGCAGCAGTTTCAGTCCGGCTTTTACCTGCCGGGCTTCTTTGTGTTTGCCCATTACAGCTAAAGCTACCGCTTGTATTTCCGGTTCAGTGTTCAATACTTCATCAAGATACCGGCCGGCCAGCTCTTTCATAAAGACCGTCTGATTTAATTCAACGGAAAGCAAAAATAGCCAGCGGACAAGGGTACTATTGATAAATTCGCTTTTCAGTTCAGCAGCACGTACTTCGTTAAATACTTTTTGCAGGGACTGGCCGCTGAGATAAGCCGCTTCGGCCCTGACTTCTCCCAGTATTGTACTTTCCGGAAAGGCCGTAGTAAAATCCTGCAGCCAGCTCAGTCGCTTTGAAACCGGTAAGGAACAGGCTTTGCGGCTAACTGCGTGCAGGTAACTGATCAGCAGTTCCGCCTGAGGATCCTGTTGTAAGAGGTGCTTCATATACTGCAGACTGCTTTTTTTATTGCCGTTTTCCAGGTGTACCAGGGCCAGTGCGATACGTGCATTGATGTATGCGCTATCCGTTTGCAGGCAGGTCTCATATTGTTGTATCGCTTTATTCCATTGCCCGGTACGGTAATAAAAATTGCCCAGCTGGTAATAAAGCGATGGAGTATTGGGTTGCAGCGGGCAAAGGTTCAGTAATACTTTTTCAGCACCCAGGCTGTCCTTTTTCAAAAGCAGGAAGCCGGCCAGTTCATCCGCGAGCCCTATATCCCAGGGATTGAGGGACAATGAACGCTGAAAGGCGGCAATTGCGCTGTCCGGTTGTTCCGCAAATTTATAGTAATACCCGAGGTTGCCCCAGGCGGCTGCCGAACCACCGGATATGGTAAAGCCCTTGCTGAACCAGTAACGGGCGCTGTCTGTTTTCTTTTCGTCCAGTAATAAGAAACCGATACCGGCATAATATTCCTCATTCAGCGGATTGATGCGGATGGCGATCCGGTAGAGACTGTCCATCTCTTTTACAGGGTGATTGCCGGATTGATGGAGACGATAAAATTCAGCCAGGGCATAATAGTTTTCCGCTTCATGAGGTTGTTGCTGTATGGCGCGGAGCAGCAGGGATTCCGCTTTTGCTCCATCGGTACCCGCACTGAGTTCACTCCATTGCCGGAGCGTATTGGTCAGCGTAGGGTCAAGGGAGTCCGCCATGGCAAATAAGCTATCCGCCAGCGGGTACATTTCCCGTTCTTTGGCAATTACTCCCAGGTTGGAATAACTGATGGCCCAGTCACGTGCATAACGTTCATGCCCACTGTTTTTTTTCATTTCCAGTGAGCGGGAAAAATAATATTCCGCTTCTTTCAACCGGCCCATATCCAGCATGGACAGGCCGATATTGTTATAACTCCAGGCATAGCTGCTGTCCAGCTTCAATACATCCCGATGAAATTGCAGTGCTTTTTCATATTGAAAAATATCATGGTAGAGATTTCCCAATACATTTTTCGGATGGCTCCAGGTCGGGATCATACGTTCCGCCTTCCGGGCATACCAGATGGCGCTGTCGTATTGATGCTGATAGCTTAATACATAACTCAGGGTGAGGTACAGGTAAGCCGCCCGGTCTTCCAGGGCTATCGCCTGCCGGAGGAGTTGTTCCGCCGCCGGATATTTTTCAAACTGCTCATACCGGATACTGCCAAAAGCTTTATGAAAAGCCGACATAACCTGGTTGTTTTTTTTGCGCGGATCACCGGCCGGCAACAGGCTATCGGCTATCTGTGCATCGGTGGCGGCCGTATAATAAATAGCTGGCGGAGGTAATACACTTTTCCCGCCCAGGTATTCATTCAGGACCAGCTGACTCCTTGTTTCCAGCATTTCTGCCAGGTGATTGCGGAGTCCTGCCTGCAGTTCAGCGGCTTTCGGATCTTTATTCTTCTCCAGTTCCTGTATCACCTGCAGGCAGCTGGAATCATTCCCATAGAATTTTTGTTGCAACAGGAACCGGTTATACGTATCAATAGTTCGTTGCAGACCGGTGAATCCGGACGTATCGTTTTCTCCCTGGCCCCGGCTGGCCAGGTAGCCGTCATATTTTTTATTCCTGAAATAAGCAAAAGCTTTTGCTTTATTTTCCGTGGTTACCGGCAATGTCCATTCAACTCCTTCCGGAGCCGTTATCACCGGATTTTGTTTGCCCCTGGTGGCAGCGGAAACCCGGTTCTTTACCCAGCTGTTCAGTTCTGCAGTGGTTACTTTATTATCTGCAGGTTCATCCGCCAGTCCCATCATGCCCTGCAGCAGGTACCAGGTAAAGAGACCATGGCCGACGGAATCTGCTTCATATGAAAATTCATTCACGGCACAGCCGAGGAACCGGTTCACTTTTGTAAAACTGCCGGATATATTTTCCCGGGCTTTCAGTATGCCGTCCTGGTGTAAACTGAAACCGGAATGGCAGGCATCCATGACCAGGTTCACCGTTACTTTTTTTTGTGTAGCCAGGCGGTTGGTATATAATTCCAGGTCACTGAGTTTTAGTGTACCCGCAGCTCCATAGTAATTGCGCGAATCGGAAGCATCCCAGGCCAGGAAAAAGCCTTCATCAAAATCTGCAACGGTTTGTACGTCTCCATGTCCGGCAAAATAGAGGATCAGTTCATCGCCGGCCACCAGCCATTTCATCAGGTCATGGATGGAGTTGTATATTTTACCTGAGCTGGCCAGTGAGTCATGAAGAATAAAAATATTTTCTTTTGGGAAAGAGCGCACGTCGGTAAGGTAGCTGTAAAAAAGCCGGGCGTCTTTACTGGCGTATTTCAGATTAAGTTTATTACTACTGTAATCCGAAACACCCACAATCAGTGCCGCTTTTCGTTTGCCGGAGTCGCCTTTTAAAGGAGAATGCAATGTACCCGAATAGGGTTTTACAATCAGTCCCCTTTCCTGTGCCGCCAGGGAACAACTAAGTAAGACCAGCAGAATACTATAAATACACTTATTCATCGGGGCGGAGAGGTTGGAGAATAAAAATAGAGTAATATGGGGAAAGGAGCAATGAATTGTGCCGGGATTATTTGGCAGCGGATTTTTTCATGTCAGGGTTCAGTAATAAATTTGTCCATTACCCAATATAGCTGTGCCATGAGAATCGTATTTGGCTGGAATAATTTCCGTATCCGCTCGTATCAGCCCTTTGAACTGGGAGTAACCAGTAATCCGGATGCCGGGTTTACCATTGAACTTCGTCAGAGCTATTTTCATTTTTTCTGGATTCCTTTTTTCGGTCTGGGTAAAAAATGGGCTATCCGGAAAGAAGGGAAATTATATGAACTTCCTGCTGTATATGAACCTGTGGTGGCTGCTTATAAGCACGGTGTAAAATCACCCTGGTATACATACCTGGGCCCGTTGCTGATACTGGCCGGCGGACTTTCATTCTGGGGCTACAGTGAATACCAGGAATACCGGTACAGGCAAAATGCCATCAGTTATTTTAAACGGAATAATGCAGTGCTGGAAGCGCAGTTGCGGCAATTAAGTGATAAGGATATTATTACATTGAATGAGTTAACAGAGAATTTCTGGGACAGTAAACCACTGTATGCTAAAGTGGAAAAAGTAAACGGCGATGTGGTAACCGTAACCCCGGTAAGTGCTGTATCCAATAAACCAATGGATGTGGAAGATTCGTATAACCGTCTTGGGATGCAGACGGCTTCTCTCGATATTTCACTGGCGCAATTACTGGCCGCTTTTCCTAAGAAATATGATTCCTCATCCGGACGTGCTATACTGCAATACGGACGCCCTTTACTGAATAATGAACGGAACTACCTCGTAAAGGAAGTCGTACGTCATTTCGGTCCGATACTTGGAGACCGGGGTACAGGTTCCTATGGAATTACAGGTATCAGTATGGCATTATACAATGCCGGCTGGCCGGCTGTAGTCAGTGCTGTTAAAACACTGGAAGGCTCCATTGACTGGTCCGAAAGTATTGGCATGGAAGTACCCGGTGGTCAGACGGAATGGTCATATAGCCTGGAACTGCGGGGAAGGAATTATAAAACAAATGATCATTATAAGTTTCTGCTTACGCTTACTGATTCCACGAACAACGTGCATCAGTACGAAATTGATGGAGTGAATATGGAAAAGACGATACGGGAATTGTGAACCGGAGACCGTATCTCAGGTGCCCGGTATTTTAAACTTTCGCCAGACTGGTTTGCCGGAGGTGGTTTGATGCTGATTATTTAAACCGGCACTCACACTTTCTCCCACAGCCAGGCATCACCGATTTCTTCATCCTGTACGGTGCCTTTCAGCTCAAACTGGTATTTTTTCAGAATCGATACAGAAGGATTTTCATCAGGAGCCGTTTTGGCCGTAATTTTTACAGACGGATCAGCGGCCGCCGCCATTTTAACCAATTCGCCACAGGCAAAGCTGCCAATGCCCTGTCCTTCGTATTCGGGAAAAGTCCAGTAGGCAATTTCCACCACACCTTCTTCCGGTGCTTTGGTAAAACCACAGGAACCTACAACCGTATTTTCGTTTATTATAAAATAGCCGGTCCAGGGTGGTTGATAACCGGTCTTCGGATAGTAGTCATCATAAATACTGATCAGTGCCTGGCAATTTTCTGTCTGGTACATCGGGTTGCTGCTGTCCGGCTCGAGCGGAATAGGAGATAAATGCATACAAAGAATTTATCGTAAAGGGATAGAAATTCCGGATACAAAGATAAGCAAGGAATGTAAGTACGAAGTACGAATTACGAATTACGAAGTACGAAGTACGAGGTACGAAGTATGAAGTATGAAGTACGAGGTATGAAGTACGGGCTTTGGAGCGGGGTCAGTTATTTTTTATTGTCGCCTTTTGTATCTTTTTTTATCAGTCGCATGTCTCTTTTAGCAGTTCCGCTTTTCAGTTCGGGCCTGTTACCACTGTTTTTGCTTTTCCAGTCTTGCTTTTGCGGGGTTTCCTTTTTTGCGGGACCTGTTCCTGTACCGGGGCGTTTGCTTTTCCAGTCTTTCTGTGCTGCGCCTTCCCGTTTTGCCGGTCGTTCATCCGCTTGTTTGCCGGGCCAGGTTTTTTTGCCGGCGGGAGCGGCTTTCTTTTCATGTTTCAACTCCCGGATGTCATCAGTAGGTGCAGGTTTTTCCGCTTTTACTTCTTCCCAGAACCGGTCTTCTATATTTTCTTCAAATTTTTCTTCTTTGTGCGCATCTGCCAGTGCTTTCAGCTGTTCCGGTGTGGCGGCTTCCTGTATATCATTAAAGAGGGTCCGCTCTTCAAAGCGGATATGTTGTTCCAGTTCAAATGCTATTGAACGCAGGTTATATTCAACATCCCCGGTGCTGAGAAAAAGTTTCGTCAGCAGCTGATGGTCTTTTAACCCTTTTATCACACTGGGGTGTTCCTTATCCAGCAGGGGGAAAAAAGTTTTTTCTTCCACCGCAAAATGTGGCGCAAGGTAGTTTTTCCAGAACCAGTCCGCATATTTTTTCATCCGTTCCGGCTCCACCGCTCTACTGAAACCCTGCCGGAGTTTCCAGCATAGTAATAATGCCTGGTGATGTTCGCGGCTGAGGGGTTGCAGGGAGGCGTGACGTTTTTGAGGGAACATGTATATGGGTTGAACGGCGAAGGTAGGAAGAGAATTGGCTAATTAACACCCTGCATTCATCCGTTTCCATACATTTTCCAGTTTCCCGTTATTCAGTTTAAATAAGCCACCGGAGAAGCCAAACCAGATAGTGCCTTTGCGGTCCTGGTAGATGCTTTGAATATGATTGCGGGTCTGGCCCCGTGTTTCCATAATGGTGGTAAACGTTTTACCATCATACCGGCTGGCACCGCCCCCCAACGTACCAAACCAGAGATTGTCTTCATTATCAGTACTGATGGTCCAAACAGTATTGCCGGCCAGTCCGTCTTTTTCGGTGAAGCCGGTAAAAGTTTTTCCATCATACCGGATCACCCCGTTACCCCAGGTAGCCAGCCAGAGTTGTCCGTTTTTATCCGCCTGTATGGCCAGTATATTATCAGCGGTCAATCCATCTTTCTTTGAATAGTTGGTAAATAGTGTGCCATCATATTTTACCATACCGGCGCCATCGGTACCCATCCAGAAATTCCCGTTTTTATCTTCATAAAAACACCAGACCAGGAAAGGAGAAAAACGGGAACTGCCGGTATTATCAGCTTCAGGAAGGGTAATGCTCGTGAATTTTCCATTCTCATACCGGCTTACACCCCGCAATGTTCCTGTCCAGATACGGCCCTTGCTGTCCAGGAAGAGACTCCAGCATTCGTTATCAGGTAAACCGTCTTTCACTGTATAGTTGGTGAAGTTTTTACCATCATACCGGGATAAACCGCCGTTGGTGGCAAACCAGAAATCACCTTTTTTATCCTGTACAATACCTCTTACTGTATTTCCACCCAGGCCTTCCGATTGCCGGTAATACGTAAAGTTGGTGCCATCATACCAGCATACACCGTCATCATTGGTGCCAAACCAGAGATGATCCGCCCTGTCCTGGTAGATCCGCCGGATATAGCGGCTTACCTGCACATTGGTATCAATATTTTCCTGGAATACCTGGGGAAACATCAGGTGACTATCGGCGTAAACACTTTCCGGGGCATTGTCTTTTTTGTCCGGTTGTACATCCGCGGTCATACAGGAGGCGAAGAGCAGGCTGAGAAGGAATGGGCGAAAAGTCATATTTGTTGATTTTTGTGATCCGGGTTGTCCGGGGCAGCAAAATACATTTTGCAGGACCTCCTGTGCGTAAAACAGATGTAAAACCTTTGTAAACGGATGTAAAATAAGGGGGAGAGGGCAGATCTTCCCCGGTGAAAGAGGTATTTTTGAGTATGCGTTGGAAACAATTACTCCTCTTGTTGCTGCCCGGGATCGGGTTATTCCTTTTGGGTTTTGTAAAAGGCAAACCCGGAAAATCCGGATTCGACAATGCCCGGGAGGAGATTGTGATGCGGCAGATTGCCCACCGGGTGCTGCAGTATAGCGGTGACAGCAGTTCACGTGTACTTTCACCGGAGCGGGTAAACGCCAGTGAATACCGGATTCCCTTTGAAACCGGTTTTTCTTTTGTGCCTGATTCACTGGTGGCCATTATCGGCCGGGTGATCCGGGAAAATCAATTGCCCGACCATTATATTGTTAATGTGATGGAATGTGATGGCGATAAAGTGATTTTTGGCTTTGCCATTCTCGGCAGTGAACTAAATAATATAGTACCCTGTAAAGGCCGGGAGCAACCCGTACGTAAGTATTGTATCAATATCCGTTTTGATGACAAAAAGAGCAGTAACCAACCGGTATACCTGCTGGCCGGTGGACTGTTATTGCTGGCTGGACTGATTTATTACAGGCGCCGAACAGATAAAGCGGACGTGCTGCCGGCAGACACAAATGAACCAGAGTCGGGCCCTTTTATTGCAATCGGACGGTATCGTTTTCATCCCGATCAGCAATTGCTCTGGCTGGATGGCAGCAAAACCGTACTCACAGCCAAGGAAAATAAACTCCTCCGCATATTTGCCGCATCTCCCAATGAAGTTATTGACCGCAGCCGCCTGCAGAAAGAAGTCTGGGAAGACGAGGGCGTAATAGTCGGCCGCAGCCTCGATGTCTTCGTCTCTAAACTCCGCAAGCGTCTTGAAGGGGATGAACGGGTAAAAATTGCGACCGTAGTGGGGAAGGGGTATGAATTGACGATTAGCGGTTGAGCCGTTGAGATGTTGAGTTGTTGAGATGTTTAGTTGTTGAGATGTTTAGTTGTTGAGATGTTTAGTTGTTTGGATTCCGAGCGGTTGGAACTTTTCGTTTCTAAGCAGCCCTGGCAACCCTCAACCCACAACTCACATCCCGCAACTCACCTCTCATTCTTTCCTGGCATCTTCACATTTCCGTTGATTTCTGACAAAAAACACACCGTCAAATATCCGGGTCCACTGAGCCGTGTAGGGTGTATGCAGGGCTTCTACTACTGAACCGTTCATGGTAAATTCTGTGTTAGCATTGTTGTTTTGTTTATTGAAGCCGGAAAAATCCACAAAGGCGTAATTCCAGCTTTCATTAATCCAGCGTTCAAAACTGTTTTTACCCGGGCTGGAAACAGCGTAAGGTTTACGGCTAACTATACCTGTTTCCCCCGCGGCGGATGAGAAGCCAACAATATAGGTCTGGCTGGCCAGTAGAGGATCGTTGGTGAAGACGGTCCCCATTGAGACGAGGTTATTGTAGAGACGGGAATAATGACCGCTGTATTTAGAAACGTGAAAATTCTGGGCCCAGACGATGATTTTTTCATTTTTGTATTTATAGTTGGCCAGCCATTTCAGGTTATTGGCCATTTGTATATCCCGTTCATTACGTCCCTTATCTGAATCGGTGGGGAGGTATTTAAATTCAAGCGCCAGGTGTACCAGGTTGTCCAGCAGCACCACCCAGAAATCCTGCCCGTGGGTGCGGGTGCTCAGTTCTGTTTTCAGCCGGGTTAATTTTTCAACAGCAGTATCATAAAAGCCGTGACTTTTTTTTGCGAAAAGCAAACGGGATAATGAATCAAACAGCGGTACATATTCTGAAGCATACGCCGGTGTTTGCGTGATGGGAAGTACATAACTACGCAGCACGCTGTCCAGCCGCTGCGAAAGGTTTTTGTTTGAATATGAAAGTGCTGTTTGCAGATCAATGCCGGTAATCATAAGGGGGTTATCGGTAGTAAAGCTGGCCGGTATCAGTTTTTTTTCGAGGTATTGACAGGCATCACAGGCACTCCATACGCCGGTAATATTGCGGCGGAGAAAAGAGTAGATCCCTGTATCCGTCTTTGGCAGCTGATCCCACCCGTCATTCAACGCAAAGAAATCAGATTCAAATGCCAGTACATTAAAGCCCTTTACTTCATGCAGGTAGCGGATCAGTCTTGTTTTTGTTTCAAAGGTGGCCGCGTCACCATGGTCCTGTTCACCAAGCATAACGATCCGGGCATCTCCGATTGCTTTGCCCATGGCTGCCAGGTCAGAAAAGTCAGTGGAATCCGGATGACCGGTTCTTACCTGGCTGGCATTCCCGGTAACCCAGGATTGTATTGAGGATTGTGTAAATCCAGGCAGACACAGGGAAAACAGCGGCAGAAAGAGTAAAGCTTTTCGCATAAGGATGAGGTTTAGATTCAGCTACAGGAGCAAAGAGAGGTTTACACACCTAATGTACTCCGTGTTTACAAGTTGTCAAAGAGCGGGGAGTCAAAATTTTGTTATAATGGAAAGTCACCAGGTTTAAAAGTAGAGAAAAGGAGAACACGCTTGGCAGAAGCAATCAGTACCCGGAAGGCCTGAAAATCCGGTCATCGGCTTATTCAGAATCGCCGGAAGCATAATGCGGAACTTTATATACAGCCTCCAATACCATATTCATGGTATATGCTGCTGATATAAACCGTAAAATGCCGCACATTATAGAGTTATAAAACAGCTTTATGAGCGTGCGTCTACAGGCATATGTTGAGAAAGTAAAAGGTTGACAAGGAAGGTCCTTAGAAAACCTGGTAATTCACAACACACACACATCCCACATCATTTCAGTTTGAGGCGTTGAGCTGTTATGTCGTTTGAATTTCGTTCGGATGGAACCCTTCGTTTCTTAGCAGGCCTGGCACCTGGCACCAGACACCGGGCACCTCTACAAATATTTCCCTTTCAATCCCTCAATAATAATTTCATGATCTTCAAAATCTCTTAATCCGGAAACCGTGATCGTGGCGATGAGTCCGGCATTTTTTACAAAGACAGGGATGGATCCCCCTTTGGCGATATAATCTTTCTCATCGAGGCCGAATGGTTTTTCAAGTGTCATGGCCCTTTTTTCGAGTGTATGTCGTACGGCCAATGAACTTTCTTCAAAATACTTTGCCACATTCGCTTTACGGCGCAGCCAGTTGTGTTTATCAGCAGGCAAACCATCTTCCACATACAGGAATACGGATTGATTGAGCCGGCTGATCTCGACGGCAATCGCCTGGTTACGGCTTCTGGCGAGATCAACAATCCGCTGTCCCATATCCATGGCGATGGCGTTGGTAAATGAATCCAATTCAACTTTCAACAATATTTCTTTAGCTGCTTCCTGCGACATGGGATGATTTTTGAATGGTAAGTTAGTGAATTCGGGGAATGGAGAATGGGATTAGCCGGAACCTTTCGTTTTACAGAAGGCCTCACAACTCACATCTCACATCCCGCAACTTTTTTACGCCACGACCACCTTCTCCCACTTCCCCAGCCACTCTTCTGAAATCGTCGCTCCCAGTCCAACGACCTCCGGCACTTCCACCACGCCATTGGCTTTATACACAATACCGCCGGTAACGGGGTCTTCGCGGAGCATGAGGGCGGTGTCAAAATCAAAGTGAACGATATTGGGGGAGGAGAGGGCAAAATGTGCAAATGCGGTCATGGCTAACCGTGACTCGATCATGGCGCCGACCTGCAGGTGCAGCCCGGCGGCTTCGGCCATACGGGCCATCTTTAACGCTTTGAAAATACCCCCGGATTTGCCCAGCTTGATATTGAAATAATCGCAGGCGTCCAAAGCGATCAGTCGCTCCGCATCATGATCATCGCCGCAACATTCATCGGCCATGATGGGTATGGGACTTTCTTTTTTCACCCGCGGCAATGACAGGTAATTCCAGCGGGCAATCGGCTCCTCACAATGTTGTATATCGAATGCCGAAATGGCTTTTAAGGTCTCAATGGCTTCTTCCACGCCCCAGCCCTGGTTGGCATCAATGCGTAAAGGGATTTCCGGACCTACTGCTTCCCGGATTGCTTTAATTCGTATCACATCTTTCTTTCCATCCTTACCCAATTTTACTTTGATAGCGGGATAACCTTCGGCGAGGATACGGACAGCTTGTGCCGCCATTACATCCGGTTCGGCCAGGCTCACCGTATAATCAGTGATGATGGTTTTATCATTTTTACCACCAATAAACTGATAGAGGGGCAGGCCCGCATGCTGACTGGCGATATCGTAAAGGGCGATATCAAACGCACTTTTAATACTGCCATTGGCATAAATAATGCTGTCCATCAGTTTCACTGCCCCTTCTATGTCCAGCGCATTATGCCCGATGAGCGCCCTGGCGAATAATTCGCCCACCACCATACAAGTGTCCTGGCTTTCCCCGTTGATGGGCATATAGGGACTGCATTCGCCAAAACCGGTTATGCCTTCTTTGGTACGGATCCGCACCAATACATTTTCGGCATCATAATCCGTACCGAGCGACGTGATAAAGGGTTCAATCAGGGGAATGGAAAGCTTGTAGAGTTCGATTTGCTGAATGGTGACAGACATGGCAGTTATTTAAAAAAGGATACGTACACCCCCGCAGAGAATACCGGCCAGGGGTGCGTGTTCGTTGACTAAAATATATTCGCTGGGATAAGCGGTATTGGGAATATAAACCCTCCCCTCGGCATATAAAAAGAAATCGGCTCCAACGGGTTTTTCCCAGCCGATGCTGAGATCATAACTAAGTCGTTTGAAATTTGCTTTACCGGACTGCAGCGGCAATGTATACCGGCTGGTGTCTATGGTACGCCCGGGTGTATTGGTGATACGCCCCATCATCAAACCAAATCCTGCTTCCCCATACAGGTTCCAGCCTTTTTCACTGATGGGTTCCCCGATAAAATAATGTTTCCACCCAAGAGTCAGTTGCCTGAAACGCATATTGCCTCTGTTTGAATAGACTTGCTGTTGCGGGCTGATACTGCTGCTTTTTGCCAGGGCGGTTACCGTATTGTCGAATTTCCCGTTGCTGCAATAGCCGAAAGAAATACGGATGCCGTTGCCGGCAGACAGATGAAAATCACCATGCATGGTATTGTTCAACGCGGTAAACTGCTGTTGCTTCCCGAAGTTCCGTACCAGGCCCAGGTCCGTAGCAATACTGAAACGGGGATACTGTGCCAACGCGGAAACCGATATGGCCATGAAGAGGGATAATATGTAGAAACGGGGTGTCAAAGCAGTGACTGCAATGTTACAGAATTATTGGATGAGAACTTCCAACCCTTCCGGTATTGTGTTGCCGTTTATTCAAAAATCTTCCTGCTATATGAAAAGCGGGTGGCCGTTATCAGCCACCCGCTTTTACTCATCACTCATTATTCATCACGCATCATTTCATCAGCTTCAATTCTTTAATAATATTCGCGCCACCGCCCAGTTTGTCAATACACCACAACACATAACGGATGTCTACACAGATGGTGCGGTTGAGGTCTTTGTCGAAAGCGAGTTTGTGACTCAGGGCTTCGTAGTTGCCATCGAAAGCCAGCCCGATCAGTTCGCCACGGCCATTAATCACGGGTGAACCGGAGTTACCACCGGTGATATCATTGGTGGTGATGAAGCCGATCACCAGTTCCTTGCGGGTAGGATCCATGTACTGTCCGAAGTCCTTTTTCTTTAAGAGCTCAATCTGGTTGGCCGGCAGGTCAAATTCATAATCACCGGCTTTGTATTTTTCCAGTAATCCTTTGGAAGTGGTTACATAGTCATAGAAAACCGCGTCACGGGGACGATAGGATTTTACATTACCATAACTCACCCGCATGGTGAATGTGGCATCGGGATACATCATCTTCGCTTTGGCAGGATCCATTTCCATTACGCCTTTGAGATAAATCCGGCCAAACTCGGCATTCTTCGCATTGAACTGCTGGGAGAAAGGACCATACTTTGTGTTATAATTTACCAGGAAAGCACTGGCATGGGCGAATGCAAGATCACTCTGCAGGGTTACCGCATCGGGATTGGCCACAAAAGCTGACCATTTACCTTCATCAAATAACATGGTCTTGCTGAATACATCGGCAGCGTATTTTTTATACGTGGCTTCATCATTCAGCGGTCCATAGCTGTTTTTCAGCGTACCAAAGAAACCAAGCGGATGTTGTTGCTGATCCACTTCTTCATAGAACATACGGGTAGTAGCCGCAAGAATGTGCTGGTCACTTACTTTATTTTCTTCGGCCAGGAAGGCAGTCCGCTGTTTGCCCGCTGCTTCCACTGCTTTGGTTATATCAGCCCTGGAGGTACCCTGTTTTACCAGGGCGGCTTCCAGTTGCAGCAGTGAGCCGGCAAATGCGATCAGGGGAGAACCCATTACGCCTTCATTGATAAATACGCGGTGTTTGGCATACGGTCTCCAGGCATCATAGGCTTTACCCCACTCTGCAAACAGATTTTCATATTCAGGTTTGCCTTTTGCCCAGGTATTGAATTTCACTTCAGAAGCCTGCTTCTGTCCGAATACATCATATTTCAATAACTGTTTGGTTTCGCCGTCAAAGAATTTCCAGTAGTTGGCGATGCCGGCATATGAAGAAGATAACTGCAGTTTTACAGCCGGGTCTTTCTTCATTTCATCAAACATGTATTTTAAACGGGCATCACGGAGTTTTACCAGTGTAGGATTATTGATATCGGTGGCCAGTTTAATACCATAGGAGCTTTCGTAACGGTTGGTGCCACCGGGATAACCCCAGATCATGGAGAAATCACCGTCTTTCAACGGACGTAAAGAAACGGGGAGATACCATTTCGGTTTCATGGGTTTGTTGCTTTCGGCATATTTGGCGGGATTGCCATCAGCGGAAGTATATACACGGAAAACGGAGAAGTCGCCGGTATGACGGGGCCATTCCCAGTTGTCGGTATCCCCGCCGAATTTTCCTACACTCTCGGGCGGTGTGCCTACGAGACGGATATCGGTATAACGCTGATACACAAACGCGAGAAACTGGTTGCCCTTGAAAAGCGGGCTGACCCGGGTTTCAATATTCCGGGCGGCATCACTCAGGCGCTTATTGATACCCGCGAGTACGGCTCCTTGTTTAGCCACGCGCTCCGCGCCACTGAGTCCCTGCAGGGAATCCATTACTTCTTTGGTTACATCATCAATACGCAGAAGAAACTGCACACTGAGATTGGTGGGAATTTCCTCGCCCTTGCTTTTGGCATAAAAGCCGTCGCGCAGGTAGTTTTTTTCCATGGAACTGGCGGAGGCAATAGCGCCATAACCGCAGTGGTGATTGGTAAAGATCAGCCCTTCGGCACTCACAATTTCGCCGGTACAACCACCGCCAAAAATAATGATCGCGTCTTTCAGCGACGGTTTGTTGATATTGTACAGCTGTTCCTTGGTGAGTTTGAGTCCCTTTTTCACCATGTCATTATATACCTGCTGTCCCAGCAGCAGGGGCAGCCACATCCCTTCATCGGCCATGGTTTTGCCGATCAGGGTGATAAATAATACAATCGTTAACAGAATCTTCTTCATACGTGTGATTTTAGGGGGCAAACCTACAGAAAAAGGATATTCGGGTGACTGAGTTTTGTCTGAATGGCTTATTTTGGAGGCAGAATCTGACTGTATATGACTAAAAAACTGCCTGGCCTTATCCTGATTGCCTCATTGTTCCTGGTAAATTCCTGTGGTAAAAAAGACAGTCCGCCCGCTCCCACGCCGACTCCTGTACCGGGTTGTGCGGCGGGTACGGCCCCGGTCAATGGAAGTTTTGTGACCAGTACCAGTATTAATTTAAGCTGGTCTTCCGTTGCAACAGCCAGCAGTTATGACCTTTACCTGGGAACCACGGCAGTGCCTACCGCATTGATTGCGTCTGGCGTAACGGGTACCAGTTATACCTATACCATACCCGCCACACCCAATACCACCTATTACTGGTATGCCCTCCCGAAAAATGCGGGTGGGTCGGCTACCGGTTGTACGGGTACGGTTCAGTCTTTTACCTATATCGTGATACAGGCGCCTTCGCCCCTCAGTTATTATGTGGTGGGCTATATGCCTTCTTACCGGGTTATCGCGGATATTCCGGATCAGAAATTTAAGATGACCAATGTGGTGGTATATGCGTTTTATGGCGTAAACAGTTCGGGCGGACTTACTGCACCTGCTACAGGCAGCAGCCTGGCCGCAGTGGCTGCCAAGTCAAAAGCCAATGGGGCAAAGATCCTGCTGGGTATCAATGACGGCAGTGGTGACGGGAAGACCAATTTCAAAGCGATGGCGGCAACCCCTGCCGGGCGAAATAATTTTATAAAAGCTATTATGGCGGTGGTTAGAGCTAATACACTTGACGGGGTGGATATGGACTGGGAATTTCCGACCACATCTGATGGAACGGATGTTACATTTACCGAACTGATGAAAGAGCTCTCGGATTCCCTGCACCGGGATGCCCGGTATTATTTATCCTGCGCGGTAACAGCTGGTAAATATGCCGGGGGTATACGGGATGCAATAAAGACAGAGCTGTTTCCCTATGTTGATTTCTTCAATATCATGGCCTATGATGACTTCAGTACCAGTACGCCCTACCGGCATCACAGTGATTATGCCCTGGCGCAGACCTGTCTGAATTACTGGCTGACCACCAGGGGTATGCCGGCTGCCAAAGCTGTGCTGGGTGTACCGGCTTACGGTCGTCCGTCGGGTATGACGCAAAGCGGTACGATAAAAACCTATAAAGATATCCTGGCTGCCGGGGGTAACCCCCAATATGATTCAGCCGTGGTATCCACTACAACCTACCCTTCGTATACAGTCTATTAGAATGGACAATATACAGTTAAGCGGAAAGCCAAGCTGGCCAAGGACATAGCCGGCGGGGTGATGTTCTGGGAAAAAGGGCAGGATGCCATGGACAATAACTCACTGCTGAAAGCGGCCTGTGACACGATTGGGCGTGCCTACTAAGTATCCTTTTTGATCAAGTTTTCCACAATGGGAAACACTTAATCGAAATACCCGGTAAATCATTACATGGTATGGCGAAATCATGTACCTTTCCTCTTTCAAAAATCTTAGTTATGAAGAAACTCTACTTTACTTCTGCCTTATCACTATTCGTGACACTGCTGGGCTTTTCCGGCACTGCTGAAGCTCAGTGTACAGTCAACTATCTCCAGAATCCGAGTTTTGAGACACCTGTGGGTGGTGGCCTTGGAAATAACTTCTATGATCAGAGTGTACCTGGCAACGAAATTCCCAACTGGACTATTTCCACTTTGCTTACGGCCAATATTGTAAGAACGGATGGTGTTACTGTCTATGGTGGCGGCCCCAATGCTGCTGCGGCTGGTGTACAATACCTGGATATCCTGACGGGTGGCGGAGATGTTACATTTACCCAGACTTTTGTACTGGGTTGTACCGCCGACCTTACTTTCCGTGGCGATTTTGCAGCACGTGAAGGTGGGCTCAGCTGGACGGCTTTTATTGAAATAGTAGATGCCGGTAACGTGGTGGTGGCAACTTCTACTGTCCGTAACTCTACTCCTCCGGATGCCGACAACGATCCTGTATTCGACGCAATCTGGTATACCGTGAACGGTACCGCTACTGCTTTGCCAGCCGGCACTTATACATACCGTGTTACTTTACCGGAAGATGCCAATTTTGACAATGCTTTCCTTTGTGCCAGTCCCGGTTGTTTACTGCCTGTGACCCTGAAAGCCTTTGATGTAAAACTGAACAGCTGTGTTTCCAGTGCCAAATGGTCGGCTACTGAAGAAACCAACCTGAGCAACTACACGCTTGAATACAGTAAGAATGGCATCGACTTTACCGCTGTTTCTGTGGTAGATGCAAGCGGAATCAATAAAGAATACAGTGTACAGCACGTACCCGCTAACGGCAAAGCCTTCTACCGCCTCAAAATGGCAGACCTGGATGGCAAAGTGGCTTACAGCAAATTGCAGGTGCTGAATATCAACTGCAGTAAAAATACGATTCTCGTATACCCCAACCCGGTTAGCGATAACCTGAATATAAACGTGAATTTTGTGGGTGGCGTGAAAACAGCCAGTGCCACACTGTACGATATCAGCGGTCGCCTGGTGGTACGCAAACTCCTGACCAATGGGACAAATACGATTGACATGGGTGCTATGAGTTCCGGCATCTACAATCTCGTTGTGGTTCAGGATGATGTAGTGACCACATACAAGATTAAACGCTGATCGTACTGACAACTGATAGTATTAGAGAACTGTCCCGGACAATCCGGGACAGTTTTTTTTAATCCGGAAGTGGTTCGTTTTACAAAACCATGTACCTTTATTTCTGACCAAAAACCAACGCAGTTATGATGAAAATTCGTCTCCTGACAGGAATAGTGTTTGTACTTCTTATTTCAACTATACCTCACCGTGCCCTCAGTCAGTGTACACTGAACTATCTCCAGAATCCGGGTTTTGAAGCACCCGTTGCCCCCGGCCTTGGCAATAATTTTTATGATCAGAATATTCCGGCCCAGCAGATCCCAAACTGGTCTGTACAAGGGAACCTGACCGCCAATATTATTAAAACAGATGGAGTAACTAATTACAACGGCGGTCCCAATGCGGCTTCAGAAGGAACCCAGTATTTTGATGCCCTTTCCGGAAACACATTCTTTTTTGTCAGCCAGACTTTTGTACTCGGTTGTACCGCGGATCTTACTTTTCGTGGCGATTTTTCAGCCCGCGACGGCGGGGATAACTGGGATGCCTATATTGAAATCGTTAACTCCTCCAATGTAGTCGTGGCTACATCGGCTACCCGCAGTTTTATTCCAACTGACCTGGATCTGCCCGGACAGGATGCAGTCTGGTATACACTCGCCGGTACGGCTACAGGACTTCCTGCAGGAACATATACCTATCGTGCCCGTCTCTGGGATGATGGTAATTTTGATAACGCCTTTCTGTGTGCCAGCCCTGGTTGCCTGCTCCCGGTGACCCTGAAAGCCTTTGATGTAAAACTGAATGGTTGTGTCTCCAGTGCCAAATGGTCGGCTACGGAAGAAACCAACCTGAGCAACTACACGCTTGAATACAGTAAGAACGGTATTGACTTTACACCTGTTTCCGTTCTGGACGCAAGCGGTATCAATAAAGAATACACGGTACAACATATTCCTGCTGCCGGAAGAGCCTTCTACCGCCTTAAAATGGTGGATATCGATGGCAAAACAGCTTATAGCAAACTGCAGGTACTGAATATCAGTTGCACAAAAAACACCGTACTTGTATTCCCGAATCCGGTAACGGATCAGTTGAATGTGAATGTGAATTTTGTCAATGGATCACATACGGCATCGGCCGCGCTTTATGATATCAGTGGCCGTGTTATCCTCCGCAAACAGCTGGTGAACGGTACTAATGCTTTTGATACAAGAGCCCTGACTGCAGGTATCTATAACCTGGTATTGGTACAGGATGGTGAAGTAACCAGTTACAAGATTAAGAAGTAACGTTTTGTTTTGTTTATAAGCCCTTAAGGTAGTAGCAAAAAGCCTGTCTGCTTTGTTTACAAAGCGACAGGCTTTTTCAATGTTACAGGTATGTATGTTGAACGGTTATGCCGGTTAAATAGGAGGCCTATCTGTTTATTTATAGCCTTTCCAGCTCCGGGTTTTCTTATCAAATAACCAGTAGATACCATTGGCATAGCTGAAGTTCAGGTTGTCTTCCAACGGTGCCGTATCCGGTAATGCAAGTGCCCGGGTCATATATCCGGTGGATATGTCATATAATTCAATTTCACCCGTGGCGGAACTTAGTAAGCCAAGCTCGGCTCCTTTGATGCCGGTGTATACCACGGTAGACAGGTTATAATCATAGAGTATTTCCAGGTTGTCAATAAAATCATCTGCTTCTTCTTTCAGTGTGGCGAGGTACAGCAGGATGTCCTCTTTCACTATACCGTCGGCCGCATTGTATACAGAAATATTTCCCTCATCATTAAAGAAGTATATTTCGTTTTTAACGGGGTTAAAGGCACCAACCGATTGTTCTGCCGGCTGGTTCATACCCTCTGCAATTGTTTTTACGAATACCGGTATGCCCTTGCTGTTCAAAGAGTATTCACCCCATCCGAAATCATTGTAACCGTTTGTCTGCAGGTTTTTCTTTTTGGGATTGTACCAGAGACCACGTACATCAAATCCGGTTTTAAGGGTATCGGATGAAAGACGTTTCCCTTTTATATCGAAAACAGCCATGGCAAATTTTACATTTCCGGCGATGGCGGCATAATATTTTTTCTGAACCGGGTGCCATGCCACTGAAGCGCCATTGGCTCCTTCATCGCCGGGCATGGGCAGGGTCATAACTTCTTTCAGTGTAGTGGCCGGTTTAGCGGCTTCTGTGGATTTGGGTGAGGCGGGGGTCTGAGCGCCGGCCAATACGGTCAGCAGCAAAAAGCCGAAAACAAACAGGTGTGTTTTTTTCATGATGACGAATTTGCCCTAAATATAGGGGCGCCAACCCTCCTGTTATATACCCGTTAGCGGGTATTATTCCACCGGTTGATTCAGTACATTCCAGAGCAGGTCTTTTAGTTCGGTCAGCCCTTTATTGGTTACGGAAGAGATAAAAACATGGGGTACATTTTCGGGAAGCTCCTGCTTTATCGCCTGTTTCAGTTCATCATCCAGCATATCACTTTTACTGATGGCAATGATAAATTGTTTATGCAGCAGTTCCGGATTGTATTGTTCCAGTTCATTGACAAGGATGTCGAACTCCTTTTTATGGTCATCGCTGTCGGCCGGTATAAGGAACAACAGCACCGAGTTGCGTTCGATATGGCGCAGGAACCGGTGTCCCAGTCCTTTCCCTTCAGCCGCGCCTTCAATAATACCGGGCAGGTCGGCAATACAGAAGCTCTTGCCATCGCGGTATTCCACCATACCAAGGTTGGGCGTAAGGGTGGTAAATGCATAGTTGGCAATCTTGGGTTTGGCAGCCGTGATTACTGAAAGCAATGTGGACTTGCCCGCATTGGGAAAGCCGACCAGGCCCACATCGGCCAGCACTTTTAATTCCAGTATTTTCCAGCCCTCCTGTCCGGGTAATCCGGGTTGTGCATGTTCCGGCGCCTGGTTGGTGGGTGTGGCAAAATGGGAATTGCCCAATCCGCCTTTTCCGCCGGGCATCCAGATGATTTCCTGTCCGTCTTCCAGTATCTCCACCTCCTGTGTATCCGTTTCTTCGTCGCGGGCCACAGTTCCCAGCGGTACTTCGATGATAATATCTTTTCCGTCACGGCCATGGCAGTTATTGGCGCCCCCTTTTTCCCCGTCTTCAGCCAGTACGTTCTTATAATACCGTAAGTGTAAAAGGGTCCAGAGGTTGCTGTTGCCCCGCAGAATAATATGTGCGCCACGGCCCCCATCGCCCCCGTCGGGACCACCCAGTGCAGTGAACTTATTGCGCATGAAATGTTTATTGCCGGCGCCACCATGGCCACTGCGGCAGAAAATGCGGATCTGATCTACGAAATTACTTTTCTCCAAAACCTTACTTTTACGGTATGCCCGCTGTGATATACGGCGGAACTGCAAATATACCTTAACCATTTTTAAACCACTGATATGAAATACCTGCTCCTGCTGCTCAGTTTCCCCATCATGGCGGCCACCGACTGCAGTAAGAAAAAGGCAAAAACACAGGCTGTCACGGGTCAGGAAGTGATACTGACCGATCCGGTAACAACCGATACCGTGCCATCCGTGGTCCGCAAAATTATCGACAGCCTGGCAAAGGATAGTCCGCCACTGGTTCCCCGGAATGTGGAGGCTTACCTGTACAATGGCAAAACCGTGTACCTGGTCACCATGCCCTGCTGTGATTTTTTCAATGACCTGTATGACACCACCGGCAAAAAAATCTGTTCTCCCTCGGGAGGCCTTACCGGTAAGGGAGATGGGAACTGCCCGGATTTTGCGGAAAAAGGGAAATGGGTGAAGCTGTTGTGGAAGGGGTGAATAATGAGTCGTGAGTCGAGAGTCGAGAGTGGTGAGTGGAGTACACTCCACTCACCATTTTCGTTTATTGAATTACCACTTTCGTAGTGAATACGTTTCTGTTTACTCCATCGGTTACTTTCACGAGGTAAATGCCTTTTGCTGCAGCGGGATCCAGCTGTATGGTTTGTGCATGGTATTCACCACTGATGCTGATGGTTTGTTGTTGTACCTGGCGTCCCATTACATCTGTTATCAGCAGAGAATAGTTTCCGGCTTTGAGCTGACTGAATTGTACTACGAATTTATTATCCGTTACCGGGTTGGGGAAAATGGCCAGGGTGCCTTCTCCGCTATTCGGTAAAGGATTGCGGCTGGCAAAATTTACCGTGTTTGTATTTTTTGCTGAAGTAGTAAGCAGGTTGCTGCTGGCCAGATCGGAACTGTTCCAGGAAGTGCCGCTGATGGAAAAGGGACTGGCTGTCCAGTTGCGATGGTCAACCGTAAAGTAGTCCAGTTTAAGGGCACTGCTTACTACAATTTTATTATCGCTGGTTACGGCGGCTCCATTTACCCCGAATCCTTCGGGTAATCCGGTTATCATTCCCAGGTGAGTGGCCACTTTTGTTTCCGGATGTATGCGGAATACATGGTTACGGGCGGAGAAAACATAGAGTTGCCCGTCATCGCCGGCAATCATATCACCCCCAAAACTGGTGCAGGCATTGTGTATGGACACTTCTTTATTGGCCGGATCATCCACAAGGGTACCCAGGTCACGGGTAACGCCTTTTTTCCCGGTGCTGAATTGGATCAGCTGCGTGGCATCATTAGTTATCGCATAGCCGGTGCCGTTAGGTGTTATGACCATACGGGTAACGATATTTCCCTGGTCGGCGTTTTTAACGGGCTTGCCGGTAAAACCTTTGTCGGTTACAAAATAAACCTTCATGGTCTTCAGGTCAATATACCGGAGCTGGTCAAAAAGCATAGGAGTGTAATACAGGCGGTTTGTTTTTTTATCAAAAGCCATGGCGGCTACTCCTCCTGCAAAAGCGCTGTTGACGAGGGTGCCCAGCCGGGCATCGGTTTGTAAAGCGGCCTGTTCATTTTTACCGGCGATATAAGCCGGTGTATTTTGGTCGCTGCCATTTAGTAACACGGTGCTGTATTCACCGGTCTGCAGGTTGAGCCGGCGTAAATAACTCCAGTTACTGCCCAGTTGAGTGGCATCGGTAATTGCATAGGCAAAACGATCTGCCTGCTGGGCATTGCTATTGGCCGGTACGGTGCAGAGACCGGTAGTGAATAAGGTCAGAAGGGGTAAAAATTTACGCATACACAGGTTTTTTGTTGCCCGATTAAATTACAACAATTCCCGGTGGGTCAAAAATGAAATTTTACGGGTGGTCATATTAAAAATAAACCCCTCCTGAGCGAATCACGGAGGGGTCAAGGTATAAAAACCCTGAGCATTGCCTTACTGATGGTGCGTTTACTTTACAATCGAAAATTTCATTGCAGCTTGTTCATTGCCATTCACCAGTTGAATAATATAAATACCTGATTGCAGGTTGTTCAGGTTATTGACCCGGATACTGTTGGTACCCTGGGATACAGAATTTTGTTGTTGCAGTACCTGGCGGCCGGCCATATCCACAATGCGGATATTTACCAGACTGTTTTGTACAGCTTCGAAACGTACGGTGGTGGAAGCGCCGCTTACTACAGGATTCGGGCTGAGACTGATTCCGCTGATCGTTTTCTTTTCTTTGCGCACCATAATTACGGGGCTGTAGCTGAATTTGCCATCCAGATCCACCATTTTAAGGCGGTAGTAAACCACATCATCGCTCAGCCGGCTGATATCATCGGCAGACTGATAGCTGCTGCGGCCTGCATTGCCCAGTGCGTTTTTACTGGCCACGGTGCTGTAACCGGAAGCAGAAGCCGTTTTTCTTTCCACTTCGTAATGACTGAAGTTGATTTCATTTTCAGTTTCCCAGCTGATCATTGTGTTGCCATTGCGGTAGGCTGCTGTGAAATTCAGCAGGGTAACGGGCAGGGTAGACTGAGTTGGAAATACATTCGAAGCCAGATCCTGCAGACCGGATACCGATACTACCAGTGCGCACTCTACAGTACCCGTGGTGCCATTCGCAGTATTCTGATCAATAAAATACAAACCGTTATCAGTGGAGAGGTATAATGAACCCAGGAGGTCAAAAGCCACACCGTTAACCCGGCCACTGAAGGGTGAGCCACCGGGTGTTACCAGGTCCCATCTTTTATTGATGGTGGTGTTGCTGCCGTTGGGCAAACCGATAAAGATCTGGGTTACGCCATTGCCATCATTGGCCAGTGCATAGATGTTACCGGTACCTGAGATACAAAGGTCGCCATTTTGAAAAGTAGAAGCAGCTCCGCCGTTGATGGTAACATTGGCATCCACCATGGTAATCGTTACAGGATTTACACCATCAGAAATAAACTTAGCCAGGAACAACGTGGTGCCATCCCCTGCCAGGATCCAACCGGTACCATCAGGACCCATACCCAGACGAACAAACCCAAGGCTGTTGGTATTGCCGGCACCGTTTACATCCAGAGAACCGATCAGTTTAGTATCGGCACCAGTAGCGGTGGCGGCAAATACTTCCACCACACCTCCGTTACCGGATGTATTGGGCAGCCAGTAAAAATGGCCTGCATTAGGAGTGGGTAAAGGCGACCGACCCAGGGCAGCGGTGGATGTACCACCTGTAGCGCCATTGGGGAAGGTCGGCGCGAAAATATTAGTTGGACCGCTTACATAAGTTCCATTGGTAACACGGAAGCCGGAAATCTGTGTACCATCCGAAGAGGTGGCCCAGAGGTTAGCCGGTAAAGCCGCATTAACAGTTACGGTAGTGGCTGTTGATGTAGCACTTAAACCGTTGTTACCACCTTCTGAAATAGTACAGGTAATCTGGTAAGTACCAGCGGTTGAAAAAGTTGCCGTGGTGGTTGAACTGTTTCCGTTACTGCTGGATATTACGGCCGGATTATTGGTAAATGTTACACCGGCAGGTGAGGAACTGAATGTGTACGTAAACGAACTATTACCGCCGGGCCAGTTGGAACTGTTGCTGTTACGTTGTGCGGTAAAACTGATTGTGCTGCCTGCGGTGATGGTTTGCGCTGTACCGGGTGTTAAGGTAACAGTGGGCGTTTGTGCATTGACCGCTAAAGCGAAAAGGCTGGTAAATAAAAAGGTGATTAACCCCTTTACGTGTGTAAAAGTTTTCATGCTTATGGTTTTATAGTAGTAAAAAAAATCCTTGTTCAAATTGGTTTTGAACGGAACTGGATGCTCAGGGTCATCGGAGGATTGGAAATCAGGAGGGTCTTTAGAGGAGATTGGGTCGGATTAATACATGATGCCAGGCATCATAACATGGGGTGTTTCAGAAAGGAGTTGGGTCGGATACAGGGCGAAGCCCCTGGTACTTTTCGGAGGATGGGATCTTGAAACAAAAATAAGTCGCGGTTCGTCGAATTGCAAGTAAATACCGAAATATTTTTTGTATAAATACTTAGTTTAATACGTAAAATTACGGAGCTGATTTTTTCCAGCTTTGATAATCAGGAAGTTGAAAATTCCTGTTTTTCCCAGGTTTTCGGTGTGGCTTACAGGGTTTCAGCCCGGTATTACAGTCTGCGGGTAACTCCTGGTACAGCCGGGTACCTTCGGTTTTCCAGTTCAGCATTTCATCACTTACCTGCCTGATAATTTTTCCCGGGTTGCCGACGACCACACTGCGGGGAGGAATGATTTCCCCTTCTTTTATCAGGGTAAGCGCGCCGACAATACTCTCATCACCCAGCTGTACATGATCCATGAGTACACTGTTCATACCTACCAGGCAGTTTTTCCCGATCTGTGCTCCATGGATAATGGCACCATGTCCGATATGCGCGCCTTCTTGTAATAACACCGTAAGTCCGGGAAACATATGGATGGTACAGTTCTCCTGCACATTACAGCCATCTTCCAGTATGATACGGCCCCAGTCGCCTCTTAAGGCCGCGCCGGGACCGATATAACAGTCTTTACCAATGATCACATCTCCGGTTATAGCTGCCTGTGGATGTACAAAAGCGGATTTGTGTACCACGGGTTTTATTCCTTTAAAGGCGTAAAACATGAGGTCAGATTAGTTTTTTATCGGTACGGTAACAAAGTCCTTTAAACAGGGCCACCACATGGTCTTTCTGGTTACGGATCTCCACCTGGTACAGTCCGGTGGATTGACCATTGTGTATTTCCGTGGCCACGGCCGTGAGTATATCCCCGATATGCACGGGTTTGATGAAATTGATGGAGGTATCGAGTGCCACCGATAGTGTATTACGGTTATTGCAGGCAAAGGCAAACGCGCTGTCGGCCAGCGAAAAAGCAATACCTCCGTGGATAATCCCAAACCCGTTGACCATTTCCTCCCGGATGGTCATACGGACGCGGCTGTATCCTTCGCGGATATCCAGTACCGTTATGCCTAGCCAGCGGCTGAATGCGTCGTGCTCCAGCATATGGGTAACCACCGCGGCGGCCTCTTTGTCTTTAGCTGTATGCATAATTTATTCTCCTTTAAATTGTGGCGTTCTTTTTTCCAGGAAAGCGCTAACCCCTTCTTTGAAATCTGCGGTACGGGCCGCCCGTTGCTGAAAAACATCTTCATCCTGCAGTTGTTCGTCAAATGTATTGGTGTATGAAAGCTGCAGTACCTGTTTTGTATAAGCAAGCCCGCGGGTTGGCATGTCCGACAGTGTCGTTGCTATTTTAATGGCTTCCCCGCTAAGCTGATCATCGGGAAATACTTTATACAGCATACCCAGTCGTTCCGCTTCCTCCGCCCCCACTTTTTCTCCCAGCATCATCAGGGCCGATGCTTTCTGCCAGCCGATCAGCCGGGGCAGGGTATGGGTGCCACCACTGTCCGGAATCAGGCCGATTTTACTGAAAGCCTGAATAAAAGATGCCGACCTGGCGGCAAGGACAATATCACAACAGAGGGCAATATTGGCACCGGCACCGGCAGCCACCCCGTTTACAACGGCGATCACCGGCTTTTCCAGTTTGCGGATACGGGTCACCAGCGGATTATAATGTTCACTCAATATACGCTCCATACCCGGACCGTGGGGATCAGTTACTTCAGCCAGGTCCTGACCGGCACAAAAGGCTTTGCCCGCACCTGTAATCACTACAGCCCGTATGGCAGGATCCGCACAGGCATCCAGTTTAAACTGCATGAGGAGGGCCATTTCCCGGTTAAAGGCATTGAACTTCTCCGGCCGGTTGAGGGTGATGAAGGCAACGCTTTTTTTTATTTCAAAAAGAATGGATGACATACTCTTTTTTCTATAGTATAAAAATCAGATTGATCAATGACATTTAAAATAATCAAAAGGTTCTTTGCACGCTGCACATTTGTACAATGCTTTGCAGGCCGTGCTGCCAAATTCGCTGATCCGGCTGGTATGCCAGCTGTGGCAATGAGGGCATTGTACCGCTTCATGCGGGGCAAACAGTTCGTCGCTGCAGACCTGTTGTTTCGGGTTGGGTGGAGCTATGCCGTAAGCTTTCAGTTTTTGTTTTCCATGCTCCGTCATCCAGTCGGTGGTCCAGGCCGGACTGATACTGTTTTTTATAATAACCGGTGAAAAACCTTTTGCCATCAGTTCCATCCGGATAGCGGCGGCAATTACATCCATGGCCGGGCAACCGGTATAAGTGGGGGTAATGGTCACCGTTAGTGCCTGCCCGGTTTGCTGTATATCCCGCACGATGCCCATGTCCACAATACTGAGTACCGGGATCTCCGGGTCAACCACTTCTTCCAGGTATGACCAGAGGGCATTATTTTCAGCAGTTCTGTTCATTACCATTCACAACCGGGATAAGCCCGTTGCATATATTGTAAATCGGATAATATAAACCCTAAATGCTCGGTGTGCATGCCGTTTTTACCGCCGGTATGCATAAATACATTTTCCGGAACGGCAAGGCTTGCCTGGGTAAACACTTCTCTTACTTTACTATAAAAAGCGTCTTTTAAGCCGGCCGGATCGGAACCGGCAGCCGTTTCATAATCAGCTGGTACAAAAAACTCGCCGGTATAACACCACAGTTCACTCACCGCCTTATTCATTCTGCGGGCACTCTCTTCCGTGCCGTCGCCGAGCCGGATCACCCACTCGCTGCTCCAGCGCAGATGATACCGTACTTCTTTCAGCGATTTTTCTGCAATAGCTGCCAATGTGGAATCGCTATGCGTGAGTAAGGATTGATAAAGATAAAACTGGAAAGTACTGACAAAAAACTGCCGCAGTATCGTTTGCGCCCAGTCACCATTGGGTTGTTCCGCGAGCAGGCAATTTTTAAATTCTCTTTCTGTGCGCAAAAAGGCCAGGCTGTCTTCTGTTGCCCCGTTTCCTTTCAGTTCCGCCGCATACTGATATAAACTTCTTGCCTGTCCGATCAGGTCCAGCGATATGTTCGTAATGGCAATATCCTGCTCCAGCACCGGTCCATGGCCACACCATTCGGCATTACGCTGGCCCAGGATAAGGGCATTGTCGGCCAGGTGGAGGATGTAATTGGTATATGATTGGGTCATTGGGTTAAGTTGAAAGTTGATCAGTTGAAAAGTTGATAAGGAGGTTGCAAAAGATGAGCCCTTTTCAACCTGTTAACATTTTAACCTTTCAACAGTACACTACATATGATTCACTTCGTCCGGCAATTCATAAAACGTCGGATGACGGTATATTTTATCTACAGCGGGTTCATACAGTTCACCTGCTTCTTCCGGGTTGGATGCTGTTATATATTTACTTTCCACCACCCATATACTGATGCCTTCCATACGGCGGGTATATACATCCCGGGCATTTTCTATCGCCATCTTAGCATCCGCGGCATGCAGACTGCCGGCATGTTTATGTTCCAGTCCGTTTTTACTGCGGATAAACACTTCCCAAAGCGGCCAGTCATGACCGGAAGCGGAAGCGGGGGTCACGGCTCCGGTTTTATCTTCGGGGATGTCGCCGTAGTAAAATTTTCTTAGTATGATCATGTTAGAGTGTTGAGTTGTTTAGTTGTTGAGTTGTTTAGCCGTTTAGGGGGAAGCTTGCTTAGAAGGTCTAAACGCCTAAACAACTAAACTCATCTAAGCTGCATTTTCTTTAACTTTTATCGCTCTCTTCTTAGCATACGCCACCGCCGCTTCCCTTACCCATTCACCTTCTTCCCATGCTTTTCGCCGGGCATCGAGGCGTTGTTTGTTGCAGGGACCGTTGCCTTTAACCACCTGCCAGAACTCATCCCAGTTGATAGCGCCGAAGTCATAATGCTTTCTTTCTTCATTCCATTTCAGATCGGGGTCAGGTAAGTGCATGCCGAGGGTTTTGATCTGTTCGGCAATCATGTCGATGAAGTTTTGCCGGAGTTCATCATTGCTTTTGCGTTTGATCTTCCACTTCATGCTCTGATCGCTGTTGGTGCTTTCCGTATCGCGCGGGCCAAACATCATCAGGGCGGGCCACCACCAGCGGTTGATGGCATCCTGGCACATATCCCGTTGTTCTTTTGTTCCTCTTGATAAAACCAATAGGGCATCAAAGCCCTGGCGCTGGTGAAAGCTTTCCTCTTTACAGATGCGTACCATGGCCCTTGCATAGGGACCATAAGACGTGCGGGTGAGCATCACCTGGTTCATGATGGCGGCACCATCCACGAGCCACCCAATGGCACCGATATCGGCCCAGGTCAGCGTGGGGTAATTAAAAATGGAAGAATATTTGGCTTTGCCACTATGGAGGTCATTGATCATTTCCTCCCGGCTCATACCGAGTGTTTCAGCGGCGGAATAGAGATAGAGTCCGTGTCCGCCTTCATCCTGCACCTTGGCCAGCAGGATAGCTTTGCGTTTCAGGGACGGAGCTCTCGAGATCCAGTTGCCTTCGGGCAGCATCCCCACAATTTCACTATGGGCATGCTGGCTGATCTGGCGGATATTCGTTTTACGATACGCATCCGGCATCTGATCTTTCGGCTCGATCTTGATTTCATTGTCTATTTTATCCTGAAATAACTGGTCAGGATCCGGTACAGGCATGGCAAACAGTTTGACTCAAATGTAAGTAAAACTAACAGCTGTTTGCCAAAAATGTAAAGGGGAATCTTCAGTTTTCCGGTGTTTCTTCTACAAATTCAGGGTACACATTATCCGCCATTTTCCATTTACCCTTTTCCTTCACAAACGGCACCACACTCCAGCTCCGTTCTTCGGGCTTTTGACCTGAATAAAGTTCCGCACCGATCCGTAGCAAAGCGGTGTTTCCGGTGATTTTCACTTCATAAATGTTTTTTACCGAAGTATACCATTTGATGGTGTGATCAATGCTTTCCTGGCCACCGGCCCAGCGGTCGTAATCGAAACCCACTGGCATCTCTTCGGCAGGATCGTCTTTGAAACAACTGTCACTGAACCGGAAATGCGCCTTTTCCGCTTTGATATAAGCTTCTCCGACAAAAGGCACTGATTTCCGCAGGAAAGCAAAATAGCGTTCCGTTTCTTTCCAGTTGATTTTATAAGGTGGCCCATCCTCGGGTCCGGTTCCCTGGTACAGATCAAATCGGTTAAAGGCATTTTCATTCTTCTGGTAGAATTTCAGGAAGGAGAAAAATGTCTGTTTTATCTGTTGTTGTTCTTTACTCAGCTGGGCTTGGGCAAAAACAGCGGTGGTAAGCAGGAATAAAAGCGGGATTAATTTTTTCATAAAAGTAAAAATAGAAAGAGCAGCGGTTGAACTGCTCTTTCAGGTGGAAGACGGAAAAAAAACTATCGTGCATAGACCCCGTTCGGGCTGACCACGCTGGCCGGGCCGCCGCTGATACCCACGGGGGGAATAATAAGGGATATAGGTTCGCCATTTATTTTTAAGCTGACTTTCCTGGCATGAATCTCCACGCCCTGTTGGTAAAAGGGAGGCATGGCTGCCGGGGCTCGGTTGATCAGGTAAGGCTCACTGAAATCACTCATTTCCAGTTCAAACGTATAATCACCGGTGGTACAGGTTGCCCGGGCGGATGTCTCATTGATCTGTATATCAATTTCCGCTTTCAGTACCGGGGCATTTTCAAACGGTGTACCGGCAAAAATCTGCGGACCGAAATAAGCACCGGCTTTTGGGTCATTGCATACAAAGCCGAATACCAGGGGTACATCCTGGGGATCCGGTTGCCAGAATAACATTCCGGCCGGGGCATTGCCCACCGGTGTATTGACCATCCGGCCCAGGTGTACAATTACATTGGGCATCTGCAGTTCGGGCGAAGTGAGGGCCACCAGGTCCACGCCTCCTTCCCAGCTCATCCATTTAGTTACGTTTGACATAAAAGGTTTTTAGGTTACTGTAAATAAACAGTGTTTTGCCCAACCGGAATATACCCCCGGGAGGGTATTTAATCTTCCCGGTCTTTATCGCACTTTGAGCCTGTTAATCTTAAAAATCAAAAATGGCAGGAGCTTTTACCGTTCCGGACTGCTTTATCCTGCGTCTTTTTTAACTGTTCAATTGAAAATATGAAAAGTGCAATTGTGCTCGTATTGTCCGTCCTCTTCCTCAACAGTATTTGTCTGGCCCAGGAGCCGGATGAGGAGTTAAGAAAATTTGCAAATGCGAAAATCCCGGAGTCGATGCAGAATTTTGATTTTTTTGAAACCTATGGTACTTTCTCGCTCAGACAACTGGACACTCAGTCAGAAACGCTCTCTCCTTTCAGTTTCAGGATTTTCTTCCGCCGTAATTATAAAGACGTGGACAGCCTGTCATTTATTTTTTTCAGTGAAACGGAAGATGCAATAAACAGTGCGCAGGTTAAAACCATGGTAATCCGGTTTAAAACCGCAGCGGGATGTGCCAGCTACCTGAAAAAACTTGGTTCCCCCGTAACGGGTACCCGTTGGGATTTTGATATGAAAGGGGAGAATGCCTGTAAAGGTGTACAGATATATAAAGAAGGGGAAAAGTCAATCCGGATTCAGACTTTTTCAATTTGTAGCGGCTAGTGGTTTTCAGATCCACTTTTTTTTATGCGCAATACTGACCGCCTGTGCCCGGCTGTTGACATGCAATTTCTCGTAAATATTAGAAGCGTGTTTGCGCACGGTAAGGGGAGAGATAAACAGTTTTTCCCCGATCGCTTTATAGTTCTTTCCGCTTACCATTTCCTTCAATATCTCCATTTCGCGGTCACTCAGTCCCGCATTGTCTTCCTTTACGGCATCATTCTCTTCCGTTTCCCGGTAATGATGCACGGGTATCTGTTTTAATAATTCCATCGCCTTTCGGGCAATGGCCGGGCTCATTGGGATGCCATTGTGCTCATGTACATTGGTAATGGCATCAATGATATTGACGGCTGAATCTTCCTTGAGCAGGTAACCACTGGCCCCCGCCTTAATCGCTTCAAAGATTTTATCATTGTCTTCAAAAATGGTCAGCACAATGAACTTAATACCGGGCCAGGCCGCTGTAGCCATCCGGATCGTTTCAATGCCGTCTATCTCCGGCATCTCCAGGTCCATCAGTACCACATCGGGTAATTCGGGACAGGTCTTCAATTGTTCCAGGAAATCGCGTCCGTTCCGGGCTTCCAGCAACAGGCGCACTTCTTTATAGGCCGCCAGTTTATCTTTTACCGTCTGGCGGTTAATGGGTTTGTCATCTGCTATGGCAATAGTTACCGGCATGTGTCAAAATTGATGATTAATCCGGGCGCCACCAATACGCTGCCGGGAGGATTTTACCGGCTGATCCGCAGGGAACTCCCCTGGCCGGGAACGGAAGTTAACACAATCTCCACACCGGCTTCCGCCGCCCGCCAGCGCATATTGCTGAGTCCATTGCCCTTGTGCACCGTGGTTTCATCAAACCCGCATCCATTATCGGACAGGGTAATGACCAGCGGCTGGCCGGTACTTCGGATTTGATATCGGATTATGGTGGCTTTACTGTGTTTCAGGATATTCTGAACCGCTTCCTGCAATATTTTATTCAGGTGGATAGCTACGGCAGCGGGCAGCATACTGTTTTCTGTTATGTCTTCCTCCGCGTCAAACTGCAACAATTCAAAGTTTTTCAGCAGTTTGAAACAATAGGTTTTAAAGCCATCACTGAAATCCGACAGACTGATTTCTTTATTATTCAAAACCCAGATGGTTTCCCGCAGGCTGTTCAGGATCTGTTCGGCATTGCCTTTCATTTTTTCGAGGTCCTCCTGTTCTCCCTGTTGCCTTTTCATCTTTTCCACATTAGCCAGCAAGGCAGATGTATAGGCGCCCATATTGTCATGCAAATCGCGGCTGATCCGTTGCCGTTCATTTTCCAGTTCAGCCTGTATCTCCAGTGTTTTCAGTTTCTCCCGGAATTTGCGTTTATTAATAAAGCGGAACAGGTACCAGACAATGGTTAAAAAGGCCAGAACAGCAAGGGCGATAAACCACCACTGTTGGTAAAAAGGCGGTACAATAATGATGTGTATACTGCTTTGTGGCAACAGTTGCGGATTAAAGGAGTGGCTCCCGGCTATCTCCAACGTATAGGCTCCAGGAGGCAGGGCCAGGTTGATCTCGGGCTCATGCCCCAGGTCTTTCCATGTTTTATCCAGTCCGGTTACCCGGTACTGAAAAGTGTAATAGGAAGCGGGATTACTGCCTATTGCGGAGAAACGGATCTGTACCCGGTTATGCTGATATGTATAGCGTACCTCTCCGAGATTCCAGGCAGCGGTATCCGTTTCCGGTAAATCGTTGGCACCGATTTTTGTAATGATAATCCTGGGTGTATCTGCAATATTTTTCAGCTGTGATGGATAGAAACTATTGAGCCCTTTAATCCCGGCAAAGAATAACTGGCCATCCGGAGCTTTCCAGGCGGCTCCGAAATTGAATTCATCCGCCTGTAGCCCGTCCTGCCGGTTCAGGTTGAAAACCTGTCCCTGCTGATCGATCCGGCTGAGCCCTTTATCATGACTGCACCAGATATTGTTGTCGGCATCCGTGATCACCGCATATATATGTTCATCCGGCAAACCCTGTTCCTTACTGTAAGCTTGCAACAGGTGTTGGGTACTGTCAAATTCATAGACACCCTTGATGGTGCCGATCAGCCAGTTGTTTTTTCTTTTGGTTAGACAGGTGGCCGACCAGTCTGTCAGTCCTGCTTTTCGGAGGCATTGACTGAAGTAAGGGGTGCCGGTGAAAGTGGTCAGGTTATTATACCGCGTTTTGATGAAACCACTGCTGAGCATACCTGACACGGAGGCTGGCGGGATTATGGAGCAAAACAATTCTTCGTTTCGGTAGGTAAACAGAAAGCTGCGGTCCGAACCGTTATAGCTGAACTGTTGATTGCCCAGGGGGATCAGTTCTGCGTAATAACCACTTCCGGCTTTATAATTAATACTTTTCTCAAAATGTTGTTTCAGGATCCGGAGGCTGAGTGTCCGGGTATTGAGGAGATAACGGTTTGCACTGGAATATACAAATACCAGATACTGATCATTGTCGATCTGACCAATCGTAGTGATAATGGGATTGGGTACTCCGTCAGGGCCATCAAACACAAAACGCTTCAACAGATTGCCGGCCGTGTCATACACCAGCAATCCTTTTCCATAGGTACCGGTAATGATCCGGTTCGTCTCTTTATTTACCTGGAAACATTTTACAAAGTTTTCCTGCTCGTTAGGGGTGCCGGTAAACTGTACCGGCTGCGATTGCATACTGATTTTCAACAAGCCGTTCAGGTTGGTGGCGGCCCAGAGATCTCCCCGCTTATCATAGAAGGCGTTTTTAAAATACCCGGTTTCGAAAAAAGGCTTTCCGGAAAGATTGACAATCTGCCGGGTGAATTCCATTTTTTCCGTGTCAAATTCCCACAATTGTTCATCCAGGGAAACGAGCAGGGTGGTTTCATTTTTCTTTAAAAAAAAGGCCGGCCGGCTGAAATTAACAACTGATTTATACCCCGGGTAGCTGATTTTTTTCAGGTGCCTGTTTCCCGGTATATCAACCAGTTCCAGGTGGTCCTTATAAAAGAACAGCCAGTTCTTTTCATCCAGCGGGTGAATACTCATGTCTCCGTAATCCGGCAGGAGGGGAAAGCGGCTGCGTTCCATCTTTTCAGCCCTGAACAAGAACCCGCGTGAGCTGTCTGCCAGCAGGAGCTGGGCCGGCAAATGAACAGCCGGAACCGGGTTAAGTAATACGGAATGGTTCCATGCCATTTCGCGGCTGATCTTTTTTTCTTTCCGGTGAATAAAGTGGATTTTATCGCCCGTCCAGATCAGCAATTCTGAATTGGTTATGGCCACCGGATTGAATTTCTTCTCCGTTGCTCCAGGAATAAGGGAACCATAATGACTGAAAGTATGTGTGCCCGGATGGTAGACCGAAAATCCTCCATCATAAAAAATCCAGATTTCTTTTTCCGGAGTACGGAGAATACTGATAAACTGAATACCGGGAACCTGGTGAATGCCTTTGCCAAATGGTACCTGGTGAAACTGACTCCCGTCGAACCATTGCACATAATTATCACTGATCATCCACAGGAAACCGTTTTCATCTTCGGTGATACTCCTGATGACCTGGTTGGGTAAGCCGGACTCACTGGAATAAATGGTTTGTTTACAGCGTTGCCCGATCTGCGCATCGGCTGTATACAGGGCCAGCAGCCCTGCCAGGAGGAGTATATTTTTTCGCAACCACTGCACCGGACAAAAATAGTGTGTGGCCGCTGTACAACAGGCATTTGCGGTAAAATACTCTGAGTGGAGTATTGATGACGCGGGACAGGAAATTGACATTTGTTACGGATCCGTAAACCCGGAATGTATTTCAGCAAAACCTTTTAATCCTTTTGCCATGCGTGTTTTTCTTGTCCTTTCTTTCTGTCTGTTGTTGTCTGCCGGTCATATATCCGGACAGGAAAATGGTAAACCGGCTAATCAATCCCTTTCCCGCCCGCTGGGCAGCCTGATCATCTATTATGGTAAAATACTTCCCCCCAGCGAATGGGCCTGTTTTGAAGTATGGGATGAACAAATGATGGATCCCGGGAAAATGGCAGAGCTGATCACCGCCAATGACATCAATCATCCTTTTATGCTCTCGTATGAGTGGAAGGCCGGTATGCGTTGGGAGGATGCGGCGAAAATTGCAAAGGGGGTCGCCCAGCGCTTTGCCATACAGGGCCGGTATATCAAAGTAAACGGACAGGGAAAAAATATAACACCGCCTCCCACGACCCTGATTGGCTATAATAAAAATGCCGGTGAAGAAACAGGAGATTATGTCAACAAGCTCGAGACCTATGCCTGGATGAATGTAAATAAGATTGTGAAGAAGAAAGCGGAAGAGCTGGAAGCCAATGGCTGGAAAAGGAAATACGCCGCGTTTAACCTGATCGGTGGCCCGAATACCTTATGGATCGGGAAAGCCATGCCCGTGGAACCCGGCATGAGCTATACGATTATCTCCGCTGCTACAAAATCGAATACCATACTGAAAGTACTTGACTTTGATAAAGCGGATAGTGAGGGAGTGCCATTTCAGACCTATTTCATAGAAAGGAAAACAGATGAAATGGGCCTGATTGAACAATATTCCGAAACGGTCGCTAAGAAGAAAGTGATCATGGCGCTGGTTTCACAGGACCTGGTGAATACCAGTCCCGGCGGTATCCTGGTGTACGCAAAACCCTATAGCCTGAAGGAAGAGTTTGAAACCATACTGGCTGCTGCAAAAGACGGTTTTACCGCTTTTATTCAGGGAGAAATGAAATCCGATGCAAAGGGCGGGTTTTATGAAGATCCCCGCCGCATGTTTTCGCTGAACGACCGGATGATATACCAGGAGGAGAAAGACAAGACAGGCTGGGTGTATTCATCACTTACACGGAAAAGCACACCTGAAACGGAAACATTACGGATGCAACTGGAACAACTCCTGTCAGACTATCATACCAGGGGCGTATACAAACTGCTGGGTGGTTTTACCGCCGGCAACAAAGCCGTAAAAAATGAATTATTCAATAAAGAAGGGAAACTGATCTTCAGTCTTGAACTCAATGCGGACAACACTATGCACCTGCGCTTTTTTGGAAACAAAGAAGTAAAGGGCGGTTTACCCGTTACGGATCCGGGACAAAAACCCGTTACGGATGAACCCGGTAAAAAAGATGACGTAGCTACAGGAGGAACGGAAGACCATTTCCTGGATATGAGTAAAAAGTACCTGTTTACCAACTGGAGCTCAGCTACCACAAAGTATAAATGGGACTGGCTGGAAACCCCGTTTAACGATGAAAATATTCACCGGTATTTTGTGGATTCAGTACTGGCGTATGAGCAAAAGTCGGATGGCTATTCCTGGGCAACCGGCAATTTGTATTCCAACAGGCCGGGCAGTTATACGTATACGGGCCGGTTTAATCAGCATACCACCGGCAGCCCCGAAGCGGGAGCCGGATTAATGCTGCTTGTGAATAAAACAAAGAAAGAAGGGGCTGTACATGTACTTTTTATCATCAATCCGGTTAAACAAACCTGGTGGTTTGGTTCCTATAACCCGAATAACAATGAATGGAAAACGTATAACAAGTATACGGGTACGGCCTATAATATCAGCAGTAATTTAATTCATAAACTACCGGCCGGCGGCAGCGCTACCAATCAGTTGTCCGTGCAGAAGCAGGACAGTAAAATACTGCTTTATATAAACGGGCAGCTGGTGGAAACGGTGGAAATCACGAAGAAAAACAGTGAGCTCAATGTGTTTTCCGGACTGGGTATAGCTACCCACGAAAAAGGAACCGGATCCATCAGCCGGATATCTTTCTCTGCTGATTGATCACGCTTTTATGTTTTAATCAAAAACTGTAATAATAAAATATGAACGTAAAGAGATGTCTCCTGACCCCCGTCTTGTTTTTTGCCCTTCATACAATGGCGCAGAATGAACCGAAGTCATTGCTCGTGATAAAGCCCTCACTGAATGTCGGCAATATCGCCATTAAAAGAGACGGGGGTGATCCCAGTTCGGCCGACAACCGGGTGGGGTATGGTATCGGTCTGCAGTATATGCAATTTATGGGCGAACGGGTCTTTTTTACCCTGGGAGGTGAGTTTAATTCAAGGGGATATAAAGGTACCCGGGTCGTTTACCTGGATGCGCCGGTTTCTATGAACATCATGCTGGGCAAACACAAAATCTTCGGGTTTGGCGGTGGGGCCTATGCGGGAATGGCCCTGTCGGGGAAATACAAGAGTACCGGAGGCTGGACCACTTTCAAATTCGGGGAAACGGCAACGGATAACCGCAGCCGGACGGATTTCGGTTACCTTGTCAATCTGATCTACCAATCTCCCGGATTGTTCTTTGCGACATTGTCACTGATGTCCGGGTTAAAAGACATCACCCCGGCTGATAAACAACAGGATTTGTACTGGATGAAGTTGAGAACATCACAGTTGTCCATTGTGATACCAATAAATACAATTCTGGGAAAATAAACAGTCTGTTAAACAGGAACATATGAAATTACTGGTTCACACCGCTTTGTTTATTGGTTTACTCCTGAGTGCTTCAATCGTCCGTGGAGCTGGTGCGGCGGACTCTTCAGCATTGGAAAAAGCCGTGGCCGGGTTCAGTCTTTTCCTGCATAACAAACCGTATGGCAATGATTACTTCAATGGGATCCAGCAAAAAGGGAATATTTTAAAAATAAAATTTTTAAAAAAATACTACGACTTCATGCTGGATAAAATTGAAAAAGTAGTGCTCACCAAAGAGGAAGGCCGTTATGTCGTAACCGTCTCCGCCTCCCGTGATTGTTATTATGATAGCGGATTTGAACAATATTACAAATCCGAAACATTCAGCAAGTTGTCTGAAAAAGACTGTATGCGATTTTATCTTTTGTTTGGCAATATCCTCGATCAGTACCGGCTGGCAACGAATAAGAAGTACAAAATCCGTAAAACCTATGCTGAAAAGCTGGCGATTCTGACCGCGCCAGGTTTCAGAACCGTGATCCCATCCGGTGCAGTGGTGCAGGTACTGGAGATTAATAAATCCGAACCGGCGTACAAAAGCCTGAAGAAACTTACCGGTACGGAAATTCAGGTTTACGGACTGACGGTGAATGAGGATGCTGAAACCTATTCCGGCAGTATCAGGAAGGATGCCATTAACAGTTTTACCGTCAGTGCGATCAGGGTTAAATATTTATATGGCACGCCGAATTCCGTTTTCCGCATTGCACCAGCCGGTGATTTCTGTACCAAAGCGGGTTTTATGATCAGGAAAATGGCGGATAATGAGCTGAAAAGCCTCATTCCCTATACTAATCCGGATAAATACGGGTTGAATCATTTGATCAGCGACGTATATTTTGAAGAACTGCCGGATGGCTCATTCGCGCAAAAGTCACCGGATATGATTGGTTTTTTTAAGCAAGACATGCGGGAAGAGGAAGCGAATGAATTATTTAAGCGGATCGGACAACAGTTAAAAGACTGTCTCGGATTAAATCCTGAAAAGAGGAATGATAAATCCGATTTGAAAAATTTTTACTACAGGATTCCGGCAAAGCCGGGAGATCAGAAAAAGGTGATGCTGCTTTTTTTGTTTGATAAAAATATCCGGACCGGGTATTACCAGGTACGATTGGATTTTGCAAACTATTGATAGTGGTAACAGCAATGGATGTACTGAATAGGAACAGCGATATTAAAACTATTGTATGATTAAATGGCTGAACAGTGTTTTGCTGATTTTAAATGCAGGGATCGCGTTTGCTCAGGCGCCCGACAGTGATAATGACGGCGTACCCGATAGCGAAGATGTATGTCCCCGGGTTAAAGGAACAAAGGCCAATAAGGGTTGCCCGGATGCAGCGGCCGGAACGAAAACAACTGATTATTTTGCCAAGGATGATTTTACCACTATTCTCGATGTGATCTGTAAATCGGAACTGGCGAAATACCGGCATCCGCAGGTACCGGCACAGCAACTGGAAGGAGTGGTAACTACATTGCCGCAAACGGGGGTGAATAAACAATTTCCCGTATACTATTCTACAGACGGGAAGGGAAGTTTTATCGCCATGCTGATCCTGACAAATCAGTTGAGCGAATTCAATAAAACGGTGGAATTCGTACATCAACAGCTGCTGATCAATTCATCTTCCTGTCTGTCGTATAAACTGTTCAGACCGGTACCAACCGCTTCAGGTGATACCACTTTTATGGCATTCAATCAGAATGACGAGGGATCGCTGATGCAGATAAAAGTCTATAAGCACAAAGTGAGCGCCAATGAAAACTATCTCATATTAGGAGTTGAAGCCGTACCCCGCCGCCCGCAGCCTGTTGTAAAAGTGGCCGATCCGGCGCTCTGCAATGAGCTGCAGAAAATCATGGAAGCCAGCAGCGATGGATTTAAGAATGTGCGTGCCAATCCGAAGAAGAACAGTATTTCGGGTCTGGATGATTATGAAACCAGTCTGCCCGGTCTGGGCCTGGAAACAAAAAAACTCCGCGTGGAGGATTGGTATGATGTATTGGAAATGAAGGAGAATAAAATAATCACCTATGACGCCAGCCGTTTTGTGGAGAATAAAGAAAAGGCTGAAGCCCTGTTTAATCAGTATGTGGCTAAACTGGAATCTTGCGGCACCTTAAAAGACCGCCAGGTAGCACAGACTAAAAACCTGATCACGCTCAGCTATTCAGCCAGGGTAAATAACCGTGCGAAAGAAGTCAGTCTTAAATTAATGGACCTTGGAGAAGGATATGTGATCAGTGTGCATGTTACCGATAAATATGCCAAATTGAATTAACGAGGAAGCCTATTTTGCGTCAAAATCCACTACTACTTTCTCCGTCTTCGGGTGACTCTGGCAGGTGAGGATATAGCCTTTTTCCACTTCATCTTCTTCCAGCCCCCAATGTACATCCATACTCACTTCACCTTCAAGCAATCTGGCTTTGCAGGTGCAGCACATGCCGCCCTTACAGGCATAAGGCAGGTCGGCGCCCTGCTGCAATGCTGCGTCGAGGATGGTTTGCCCGCTGTTAAAAGGAATGGTTACATCAAAACTCCTTCCATCCACTTTTACCGTAATCTGACTCCCGGCTCCCGACTCCTGACTCCTGACTCCCGACTCCTGTCTCCCGACTCCCGACTCCTGAGTCCCGGATGTATTAAACAATTCAAAGTGTATCTTTTTCTTCTCCACGCCCTGCTGTTCAAGATAATCCTTCACTGTAAAAATCATTTCCGCAGGGCCACAGATAAAAAACTCATCGGTACCGGTAAAATCTTCTAACCGGTCCAGTTCTTTCAGTTTCTCCTTGCTGATCCGGCCAAAATTCAGTCCGGTATCCATCCGCTCGCGGCTGAGTATATGTACCAGGCTGAAACGGTTCATGTACTGATTCTTGAGCGCTTCCAGTTCTTCAAAAAAAATAATGGAACTCCGGGTACGGTTGCCGTAGACCAGTGTAAAGCGGCTATGCTTCTCCGTGGCCAGCGTGGTTTTAATCAGGGAGATCACCGGAGTGATCCCGCTTCCGGCAGCAAAAGCCAGATAGTTTTTTTTATGTTCCGGGTGCATTGGGGTGTTGAAGCGGCCGGCCGGTGACATTACATCGAGTATATCCCCTTTTTTCAGTTGCTCATTGGCATAGCCGGAGAACAGCCCTCCTTCTACTTTTTTGATGGCTACTTTCAGCTGGTTTTCCTGCGGGGAGGAACAGATCGAGTAACTCCGGCGCACATCTTCTCCGTTGATGCTGGTGCGGAGCGTCAGGCTCTGACCCGGACTGAACTGAAAATCTTCTTTCAGATTTTCGGGTACATCAAATAATACGGAAACGCAATCCGCGGTTTCTTTCTTTATTTCTTTAATGGAGAGCCGGTGAAAATGCAGGGACATATCAGCCTTGTTTACGTAAACCATCGATCATAATCATGATCATATTGTTTTCGAGTTCTTCCGCACTGATCTTGGCCGTACTCCGGTGCCAGCTTTCAATACCACTTACCGCGTGCAGCATAATCAGCACGGCCGTAGGGGCGTCGATTTTTTTAATCTCGTTTTTGGCAATTCCGTCCTCGATTATGGACGCGAATTTTTTCCGGTAATTACGACGTTGTGTCTGAAAATTGGAGAGATAAGGCTCATCCAGGTGTTTCCATTCACGGTCACTTACATATACATCTTCATAATTTTCCGTCATCTGTTTGATATGAAAACGAAGCAGCTGTTCAATTTTAGCAATTGATTTCTGTCCGCTGTTTTCAATTGTATCAATCGTGGTATTATACAGGTTAGCCACATCAAAACAAATCGCTTCCAGTATTTCATTTTTGGAGCGGATATGGTTGTAAAGACTCGCGGCTTCAATGCCCACGGCTTCTGCCAGGTCGCGCATGGAGGTAGCGGCGAATCCTTTTTCACGGAACATAGCGGCTGCTTTTTTAAGGATCAATCCTTTTTTGGACGCCTTTTTGCGTTGTGCCTTTGCCATAATAAGTGGTTGTTAAGTGACAAGTATGAATATAAATATATGTAACTATTCTGATTTGTTTCAGCCCTTTGCCGCCGGTTTTACCGGTTTGGCTGCTGGTTTAAGCGGTGCAGGTGGCCGTATCGGCTCCACTTTTTCGGGTACTTTAGCGGGTACCACCAGGTCGGGACTCAGATCCGGTTTGATCTGGGTGGCTGATTTCTGACTGTTCTGTGAATCGAAAAAAGTCCAGAATATACCTCCGTCCCATGACTGACCGACCAGGTGATTGACTGCGGTGATCCGCCGGCCCTCCCATTCAATGACAGAGTTCAGTTCAATGATACTTTGGAAATCATTGCCGCTTTTTATGAGTTGCAGTATTTTCCCGGGCTTGTAAACCTTCCAGGAAGAATCAGGAATCTGGCCGAATACGCCCGTTGTGAAATTGATGAATTCCGCTTTGCCGCCCATACTTCCAATAATGGCCGGATTCGTATAACGGGCAAATACATCCCAGTTACGTGCCCTGAACCCCCAGGCCATACTGTCGGCGCATTTTAGCATATGGCTCTTTACAAAACTGCTGTCAAACTGAGCCTGTAAAGCGCCGGGCAACAGGGAAACAAGCATAAAGAGGCATACTAATATCCCAGGGGATCTTTGTTTCATGACCTAAAGGTATTAAATAAGTATAAGTAAGCATCCCGGGGCATATGGTGGCAAGTACGAAGTAGGAAGTAGGAAGTACGAAGTACGAAGTACGGGGGCTATAATGATCTTTTCGTTTCTGACACCCGGCACCAGTCCCGGCTTTTCATTTTCCCCTCAAATTGCCGTAGGTTTGCCGCCGAACTGAATTTTCATTCTTCAAAAACTGATACATGTCTTTAATTACTGTCGGAACCATGGCCTTTGATGCCATTGAAACACCCTTTGGAAAAATTGATAAAATAGTGGGAGGCTCAGCGGTTTATGTGGCTTACGCTGCGGGCAATTTTGTAAAACCGGTACAGCAGATCTCCATTGTGGGGGAAGATTTTCCCGAGGAGGAAATGGCCGAACTCCGCAGCCGTGGGGTACACCTGGACGGGGTGGAAATTGTACCGGGTAAGAAATCATTTTTCTGGAGTGGCCGGTATCATGAAGACATGAATAGCCGGGATACACTGGTTACCGACCTGAATGTACTGGCTGATTTTGATCCCAAGGTTCCGGACAGTTACCAGGGGGCTGAATTCCTGATGCTGGGCAACCTGGCACCTAAAATCCAGCTTAATGTAATTCAGGAATTGAAAACACGCCCGAAGCTGATCGCCATGGATACCATGAACTTCTGGATGGATGTGGCAATGGCGGAACTGAAAATTGTATTGAAATATGTAGACATGCTGATCGTGAATGATGCTGAAGCCCGTCAGCTGACCGGTCTGTTTTCCCTTGTAAAAGCGGCTAAAGCCATTATGGCCATGGGACCGAAATTCCTGATTATTAAAAAAGGAGAGCACGGCGCCCTGTTGTTCCATGGCGATGATGTATTCTATGCCCCGGCACTGCCCCTTGAAGATGTATTCGATCCCACCGGAGCCGGCGATACTTTTGCGGGCGGCTTTATGGGCCATATTGCCAAAACCGGTGATGTTTCTTTCGAGAACATGAAACGTGGTATCATCGTGGGGTCTGCCATGGCCAGTTTCTGTGTGGAGAAATTCGGTCCTACCCGCCTGAAAGAAATCACATCGGAAGATATCAATACCCGTATTCAGCAATTCAAAAACCTGGTTAGTTTTGATATTGAACTGGTGTAATATAGTCTGCTGATCTTTTTTTGAAAACAGAGCCATTATATGGCTCTGTTTTAATGTAAAGGCCTCGCCAGCACAAGCACATTTTTAAACGACTGTTTCTTCCCTTCCAGGTTAAAGATTTCTGTAAAAACAATATACCGGCCAACCGGCAGTTTATTCTTTTTTTCATCCAGACCGTCCCAGGTCCACTGACCAGATAATCCCAGTAAACCATTTCGTACGAGGTACCTGACCGGTCTTCCGCCGGCATCATAGATTACCATATTGGCTATATAACCCGGAGCTGTAACCGAATACTGTATGGCTGCTACGTCATCACGACCGTCGTTATCCGGGGAGAAAACAGCAGGTTGTACGGCAATCGTGGCCGGAACTGCATGCATGGACAGGTATTGTGAATTTTTATAGCCCGGCGTTCCATACCCGGCAGTGGACGCAGCACTATGCCAGTTGCCCGGATCGGGTGATAATCCATCCGGGTTGATGCGCTCCAACGCCACCCCCTCCGGGTTATCAATAAGTTTAAAATGCCACTTCTCCGAATAGGGTACTTCATCCACAATTACCCCGGCCGTATTCAGCAGGAGGGCATATCCTTCTTCATCGGGTAAAGAGGGTAGGGTGGTCATGCTGATCACCCGGTCGGGCGCCTGAACAAAATAGTCCATGGCCAGTTGCGCCGGATTTGAAGCGAATACCACATATTCACCGGGGTAAATATAAAATGGGGTATTGCTGATCGCTTTGATATTACTGATGGCCCGGTTGCTGTTCCGGTTGGCCAATGAAAGACCGGACAGATCCAGTACTTTATGACTCCGGTTATAACATTCGATATAATCTTCTCCGCCACTGCGCGGGTTAAACAGCAATTCATTGATCACGATATCTGACCACAGCGCTTCACCGGCCCTTCCGGCTTTTACTGTACTGCCATTCCTGATTGCATTGCCTTTGCAGTCACGGGTATTATTTACCTGCACCTGGTAAATGATATTCCACTGGAGATGGGTATTCAGTTTCAGCTGCACCTGTGTAAATAAAGGCGGAACGGTAATGGCCTGTAGTACCTGTAGTCCGTTATCCAACTGGTAATGACTGGTCGTGGCGCCTGAAATACTGTCCAGTGGTTCATCAAACAGCAACACAATGGTACTGCTATCTGTAGTGTAGGAACGGAGCAGTTGCGGACCTGTATTGTCTGCCAGCAGGGTATCCGTGCTGTTCTTTCTGCCAGGCGTACCACCGGACGGATGTTCGCTGGCCCGCCAGTTTAAACTTCCTGCACAGGGCTGGCGGCTGTCCATCATTTCCAGTGACCAGCCGCCTTCTCTTTTAACTTCATTGCGGTACCAGCTGCTGTTATAGTGCAGGGCATGAACCGTCATGCCATTGGGCGCTTTTACTGAAAGCAGATCTGATTCATTGTCCAGTGTTGGAAAATTACTTACGGCAATAGTACTGCCAAACACGCTTAATGCGGCAACAGCACTACCGGTGCATACAATCACCATACTGTCCGGTTGCAGCAGATAGGCAGGCAGGGGATTACTTTGACCGGTAGCATCGGCAATCCGCCATTGCTGGAGGTTGATGGCAGTACCACTGTTGTTTTTCAGCTCTATCCATTCACTGCCCGGTAAACCAATAGCGGGTGAAGGATCGGCCATGAATTCATGAATGATTACATCAAACCGTTGTTGCGCACACAAACAAACAGGTGTAAGCATACAGCTGCACAGCAGCAGGGATAAGGTTATTTTCATAGGGGCAATATATTTTTTTTTGATACGGACTGCGTTTTTGTCTACATACCGGCCAATTTTTTTTGCTCATTTTTTGGTCATACCCCCGCACGGGCCTATTTTTGCCGGGCAATGATGACAACGAAACATACAAAACGCATTAAGAAACGTTCCTGAGGGAGGTTTGCAGCGTTATGTATGTACAGCATAAAAGTTTAGCAGGCCTTCCTTACGGAGGGTCTTTTTTTTGCCCCGTTGTTGTATAGCCGTAAATCAATTTTAATTCATCAAAAAAACTTCCGCCTTGCGGAAGATGGGGGGACAAACAATGAAAGTTGCAGTAGTCGGCGCCACCGGACTGGTAGGCACCAAAATGTTACAGGTATTAGCAGAACGGAATTTCCCGGTAACCGAACTGGTTCCCGTGGCTTCTGAAAAATCAGTTGGTAAGGAAGTGGAGTTTAAAGGACAGAAGTACAAAGTAGTGAGTATGGCGGATGCGATTGCTGCTAAACCGGCTGTTGCCATTTTCTCTGCCGGCGGCGGTACTTCCCTGGAATGGGCACCTAAGTTTGCGGCGGCAGGCATCACTGTAGTGGATAATTCATCTGCCTGGAGAATGGATCCCACCAAACCATTGGTGGTGCCCGAGATCAATGCGGACATACTTACAGCCAATGACAAAATTATCGCGAATCCCAACTGTTCCACTATTCAAATGGTGGTGGCATTGAATCCGCTGCATAAAAAATATGGCATCAAAAGGATTGTGGTGAGTACTTACCAGAGTGTAACCGGTACCGGTGTAAAAGCCGTGGAGCAGTTGCATGGTGAACGGAGAAAGCAGGTAAAAGGAGATACAACCGATTATCCGATGGCGTATAAATATCCCATCGACCTGAATGTTATTCCGCAGATTGATGTTTTCCTGGATAACGGGTACACCAAGGAAGAAATGAAGATGGTGAAAGAAACCAATAAAATCATGCGTGATGATACCATCCGGGTAACGGCCACTACGGTTCGTATTCCGGTAATGGGCGGTCATAGTGAATCGGTGAATGTGGAGTTTGCCAGCGACTTTGACCTGGCTGAAGTAAAAGCAGTATTGGCGAATGCGCCCGGTGTGGTGGTGGTGGATGACCTGGCCAATCAACAATATCCTATGCCGATGGACGCCCACGAAAAGGATGAGGTATTTGTAGGCCGTCTGCGCAGAGACGAGAGTCAGCCCAATACCCTCAACATGTGGGTGGTATCGGATAACCTGCGCAAAGGAGCCGCAACCAACGCGGTACAGATTGCCGAATACCTCAGCAGCAAAGGCTTACTCGGCTAATGCGTGATTGATAAAATGAACCAGCGGTTGCAGTGCTTCAAAAGCTGCAACCGTTTTTTTTATGAGCTCCTTTGAAGTAAGATCGGTGTCGTTGATGGTGGTAAGTGCGACAAAACTTTTCAGTTTTAAATATTCTCCGGCGGGATTATCGGCTGCATAACCTTTTGGCAGCCGCACCAGTGTATATTCAGCCGAACGGGACAGATCACCGTACACCGTTTTGAATTTCTTATGGTTCAGTATTTTTTTGAAATCAGCATAGTTATAATCAATCTCCTGCCTTATTTTTCCCAGTTCCGGCGGCATGGGCATCCACAAGCCTCCTCCCATAAAAGCCTGTCCGGGTTCGCAATGAAAATAATATCCCCCCAGGATGGACTTCTTACCCCCGCTGTTGATATATGCGCCCATATTGGTTTTATAGGGCGACTTGTCTTTGGAAAAACGTACATCCCGGTTGATCCGGAACATACAGTTTTTCGCCAGTAACCCGCTTATTGAAGGTTCCTTCTTACTGAACTGACTGATCACTTCCTGTACGAACAAAGCAAAATCAGCTTTGGCTGCATCATAACTCTTGCGGTTCTTATCAAACCATTCTTTACTATTGTTCTTCTTCAGAACCTTGAGAAATTGTAAGGTAGCCGGCTGTAACATGAGATTTTTTTCTAAAGGTAGCGGAAAGCAAGGACAGCCTGCCGGCAGAACACAGCCGGTAAAATGCAAAAAGCGAGAAAGGATGTAATTCCGATCTCGCTTCTTATAATAAAAGTATCTCTAAACTTGATAATAAAATTCCGTACGTAAATGGCTGTTGATTACTAACTGCCGGCTACTAACTACGGACTACTTTACTCTTCCCCAGTTCTCCCCGCTCTTGATCCGGTACAGGGTCATTTCGCTGACTCCGTATTTATCGGCCAGTTGACGAATGCTGATACTCCGGTTCTTGTTGCCGAGCGTGGCTTTAATTTTACTTACCTGGGTGGCGTTGAGTTTGAGACCGGTGGTCCTGTTCGCCTGTTTCTTTTTGTAGGCTTTTTTAGCCGGACTCTCCTGTTGGTGTGCCATCATTTCCTCCAGGGTGGCCCATTTCAGGTTCTTAACATCATTGTCCAGTTTGTTGTGATTTTTATGAATCACATACTTGTGGGCTGCTGACTTACGATCCACCATCAGTTTAGCGATTTCACGGTGGATATACAACGTGCCTTTGTTTTCAGGCCGATGCAGGTTGAGTGTCCTGTACCCGGTTGTGAGGGAACCACTGAGCAGTTTGCCGTCAGTAATGTCCTCCCTGTAACTGGCGATGCGCCCTTTACTGGATACAGCGTAACGGTTTCTGAGATGCCTCCATCCGGAAAAGCTCAACGGCTTCCAGATTTCACCGGCTAATTTTTTGATCATAGTAATAAATTTTTTTAGCCAGGAAAAGGTTGTTTATAACGGCAGTAAACAGCGGTTATACTTGTTAGATTCAGTTAGTCTAAGTTAACAGAATTAATGAGATAACCAATTTTTATTTTTTCCCGATCAGTTGCAGGAACTCATCCTCTGTAAGAATCTTCACGCTGTTTATTTTTTTTGCCTTTTCCAGTTTACTCCCGGCATCTTCGCCAACTACCAGGTAATTGAGTTTGGCACTGACCCCGCTCAATATCTGGCCGCCCTGTTCTTCCGCCATGGCTTCCGCCTGGCTGCGCTTAAGCGTGGGAAGTGTACCCGTAAATAAGAAAGTCTGGCCGGTCAGGTTGCCGGTACCACCCAGTTGCTTTTTCTCATTTTTCAGTGTAAGCCCCAGTTTTTCGAGCTCCGTCAGCATGGTAATATTATCCGCATTGCTGAAAAACTGATAAATACTCCCGCCTACTTTCGGTCCTACATCTTCGAGATGCTGTAGCTGCTCCAGTGAAAAATCCTTAAAATCCAGCAAATGGCTGACCGCCTGCGCAAGGGTCTTTGCGGTTGTTTCTCCTACAAATCGTATGCCCAGCGCGTAAATCAGCCGGTGTAAGGGTTGTTTTTTTGAAAGTTCAATTGCGCTTTGCAGGTTGTCAATGGATTTTTGCCCGAAGCCTTCAATTCCCTTCAGTTTGGTAAAATCGAGCAGATAGAGGGAGGGGATGTCTTTTATCAGTCCCATTTCATAAAACCGGCGCACATTGGCTTCGCCAAAACCGCGCATATCCATGGCGTCTTTGCTTACAAAATGAATCATCCGTTCCACTACCTGTGCCGGGCACTCGATATTCGTACAGCGCCACACCGCCTCTTCTTCTTCTTTAAATAAAGAGCCGGAACACACAGGACAGTTTTTGGGAAAGTGAATCGGCTGCTCCTCTCCGGTACGTAATTCAGGCATGGATTTTACAATCTGCGGGATTACATCTCCGGCTCTTTCAATCAACACGTGGTCACCAATCCGGAGGTCCTTTTCCAGTATATATTCTTCGTTGTGTACAGAAATACTGCTAACTGTTACTCCTCCCACGGCTACTGGTTCCAGTTTAGCCACAGGGGTAACTGCCCCTGTTCTGCCTACCTGGAACTCCACATTCAGCAACTTACTGGTGGCCTGCCGGGCTTTGAACTTAAAGGCGATGGCCCAACGCGGATGGTGTGACGTCATGCCCATTTTTTCCTGTAATGCGAAATCATTTACCTTGATCACCATGCCGTCTATTTCATAGGGCAGGTTATCGCGACCGGCTTCAAACGCCGCAACATATTTAATAACGCCGTCAATGCCTTTGAATACCTGCTTTTCCTGCTCCGGACTGCGAAAACCAAGTTCCCATAAAAGCTGTAAAGAACCGGCATGGGTGGTCAGGGGCGCCGGTACCGGTGCTCCTTCTTTTAATGAATAATAACTGACATGATAGACGAATGCTTCCAGGTTTCTGCGCCCCACTTCGGACGAATCTTTAAGCCGCAGCGTACCCGAGGCCATATTCCGGGGGTTGGCTTTAGGGTCTTCGCCCTGTTCAATCAACTGGTCATTGTATTTTTTGAAATTACGCTTATTGATCAGCACTTCTCCCCGGATCTCCACTTGTTGTAATCCATACGTTGAAAAAGCCGCAGACAATGGAATACTCCGGATCTGCCGGATATTAGTTGTAATCTCATCACCTTCCACCCCGTCGCCACGGGTGGCAGCCCGTACCAACTGGTCATGCTCAAAAATCAGGGAAATACTGGCACCGTCAAATTTGGGCTCCACACAGTATTCTATTTCGGCAAGGCCCGTAAGCTCCCGGGCTTTCCGGTCAAAATCCTGTAAATCTTCCGCATCATAGGAATTGTCCAGCGACAACATCGGTACCAGGTGCTGAACGGTTGGAAACTCTTTGGTCAGTCCATGGGCTACCCGTTGAGTGGGTGAGTCAGGGCTGATTTTTTCAGGATGGGCGGCTTCCCCTTTTTCAAGGGCTTTGTACAACATATCATATTCATAATCAGCAATTAACGGATCGTTTAATACGTAATACCGGTGCTCATGAAAACGTAACAGGTTTCTTAATTCCTCCAGCTGATCAGGCGCGACAGCGCCTGATTGAATGAGCTTAAGAAATTCATTTGTAGCGAGTTGTGTTTTTTTTGTTTGTTCAGGTGAGTACATAGCCTGGTTGGTTTCCCGGTAAAGTTAGTCAGACGGTTATATAAAATGACCAGTACTTAAAACTGAAAAATTAATGTGTAATAAGTACATATTTATTAACTTCGATAACTATTTGCCGGCAGCTGCAAACAGCGCCGGTGCTATCAATTGCTAAAATAATGTTTGCTATGAAAAAAGTACTGGCACTGTACAGTTTGTTGCTGTTTTTGGTTATTTCGGCTCCTGCCCAGTTACTCACCTGGACACCCGATTTTCCGAAAGACAACGATAATATAAGTATTACGCTGGATGCCAGCAAGGGCAACCAGGGATTGTTTAATTACAGTACCGTAACTGATGTATATGTTCATACCGGGGTTATTACCAACCTCAGTACTTCACCTACCAATTGGCGTTACGTAAAATTTGACCAGAACTTTAATCAGCCGAATGCTCAATTGGTTGCCACATCACTTGGAAATAATAAGTGGAAATTTGATATCACAAATGTCCGGGCATATTATGGGGTACCAGCCGGGGAGACGATTCAGAAAATTGCCATTCTCTTTCGCAATGGTGCCGGTACAGTAGTACAGCGTAATGCGGATGCCAGTGATATGAATATTCCGATATACGATAATACCCTGGCCACACGTTTTACCGTCCCGCTTTTTCAACCTACCAATACCCGTATACCGGAAACCATTACCAAACAAATGGGGGATAATATTTCGCTCACGGCTATTGCGAATATTCCCTCCACCATGAAATTATTTCTGAATGGCACCGAAATACAATCGGCATCCGGTGTAACTACCATTTCGGCGAATCCGGTGCTGACTACAGGGGGCAACCAGACAATCCGTGTAGATGCCATTGACGGGGCCACTACAAAATCCGAGTCCTTCCAGTTTTTTGTTTCCACACCGGTTAATGTGGCACCATTGCCCGCAGGTGTGAGGGATGGTATTAACTACGAGACCGGTAATACATCGGCGGTACTGGTACTGTATGCTCCCGGTAAAACGAGAGTATCGGTGATTGGTGAATTTCCGGGCAGTAACTGGGCCGAGCAGAACAATTACGTAATGAACAAAACGCCGGACGGCAATTACTGGTGGCTGCGGGTGAGCGGACTTACACCCGGTACCGAATATGCATTTCAATACCTGGTGGATGGTACGTTGAAAACCGGTGACCCTTATTCAGAAAAAATTCTTGACCCGAATAATGATTCATTTATTTCTTCCGCCACGTATCCTTCATTAAAAGCATATCCCACCGGTCTCACCAGCGGTATTGTAAGTGTGTTGCAGACCAATGCACCCGCATATAACTGGACGGTACCTTCATTTAACCGGCCGGATAAACGGAACCTTGTAATATACGAGATGCTGCTGCGGGATTTTGTGCAGACACATGACTGGACCACGCTCCGTGATACATTAAATTACCTGCAGACATTGGGTGTGAATGCCATTCAGCTGATGCCGGTTAATGAATTTGACGGGAATGAAAGCTGGGGCTACAACCCTTCCTATTTCCTGGCTCCGGATAAATACTATGGACCCAAGAACCGGTTCAGGGAATTTATTGACAGTTGCCACCGCCGTGGGATCGCGGTGATAATGGATATTGCGCTCAACCATACCACCGGCGACAATCCGCTGGCGAAATTATACTGGAACAGCAGTACCAATCAGCCTGCCGCTAATAATCCATGGCTGAATGTAAGTGCCACACATCCGTATAATGTGTTCAACGATTTTAACCATGAAAGCATGGCGACGCGTTACTTCACATCACGTGTAGTGGAACACTGGCTGCAGGAATATAAAATTGACGGATTCCGGTTTGACCTCTCCAAAGGATTTACCCAAAATACATTGTGCGGTGCCAGTACCACCAATGAAGCCTGTATTTCACAATACCATGCGGACCGTGTGGCGATCTGGAAAAGATATTATGATTCCTGTCAGCTGAAAGCCCCCGGCAGTTATGTGATCCTTGAGCATTTTGCCGCCGACAATGAAGAAATTGAATTATCCGATTATGGTATGTTGTTGTGGGGAAATATAAACTACAATTTTACCGAAGCGGCGATGGGGTATACGGCCACATCTAATTTTGAACGGTACTTATACAATGCCCGTGGCTGGAACAAACCACACCTGGTAAGCTATATGGAAAGCCATGATGAGGAGCGGATGATGTATAAGAACCTGAACTTCGGCAATAATGCCAATGCAGCGCATAATGTACGGGAACTGGAAGTGGCCCTGAAGCGTGTGGAATTATGTGCCGGCTTTTTCCTGACCGCTCCAGGTCCGAAAATGATCTGGCAATTTGGCGAGCAGGGCTATGATTTTTCCATCAACCGTTGTACGGATGGAACCATCAGTAATAACTGCCGGCTCAGCAATAAGCCTATCCGCTGGGATTATTTAACGGTAACCGGCCGCAAACGGCTGGTTGATATTTTCGGAAGTCTGAATAAACTCCGTGCCAACGGCTGGTATAAAGATGTGTTTACGGCGAACAATATTACCATTACCCGCAGCCTTTCCGGCGCGGTGAAGACGCTGATAATACGGAGTGCCACTGATTCTTCCATGCTTTGTTTGATCGGCAATTTTGATGTAAATGCGCAAAGCGGTACGCTGACATTTCCCAATGCCGGTACCTGGTATGATTATCTGAACGGCAGTACATTTACCTCTACAGGAGCCGCGCAGAATTTCAACCTCCAACCGGGAGAGTATCATGTATACCTGAACAGAAACCTTACCAATGCCGTAGTAACTTCCACCGGGGGAGTAACGCCGGGTGCTACGCCATTTTCTGCTTCCGTATTTCCGAATCCGGCAGCTGCCGATGCGGTACTGGAGCTGAATCTTCCCCAAACCGCATTGGTAAAAGCCACGCTGACCGATATGACAGGGCGTATGATAGTGGCGGACCTGGTGGCCCGTTCACTGGCACAAGGAAAGCACAGGCTGCCTGTAGGCGAAAAATTAAGTAAGTTGCCATCGGGCGTATATATTATTACAATACGGGCTGCCGGAAAAACCCAACAGGTTAAACTGGCGATTCAATAATACCAAAAGCTGCGGCTATGACAGAACGGACCTTACTACAACTGAAGACGGCTGAAACGGAGAAAATAAGTCACCTTGATTATTTCAATATCGGTATCTCCGTCGACTGCGTGATTCTGGGTTATGATGAAAAGGAATTGAAAGTGCTGCTGATTAAATCGGATATGCAGGAGTTTTCCGGTTTGTATTCATTACTCGGCGATTTCATTAAACCGGACGAGGACCTGGAAGCGGCTTCATACCGGGTATTGAAAGAGCGTACAGGCCTGGATGATGTATTTCTTGAGCAGGTAAAAGCGTTTGGCAATATCACCCGTCACCCGTCGGGCCGTGTAATCACGATTGCCTATTATTCATTGATTGATGTACGGAATCACAAGCTGCAGCTGGATCTGAATGAACTGCACTGGCACCCGGTAAATGAAATTAAAAAACTGGCCTTTGATCACAAGCAGATCCTGGATACCTGCCTGGGTCGTTTGCGTCAGCAGGTGATGGAACATCCTGTTATTTTCAATCTGTTGCCTGAGAAATTTTCATTGCGGGAACTGCAGGAATTATACCAGGCGATTCTGGGCGTGGAGCTGGACCGTCGCAATTTCAGAAAGAAAATTTCCATAAAGGACTGGTTGCTGGATATTGATGAAATGGAGGTAAACGTACCTCACCGGCCGGGCAAGCTATACACGCTGAAGAAGCAATACAGAAATAAAGCCGCTAAAAACGTGGTATTACAGATGGCCTGATTCCCTGATTATTTATAATGATCCTCCGGTTACCAGCCGGGAAGGTAACAGGATAGAGCGGGAAGCAGTGGGGCCTTCCATATTTTCGAGCATACGTTTTACAGACAGTTTTCCCAACTCAAATCCGCTGGTTTCTACGTATGTGATTTCGGGTTTAAACAAACCCGGGATAAAGCCATTGCTGATGGCCAGTACAGAAATGTCGGCCGGTATCACCAGGTCCGTCTGCTGAATACTCTTCATGGCACCGATCAGCAGTTCATCACTCATACAGAAAATATGATCCGGTCTTTTTTTCTTTGACAGGGCTTCGGCAGTAGTTTTCTTCGCCTCCGCACTGTTCAGGCAATACGCTATTTCCACAACCGGGGCACCCGGATCGTTATGTATGACTTTCAGATAGGCCTCCATTCTCCTTCGGGTAATGGAAAGTTCCGGATTGCCCATCAGGGCCAGTATTTTTTTCTTTTTATATTTCAAAATGGTGTTGGCAGCCATCGTGGCGGCTTCTTCATCGGCCATGCATATACGGTCAAATTGGTCGTCTTCCGGCACTTTGTCAAAAAAGACAACCGGGGTGCCACTCTCCTTCAGTTTATTATACAACATGGATGAATTACTGTCGGCCACCAATGATATAAATACCCCGTCCACCCGGTTCAGCTTACATAATTTCAGGTTTTCCGCTTCCTGTAGCGGGTCATCGCCTGACTGGAGAATGATCAGCGAGTAGCCATGTTTGCGTGCTTCTTCTTCTACGGCAGCAATAAATGAATCATAAAACAGATTGGATATAACCGGCACTATCAGGCCAAAAACCCGGCTCTTATTGGTACGCAGGTTAACGGCATAGGCATTGGGCTCATACTCCATGAGCAGGGCCAGCTCTTTTACTTTTCGTTTCGTGTTTTCCGATATATCCGGATGATTCTTCAACGCTCTTGAAACCGTAGAAATGCTGATGTTCAGCTGCGTTGAAATTTTTTTAAGTGTGGCGGGACTTCCCATAGCAGGCAATCGTATTGAATATAAAAGTAATTTATCCACCGCAAACATTTGCGGAAATGTTTTCGGGTTTTTTAAATGATCAAAACCGGGCGTAACGTGTTTTTGGTACCTCTAAATAACTCTAAATTTATCCCGGCTTCAGAATTTTAACAATCTTTTTTTGAAATGGGCATCCTGTACCTCCGGGCTGCCGATGAAAAGAGAAGAAAGGGCTGAAGCCTGGCTGATTGAAACAAAAGCCTGTCCCGCCCCGAAAAGTGTATCTGACCGGACTGGCCATATGAACGAAGGAATAATTACCCGATTATAATTTAAAAACCCCGATTGCTTATGTCTGCAAAAACTCTGCTTTCTGCTTTCCTTTGCCTTGTATTTGCGGTTACTGCGCAGGTTGTATCTGCTCAGGACAGAACCGTTACAGGTAAAGTGACCGACTCAAAAGATGGTTCCCCGGTTGTGGGAGCCTCTGTTCAGCCCAAAGGCGCCAGAACAGGAACATCCACAAAAGCCGATGGAACATTCAGCCTCAATGTAGCGGCTGCTGTTACAGAACTGGTGATTACATCCGTTGGTTACGAGACACAATCTGTAACCATTGCCGGTAAAAATTCCGTTGATGTTTCATTTGTTGCATCTGGCGGTCCCAGTCTGAATGAAGTGGTGGTTACCGGTTATGGAACCACACGTAAGAAGGACCTGACCGGTTCCGTTTCTTCTGTTAAAGCAAAGGACTTTAACAAAGGAGCCGTTACTTCTCCTGATCAGCTGATCCAGGGTAAAGTAGCCGGTTTACAAATTGTAAATAACAGTGGTCAGCCGGGTGGTGGTGCTACCATCCGTATCCGTGGTACGAGTTCTGTTCGTTCCGGGAATAACCCATTGATTGTGGTGGATGGTGTGCCCCTGGATGGTGGTACTGCCCGTCCGGGTCTGGGTATCGGCGGTATCGGTACCAGTCCTTCTTCCAACCCGCTTAATTTCATTAATCCAAATGAGATTGCCAGTATGGATGTACTGAAAGATGCTTCCGCCACGGCTATTTATGGATCACGTGGTGCAAACGGAGTAATCATCATTACCACCAAACGCGGACAATCCGGTACACCCCAGATAGATGTTAACTATACTGCCGGTACTTCATCCATTATGAAGAAACTCGATGTACTGACCGGTGATGAATACAGGGCGGCCTTGTCTCAGTATAATCTTACATCCGGCGACTATGGCGGAAGCGTGAATGCCATGGATGAGATTATGCGCAAAGGCATGACCCAGAATATCTCTGTTGCTGCCAGCGGTGGTAGTGAAAATGCCAAGTATCGTTTTGCCGCCAGTGCCCTGAATGAGCAGGGTATTGTAAAGGAATCCAATCTTAAAAAATATACGATTGATTTCAAGGGTAATTTCAAACTGCTCGACAGTAAAAAACTCGGACTGGATGTATCGCTGATGACTTCACAGGTGAAAGAGTCCGTAGTGCCGATCACAACGGACGTAGGATTTGAAGGTAACCTGATTGGTCAGGCCCTGCAGTGGAATCCCACACATCCGCTGATGAAGACGGATGGCACGTATTGGTCTGAACCCCAGTTCGGCGCTACCTCTATCAATCCGCTCTGGTTCCTGAAAATGTATGATGACCAGGTAAACACGTCCACTATCCTGGCCAGCATTTCTCCCTATTATAAGTTTTCCAATGAACTGGAATATCGTTTTCTCTACAGCTTTAACGAGAGTAATGGATCCCGTAAAGCACAGGTGGGCAGACAATTAACCAATATTCCAGCTTTAAAAGACAGGGGATGGGCATCCGTAAGTGCGGGTAAACTGAGAACACAACAGTTTACACATACACTGAACTATAACAAACAACTGAGCACTTCACTGAACCTGTCTGCAGTAGCCGGTTATGAGTATACCAAGTTTGAGTATTCCAATAATGGTCAGTCAGCCCAGGACTTCATTGATATCGGTATCCCGTATTACAATATGTTCGGTTATGCCAGCCAGTCAAGCCGGGCTGTATGGCACTTTGAAAATCCGACCAATGAACTGCAGTCTTATTTTGCCCGGACTTCCTTTAATCTCAAGGACAAATACCTGTTGACCGCTACATTGCGTGCAGACGGGTCTACCAAATTTGGTGAGAATAACAAGTACGGTTATTTCCCTTCTCTGGCCGCAGCCTGGAATATCAGCAGTGAGTCCTTTATGCAGGGCGTGGATTTTGTAAGTAACCTGAAGCTGCGTTTAGGCTGGGGCCGTACTGGTAACTAGGAATTCCCTGCCGGTTCTTCACAAACAAGATTTGGTGTAACCGGTATCGGTTCTATTTCCCAGTTAAACGTGGGTAACCCCGATCTGAAATGGGAAACATCAGCTACTACCAATATCGGACTGGATTTCGGTCTGCTGAAACGGAAAGTAAATGTGTCCGTGGATTATTTCAGCAAACTCACAGAAGACGTACTCTTCGAACTGAGTTTCCCGGTACCGGGTGGTTCTTCTGCCCGTATCTGGAAAAACCTGCCGGCAACTATCAAGAACAGCGGTATTGAACTGGCTGTTAATGCCAACCTGGTAAGTAAAACAGATTTCAGCTGGAACCTCGGTTTTAATGCCACTTTCCTGAAAAATATGCTGGAAGGATTGAATGGTACATACAACACGGGTGCCCTTCATGGTCAGGGTACCACCGGTGCCTATGTACAAAAACTCGCCTCCGGCTACCCGCTGAATGTATACTACCTGCGTGAATACATGGGTATTGATAAAACAACCGGTCAGAGTGTCTATAAAGAAGATGGGGACGTGTCTTACTTCGGTAAAGATGCCAACCCGAGAACACTGCTGGGATTGAGCTCTGAAATGAGTTATAAGAAGTTCGGCCTGGTGATAAATATGAATGGAGCGATGGGCCATTACCTGTATAACAATACAGCGCAATCTGTAGTGCCTATTACCAACCTGGGCAGCCGTAACGTGGCCAGCTCACTGGTAAGTGCGTCTGTACGGGAAGACCTGTCCAACCCGATTACTTCATCCACCCGTTTCCTGGAAAAAGGAAACTATATGAAAATGGCGAATATGACCCTGTCGTATGACCTGGGCCGTATTACCAAATTTGTGAAAGGAGCCAGGGTATCACTGACCGGACAGAACCTGTTTGTGATTACTAAATTCACCGGCTTTGATCCTGAAGTAAACGTGGACAAAAACATCGGCGGTATTCCTTCCAACGGTATCGAGTATATTCCTTACCCGACAGCGAGAAGGTTCCAGCTGAACTTTAATTTTTCACTCTAATTGCTAAAATTTAAAATTAATAATATGAAATACGGAAAAGTAATGTTGGTTGCTTCAGCTGTTCTTTCATTAACCGCTTGTACCAAGCTGGATGAAAAGCTGAAAAGTGAGACTACTTCCGGTAATACCGGCGGTTCCGGCAGCGTGAATGTTTCCGCACTGCTCGTGGGCGCTTATCGTTCATTTGAGGGATTGTATATGGACCAGGCCCGTATATGGGCGGCACAGGAACATTCTTCTGATGAAGCCGTAGGGCCGACACGCGGTGGTGACTGGGACGATAATGGTATCTGGCGTGTTTACCATAATCATAAGTGGACGGCGGATCATGATTTCCTGACGGCTACATTCCGCCAGCTGGCACAATCACAGTTTGCTGCCACCACTGTATTGGATAATAACCCTTCGGCTCAGCAGGCTGCGGAAGCAAAATTCCTGCGTGCATTTGCCATGTGGCCCGTGCTGGATTGCTGGGACCAGGTGCCTTACCGCCCTACATCCACCGGCGATCTGACTACCACATTGCCTGAAGTAAAAAAAGGTACAGCCGCTGCTGACTTTATCATTTCAGAACTGAATGCAGCTATCCCCAATCTTCCTTCAGGTCGTGGGCTGGGTATTGCTACCAAAGATGCTGCCCGTGCACTTTTAATGAAAGTGTATCTCAATAAAGGGGTTTATGCAAACAGGGAGACGCCCACATTTGCCCCGGCAGATATGAACCAGGTGATTTCACTGGCAGATCAGATTCTGGCCGGCAGTTATTCCCTGGGTACAAACTTCTTTGACAACTTTGCCCCGAATAATGATGTGATCGGATCCGAACTGATCTATACATTAAAGGCAGACAACGGAGCCGGTGTAGGTGGTAATGGCGCCATGTATTCCTATATGTGCGGCCTTCACTACAATACCAACCCCAGTGGCTGGAATGGTTTTGCCACACTCGGTGACTTCTATGATAAGTTTGAAGCCGCTGATAAAAGAAGAGGCGGTAACTATACAGGGCTGACCAATGTAAGCGGACTGAAAGCCGGATTCCTGATCGGGCAGCAGTTCAATCAGAATGGTGTTGCCTTACAGGACAGAAAGGGTAATCCCCTGGCGTTTACCCGTGAAGTAAAACTGAAAGAAACCGGTAACAATCTTGAAGTAACCGGTATCCGGGTAATCAAATACATCCCCGACTATGCACACCAGTTCCCTGCCGATAATGACATGGTGATCTTCCGCCTGGCGGATGTGTTACTGATGAAAGCGGAAGCGATTCTGCGTGGTGGTACCGCCACCAATGTTGGTCCTTATGGAGGAACAGCGGCGGCTATCGTCAACTATATCCGTACACACAGCACCCGTGGTGTTGCCGCGCTTGGTACAGTGGACCTGAATGCAGTATACGATGAAAGAGGCCGTGAATTATACTGGGAAGGATGGAGAAGAAACGATATGATCCGCTTTGGTAAGTTCCTGGCCCCCCGCCAGCTGAAACCGGAAACCAGTGGCGTGGAGCGTTTGCTGTATCCCATTCCCAACGAACAGCTGACCATCAACCCGAACCTGACCCAGAACCCCGGGTATTAAATATGTCGAGCTAAGCAGTTAGCAATTTTAGCAATTACAAAAAGCCATTTTCTAATGGCTTTTTTTTATTCATATTTAGTGAGGCCCCGTCGCATTAACCACTATAAAATCTTTAGATTTGATCTGTGTGCAAAATGAAAATGAATATTGCCAAATGATGAAACGGTCGTGCAGATTGCTTGTCGTCCTGTTGTTGCTGGCTGCCTGCGGAAAAAAGAAAGAAGACCAATCTCTTTTTACCCTGCAGCCGGATACGGGTATTCAGTTCAGGAACGAAGTAAAGAACTCCCCCGACTTTAATATCTTCAGCTATCGTAATTTTTATAACGGGGGCGGTGTGGCCATCGGGGATATTAATAACGATGGATTGTCCGATGTTTTTTTTACAGCCAATATGGGCAGTAATAAACTTTTCCTGAATAAAGGGAACTGGCAGTTTGAAGATATTTCTGCGAAAGCCGGCTTTACTCCCAAAAACGATTGGAGCACCGGTGTGGTAATGGTGGATATTAACCGCGATGGATGGCTGGATATATTCGTATGCAATGCCGGTTACATCAATGGGGTGAAACCACGCTGCCAGTTATTTATCAATAATAAGAATCTCAGCTTTACTGATCAGGCCGCTGCCTATGGACTGACGAACGAAGGAGGGTATACCACGCATGCCGCTTTCTTCGATTACGATCTGGATGGCGACCTGGATTGTTTTATCATCAACAACAGTTTTATCCCGGTTAATACGCTGAACTATGCCAACAAAAGAAATTTACGCGCCCCCGACTGGCCGGTGGCTGATTTTCTGAAAGGAGGCGGTGATCACCTGTTGCGGAATGACAACGGAAAGTTCACGGATGTAAGCAAAGAGGCAGGCATCTATGGCAGCCTGGTGAGCTTTGGACTGGGTGTTACCGTTGGTGATGTAAATGGCGATCAGTATCCGGATGTGTATGTGTCGAATGATTTTTTTGAAAGGGATTATCTCTATATCAATCAGCAGAACGGCACGTTTAAAGACGACCTGGAAAACTGGGTACAACACGTCAGTCATTCCTCCATGGGTGCGGATATGGCCGATGTGAATAATGATGGATATCCCGATATTTTCACTACCGATATGCTGCCGGATGATGACTACCGTCTGAAAACCACCACTACGTTTGATAATATTGATGTACACCGGCTGAAACAGAAATCCGGTTTTTATAATCAGTACACCCAAAACACACTGCAGATCAATAACCAGCATGGTAAGTTTATGGAAACCGGCTTTTACAGCGGAGTTGCCGCTTCTGACTGGAGCTGGGGCGGGCTGATCTTTGATGCCGACAACGACAGTCATGCCGACATTTTTGTCTGCAACGGTATTTACAATGATGTAACGGATCAGGACTTTATTGATTTTTTTGCCAATGATATTATTCAACGGATGGTAATGACGGGGGAAAAGGACAAGTTTGATGAGATTGTCAATAAAATGCCCTCACGTCCCATACCCAATAAGCTCTTTCTTAACCAGGGAGATCTTCGTTTTGCGGATGCGGGCACCAGCTCCGGTTTAGGTACTCCTTCTTTTTCCAACGGATCAGCCTATGGAGATCTGGATAATGACGGGGACCTTGACCTGGTGGTGAATAATGTAAACATGGAAGCGTTTGTGTACCGCAACAACAGCCGTGAACTGAACCAGCATAATTATATCAGCATTCAGCTGAAAGACACGGGTCAGAATACTTTTGCCGTAGGCAGTAAGATTAAGGTATACCAGGGAAACCAGGTGATCAGCCGTGAACTGATTCCTTCCCGCGGATTTCAGTCATCGGTGGATTACCGGCAGGTCATCGGCCTGGGTACAGGTACAGCGGATTCAGTGGTGATTACCTGGCCGGACCGGTCCTCCTCCCTTCTTATTCGTCCGGAAGTAAATAAAGTACATGTAGTATCAGCCACCGCTGTTGCTCACAACGCCGAAGCACAGGAGAAGTCAATTGATCCATACTTCACCCAAACAGGGCTGCCGGTATTTGACCGGCATACGGAAGACGATTTTATAGATTTTTATAACGAACGGAATATTCCGGTTATGCTGTCCCGTGAAGGACCACAGGCTGATACGGCCGATGTGAACGGGGATGGCCGTTGTGATTTGTATATTGGAGGGGCGGCCGGTCAGGCGGGTCAGTTATACCTGCAAACAGGCGACGGCTCATTTATAAAAAAGGGAGTTCCTTCTTTTGAATCCGATAAAGCATTTGAGGATGTGGCCGTTTTGTTTTTTGATGCGGACAATGACGGAGACAAGGATCTCTATGTGGGTGCTGGTGGAAATGCACAACCCGGCGACAGCCCGTTACTCGCACACCGGCTATACCTGAATGACGGGCAGGGAAATTTTGTAAATAGCCCGGTTGCGTTGCCCGCCAATGCCATGAACATCGGAGTGGCTGTAGCACAGGATGTGGATGCAGATGGAGATACCGATCTGTTTATCGGTGCCCGCAGTGTACCGCAGCAATATGGCCTGGTGCCTGATAGTTACCTGTGGATGAATAATGGGGCGGGCCGGTTTACACCGGGCCCTGTTGTAAAAGCCGGAATGATAACTGATGCGGTATTCGCTGACCTTACAGGGGATCAGCGGGCAGAGTTACTGGTGGTGGGTGAATGGATGGCGCCCCGGCTATTTAATTTTCAAAAAGGAGTGCTGACAGAAACTAAAACTGATCTTACTGCCCTGAAAGGCTGGTGGCAATCCGTAGCCGTAGCCGATCTGGATGGTGACAAGCGTAATGATATTGTATTGGGAAATACCGGTGAAAACTTCTACCTGAAACCATCCTCCGAAAATCCGGTGAAACTCTGGATCAGTGATTTTGATGAAAATGGTACATTGGATAAAATAATTACACGTACGGTCAGTAAAAGAGATGTACCCGTAACGTTGAAAAGAGATCTGACCGATCAGCTGCCTGTATTGAAAAAGCAAAACCTGAAATTTGACGCCTACGGAACAAAAACCGTTCAACAATTGTTTCCGGATGAAGTCATGGAGAAGGCGAAGGAGTATACATTTACCTATGCCGGTTCCTGTGTAGCCTACAATAACGGGGATGGTCATTTTATGGTGCAGGCACTACCGGTACCGGTACAATTGTCATCTGTGAGTGCAATTCTCTGTCACGACTTTAACCAGGATGGACGTCCGGACCTGGTAATGGGCGGAAATCAGTTTCATTTTCAGCCACAGTTTTCGAGACTGGATGCCAGTTATGGTCATTTCCTGATCAATAAAGGGCAAAGACAATGGGCGTGGATAGCGCCGCGGCAGTCCGGCCTTGAACTGCGGGGAATGATCCGTGATATCCGGTTGTTGTCCATACCGGGGAGAAACGGACTTTTGTTTTTACAGAATGACGAACCACCTGTTCTTTATACATTCAGCGGCGCATTCAAATAACGAGCAAACATGTACAGACCACAATTTTATAGCCTATTGATAATGTCGTTGCTGGTTACCGGCCTTTTCTCCTGCCGGCAGACTGCGGAAAAAGGTCCGGTACTGTTTGAAGCACTGGATCATACCCAAACCGGATTGCATGTCAGTAATCAGCTGACGGCAAGACCCGATTTTAATATGCTGAAGTATATGTACTTCTATAATGGCGCCGGGGTAGGTGCCGGTGATTTTAATAAAGACGGGTTGACGGATCTTTTTTTTGCATCGAACCAGTTGCAGAATAAACTGTATCTCAATCAGGGCGCGTTGAAATTTAATGACGTAACAAAGGAGGCGAAAATTCCGGATGACGGGGGCTGGACAACCGGTATATCCGTGGCCGATGTGAATGATGATGGCTGGCTGGATATTTATGTTTCACGTGTTGGTAACTATGAAGCATTGCAAAGTAAAAATCAGTTGCTGATCTGTAAAGGAGTGGATAAAAACGGCATTCCATATTTTGCGGATGAAGCCGCGGCCTATGGATTGGATTTTTCCGGTTTCAGTACACAGGCCGCGTTTTTTGATTATGATCTCGACGGGGATCTGGACCTGTTCCTGTTAAATCACTCCCTCCGGTACAACAGTACGTTTGCTCCCCGTATGCGTTTTATGGGTACGGTGGATTCCTTATCCCGCGATATTCTATACAGGAATGATGGCAACCGCTTTTCGGACGTATCAGCGGGTGCCGGAATACAGCAGTCCGTAATCGGGTATGGCCTGGGTATTGTTATCAGTGATCTTAATCTCGATGGCTGGCCGGATATTTATATCGGCAATGATTTTCATGAAAACGATTACCTGTACATCAATAACCAACAGGGTGGATTCCGGGAGGAACTGACTGAACGGACCATGCATACCAGCCAGTTCTCCATGGGCGTGGATGCGGGTGATATCAATAATGACGGCTGGCCGGATATAATTGCGGCGGATATGCTTCCGTCCGACCCGTATATACTCCGGCGCTCACTGGGGGAGGATGAATATTCAACGTTTCAGATAAAAATCAGAAATCAGTATAGTTATCAATATGCGCGGAATAACCTGCAACTGAGCCGGCGAAACGGATTATATAGTGAAATCGGCTTGTATGCCGGTGTGGCGGCCACTGATTGGTCATGGGCCACTCTCTGGATGGATTTTGATAATGATGGCTGGAAGGATCTGTTTATTTCCAACGGTATTCCCAAACGACTGAATGATATTGACTACGTCAATTATGTGTCCAATGACGAAATTCAATCCAAAATCAGGTCCGGGAATATGCAGGATAAGGATATGGCCCTGATCGAGAAATTTCCGGAGATCAGGCTGCCCAACCGTTTTTTCCACAACAGGGGTGAAGCGGCTTTTGAAGACATGGGGAACAGTATCGGGAATAATCCGGAAACGTTTTCTAACGGCGCCGTATATGCGGATCTGGACAACGACGGCGACCAGGATATTGTGGTGAATAATATTAATGAACCGGCTATTCTCTACCGGAATACCACGAATGACGGGGGGCAGCATCCGTCGCTGCAACTGGCACTTACCGGATCACCGGGAAACCGGCAGGCTGTTGGTGCAAAGCTGATTGCGTTTGCCGGTGACCAGGTCTTAAGTTTTGAAAAATTTCAGGCCAGGGGTTTTCAGTCTTCCATGGAAACGCCCTTGCATGTTTCAACGGGTAACCGCAGGATTGATTCTGCCTGGCTGATATGGCCGGATAATACCTGCCAGCGTATTGATATCGCAGTGGATTCGGCTGTAATACGAAACCTGGCCTGGCAGCCGCAACTGCCCCGCTTTGATTACACCCGGTTGCAGGTGATGCCCGGTATACCCGTGGATGATATTACCCGGTCATCCGGCTTGCAGTTTTTGCACCGTGAAAATGTATTCAATGAGTTTGACCGGGAACCGCTGATACCTTTTATGGCCTCACGTGAAGGGCCCGCACTGGCGGTGGCTGATATAAATCAGGACGGATTGGAGGATGTATTTATTGGTGCCGTGAAATGGGAACAGGCGGCGGTTTTTTTGCAAAACAGGAACGGTACATTCAATCGCATTCCGCAGCCAGCCTTATTTGCGGACAGTACGTATGAAGACAATGATGCCTGCTGGACCGATGTAAACAATGATGGCTTTCCTGATCTGGTGGTGGCCAGTGGAGGTAATGAATATTATGGTCAGTCGGTTTACCTGCAATCAAGGGTATACCTTAATGATGGCAATGGGTTGTTGTCCAGAAAGGAAGATGCATTGCCCGTTGAGCTGCTGGTAACGGCTTCCTGTGTGGTGCCGCTGGACTTTAATCATGACGGGAAAACAGATCTTTTTATCGGTGGCCGCTCAGTGCCCTGGCAATATGGAGCCATTCCGGCATCTGCATTACTGCAAAATGACGGACATGGAAAATTTACGAATGTAACAGCAACGGCCGCACCACAGCTGGCTGGCGCGGGTATGGTGAAAGATGCGGTAACAGCAGATATAAATGGAGACGGCCATGCAGACCTGGTACTGGCGTTGGAGTGGGACGGTATTTGTGCTTTTGTGGAGGAGGGTGGTAAGCTGACTAAACAATATGTCAGCACACAAAAAGGCTGGTGGAATTTTTTGCTGCCTGTTGATCTGGATAAAGATGGAGATATGGATTTTATTGCGGGTAACCAGGGACTCAATAGCCGGTTCACCGCTTCCGCAACTCAGCCGGTTCGTTTTTATTACAACGATTTTGACGATAACGGGAAAAAGGATCAGGTAATCTCCTATTATGTACAGGGCCAGGAGATCCCCTTTGCCAATAAAGCCGAACTGGAAAGACAAATGCCGGGACTTAAAAAGAAATATCTCTATGCGGAAGATTTTGCCAGGGCCGGTATTCCCGATATGTTTAAGAAAGATAAATTGGCCGGCGCTACAGTTTTTACGGCAGACTATTTTTCGAATGCGGTGCTGCTGAATGAAGGCAAGGGTGTATTTAAAACAATGCCCCTGCCCTGGGAAGCGCAACTGACCAGTTACAGGGCCGCGTGTGTAGCTGATCTGAACAATGATCAGCTTCCCGATATTATTCTCGGAGGAAATTTCTACCAGAATAATATTCAGATGGGGCGCTATGATGCGGATTATGGAACGATGTTACTGAACAAAGGAAAGGGCAATTTTAATGTTGTACAATCGCGTTTGCCGGTCAGGGGTGAAATACGCCAGATTTTACCTGTACAATTGCAGGGTAACCGCACAGCATATATACTGGCAAGAAACGATGATTCAGTAAAAGTCATCAGCCCTCACCGGCCTTAGAATACAGGATAACACACTTTCAGCTGCACCAGCTGGTTCTCGTCAAAATCATATCCGTCACTCAGTATTTTCTGAAAGGGTATGGCCATGGACGTAAAGTTATGGTCAGATTTAAACCGGTCAATAGCCTGGTAAGCTTTATATACTTCACTTAATGATCCCTGGTAATTGGCCACCAGCAGATTTTTTCCGAGCGGCATTTTTTTATATTCAATACCGGAGGCCGCATCCGGCTCAATGGCTTTGGTAACCCCGATACTTACAAACAGTTTGATGTCTTTTTCTCCTTTGAGCGAATAAAAAATCCGTATGCCATTATAGCCGGCATCGGTTGTATTGGCATAAGCGATCAGCTCATCAAATAGTTTTCGTGTGGCTTCCCGTTTCATTTCCAGCGGCACGGTAACGGATTTAAAAAGGAAGGCCGTGTCTTCCACTTTCACCAGCTGAATATCGTAGCCGTAAAACCGCTTACTGTCTTCCATATAGGCTTTCAGGTTCTGCAGGCTTTTCCGGGCATCCTGTACTAAAGGTTCTTTGCTGAACCAATGCTGAAAGAGTGTTTGCTCATACGAAAGGGTTACATAGGAAAGCTGTGCATTCAGGGTATCGCCATCAATGGAGAAGCGGAATGCTTTTTCATTTCCTTTGTTACGGGCAATAATCCGGGCACTGAAGGGTGTCTGTTCACTTACAGAAAGAGTATCATTTTCGCCGGAGGCCGTGAGATACCAGCGTTTCACCTGTTCGGCTGAACGGAGCTGTTCCCCGGTTTTTAACAGGGGATAATTGATCTGTACCTGTTCCCGGAACGTTTTATTCCTGAATCCGATAAAAGCGGCTACCAGCCCCAGCAAGGGCAGTACGATCAGCAGTAATAGCCTTGATTTCCCGTTCTTCATATAGCATTTTTTTCGCGGTCTAAAAATAACCTCTTTCAGGATATAAGTATATTTTTTAGCAGGGGGTATCAGTTGTTTATTTTGCTCACAACAAACGTTTGCAACATAGTCCGGCCCTTTAGTTATGTATACTACTCCCTTCCGTTTTTTGTAATTTACCCCTCCAAACGATTGCTTATGGCATTGGTAAAACCGCGGCTCAGTTTCTGGCAGATCATTAATATGAATGTGGGCTTCTTTGGCATCCAGTACAGCTTCGGCTTACAGCAAAGTGCCGTGAATCCCATCTATGATTTCCTCGGGGCAAAGCCGGACGAAATACCCTGGCTCAACCTGGCCGGTCCGCTAACGGGACTTGTTATACAACCCATCATCGGGGCATTGAGTGATAAGACCTGGCATCCCCGTTTTGGACGCAGAACACCTTATTTTTTTATCGGCGCCATCATTTGCAGTCTCGCCCTTTTTCTTTTCCCCTTCAGCAGTGCGTTGTGGATGGCTGCCGGACTGTTATGGATACTGGATGCAGGAAACAATACAGCGATGGAACCTTACCGGGCCTTCATTGCGGATAAACTGGATCCTTCCCAGCAACCAAGCGGTTTCCAGGCACAGAGTTTTTTTACCGGGTTCGGTCAGACACTCGCCAATGTTTCCCTCTTCATTTTTCCTATGATCTTTATCGGGAAAACCGGTAAGCTACCCACCTGGGTGTTTGCTTCTTTTTTCCTGGGTGCAGTCTGTTCCATTGTGTCAATCTGGTGGAGTGTGCGTACCACACCGGAGATCGTACCTGATGAAGAAGAGCTGGCACAGATAAAGGAGAAGAACAAAGGCATGCCACATCCGGCTATCCAGTTTTTTCTTTCCATACTGACCACACTGGTGGCGTATGCCGTTATAGCTGTTCTGTTGATTCCTTCCTTGTTCATACCCGGACTGATCCGTAGACTGTTGAACCATGTGGAGGGGCATCCTACATTAAAGATTCTCTTCGCACAGAATATCGAGATCATTGATGCCATCACCAACATGCCCAAAGTGATGTGGCAACTGGCCCTGGTTTATCTTTTCCAGTGGTATGCTTTGTTTTGTTACTGGCAGAATTCATCTAAAAGCATTGCGCTCTCCGTATGGAACACGACCCCGGAACAGAATAGTGAGTTGTATGAGAAAGCGGTTGGCTGGACCGGACTCGTGAACGGCTGGTATAATATCGTTACATTCCTTTGTGCCTTCGGCCTGGTCTGGTTTGCCCGCCGGTATTCACCAAAACTCGTTCACTTTGGTTGCCTTACATTAGCAGGGATCGGTTTACTGGCCTTCCCTTTTATTGAGAATAAATACCTGCTTTTCCCCGCCATCACCGGCTTTGGTATCGGCTGGGCCAGTATGATGGGAATTCCTTACCTGATTGTGGTAAGCAAAATTCCGAAAGAAAGATACGGGGTATACATGGGCGTGATCAATATGATGATCGTGATCCCGATGTTTATACAGACATTATCATTTGGCTTCATTTTAAAAAATTTCCTGCATAACCATGCCGGTTATGCGATTGCGTTCGCCGGTGCCCTGCTCCTGATTGCGGCCTTGCTTACACTCAGGATCCAATCGGATCATAAACCGGCAGCGGGAGAATTGAATTTTTCATCCGGTCATTAAATCAGTAGTATGAAAAAGTTTTCGTTAAGCAGTACTGTCTTCTTTCTATTATTGGCTCTTTCTTCCTGTAAACTCATGCCGAGGGAAAAAGAAGAGGCAAAAAAGGACGAGGCCAAAAAAACCTGGTGGAAAGAAGCTACCGTTTACCAGATCTATCCCCGCAGTTTTAAAGACAGCGATGGCGATGGCGTAGGTGATCTGAAAGGGATCATTTCAAAACTGGATTATGTAAAGAGCCTTGGCATAGACGCCGTATGGCTCAATCCGGTCTATGCATCGCCCAATAAAGACAATGGCTATGATATCAGCGATTATGAAAATATTCATCCGCAATTCGGCAATATGGCCGATTTTGATACCCTGCTCAAAGGTTTTCACGACCGCGGCATCAAGGTAATGATGGATATGGTACTGAACCATTGCAGCGATGAACACAAATGGTTCCAGGAAGCGAAGCAATCAAGAAACAGTCCGTACTACAATTATTTCCATTGGTGGCCGGCCGAAAAAGGAGAGCCCCCTTACCGCTTCTCCATTTTTGATGAGAAAGGCTATGGCTGGGAATTCAATAAAGCGACCAACTCTTATTATCTCCACTATTTCGGCGATTTTCAACCGGACCTCAACTGGGAGAACCCGCAGCTGCGCCAGGATATTTATAAGATGATGCGCTTCTGGTGCGATAAGGGCGTGGATGGATTCCGGATGGATGCCCTGGCGTTTATTTCAAAGGATACCACCTGGCCCGCTGAATTGCCCGCCGAATACAAAGGCAGCTGGCCGATGTACTATGCCAGTGGTCCGCACCTGCATGAGTATATACAGGAAATGAATAAGGAAGTACTGAGCAGGTACAACCTGGCTACAGTGGCCGAGGCGTTTGGCGATATACCACGGGTGAAGAAATTTGTGGATGAAGACCGGAAAGAACTGAATATGGCTTATCATTTTGAAGCCATCGACTTTGGATATTTACCCGGTGAATATAAAATGCAGGACCCGAAAGGCTATGATTTAGCCCAATGGAAACAGATCTTTACCAAGTGGGACAGTGCTTTCCTTGACAAAGGCTGGGGTACCATTTACCTGGCGAATCATGATCAGCCACGGATGCTCACCCGCTGGGGAAATGATACACCGGAGTTCCGTGATTACTCTTCCAAACTGCTTACCACCTTTATCCTGGGTATGCGGGCTACCGCGTTTTATTACTTCGGAGATGAGATCGGCATGAACAATATCAAATTCGACCGGGTAGAGCAATACAATGATGTGGAACTACTCACTAACTACGAGCAGGTAAAAGCCAGGGGCGGCGATCTGAAACGTTTTCTCGAAGGCATGAAGATCTCCAGTCGCGATAACGGACGTACACCGATGCAGTGGGATACAACGGTGAATGCCGGCTTTGGAGCAGGGAAGCCCTGGTTGCCGGTAAACGGGAACTATACTACCGTGAATGTAGCCGCGCAGGATAAAGATCCCAATAGCGTACTCAATTATTTCAGGGCCATGCAAAAACTGCGGAAAGAAAATGAAGTCCTGATTTATGGTAAGGTTACCTTGCTTGATAAAGACAACCCTGCCGTATTTGCCTACACCCGTGAATGGAAGGGTAAAAAATGGCTGGTGCTGTTGAATTTCAAAGACAAAGTCACAACGGTCAAAACAGGTTTCGATTTGTCAAAAGCCAGCGTGAAGATTCATAATTATCCGACAGCCACCGTGGATGGAACACTGAAACCCTACGAAGCCGTGATCGTTGAACTTTAAAGATGCATCGATGAATAAAAAAATCATTACCTGGTCAATTGCCGTCGGTCTCGGAGGTTTACTCTTTGGTATGGACGTGGCCGTGATTTCCGGTGCGGAGAAGACCATTCAGCAATTGTGGGGGCTCAGTGACTGGGTGCATGGCATTGCCATTGCCATGGCCTTATTCGGTACCAGCATCGGTGCGGCTTTCGGGAATATTCCAGCCAATCGTATCGGCCGTAAAAAATCACTGATCTGGATTGGCGTCTTGTTTTTCGTTTCATCAGTTGGTGCAGCCCTGGCACCGGAAGTGATCAGTTTTATGGTCTTTCGTTTTATCAGCGGTCTCAGTATCGGGGCTTCTTCAGTAGTAGCGCCCGTGTATATTTCAGAAATAGCACCGGCGAAATACCGGGGACGACTGGTGATCTCTTTTCAGTTGAATATTGTGGCGGGTATCCTGCTTGCTTATTTATCCAACTACCTGTTGCAGGGAGCAGGTGGTGAAAATGACTGGCGCTGGATGCTGGGTATCGTGGCGGTACCTTCCTTGTTCTTTTCCCTGTTCATGCTTTCGGTTCCCGAAACACCGCGGTGGCTGCTGCTCTTCAAGAACGATGAGGCGCATGCGAAAGAAGTTTTATCGATAACGGAAGAAGACCCCGACAAAACGATCCGTGAACTCAAAGCCGCTTCCACACAACGAAGCGAACCCTTATTTAATAAGAAGTTTTATAAACCCTTGTTGCTGGCTTTTCTGCTGGCCACGTTCAACCAGCTTTCAGGCATCAATGCTATTATATATTTCGCGCCCCGTGTTTTTGAAATGGCCCATATAGAAAAAAGCAGTGCGTTCTTAAGCACCGTAGGCATTGGGGTGGTCAACCTGTTCTTTACCATGCTGGGCTGGTCGCTGATCGATAAATTCGGCCGCCGGACCCTGATGTTCATTGGTTCACTGGGCTATATCATCTCCTTATCATTGATCGCCTGGTCCTTTCATACCGGCTCGGGTTCCTTCATCGTCTATTATGTTTTCCTCTTTATTGCGGCTCATGCGGTAGGACAAGGTGCGGTGATCTGGGTATTTATTTCCGAGATTTTCCCCAATTCAGTACGGGCAGCAGGCACCTCCTTTGGCAGCCTGACGCACTGGGCCTGGGCCACGGTTATTACACTGGTCTTCCCTTCATTTGCGGGAAATCCGGTTATTGGAGGAGCAAAAATATTCGCGTTCTTTACGGGTATGATGGTACTGCAATTATTATTTGTCTGGAAAATGATGCCGGAAACAAAAGGGGTGGCCCTGGAAGATATGGATAAAACAACCGTTTTACATGTATGAGTAAGATACTTTGTATTGGAGAAGCATTGATCGATATGATCTGTACGGACAGGGGTAAAGCATTGTCCGAAGGCGAACAATTTCTGAAGAAGGCCGGCGGCGCGCCCACCAATGTGGCTGCAGCCGTTGCGGCCCTCGGTGGCCGGGTGGAACTGGCCGCCAGGGTAGGGGTGGATCCGTTTGGACAACACCTGGTGGAGATCATGAACGGCTTTGGCGTGGATACAAGGTATATGCTGCGGGATCCGGAGCACTTCACCACATTTGCCTTTGTATCCCTGATGGAGAACGGGGAACGTGATTTTTATTTTAACCGCGGGGCAGATGGCTATTTAAGCAAAGCGGATATTGAACAAATCAGCCTGGAGGAAACCGGCCTGGTACATTTTGGTTCGGCAACCGGGTTTCTCCCCGGGCCATTGAATGAAGCCTATGTATACCTGTTGCAACAGGCAAAAGCCCGGAATATTTTTATCAGCTTTGATCCGAATTACCGCCACTTGTTATTCCGCGATTCCATACCCTCCTTTATTGAACAGAGCTGGCATTTCCTGGAAAACTGCGATTTCTTTAAGCTGAGTGATGAGGAGGCCATATTGCTTGCAGGAACGGCTACGGTGGAAAAAGCAGCTTCGCAGTTACTGCAAAAAACCAATGCCGTTTTTGCTATTACATTGGGAAAAGAGGGCACCCTGCTGGGACGGGATGGTCAAACCAGTTTAATCGGGAGTATTGCAGTTAAACCGGTGGACAGTACCGGGGCCGGTGATGCGTTTGTAGGGGCTGTTTTATACCAGCTGAAAGACCTGGATCACCATCAGCTCAGTGAGGATGACTGGAGAAAAATTATTTTTAACGCCAATAAAGCAGGAGCCAGAACCTGCGAATACCTGGGTGCCATGGAGGCCTTCAGGTATCTCAGTAATGATATCTTTAAATAAGCAACCAACGTGTATAATCATTCTTTGCATCAGCAGATCAATGCCGTACTGCATAACGAGAAAATTGATATAGGAGGAAAGGATAATCACTTCTTTACCCGGTTTATCGCCAATGCCACGGCTATTGACGCGCTTTTTCATGATATCTATGGTCGTAACGGGGAAGCGCACCCGTATTTTGACCGGTTGATTCAGCTTATCACCCGGTCTTATGTGGAGCGTGGGGAAAAACTGCGCAACCGCGACGCGGCCAAAACGGCGAAAGGGCACTGGTTTCTCAGCAATGAGATTGCGGGCATGAGTTTATATGTAGACCGGTTTTGCGGCCACCTCGGCGGACTGGCAAAGCGGCTGGATTATTTTCAGCAACTCGGTGTGAATTTTCTTCACCTGATGCCGGTGTTTGAAAGTCCGGAAGGGGAAAGTGACGGGGGGTATGCCGTATCCGATTTCCGTAAAGTAGATGCGCGTTTTGGTACATTAAACGATCTCCGCGCCCTTCAGCAGCAAATGCAGGAGGAAGGGATGTACCTGATGCTGGATATCGTACTCAATCATACATCGCATCATCACGAATGGGCCAGGAAAGCCATTGCCGGTGATAAAAAATACCAGGACTATTTCTATATGTTTGATAACCGGCAGTTGCCCGATCAGTTTGATCGTAGTATGCCGGAAATATTTCCGGAAAGTTCACCCGGCAATTTCACCTACAATGCGGAAATGGATAAATGGGTGATGACGGTTTTTCACCGGTACCAGTGGGATCTGAACTACCGGAATCCGCAGGTATTGCTGGAGATGCTGGATAATATTTTCTTTTATGCCAACCTGGGTATAGATGTACTCCGGATTGACGCACCCGCTTTTATCTGGAAACAGGCGGGCACCAGTTGTCAGAATCTTCCGCAGGCGCATACATTGTTAAGGCTGATCAAACAGTGTGTGGAGGTAGCGGCACCGGGTATGGCCCTGCTGGGAGAAGCGATTGTGGCACCCAAAGAGATTATGAAATATTTCGGCACCGGGTTATATACGGCAAAGGAATGTGATTTTGCCTATAATGCCACGCATATGGCCCTGCAATGGGATGCCCTGGCTACCGGCGATACGCGGGTGATGCTGGCGGCACAGCATGAAATTCTGCAAAAGCCATACGGAACATCCTGGATTACTTACACCCGTTGTCATGATGACATCGGCCTGGGCTATGATGATTACATGATCCAGCATGCCGGGTTTAATCCGTTTGAACACCGCCGTTTTCTGAAGGATTATTTTTCCGGTGCGCGTCCGGATAGTCCGGCCCGTGGTGCATTGTTTTCCGTAAACCCCAAAACAAATGATGCACGGATCAGCGGATCACTCGCTTCATTATGTGGTCTGGAAAAAGCCATTCAGGAACAAAACGAACAGGCCGTTCAGCAATCCGTTGATAAAATACTGCTGATGCAGGCGCATAGTTTTTTCCTGGGGGGTGTGCCTATGATTTTTTACGGGGATGAAGCCGCCTATACCAATGATTATTCCTACCTGGCTGATCCGGGAAAAAGTTATGATAACCGCTGGATGCACCGGCCCGTGATTGATTGGGAAAAAAATAAACGGATCAATGAACAGGGTACATTGGAAAATACGGTGTTTGCCGCCACACAAAAGCTGATCCGGATCCGCAGGCAGTTGTTTGCCATCGGCGATTATAAAAACCTGACCTGGATGACCCCGTATAATATTCATGTATCCGGGTACCTCCGTACGTTTGAAGAGCAGAAGATTTACTGCCTGTTCAATTTTACAAACGAAGACGCCTGGCTTACCTGGTTTGCTTTTAAAGAACACGGGGCTGCTCCAGCCGTGCTTTATGATCACTGGACAGGAACGGAATACGCGGTCGGATATGACCATCAATACCTGGTGCTGAAGCCTTACCAGTTTTTGATACTGGAAGCCAGGTAAGATCCGTTACCCCGCATCTCCATAGCGGCTGATCAGGTCGAGTAAAACGCCATTGGTCCAGCCAAAGCCATCCTGTCCTTCGTATTCACCACCACCGGCTTCCAGGTTCATATCTGTTACATTGTATTTTTCCATCAGCTTACCGGTGCGTTTGAATACACTGGTGTTGAGACGGATCCAGCGCCGGGCAATTTCCCGTGCAAGCGATGTGTAGCCATAATTTTCCAATGCCCTGATGCTGATCCATTGCAATGGAGCCCATCCGTTCGGGGCATCCCATTGCTGTCCGGTTTCCTTGAGTGTGGTAACCACACCGCCTTCTTTCAGGAAATGTTGCTGTATATGTTGCTGTACTTTTTCTGCTTTTGCCTTATCCGCAAGATTAAAATACAAGGGACTCATACCGGCCAGCGTCAGGGCTGTTTTTTGTTTTTGTAAACGCCAGTCATAATCCATATAAAAGCCTGTTGTTTCATTCCAGCAATAGTGGTCAATGGCTTTTTTTCTTTTGTCGGCGGCCAGTACCAGGCGCACCGCTTTTGCGGCATCACCTTTCAGTTCATACGCCTGAGCCAGCACCTGTTCCAGTCCAAGTAATAAGCAATTCAGGTCAACCGGTATGATATCGGTACAATGCATACCGGAAAAATCTCCGTTGTCATTGAACCAGCGGCTGCTGAAATCCCAACCCGATTCAGCACCGGCGCGCAGATGTGCATAGAGTATGGACGGATCCTGCTGGAAGGATTGTGCCAGTTCCACATCCTCCCGGTATGATTCAGGGCGTGGGGTATTCCGTTCGTCTTTATAGCGGTTCATGATTTCCCCGTTCTTCATCAGTACACAATGAAACAGTGCGGGCTGGTCCTTGCTCAGTTCCTCCGCTCCCTTCATCCAATACCGGTATTCCTTTTCCAGTTGGGGCAGGTACTGCAGGTAAACCGAAACGCCTTTTTGCGCTGCCAGCAACAGTATCATCTGTGCAAAATAGGGTGGCTGTGAACGCCCGAGGAAATAGTGCCGGTTGCCATTGGGGATATAGCCCAGCGTATCAATGAGGTATGCAAAATTGCCGATCATATTTTCAATCATATCAAAACGACCGGAGGCCTTCAGTCCCAGCATGGTGAAATAACTGTCCCAGTAATAAATCTCCCCAAAGCGTCCGCCCGGTACGATATAGGGAAAGGGCAGGTGAATCAGCGTGCCGTTTTCTGTATCGGGTTGCCTTGTCAACACAGGCCATAAGGCTTCAATATTCCAGGTTACGGATTTTGAGGTATCGCTGGTATAATAAACGGAATGCGGAACCGGTAATTCAAAATGCGCCCGGACAAAGGCATCCAATGCAAAACCGGGCTGCCCTTTTTGTTGTGCATATAATGCAAGGATGGTTTTAAGATCAGTTTTTGGCCGGCAATCCACAAAGGTTTTCCCATCAGGAAAAATGCGGCCCAACTGCACGGCTTCAAATAAATCATTGTCGAATGAGGAGAAATGTACATCAGTCATGGAGCAGGAATTAATGGCTGGGCCTTTGTGGAGTGGTTGTAATAGCGTTGTCGGATGGTTGTAATCTTTTAAACAGGAATAAAAGCAACAGTAATACAGCGATCGGGGCCAGTGAAAAATAGAAAGCGGTTTGTCCGCCCCAGGCTTCAAAGATATGCCCCGTGATGATAGAACCGGTAGTGCCGCCCAATGCGGAAAATACCACAATGAGTCCGGACATGGCCGCATGCTTATGTGCCGGAAGATTGCTTAAGATAACCGAATTGATAGCCGGGTATACCGGGGCAAGAAACAAACCGATTAACGGGAAAGCATAAGCGACAATCGGTACATCTTTTAACTGGTTTACGGAAATCCCGGTGATATCACGGGTCATGGGTACGGTAATCAATACAAGTCCGGCCGCTGCCAGCAGGCAAGCGGTAAGCACATAGATCCAGTCGGTCTTCCGCAACAGCAATCCGGCCAGGAAACGGCCCAGCGCAATGGAAGCGGACATGATGCCCGCCATCTGTATACTCAGACTGGTATTGAGCCGGATTACGTCTTTATTAAAAGTGGGCAGCCAGCTCATGATACTCTGTTCAATCAGTACATAGAAAAAGGCGCAACCGATAAAAACGATTACTAAAGGAAGAATGATCAGTTTCATCATCCCGCTGAAATCATCCGACAGGGATTTGGATTCTTTTTGCTCTTCCTGCTTTACAGTTGTTTCGTCCAGCGGTGCAGACAACAGCAGTAAGAAGGCTATCGCCGATAGGGCAGCCAGCAGGTAATAAACGGAAAACCAGGCCCGCGATTCCGGGTGATCATTGTCCACAAAGGCGCTGAAAATAAAATTGCCACTGAGTACACCTACCATAAAAAATGATTCCAGGAAACTCATCAGGCTCAGGTGTTCTTTTTTGCTGCCGGTTACAATTCCCAACGTGGCAAACACACTTACTTTGATCAGGGCAAAACTTACACCGGTAACGGCAAAAAGCAATTTAGTCATCCCGAAACTGTTCAGGGAAGGCATAGCCAGGCAGGTAAGTGTTACAAAAGCCAGTGCAGCCAGCATGGTTTTTTTGTAACCGATCCGTACTACATAGGAGGCGATCAGGAAAGAAGTGATGGCAATGCTGAGATCTTTGAAGGCTTCCAGTACACTGGCCGCTCCCTTGGTCACGCCATAGTTATTCTGCACCTGGAGGATCACGGTGCCCACACTGTTCAGGAGGATCGCAAATACAAAGTAGTTCAGGAACAGGGACAGTTTGATCTTGGTCGTGTTCATTGGCAATCGTTTCAGTTATTTTTAAAAATAACCCATCCGGCACTGGCAGGCAAATACCGGTGCGACCTATAACGTTTGCGGGGATAACTTAGGCTCAGATTGAGCCACCTTCGATCAAATCGGCTTCGAGATAAGAGATTTCCGGGAAGGGCTCATGGCGGATGGCTGACATCATCTGCGAAAATGCCAGTTTGCCGAGCTTTCCTCCATTGGTTTCCACATAGGTGATCTTCGGATTGTACATCGTGGGGAAGAGCCCGTTGCTGATACTGATCACGGATATTTCTTCGGGCACTTTCAGTTGCAGTTCATGGATGGCCTGCATCACTCCTACCAGTATCATATCGCCCATGCAGAAAACGACGTCGGGACGGTCACTGCTGCGGAGGGCAGCCAGGCATACTTCCCTTGATTTATCAATGCCCTCCGGATAATCAATGCTGAGCTGTGGAACAGGCGCTTTTTTCTCCAGGGTTTCCCGGAAGGACGCGGCTCTCATCCGGGTAATACTCAGGTGAGGATGACCAAAGAGGCCCAATACTTTTTTCTTCTTTTTCTGAGTAATCAGTTCTGCGGCGAGCCGCGCTGCTTTGGCATCTGACAAACAGACTTTATGATACCCTGGTAATTCCGGTACCCGGTCAAAGAATACAACCGGTATTTTCTGATCGGTCAGTTTCTGAAAGGCGTTCATGTCCTCCGTTTCTATGGATACTGAAGCAAATACCCCGGATACCATATTCTTGCGGAACAAATGAAGATTGGCATTTTCGACATCCAGCTGATCACGCGACTGCATGATGAGTACGGAATAGCCCTGCAAGCGGGCCTGCTCTTCCACCGCCGCGATAAAGGAGTCGTAAAAAAAATTATCTACCGAAGGTACCAGTATGCCAAAGACATTGCTTTGACGGGTGCGCAACTGTACTGCATTGTGATTGGGTTCGTACTCCATCGCGGTGGCCAGTTCCCGTACTTTGGCCTTGGTGGCTTCCGCAATATCCGGATGATTTTTCAGTGCCCGGGATACAGTAGAGATACTGATACCCAGCACTGCAGAGAGTTTTTTCAGCGTGCTTTGCTGCATAAGCAATGGTTAAGCAATCGGTAGTTAGCAATCGTTGTCCTTCTAAAGATAGTTTTATTTGGACAAAAGAAAAAGGGGGAGGCTCAGAAGGCGGCTTCGCCGCTTGTTTAAACACATAGGCACATAGACACATAGGATACACATAAGAAAGTGTATTTCTATGTGTATCCTATGTGTAACCTATGATTTTTAAAACCGGAAGGTTATGCCTGCACTGACCAGATAATCTGCAAATGCCGCATCACCTTGTACGTGCGTACCTGTATCCCTTGTCCGGCGTTTGTCGGAATCACTCTGGGTTCGGTTTCGTTTCAGCGCAAAGGGAACCGACAGGTTATAACTGACTTTTTTATTCATATAAGTCACAGAAGGTTCTGCTGATATAATATAACCCGGTCTCCTGAACCCACGATCGCCTCCGATCAGGTCACTGGAAGGAAGCCCTTCCGCCCGGATACCACCCGATAAAGTAACATGCCCCAGCATATAACTCAGACCGCCACGGGCCATAAACAGATCGGGTACACTCATCACATCGGTATTGTATTTTATAGCAGTAGCAGAGGGGGCACTACCTCTCGATGTGGAAGTGCCATTCACTTCCCGTGGATTGATCAGGTAAAAGAAACTGCCATACAGACCGAGTTTATGGTTGAAATTGTAATAGCTGTTCAATTCCACACTGATGCCGGTACCACCATCGCCGGGCTGGATAGACTGATCAACCGGTCCCAATACAGCGGAATCTGCTTTCCTGTAAAAATAATCCTGGTAGTTGTAAACTCCGGTCGGCAGTTTGATCCCCAGACCCAGTTGAACATTCCCCTTATGTGATTTTGCCGGATCAAACATCCAGCGGTAAGCGGAGACTCTGATATCGCCGATACCAAAGGAATGAGTACTGTAACGGTTCACACGGTCATGTTCATATAGTGAGGACCGGCCAAATGCCATAATGGGAAGCGTCATCCCGACCGACCATCGTGCATTGAATGTACGGGTGGCCGTAATATCCAGTTCATAAGAGTGATTGATGACCTCGCTGCCATTTTCCACTCTTTCTTTTTGTTCTTTCGTGCCTACAAAATGTTTATAGGATTTGAAATACCGGTTGTTGATATTCATATCCCATCCTTTTGCATTGGCCGGGCGGCCGCATACACCGGCTACACCGCGTATGGCTACACAACCCTGAGCATATATATTGTTTCCGGCCATGACACATATGGTCACGACCAGGCATATCATTACCTGTTTCATTGTAAATCGTTGGTTTTTGTTTCTGAAATTATTTTTTCATCTTCAGCCGCTCTACAACAAGCTCGCCTACTTTTTTCCCGTATTCCGTACTGATAATACAGGAATTGTGGAAATGGATCCCGCCGTAAAACCGCGCCCAGTTATTCTCAAGTGCCGCGTCGCGGAAGGATTTGAATGAACGGTTTTTGATACCGAATTCCAGTTCGGATGTATCTGTATAGGCGAAGTTGTCGCCAAATACGCTGGTCAGCGCTTCTGCCGCGGAAGCGGAAACGGTACTGTGCCCGCAGGTATATTCGGGGAAAGGAGGCGTCTGCAGGTAAGGTACCCAGTTGGCGTCGAAATATTTGTTGATGACGGTTTCCGGCCGCACCACATTGCTTCTGAATTTTTCATCCCAGCATTGAATAAACGCGTCGAACATGGCAATCGCCGTTTTCGCATAGGCATACACGGTGGTATTGAAATCCACTTTAGCCTGTTGCGCCGCGATACCTACTATATTCATCCAGTGACCGGGAGGGGAGAATTTCTTGGTCATGAACATCACGTGCCCTGATACATTCAGCCGGTTGCCGAGGTCATCCCAGAATTCGGCAATATGCTTCTGCTCATCGGTTAAGCTGTCGCCGGCGTTTTTTACCGCCATCACTTCCTGGTAAAACTTACTGTTCTTGTCCTTAATATTAAAAGGAGGAGGAGGAGGAGGAGTGAACTGGTTGGCGCTATCCATGACCACTGCCCTGATTTCCCGCCAATGCGGTTCCAGTGCCTGTGCATACATGGGCGGTGTGGGAATCCAGCGACCCGGTGTGTCTATGACCGTATATTTTGGCGATGTCCGCGTTTGCGCATAGTTGTCTTTTTTACTCCAGGCGAGAATCACTTTCCCTACCGCTTCGGCATACTCCGTGCTGTTTGTAAAAACATCACCGGGCATCCCATGCTCTTTTACCAGTTGTTTCAGGCTGTCCACATACCCCTGCATACTGCCTTCAGGAAAAGTAACGGCTTCCCCCAGTTTGGAAAATGCCAGGATGCTGGCAAAATGAAAATCAATTTCTTTACCCGATGGCGGAGCCGGTATTTTATCGAGTCCGTTGGCCTGACCGGCCAGTGACTGAAACTGATCGGGGTAGCCGGCGGCAATTACTTCATACGCCGCGATATTGGCGTAGAGATAATTACGGGAAGCCACAATAGGTGCAAAATTATTCTGCATCACCACATTGTTCAGTTCTTTTACCGTTTTTGCATACAGGAAGGGGTCACCGGTGATTTTCTTGTAATCGCCGTTTTTATCGGAGCAGGCTGTAACAACAAGCATTGCCGTTATAGCCAGAATTGCTAAGCGCATAAGTCTTCTTTTGAAAATTAAAATGAAAAATTCAGATACAGTAATGGAATTCAGTACCATCAGCATTCAGGCGGCGCATGGGGGACTTTACCGGTAATTTCCGGCAGTGAAACAAGGAGTCTCCCGGTTGTGGTTACTGCAATAACATCAACCGGACGTAAAGCAGAAAAAAATTGCTGATCGTCAAAATCGCTGAGTGATGATTTTAACGGGGCGTGGTGTTGTTTGGAAGAAGAGTTGTCCGTGGTCGTCTGCGCCGTATTCATACGCGTCATATCATGGCGCATGTCTTTCAGTTGTTCCCTTGTTTCATTCGGGATACATTGAAAAATAACCACATCCCCTTCTATCTTTTTCTTTACATAGGTATAGGTATGCCCGTCCAATTCAATATTGCCATAATGCCTTTCATATTCGGTATGGCGTTGCTGGTAGGGCATATTCAATGCCACCCGGATTTCCACCAGGTTGGATTCATCATATACTTCATCGTCCAGCAGGGATTCCAGGTTGCGGTCGGCATGCTGTTGCAGGTAGCTGATCAGCGGATGGTATCCGCCCGCGCTGAACAGCAGGACCAGGGAGAATAGTATGGCAATCAGTTTTCGCAAAGCAGCAGTTGTTGTCGTTACATTTTACTTCACAATATATGTTTTTTTATCCGCACCCGCTCCGGTGATGGTCAGGCTTTTCCAATGAGCAGGCAACGCAGATTTCAGTTGTACCAGGCCGGTTGGTGTAATATCAAGTCCGCCAAATCCCATTAACACACTCTGTAAAATACCTCCGGCACCGGTCGCGAAATAGGGATTGGTCCCACCTTTTGTTTCGGCAATTACCCGGAACGGAGGCAGCAGATTGGGGAGGTATGCTTCTTTAAACCAGTGATATGCTTTTTCTCCTTCTCCAAGTCTTGCGTATAACGTGGTGAACACAGCCTGGGTCATTGCCGGTGTACCGGCATCGGGTACCCTTTTTTCATAATAAGCCAGGTCCCTGCGGATGGCAGCCGGTTCCGTAATTTCCTTCAGGGGATAGGCCAGCAGATTTACATCGGCCTGTTTGATTCCTTCTCCGGCATAGGTGGCATGTTCACGGGTTACCCCATCCGGAAATTTCAGTACGGGAATATTATCCGCCACCTGCATCCAGTCAGGATCTGCTTTCATACCCAGCAGTACAGCCGCGGCTGTGGCAAATTTCAGGTTGGCTTTTGCGGCGGCATTGGTAAACGCGTTATTGTCTACATTCTCGGCCCACTCGTCGGCGGCCACCACATTTTTTATATCGTACTGTCCGGGACCATTTCTTTCCACCCGGCTTTTCCAGAAGTCGGCTGTGGCAGAAAGAACCGGCCAGCCTTTTTCACGAAGCCATGTCTTATCCTGTGTTACACAATAATAATTCCAGGCGGCAATGGCTACGCAGGCCGTGATATGATGTTCAAAAGGGCCACTCAACGCCCATACCGGTGTTTCTTCCACACCGGTACCGGCACTTTCCCAGGGATACATCGCCCCTTTGTATCCTTTGCTGAAGGCGTTTCTTTTTGCTGCTTCTAACCGTTGATACCGGTACTCCATCATACTCTTTGCCAGACCGGGTTGCAATACCAGCAGGGCGGGATACATCCACAGTTCCGTATCCCAGAATACATGCCCGTTATAGCCGAGCCCGCTCAGTCCCATTGGCGACGGAGACAGCGCCGTGCCTTCACGGGTAAATGAATATAAATGATACAACATGCTGTGTACATCCTGCTGTGCCTGCGGGTCTCCTTCAATATGGATATCGCTTTTCCAGAGTTCTTCCCAGGCACGGGTATGAAACTGAAGCAAGCGTTCTCTTCCTTCGAGTTTGGCAAAAATGACGGACCGTTCCGCCTCATTCAGCGGATCATCATGATGCGCCGATGTAATGGAAGAACCCGCGATGGAAAACCGGTAGGTTTCGCCCGCCTTCAGGTCACGGGAAAATTTCATCAGGTGCATATTATTGTCCCACATTTCGTGAATCACCCGCGGTTCATTGCCCTGCAGCCCGGGAAATAAAAAAGTGGTACTGGCGCACATCAGTAATTTGCCGGTGGGACTTTTTGCCGTTGATGTAAGCAGGCTGATCCGGGTATGCGGCCGGTCAATTTCATTATAATAATTCTGTACTTCTTTTAACGCGTCGGGTGCTTCCATTACACTGGCACTGCCCATACGAATATCTTTCAGCGCGGTGATGCTGATATCCATCAGTACGGTATAAGGCAGGTGCCGGAGGGAATAGTAGGTATAACTGATCGCGGCCTTGTCGGTATATTTAAATGAACAGGTGAATGCGGCATTTTTCATATCCAGTTCCTGTCGCATTTCCGTTGCTTCCGTCATTCCCAGTGATTGACCGTCAATTTCCATGCGCATATTGAGGAGGTTGAAACTGCGCAGAAAATTACTGACACGTCCTCGTCCGTATAAATCATAGGCACCTGCCAATACCACTTCTTTTACTTTAAAGGGTTCTGGTGCGGATACAATACCCATCATGCCATTGGCAACCGTGATGCCATAATAAGCGGAGGGATTCGTTTTTTCAACCGTTATTTTCCAGGGATCCGGCTGGGTATTTCCTGTAAAGAAGGAAAACAAACTGAGACAAAGAAGGCAATAAGAGAGCAAACGCATACCGAAACTTTGGGTTAAATTAATTCTAACAATTGTTCCCGCGATCATTGTATTTGTTCGAAAACGTTTCCGGTGGAAAATCTTCTTCAATGAACCAGGCCCGGTTTTATAGCCTGATTGACGTATGAGCAGAATCAGGTTTCGGGGCATTTCCGGGCAGATCAACACATCACTTTTGTTTAAGGGTTAATAGTCAATACTTTATAAGAGTAAACAAAAATCAGTCGCCGGCCTGATTCTGCTGTGTTTTTTAATAAATAAGAAAAATAATTTTTGGAACCCTTAAAATAATCCTAATATTGTGTGTTTAATACACATTCAAATGTGTCTCAGATACATAATGTGTGGACAATAACAAGATTGCTAAAAATTTAATGATTGCTTATGTTGCCCCAAAAACTCATGAAGGCAGCCAGTGTATTAATACTGGCATTGTTGGCGCAGATCTCCTTTGCGCAAGACAGAGTGATTACAGGAAAAGTAACTGATTCGAAAGATGGTTCCCCGGTAGTGGGCGCCAGTGTGGTGGCCAAAGGCAGCCGCAACGGTGCTACCACGGCGGCTGATGGATCATTCCGCGTATCTGTTCCCGCTACTGTAAACGCACTGGTCGTTTCTTCTGTTGGCTTTGCCACACAGGAAGTATCAGTAGAAGGTAAAACCTCAGTGAATGTATCACTGGTTGTCGTCAATGCTTCGATGGGCGAAGTAGTGGTGGTGGCTTATGGTACACGCAGAAAAACAGATCTTACGGGTTCTGTTACTTCTGTTACCACCAAAGATTTCCAGAAAGGAAATATCAACTCTCCGGAGCAACTGCTCCAGGGTAAGGTAGCCGGTCTGCAGGTAACCACCGGTGGTGGTTCAGCAGGTGGTGGCAGCCGTATCCGTATACGGGGTGGTGCTTCTCTGAACTCCTCTAACGATCCGCTGATCGTGATTGACGGCGTACCGGTGGAAGGTAACGGCGTGGCTGGTTCCGCCAACCTGCTGAACTCCATCAACCCGAACGACATTGAGTCAATGACTGTACTGAAAGACGCGTCTGCAACCGCTTTATACGGTTCAAGAGCATCAAACGGGGTACTGATCATTACCACCAAGAAAGGCGCCAAGGGTAAAATGAAATTCTCGTATAATACCATGTTCTCCGTTGGTATTATCGGTGAGAAAGTAGATGTGCTGACCGGCGATCAGGTGCGCAGCATCATCAACGCCGATGCCACCGCAACGGGTAACAACACTTACAAAAACCTGTTGGGAACAGCCAACACCAAATGGCAGGATGAAATCTATCAGGCCGCTTTTGGTTTTGACAATACCATCAGTGCCAGTGGCAGTCTTGGAAAAATTCCTTTCCGTGCTTCCATCGGTTATCTCAATCAGGATGGTATTCTGAAAACAAATAATTTCAACCGGATTTCTTCCGCGTTGAATCTGTCTCCCAAATTCTTTAATGATCACCTGAGTGTGAACTTATCCGTAAAAGCCAGTCAGACCAAGAACCGCTTTGCGGACGAAGGTGCCATTGGTAATGCCGTGAGTTTTGACCCCACACAACCGATCTTATCCGGAAACAAGAACTGGGGTGGTTACTGGGAATGGTTGCAGAACGATGGTAAACCCATTGACCTGTCCAACCGTAACCCGCTGGGTTTACTGAATCTGCGCGACAACCGTTCAAAAGTCGGTCGTGTAATCGGTAACGTACAGCTGGATTATAAACTGCATTTCCTGCCCGACCTGCATATCCTCGCCAACCTGGGTACGGATTATGCCAGCGGAAGCGGCAACGACAATATTGACTCATTGTCTCCCACCAACTATAAAAACGGTGGTCGTAAAACATATTATGAGCAGCAGAAGGTGAATAACCTGGCTGACATCTCCCTGTTCTATTCCAAAGAAATCAAGAGTATCCGCAGTAAGATTGACGTACTAGCCGGTCACAGTTATCAGAGTTTCCTGACCAAAGTAACCAACCTGCCTTCTTTCAGTTACAGAGCCATTGCGGATCCTTCCAAACCCGCTAAGAAAGATACCATCCAGGGTTCTGAACCCACTTTCCTGACCGATCGTCCGGAATACAGACTGGAATCTTATATCGGCCGTATCAACTTTACGGTATTGGATAAATACCTGTTAACGGCTTCTATCCGTAGTGATGCGAGCTCCAAGCTGAATCCGAATGACCGGGTAGGTTATTTCCCTGCTGTGGCACTGGCCTGGAAAATGAAAGATGAATTCTTTAAAACATCCAATGCGGTAACAGACCTGAAACTCCGTCTCGGATGGGGTATCACCGGTCAGCAGGATGGAATAGGTTATTATTCCTACCTGCCCCGTTATTCCCTGGGTAATGCGTCCGCACAGTATCAGTTTGGCAATTCATTTATCAGCGTACTGCGCCCCGAAGGTTATGATCCCAACCTGAAATGGGAGACAACCACTACCTCCAACATAGGACTGGATTTCGGATTTGCCAAGAACAGGATCTCCGGTTCAATTGATTATTATTTCCGCAAAACAAAAGACCTGCTGGCCGATGTGGCTGTAGCCGCCGGAGCCAACTTTGTAAACAAGATTGTTACCAACGTAGGTGATATCGAAAGCAAAGGGGTGGAACTGACCGTGAATACCACACCGGTTAAAACCAAAGACCTGAACTGGGATTTCGGTTTCAACTATACCTATAACAATGCTAAAATCACCAAGCTGCTGAAAAATCCCGATCCGAATTTCAAAGGACAGGATGTGTCTTTCATCGGTGGTGGTACCGGTAACAGTATCGGTATTCATGCAGTCGGTGAATCACCGTATACTTATTTCCTGTTCAAACAGATTTATGACGAAAACGGAAAACCGATTGATGGTTTGTTTGAAGACATCAACCGCGACGGACTTATCAACCGCGACGACCGCTATCTCTATATGAAACCCGCTGCCGATGTATTAATCGGTATCAATACACAGCTGACGTATAAGGATTTCACTTTCGGACTGGCAGGTCACGGTGCATTCGGCAACTATATCTATAATAACGTGAACTCCAACAACGGGGTACTGCGGGCGGTTAAAAATCCGATCAACTTTATAGGTAACGCCACTACCGATTACCTGGCAACCGGTTTTGATAATAACCGTTATTTCTCCGATTACTATATTGATAACGCTTCATTCTTCCGCCTGGATAATATCAACTTCGGCTACAATGTAGGCAGGATCCTGAAAGACAAAGCCGCCCTGCGCGTGTCTGCCAGCATTCAGAATGTATTTGTTATTTCCAAGTATCAGGGACTGGATCCTGAAAACGCAAGCGACACGGGTATAGATAACAATATCTATCCCAGGCCGAGAATTTTCTCTGTAGGATTCAACTTTGATTTTTAATCTAAAAAATTATTGAGCTATGAAACGTATATCAATAAATAAACTCATACTGACAGGGGTCGTGCTGCTGACACTGGCTTCCTGTGCGAAAAAGCTGGATCTGTTTCCGCAAAATGACCTGACCAGCGAAACAACCTACGCCACAGCAGCCGGTTACAAATCGGTGTTGGCAAAAGTATATGCCGGTCTGGCTACGACAGGTAACCAGGGACCTGCCGGGGGTTCTGATATCCAGGGGCTGGATGAAGGATCACAATCTCCTTTTATCCGTGGTTTCTTCAATGTACAGGAGCTGCCGACTGATGAAGCCGTGGTATCCTGGAACGACCAGACCATTAAGGATTTTCATAGCCTGAGCTGGTCCAGTGCGGATCCTTTCCTGTACGGACTGTATTCAAGGCTTGTATACAATGTAATGCTGGCCAACGAATACCTGCGCGAGTCAGCGGATGATAAAGTTTCTGCCCGGGGTATTTCCGGTGCGGATGCTGCTGAAATTAAATCCACCCGTGCAGAAGTTCGTTTCCTGCGTGCCTTCAACTACTGGGTGCTGATGGATGTGTTTGGTAAATCCACTTTCATTGATGAAACCAATGTAGTGGGAACTACTTTGCCGGGTGAAAAAAACCGGACGGAGCTGTTCACCTATATTGAAACAGAACTGAAAGCAATCGAAACCGAACTGAAAACCGTGAAGACGATTGAATACGGTCGTGTGGACCAGGGAGCTGCCTGGGCTTTACTCGCACGGATGTATCTCAATGCACAGGTATATACCGGTACCGCCAAATGGACTGAAGCCGTTACATATGCGAAAAAAGTAATTGCAGGCGGTTATTCTTTACATAGCGATTACCGTCAGCTTTTCATGGCGGATAACGACAAACGCACCAGTGAAATGATTTATGCGGTGAATTGTGATGGTCTGCATACCAAATCATACGGTAACACCACCTTCTTTGTACACTGCGCGGCTGGTGATGACCACAATGAATTTGGTGTAGGTGGTGGCTGGTATGGTTACAGGGCTACAAAAGGACTGGCTGATCGTTTTACCGACCTGACCGGTACAACTGATAAAAGAGCCATGTTTACCACTTCCGCATTTGGCACCAGTGCTTCCCAGATTGCCATTGCCGATGTAGGCAACTTTGCCAACGGACTGCACGTTAATAAATACAGGAATATCCGTTCCGACGGTGGTCCTGTGTCCGATGTAAACCGCGACTTTGCGGATATTGACTTCCCGATCTTCCGTTTGCCTGAAATGTATCTGATCTATGCGGAAGCCGTACTGCGCGGCGGTACAGGTGGTGATGTGGCTACCGCTACCGGTTATATGAACCTGATTCGTCAGCGGGCATATGGCAATACCTCCGGCAACATTACTTCCGGTCAGCTGGATCTGGCCTTTGTACTGGATGAAAGAGCCCGTGAGTTTTACTGGGAAGGTCATCGTCGTACCGACCTGATCCGTTACAACCAACTGACTACGGCTACTTATCTGTGGCCCTGGAAAGGCGGCGTTGCTTCCGGAACACCCGTAGACAGCAAGTATAATATTTTCCCGATACCGGCCACGAACCGGACAGCGAATCCCAACCTGACTCAAAACCCAGGTTATTAATCAAATTCTAAAACTGCCAGAATATGAAAAGTATTTTGAAACTTCTGATTGGTTCTCTGTTCCTCGGAGTGGCATTTACCTCCTGTAAGAAAGAAGAGAACAAAATCTATTATGAAGGCGGGACGGCACCAGTACTGTCAGCCTCTTCCACCGCCACCATGGTGCTGAATAAGGACTATAAAGACGATGTGGCCATTAAATTCAGCTGGACCAACCCGAACTATATGTTCACTACCGGTGTAAGTTCACAGGACGTGACCTATACCCTGCAGGTGGATACAGCGGGCAAAAATTTTACCAGTGCCGGTATCCAGGAAAGGGCGATTGCCAAAGACCTGAGTGTGACACTGACCGTAAAAGAACTGAATGCCTTTCTTTCCAAAATGGAACTGAAAGCCGGTGTGGCATACAACATGGAATTCCGTGTAAAAGCCAGCCTGATAAACAATACCGTACCGCTGTTTTCCAATGTGCTGAAAATCCGGATCACACCTTACCTGGATTATGCAGTTGAACCTCCGGGCACAGCCGGTGCGAATTATAATGATGGTGAATTATGGGTTGTAGGTGATGCTTTTGCAGGTGGCTGGAATAACCCGCTGCTGGCTCCGTATAATACATCTCAGAAATTTACCCGTATCGACGTACTGCACTATGAACTGACTGTTCCGTTTAACGCTACCGGCGGTTATAAACTGGTTCAGACCATGGGCGTATGGGGTACACAATACCACGCGCTGGATGGTACAGCTGCACTCTCCGGTGATTTTGAAAAAAGGGATGCGGATCCCCAGTTTCCTTCACCCGGTGCAGGTACTTACAAGATTGAAGTGAATTTTCAAACCGGTAAGTATAAGTTAACCAAATTATAATCCATTAAAATTGGTTTAAAATGACAAAGACAATTAAACATATAATGCTCGGCATGCTGTCGGTTGCCGTATTTGCCGGTTGCCAGAAAGTTCCGGATCTGCCTTTATACGGTAATGGCACACCGGTAACACTCACTGCTAACAAAACGGCCGTGAGCCCCGTTCCGGCTGATTCATTAACAAATGTGATCAGTTTTACCTGGACAGATCCTGATTATAAACAGGATTCCACCCTCTACAAATATGTACTGGAAGTGGATTCCAGCGGCAGAAATTTTGCCAAAGAATCCATTAAAATAGTGACAGGCGCCATGACTACGTCACTCACAGGTAAAGAACTGAATAATATCCTGCTGAACTACGGATTCTCGCTGGGCACACCGCACGATATTGATGTACGCGTGACTTCTTCTTATGGTAACAACAATGAAGCCTATAAGTCCAACGTGCTGAAAATCCGCGTTACGCCTTACAATGATCCTTCTGTATTAACAACGGTGAACACAAGCGTAACCTGCGCGTTGGCTACTGCTTCACAATTGTCCAATACGTTTAACTGGTCCCGTTCTTTTAACGGTTATGCCGGTACGGTTACGTATACATTGCAGTATGACTCCGCTACCAAGAATTTTGTAGCCCCGATTGAAGTTCCCGTAGGTGCCGGTTTGTATACAAAAGCGCTGACACAAGGTGAAATGAATGAAACCGCGCTGACTTCCGGTATACCCGGAGGCACAACCGGTAAAGTGGAGTACAGAATTAAAGCCACTACCGCTCAGGGTGCCATATCTTATTCCAATGTGGTGAATGTAACTATTCAGAGCTATGTACCCATCCTCCGGTTCTACCTGCCGGGTGGTTACCAGGCTGCTACCGGCAACGGTAACAACTGGGATCCCGGTACTGCACCTGAACTGATTCGTGATATCCGTTCATCCGCGCTGAACCAGCTGTATTATATCTACATGTACATGCCCGCCGGTGCTGAGTTTAAATTAACACAGGGCCGTTCCTGGGATGTGAACTATGGCGGTAGCGGCGGTAACTTATCAGCAGGTGGAGCAAACCTGACTGTAGCTACGGCAGGTTTCTATCGTATTTCCGTTGACCGTGTGAACATGAAATATGATATCCGTGAAGGACGTATGGGCTTTGTAGGCGGTGCCACAGGTGCAGGATGGACTCCTGCCAACGTGTTCCCCAACTATGCCATGGGTCTTGCATCAAATAATCTCTTTGTCGGCTTATCCGATTTCACTACCGGCGGCTGGAAAATGATTGACCATAATGACTGGAACAATGGCGATATCAGTGTTACCAATGCCAGAAGCTATGGCTCTACCGGCGGCAGTGGAAGTCCCCTGCTGGTGAATGATGCCAACATGCCCGACATTGCTACTGCAGGACGCTACCGCGTAATCTGGGATGGCCGCAACGTGGATAACGTGAAATATGAAATGTCTCCTGCTACAGAAATGCGCGTGGTTGGAAATGGTATACAAGGCGTTCCTGACTGGAACCCAGGTGCCAGTCCGAATATGACCTATGCCGGCAATGGCGTATGGACCATTACGGTGACACTGGTAGCCGGCCGCGATATTAAATTCCTGGCAGGTAATGACTGGGGAGCCTTCGACTACGAAGACAATAGTGGCGGAAGTACTGATACCGGTACACCCCGTAAGATCAAATGGGAAGGTGGTGATAACTTCAAAACACCAACTACTACCGGCAGTTATACAATTACACTGAATGAGCACACACAAACAGTGACCATCAACTGATCATTCTAAATGATTATAATCATAAGACGCCACCCCAAGCGGGTGGCGTCTTATTTTTGTGGTATGAAAAAGAATCTTGAACGCCTGTTTGTTGTTTCAGCACTATGGATACTCCTGTTTTCAGGATCCTGCAAATCCGATAAACCGGCACCTCCGCCACCTGCACCCACTTTCTCTTTTGCAAAAGGGGCCGATGTAGGCTGGCTCACGGAGATGGAAGCAGCCGGAAAAAAATTCTATACTGCTGCCGGTACGGAGACGGAATGCATCACCTTACTGAAAGGATTGGGGATGAATTCCATTCGCCTGCGTGTATGGGTAAACCCCGCAGGTGGCTATAATAACGCGGCTGATGTACTCGCCAAAGCCCTGCGTGCAAAAAATGCAGGGATGCGGATCATGATTGATTTTCACTACAGCGATACCTGGGCCGATCCCGGACAACAGGCACCACCCGTTGCCTGGGCTGCACAGAGCCTCACTGAATTACAGACTTCCGTTTATAATCATACGTATACGGTTCTTTCCAACCTGAAAAATAACGGCGTGATTCCCGAATGGGTGCAGGTAGGCAATGAAACCAATAACGGCATGCTCTGGCCAATAGGGAAAGCCTCAACCAGCATGGCCAATTTTGCTTCGTTGATTAAACAGGGATACAATGCGGTAAAAGCCGTGGATGCATCCATTAAAGTTATTGTGCATTTATCCAACGGGCATGATAACAGTTTATACCGCTGGCTCTTTGACGGACTAACGGCCAATAGTGCCAACTGGGATATTATCGGCATGTCACTTTACCCCGAACCCACCGACTGGGCCACGCGCAATGACCAGTGCCTGTATAATGTAAATGATCTGATCAGTCGTTATGGCCGCGAGATCATGATTACCGAAGTAGGTATGAGCTGGGATCAACCCGATGCCTGTAAGTCTTTCCTCACGGATCTGATCACAAAAATGAAAGCCGTATCCGGCAATAAAGTCCTGGGTGTCTTCTATTGGGAACCGCAAAGCTATGGCAACTGGCAGGGCTATACCAAGGGAGCCTTTGATAATGCAGGTAAGCCAACGATTGCGCTAAATGCGTTTAACTAACAACTGTACATACTATTGTTCACTAACTTGCTCTCATGAAAAACTATGGAATCATGTTGCTGCTGGTACTGGGTACGGTACTGAACGCAACAGCCCAGCGGCAACGCCTGTCTTTTGATGCGGACTGGAAATTCGCATTCGGAAATGCGGGTGACCCTTCCCGTGATTTTAATTACGGCATCAGTACGATCTATTCCAAATCCGGCGCCGCGCCCGGTACCGCGATTGACCCGAAATTTGATGATAAAAAATGGCGCAGTCTCCATCTGCCTCATGACTGGGCCGTGGAACTGCCCTTTGTACAGAAAGATAATTTTGATGTACAATCGCACGGTTATAAACCGGTTGGCGGACTTTTTCCCGAAACCAGTATTGGCTGGTACCGCAAACATTTCAATATATCCGCAGCCGACTCCGGTCAGCGGTTTCAATTGCAGTTTGATGGTGTATTCAGGGATGCTCAGTTCTGGCTGAATGGTTTCTTTCTGGGAAATAATAAAAGCGGCTATGTCGGGGTCAGTTACGATGTAACGGATTATATCAATTATAGTAAAGAGAACGTGCTGGTGGTTCGCATAGATGCCACGCAGTATGAAGGCTGGTTTTATGAAGGTGCCGGCATTTACCGGCATGTATGGCTGAATACCTATCCCAACGCGCATATTGCCACTGACGGCGTTTATGCCTGGTCTGAACCAAGAGGAGAAATGACCAGTATAACTGTTGAAACAACGCTGGAAAATCAGTCGCCGACTGCAGCACCTCTTTCCATTATCAGTTATATAACCGACCGGGCCGGGAAAAAACTGGCAATAAGTAAGGAAGACGCCGTTCAGCTGGCTGTAAACGGCAGCAGAACCGTAAAACAGTATCTGCTGGTGAAAGGGGCCCGCAAATGGTCACTGGAAGATCCTTATCTGTACCGCGTGGTTTCGGTAGTAAAGCAAAATGGCAAAGTGATCGATAGTGTAAAGCAACGATTCGGGATCCGTACTATTGATATAAAGCCCAATGGTCTTTTTCTGAACGGTGTTCATGTGAAACTCAAAGGCACTAATAATCACCAGGATCATGCAGGCGTGGGCAGTGCCTTACCCGACTACCTGCAGTATTACCGGATTGCTTTATTGAAAAAAATGGGCAGCAATGCCTATCGTACCAGTCATCATGCTCCCACTCCCGAACTGCTGGATGCCTGCGACAGTCTCGGTATGCTGGTGATGGATGAACAACGGCTGCTCAACAGCAGTCCTGAGTATATCGATCAGTTTGAACGGCTGATCAGGCGGGACAGGAACAGGGCCTCCGTGTTCATGTGGTCCATCGGCAATGAAGAAGGCTGGATACATACCAATAGCCTGGGCAAGCGGATTGCACAAACGTTGATCGCCAAACAAAAAGAGCTGGATCCCACCCGCACCTGTACCTATGCCGCGGATGTGGCCAATGTATTCAACGGGGTAAATGAAGTAATACCTGTACGCTCATTTAATTACCGGCAGTATGCCGTAGCCGATTATCATCGCGATCATCCGGACCAGCCCATTATCGGTACTGAGATGGGCAGTACGGTAACCACGAGGGGACAATATGAAAAAGATTCTGTTCGTGGTTATGTACCCGATCAGGATATCACTGCTCCCTGGTGGGCCAGTAAGGCCGAGGACTGGTGGAGCCTTGCGGCACCCAATGATTTCTGGCTCGGTGGATTTATCTGGACCGGGCTTGATTACCGCGGCGAGCCAACGCCTTTTCAATGGCCCAATATCAACTCTCATTTCGGGGTGATGGATATGTGCGGTTTTCCCAAGAATATTTATTACTACTACAAAAGCTGGTGGACCGATGAGGATGTACTGCATATTTCCCCGCACTGGAACTGGCGTGATAAAGCTCCGGGCTGGAATAAAAAGCAGGGCGACCCGGTGGATGTATGGGTAAATACCAATGCGGACAATGTGGAGTTGTTCCTGAACGGGAAAAGCCTGGGCAAAAAAGAGATGCCGCGCAACAGTCACCTTAAATGGACGGTGAACTATGAACCCGGAAAACTGGAAGCTATTGCCTACAAGAAAGGAAAGCGCTTATACAGCAAGGTGGAAACCACGGGACAACCGGCTGAAGTGGTAGTGACCCCGTATAAGACAACGATACTGGCTGATGGTAAAGATGCCACAGTGCTGAATATTACCGTACTGGATCGCGAGGGCAGGGAAGTGCCGGATGCCGATAATCTTATAAGTTTTAGTATTGCAGGCGATGGAAAGATCATTGGTGCGGGCAATGGAGATCCTTCCAGTCATGAGCCGGATAAATGTGCGGAGGGCATGTGGCAGCGGCGGCTGTTCAATGGCAAATGCCAGGTGATTGTACAGGCAGGTACTAAACCCGGTATGATTAAGTTTAACGCCACGGCAAAAGGATTATGGTCCGGTGGTACGGATATACAGACGATTGATCCGGAAGAAGTGAAGAAAGTAACCGTGGACAAAACCTATCAGCTCAGCGGCGAACAGGCAAAGCGCAGGGAAGTGGGGAAAATGCTGGGAGCCGATATTTCTTTCTTACCTGAACTGGAAGCCAGGGGGATGAAGTTTACGGATAAAGGCGTGCAGAAAGACGCGGTGGAGATTTTGAAGCAGCATGGAATGAATTATGTGCGCTTGCGGATATTTCATAATCCGGCTGCCGACAGCGGGTATTCACCCGGCAAGGGATTTTGTGATTTGAAGAACACGTTGTCCATGGCCAAACGCGTAAAAGCCGCGGGGATGAAGCTCTTGCTGGATTTTCACTACAGTGATTACTGGGCGGATCCCGGTAAACAGTATAAGCCTGCTGACTGGAGAGGATTGGATTTTGAAGCGTTAAAAAAGAAGGTCTTTGTGTATACAAAAGAAGTGATGGAAGCCCTGAAGGCGCAGGGCACCACACCCGATATGGTGCAGGTGGGTAATGAGATCAATCACGGCATCATCTGGCCGGAGGGGAATGTCGGTTATTTTGATCAGCTGGCACAACTGATCAATGCCGGTAATGCGGCGGTAAAAGCCGTGGATCCCACGGTGATACTGATGCTGCATGTGGCGTTGGGCGGACAGAATGATGAATCGGTTTTCTTCATTGATAATATGGTGGCCCGCGGGGTGGCATTTGACGTGATCGGGGAGTCTTACTATCCGAAATGGCATGGCACGCTGGAGGACCTGGAATATAACCTGAATGACCTGGCCCGGCGTTATGAGCGGGATGTGATTGTGGTGGAGTACTCGCACCGGAAAGAGGCCGTGAATAAGATCGCTTTTGAAGTAAAAGGCGGTCGCGGCAAAGGCACCTGTATCTGGGAGCCGCTGAGTACCTGGGAGAAATTTTTTGACGAAAAAGGAAATGCAAACAACCTGCTGGAGCTTTATGATGTGATCAGCGGGCACTATTTACAAACAGCAACTAAATGAGCAGCATGGAAAGCGGATATCCTGTACCGGTAGAATTAGCACCCTATGTAAACAGCAACAGTATCGTGGTTCGTTCGCCGGGCCGTATCAACCTGATCGGCGAGCACCTGGATTATAACAGTGGTTTTGTATTACCCGCCGCTATAGATAAAGCGGTATATGTGGTGGTGGAGAAGCAGGACCCCCCTTTTTATTCACTGCATTCCGTGGATTTCAATGAAACCGCAGACATACCTGTCGCGGACGTAAAGCCTGCATTTGGCCTTTGGTACACGTATATTCTCGGTGTGGTGGCGCAGTTCAATGCTACGGGTCGTTCCGTGCCACCGTTTAAGATGGCGGTATACGGAGATGTGCCGCTTGGTGCCGGTTTATCTTCATCCGCGGCGATAGAAAGTGCCGCCGCTTTCAGCATCAACGAACTTTTCGGATACGGATCCGATCGCCTGCAGCTGGTAAAAATGGCACAGCTGGCCGAGCATGAATATGCCGGGGTGAAATGCGGCATCATGGATATGTTTGCCAGTGTGTTTGGAAAAAAGGGGCAGGTAATCCGGCTCGACTGCCGTTCGCTGGACTATGCTTATTTCCCCCTCGATCTGCAGGGTTACGAGATCGTGCTGATCGATACGCAGGTCAAACATTCCCTTGCTTCTTCGGAGTACAATGTCCGTCGCGAGCAATGCGAAAAAGGCGTGGCGATGATCCAGGTCAGGTACCCGCAGGTACAGAGTCTCCGTGATGCCACTATGGCCATGGTCAATGAGTGTATTCCCCAGGACGATATCATTTATCTGCGTTGCAAATATGTGGTGGAAGAGATCGAACGGCTCGTGACCGGTTGTGCCGACCTGGAGCGGGGCGATGTGGCCGCGTTTGGCAGGAAAATGTACCGCACGCATGAAGGGCTGAGTAAGGAGTACGGGGTAAGCTGCAAGGAACTCGATTACCTTGCTGATTTCGTAGCTGCCCATCCCGAAGTTATTGGCGCCCGTATGATGGGTGGAGGCTTCGGCGGCTGTACCATCAACATAATAAAGAAAGAAGCCGTAGAGCCGCTGATTAATGAGCTGCTGCCGCTGTATAAGCGGGATATGGGGCTGGAGCTGAAGTACTATCGGGTGGAGATTGAGGAAGGAACATCGAGGTTATGAGATGTGAGTTGTGAGTTGTGAGATGTGAGTGGGCTGATTGTTGTCACCCTGCTTGTCCCGCCAAATGCGGGGAGCTTGCCGAAGGGTGCCGAAGAGTGATGAAGAAAATGTTCATTATAGCCCGAAGGGCTTAAACGATTCATAACCCCGGGTGTCAACCCGGGGTAGGGTGTCCCCGATGTCTCTGCAACCCCGAATGGGGTTGAATTATTGGTGGTTGAGCTTGTAGGTGTAAATAAACCGCGAAGGACGCAGAGAAATACACTGGCTTTGGTTTTATTTATTGTTGGGAAAATACTTTCTCCCCGGTAAGAAGTTTCCTTGCTTCGCTGCGCGACAAGCTCGTTGCTCACTGAACTTTCACACGTTGCCCCGGTAAGAAGTTTCCTTGCTTCGCTGCGGAATGACATTGCCTTCCTGGGGTAAAAAGGGAAATACAGGATTTCTCGCTCATTGCATTCCGTTGTGAAACGAAGCAGTGGCGCTCGAAAGCGGAGTTGCAGCTAGTTAATTTATGTGATTTTACTTTTGAGGGGCTGTTGACTCCCGACCTGCCTTTGCCGGCAGGCAGGCTACTAACTCCCGACTCCCGACTACTTTCAAAGCCCCTTCTTCACCTGCTTCACCAGCTGCGGAATTTCTCTTTGCACTTCTTTTATCACATCATCTTCGGTGTTGCCTTTACGAAAACCGGTGATCACCATGCCCGTGATGAGGCGGAAGAGGCGGATACTTTTGTTTTTCGGTTCTACGGTTTGGTAGAGGGTTGAAGCCAGGCTGGAGGCCTCGCCCAGTTTATGAGCAAGCTCCATGGTCTTTTTAAACTTCGGGCTTTTTTTTACCCGTTTGCCGGTGAGCTTGCTATTACCTCTGACATAGCCGATACCGTTCATAACATACCAGGTTGTGTTGTTGAACGTCCCGCTGACGATTACATTTTTTTGTTTTCCCATGAAGCAAAACTATAATCCGGAAAAGAGAAAAAATGATACGATCGTACCTTGTTGTTTTGAAAAAAAATGCGTATATACTACTTGCATTTGGTCTGTAACCGGCCGTCCTTCCCAGGTCATCTGGCTTTACGGACGCTATAGGGCCGCTATACATTTTGTATAGACCTGCTTTTACCCTTCTCCGGGATTTCCCTACAGATAAAGCGTACCATGCGCTTTAACCCCGAACAAGGTCCGGCTCAGTCTTAGTCCAATCCCTTACCAGTTCTCTGGAAGACCGGGATTGGTTCCGGCCCTCCGGAGTCAATTTTCCTGGTAAAACGGACAGTCCGGTCGTTTTCTTTTCACTTACCGTTGAGACGGGAGCCGGTCAATTGTTAAATCCCTGATTTATTGCTGTTACCCCCGCTTTTTCATTTCATTTTTTTCTTAATTTTAGAACTAACCTCTCCTTGAAATTCGTCTGTCTATGCCTGTTCCGGGCAGTGTGGTTTCAGTTCTGGAACCTGTTTCAGCCAGTTCAATCAGGGAGGAAAAAAAAGAAGTCTGTGTGACTGAGGTGCACGAAGTGTGTCCGGGAAAAACATAAACAAGGCGGCGCGCGCAAAGCAGTTGACGCTGTATTGGCGCAACTTTTAAAGTAGCCCCGGTTTACTGCAATAACAGTATAAAGCATTGATTAATAAGCCTGAAATATTGCATGAAAGAATATGGTTCAGGGCGTATATTCGCTAATACATACGTTAGCGGTCAGCTTAAAGACAACCTTCATTCCCTTGAAGAAAAATAGACTAATCTTAACGACATTTATTTTCTTCCTGTTGGTAAATACCACCTACTATTGGGAAGCTAAACTTGGACTTTTTGCACTTCCAGTATTTTTGCTATTAGTCTTTGTTTATATTGGACTTGGGGTTGCTCTTATTAAACAAGTATATTTCCTAATAAAAGATAAGTTTGCAGATAAGAAAAGGTTTTTCAACATTGGACTTTTAATAATTGTATTAGTATTGACATATTACAAACCATTAGGAATTATAGATTTTGATAAACTTGAAGGTGAAGACGTGTTAATTGCTGAAAGAGAAGGTGCAGCGAATTGTTTGACAATTCTTAAACTTAAAGAAGATCACACTTTTAGAGAAAGGGCTAGTTGCTTTGGCATATCTGAAATTAAAGGAACTTATACGGTTATTAATGACACCATATATTTTGAGAACATACAATATGGTAGAAATAAAAATGAATTTTATGAGTTTGCAATTATTAAACCTACAGAGTTTACCAATTCGAAAATAGTTGCTGACCTTATAAAATATAAAAACAAGGCAGACACGACAGGGCATATACTATGGGTAACTAAAAATGAATTGAACAAGTTGAAAGTCAATAAGCCGATCCGCTAACAGCGGGTTTTGTGCAATGGCCAATCAGAATATATGCTCATCGACAGAAATAAAACCCAGCGACAGTTCGGGCTGTCACGGGTTCTTAGAAAAATGATCTAAAAAAAGAACTTTAACCCAGGTACGGCTTTAGGCGGCCCAGCTTTACGGATCACGGATCGGCCACTGCACAAAGCCCTGGCCGTTAGCGGTAATTTCATTGAACAACTATTCGCTTCTAAACAACCACGAGGCAGATGAGTAAAATCAGCGGATGGATTATTTTTATTCTATTAACCTTTTCCTTTGCTTTTCAAGGATGCAAAAATGACAAGAGTAGGAAAAGTCACAAATGGACGGTCAAAGTATGTGATAGTTTATATGCAGAGATATTTAGCACTTTTAGTCAGGGTGCTTGGGGTGGTGACAGAGATGGAAAATGGTTGACAGATTCAACGACTTTTAGAATTTATTTAGGCGCATTTGAGGAAGTAGAAGGTAAAATAATTATTGAGTGTAAAAATGACTCAGTTCTAGTAACGCAGTTTCCTGACAATTTAGATGTAAATAAAGACCTTAAAGCTCCAGTTACAAAAACATTTCGCATAAAAGACCTCAAAAAAATGGATAACCTAAATGATTTTTGAACTTGCCTTGACTAAACCAATCTTCATTGGCATAAAGATTTGACCCATTCTTAGGGAAACTACCGCTAACACCGGGTTTTGTGCAATGGCCATCAGAATAAATTATCATCGACAGAATATGGGTCGACAGCATATCGGGCTGTCACGGCCTTTTAGAATATTATCTTTAAAAAATAATTTTAATCTCCGGTGGGGATTCCGCACCCGGCTTTTCGTAACTCCGATTGGCCACTGCACAAAGCCCTGGCCGTTGTATGCAACTAAATATGAAACGTCTAATTAATATTGTGTTCCTTTTTGTGTCAATCTCCTCTTGTGGGCAGACAGCATCATATGACAAACAACCGGAGGTTAACAAACCGACAAGTTCAGAAGCTTTAGCAGTATATCAAAGTATGACAAGCGAAATTTGTAACTGTACTACAAATACGATGAAAAACAACAAGCCTTCTACATCATTGGACTCTTGCTTCAAAGTAGTGCTTGCAAAGTACACAGACACTTTAAAGGCTTTTGGTTATGATCCAGCATCAACTGTGGGGCAGAACAAGTTATCTAATGAAATAAATTTTTATTTATGTCGTGAAATGTACAGTTTGTTACAGAAAGAGTGGGCTGACGAAGATGCCAAAAAACTCCTCTTCAATGGGACAATTGTTTCTCAAAAGAAACATCCCGATGGAGAGATTGAAATTGTAATGGCTGATGCTAAAACCAAAGAAAAAAAGACGTTTAAGAGTTTGTCATTTCTTAGTGACCCGTATAAAACTAATAATAAGCTTGTGGAGTACGTAATGACGATTGAATATGAGATTAGACATAACTTAATGACCAAAAAAGACGACTATTATATTAAGGAACGTGGTAAAAATATGACCATTGGAGTTGAAAAGGTTGGCAACTAATTAGCTGCATACAACAGCGGGTTTTGTGCAATGGCCATCAGAATATATTTTCATCGACAGAATAAATCTCAGCGACATATCGGGCTGGCACGGCCTTTTAGAATATGATCTTTAAAAAGTAATTTTAATCTCCGGTGGGGATTTCGCACCCGGCTTTTCGTAACTCCGATTGGCCACTGCACAAAGCCCTGGCCGTTGTAGGCAACTTTTATGACACAGTACTCTGAAACATATTTTGAAATTTTTGACGGTGGCGACATAATTAGAGTTGAACCATATCAAGCCATTAAGTATGACTCGGCACTTGATTGGGACAGGAA
>Ga0209572_1000110_pt1 | contig 180060 bp, 159 predicted proteins | sample EBPBio232012_DNA_FD_185867 | JGI IMG/M metagenome (GOLD analysis project Ga0209572, IMG submission 185867) | Wastewater treatment Type I Accumulibacter community from EBPR Bioreactor in Madison, WI, USA - Reactor 1_1/23/2012_ DNA (SPAdes)... | ecosystem: Engineered > Bioreactor > EBPR >...
CACCGGCGAGGCCTTCAACCTGCGCATGGAGGAAGTCGCCACCTCGGTGGCCATTGCCCTGCACGCCGACAAGCTGCTGTTCCTGACCGAGGTACCGGGCATTCGCATCCGCGCCGAAGAGCCGGCCAGCGACGACAACCCGATCGACACCGAGATCCCGCTGGCCGACGCGCAAGCCCTGCTGGCGCGCCTGCCGGCGCCGGAGCAGCCCACCGACACCGGCTTTTACCTGCGCCACTGCGTCAGCGCCTGCGTGCACGGGGTGGAGCGCAGCCACATCCTGCCCTACGCCACCGACGGCGCGCTGCTGCTGGAGGTGTATGTGCATGACGGCATCGGCAGCATGGTGGTGGACGAGAAGCTGGAAAGCCTGCGCGAGGCGGGCTCGGACGACGTCAGCGGCATCCTGCACCTGATCGAGCCTTTCGAGAAGGACGGCACCCTGGTCAAGCGCAGCCGGACCGACATCGAGCGCGACGTGGCCAACTACACCATCCTGGAGCACGACGGTGTGATCTTCGCCTGCGCCGCGCTCTACCCCTACCCCGAAGCCGCCACCGGCGAGATGGCGGCGCTCACGGTGTCGCCCCAAAGCCAGGGCCAGGGCGACGGCGAGAAGGTGCTGCGGCGCATCGAGCAGCGCGCGCGCGAGATGGGCCTCAGGAGCATCTTCGTGCTCACCACGCGCACCATGCACTGGTTCATCAAGCGCGGTTTCGAGCAGGTCGATCCCGACTGGCTGCCCGACGCCCGCAAGCGCAAGTACAACTGGGACCGCAAGAGCCAGGTGCTGGTCAAGCACCTGTGACGGCCGCCGAGCGCCCGCCGCCGGCTCGCCTTGGCTCGGGGTTAACCCCGAAGTCATAACGCAGCCCATACATCCGCTATCGTGCCCCCTGTATGCCACGGGGCGGCCACACCGCGCACGATAGCGATCGCGACGGCCGGCTGACCCATCCCCCCGGGCAAGCCTTCACCGCTGGAGCCGCAGATGACAACCCTCAGTCCTTCGACCGCAAGCCCCCGGGCCGTCCGCTTCTTTCATCGCGGCGCGGTGGTGTCGGTGGCCGACGCGCCCGTCACCCGCACCGTGCTTGACTGGCTGCGCGACAACCGGCGCCAGACCGGCACCAAGGAAGGCTGCAATGAAGGCGACTGCGGCGCCTGCACCGTGGTGCTGGGCGAGCTGGACGAGACCGGCCAGTTGCGGCTGGCCAGCGTCAACGCCTGCATCCAGTTTCTGCCCACGCTGGACGGCAAGGCCCTGTTCACGGTCGAAGACCTGCAGGCGCTGGGCGGCGCCGGGCACGACGCCCTGCACCCGGTGCAACAGGCCATGGTGGAGTGCCACGGCTCGCAATGCGGCTTCTGCACGCCGGGCATCGTGATGACGCTGTGGAACAGCTACGAGCGCCACCAGCAGACCGGCACCCAGCCCACGCGCCAGCAGCTGGCCGACGACCTGTCGGGCAACCTGTGCCGCTGCACCGGCTACCGCCCCATCCTGGACGCCGGCCAGCGCATGTTCGACCTGCCCGCCGCACGGCTGGACCGCGCCGCCGTCACCCAGGCGCTGAAGGCCCTGGCCAGCGCGCCGGCCCTGACCTACGCCGCCCCCACCACCACGCCCGAGGGCGCGCGCACCGACCACTTCCACGCCCCGCGCAGCGTGGCCGAGCTGGCGGTCCTGCGCCAGGCCAAGCCGCGGGCGCGCCTGCTGGCCGGCTCCACCGACATCGGCCTGTGGGTGAACAAGCAATTCCGCGACGTGGGCGATCTGATCTACACCGGCCAAGTGGCCGAGCTGCGCCGCGTCGAGCAGCGAGGCGAAGAGCTGTGGATCGGCGCCGCCGCCTCGCTGGAAGGCGCCTGGCGCGCCCTGGTGCAGCGCGCGCCCAGCCTGACCGACGTCTGGCTGCGCTTTGCCTCGCCGCCGATCCGCCACGCCGGCACGCTGGGCGGCAACGTCGCCAACGGCTCGCCGATCGGCGATGCGCCGCCCATCCTGATGGCGCTGGACGCGGCGGTGGAGCTGCGCCGGGGCGAGCGCCTGCGCCGCCTGCCGTTGACCGGGCTGTACCTGGACTACATGAAGAACGCCATCGAGGAGGGCGAATTCGTGCAGGCCATCGTGGTGCCACTGGCGGCCTTTGGACGCCAGGTGCGCGGCTACAAGATCAGCAAGCGCTTTGACTGCGACATCTCGGCGCTGTGCGCCGGCATGGCCATCGAGCTGGACGGCGCCACCGTGCGCAGCGTGCGCCTGGCCTATGGCGGCATGGCGGCGGTGGTCAAGCGCGCCGCCCAAGCGGAGGCGGCGATCGTCGGCCAGCCCTGGACCGAAGGCACCGTGCGTGCCGCGCAGCAGGCGCTGGCGCGCGACTTCAGCCCGATGACCGACATGCGCGCCAGCAGCGCCTACCGTCTGCAGGTGGCGCAAAACCTGTTGCAGCGCCTGTGGCTGGAAACGCGACCGGACAACCCGCTGCCGCCCGCCGCCACCAGCGTGTTCCAGCTCATGCCGCACGCCGCGGCCTGAGCGGCAACCAGGAGCCTGACCATGAACCACCCTGTTGCCGACTCCCTGCTGCACGCCGCCCTGCCCTTTGCCGACTACCGGCACCACCAGCAGACCCGCCTGGACAGCGCCGCCGAAGCGCGCGCCCAGCAGGCTGGCGCCCGCGTGGGCATCAGCCAGGCGCACGAGTCCGCGGCCCTGCACGTGACGGGCAGCGCCGCCTACATCGACGACCTGCCCGAGCTGGCCGGCACCCTGCACTGCGCGCTGGGCCTGTCGCCCGTGGCCGCCGGCCGTCTGCTGGAGATGGCGCTGGATGCCGTGCAGGCCATGCCCGGCGTGGTGCGGGTGCTGACGGCGGCCGACATTCCCGGGGTCAACGACTGCGGCTCGGCCGTGAAGGACGAGCCGATCCTGTGCAATGGCGAGATCCGCTTTCTCGGCCAGCCGGTGTTCGCCGTGGTGGCCGAAACGCGCGAGCAGGCGCGCCGCGCCGCGGCACTGGCCGGCAAGGTGCTGCGCATCGACGCCGCCGAACCGGTGCTGACGCCGCGCCAGGCGCATGCCCAGGGCCGGTACGTGGTGCCGCCCATGCACCTGGTGCGCAGCGCCAGCGGGCTGGACGAGGCCGGCATCCAGGCCGCCATCGGCGCTGCGCCGCACCGCCTGAGCGGCAGCCTGGACGTGGGCGGCCAGGAGCAGTTCTACCTGGAAGGCCAAATCAGCTACGCCATCCCCAAGGAAGGGCATGGCATGCACCTGCACTGCTCGACCCAGCACCCCAGTGAGATGCAGCACCTGGTGGCGCACGCGCTGGGCGTGCACGCCCACGCCGTGCTGGTCGAATGCCGGCGCATGGGCGGCGGCTTTGGCGGCAAGGAATCGCAGTCGGCCCAGTTCGCCTGCATCGCCGCGGTGGCGGCGCGGCTGCTGCAGCGCCCGGTCAAGCTGCGGCTGGACCGAGACGATGACTTCATGGTCACCGGCCGGCGCCACGGCTTCTGGTACGAATACGACATCGGCTACGACGACGACGGACGCATTCTGGGCGCCACGCTGCAAATGGTGTCGCATGCCGGCCATTCGGCCGACCTGTCGGCGCCGGTGATGACGCGCGCCATCTGCCACTTCGACAACGCCTACTGGCTGCCCGAAGTGGCCATGCACGGCTACTGCAGCAAGACCCACACGCAAAGCAACACCGCGTTTCGCGGCTTTGGCGGGCCGCAGGGCGCCATCGCCGTCGAATACATCCTGGACAGCATCGCGCGCCGGCTGGGGCGCGACCCGCTGGCGGTGCGGCGCGCCAACTTCTACGGGCGCGGCGAGCGCAACGTGACGCCTTACGGGCAGACGGTGCGCGACAACATCATCCACGAGCTGGTCGATCAGCTGGAAGCCAGCAGCGACTACGCCGGCCGGCGCGCCGCCATCGCGGCCTTCAACGCGGACAGCCCGGTGCTCAAGCGCGGCATGGCGCTGACACCGCTGAAGTTCGGCATCAGCTTCAACGTCAAGCACTTCAACCAGGCCGGCGCGCTGGTGCACATCTACACCGACGGCTCGATCCTGGTCAACCACGGCGGCACCGAAATGGGCCAGGGCCTGAACACCAAGGTGGCGCAGGTGGTGGCGCACGAGCTGGGCGTCGGCTTCGCGCGCGTGCGCGTCACCGCCACCGACACCAGCAAGGTCGCCAACACCTCTGCCACCGCCGCGTCGACCGGGTCTGACCTGAACGGCAAGGCGGCACAGGATGCGGCACGCCAGATTCGCGAACGCCTGGCCGCCTGTGCCGCCGCGCACCACGGCGGGGCCGCCGCCGACGTGCGTTTTGCCAACGACCGGGTCGAGGTCGGCGGCAAGGCGATCGACTTCGATGCGCTGATCCAGCAGGCCTACCTGGACCGCGTGCAGCTGTGGTCGGACGGCTTCTACGCCACGCCCGGGCTGTCCTGGGACCGCGAGAAGATGCAGGGCCATCCGTTCTACTACTTCGCCTATGGGGCGGCAGTGAGCGAGGTGCTGGTCGACACCCTGACCGGCGAATGGAAGCTGCTGCGCGCCGACGTGCTGCACGACGCAGGCCAGTCACTCAACCCGGCGGTGGACATCGGCCAGGTCGAGGGTGCCTTCATCCAGGGCATGGGCTGGCTGACGATGGAAGAGCTGGTCTGGCACCCCAAGACCGGACAACTCATGACGCACGCGCCCAGCACCTACAAGATCCCCACCGCCAACGACTGCCCGCCGGTGTTCAACGTGCGGCTGTTCGAGGGCCGCAACGCCGAGGACGCCATCCACCGCAGCAAGGCCGTGGGCGAGCCGCCGCTGCTGCTGCCGTTTTCGGTGTTCTTTGCCATCCGCGACGCTATTTCGGCGGCCCGCGGGTCGCGCTTCGACCCGCCACTGTCGGCGCCGGCCACCAGCGAAGCCATCCTGCGCGCGCTGCACGCCGACTGAGCCGCTGAGCCGCCCCCGCTTGCGCCGACGCGAAACCCACAGGACACCGCACCAATGAGCCCGAAGGAACCCGCGTCGCCCGGCACACCGGCGGCCGCCCCCGCCGGGCCGGCGGCGGAGCGGGACCCGCTCGAGCGCATCGACCTGCACCTGATCCGCGTGCTGCACACCGTGCTGACCGAGGGCAGCGTGTCGCGCGCCGCGCTGCGCCTGGGCATGCACCAGCCGGCGGTGTCGGCGGCGCTCAAGCGCCTGCGCGAGCTGGCGGGCGACCCGCTGCTGGTGCGCCACGGCGCGCAGATGGTGGCCACCGATGCCGGGCGCCGCATGATCGAGCCGGCGGCCAGCATCCTGCGCACCGCGGAAACCCTGTTCACCGAGGCGCAGCGCTTCGACCCGCGCTCCAGCACGCAGCGCTTTCGCATCGCCGCGAGCGACTACCTGGACCCGCTGTTCCTGCCGCACCTGGTGGCCGACATCAAGCGCCAGGCCCCATCGACGCGGCTGGAGGTGCACGCGCTGACGGGCGAAGCCGACTACCGCACCCAGCTGGCGCAGGGCGACATCGACCTGGTGGTGGGCAACTGGCTGCAGCCTCCCGATGAGCTGCACATGGCCCACCTGTTCAGCGACGAGGTGGTGTCGCTGGTCAGCCACCGTCACCCGGCGGTGCGGCGCGGCTGGAGCGAGGCCGACTGGCTGGAGGCCGAGCACATCGCGCCCACGCCCAATTTTCCCGGAGCGCGCGGCATCATCGACCAGGTGCTGGACGAGCGCGGCGTGCAGCGACGCATCACCGTGCGCTGCGCCTACTTCGGGCTGATTCCCGAGATGGTGGCCGGCAGCCTGCTGGTGCTGACCACCGGCCGGCAGTACTGCGAGCGCTTCGTCGGGCAGCTGCCGGTCACCATCCTGCCCTGCCCCATCAGCCTGCCGCCCCTGCTCTATTACATGCTGTGGCATGCGCGCAGCCAGCACGCCAGCGCCGCGCGCTGGCTGCGCGAGCGCACGCGCCAGGTGATCACCGGGCTGCGCACCGACGGCAGCGGCCATCCCCCTGGATTCAACGCGTCATAAGAGGAGACCGAACCCATGAGCACAAGCTGGACCGAACGCCTGTTCAAGCTGGAGGAGCACGGCACCAACGTGCGCACCGAGCTGATCGCCGGCCTGACCACGTTCCTGACGATGGCCTACATCATCTTCGTCAACCCGGCGATCCTGGGCGATGCCGGCATGCCCAAGGATTCGGTGTTCGTAGCCACCTGCCTGATCGCCGCCCTGGGCACGGCGGTGATGGCCTTCTATGCCAACTACCCCATCGCGCTGGCCCCGGGCATGGGGCTGAACGCCTACTTCGCCTATGCCGTGGTGCTGCACATGGGCTTCACCTGGCAGGCGGCGCTGGGGGCGGTGTTCATCTCGGGTTGCCTGTTCCTGCTCGTCACCCTGACCGGCATCCGCGGGCTGATCATCGCCGGCATCCCGCAGTCGCTGCGCTACGCCATCACGGTCGGCATCGGCCTGTTCCTGGCGCTGATCGCGCTCAAGAGCGCGGGCATCGTGGTGGGCAGCAAGGCCACCCTGGTGACCCTGGGCGACCTGCACCAGCCCAGCGTGATCCTGGCCGTGCTGGGCTTTCTGCTGATGGTGGCGCTGGACAAGCTGCGGGTGCGCGGCGCCATCCTGATCGGCATCGTGGCGGTGACGATCCTGTCGTTCTTCTTCGGCGGCAACGAGTTCCGCGGCATCTTCTCGGCACCGCCCTCGATCGAGCCGACCTTCCTGCAACTGGACATCAAGACCGCGCTGACCAAGGGCCTGCTGAACGTCGTGCTGGTGTTCTTCCTGGTCGAGCTGTTCGACGCCACCGGCACCCTGATGGGGGTGGCCCGGCGCGCCGGCCTGCTGGTGCCCGGCAAGATGGACCGTCTGAACAAATCGCTGTTCGCCGACAGCGCGGCCATCTTCGCCGGCTCGCTGCTGGGCACCTCCAGCACCACCGCCTACGTGGAAAGCGCGTCCGGCGTACAGGCCGGCGGGCGCACCGGGCTGACCGCGCTGACGGTGTCGGTGCTGTTCCTGGCCGCCCTGTTCATCGCCCCGCTGGCCGGCGCGGTGCCGGCCTACGCCACGGCGCCGGCGCTGTTTTTCGTCGGCTGCCTGATGATGCGCGACCTGACCGAGCTGGAATGGGAAGACTCCACCGAGGTCATCCCCGCAGCCATCACCGCGCTGATGATGCCCTTCACCTATTCGATCGCCAACGGCCTGGCCTTCGGCTTCATTGCCTACGCCGCCATCAAGCTGCTGACCGGGCGGGTGCGCGAAGTGCACTGGATGGTCTGGCTGATCGCCGGCGTGTTCCTGTTCAAGTTCTTCTACATCCCGGGAGGCTGAGCCCGTCATGAACGCCTACCGCGCGCAACTGCTGCGCTTCGACACCGACGGCACGCCGCTGTATGAAAGCGACGGCCTGCTGGTGGTGGGCCTGGGCACCGATGGCGTGCAGCGCGTGGTCGACGCCGGGCCGTACCGCACCGTTGCCGCGCGCCACCCGCAGGTGGCGGTGACGCACTGGCCCGATCGCCTGATCGCGCCCGGCTTCATCGACATGCACGTGCACTATCCTCAGACCGACATCATCGGCGCGCCGGCCGACGGCCTGCTGCCCTGGCTGGAGAACTACACCTTCCCGGCCGAGACACGTTTTTCGCAGCCGGCCTACGCCGCCGAGGTGGCGAATGTGTTCTTCAGCGAGCTGCTGCGCCACGGCGTCACCACCGCGTTGGCGTTTGCCACCACGCACCCGGCGTCGGTCGATGCGTTCTTCCAGGGCGCGCAAAAGCGTGGCCTGCGCATGATCAGCGGCAAGGTGCTGCAGGACCGCCATTCGCCGGACGGGCTGCGCGACGAGACCGAGCAAAGCCTGATCGACAGCGAAACCCTGATCCAGCGCTGGCATGGCCAGGGCCGCCTGGGCTATGCCATCACGCCGCGCTTTGCCCCCACCAGCACCGACGCGCAACTGCGCGGCGCGGGCGAGCTGGCGGCGCGCCACCCCGACACCTGGATCCACTCGCACGTGGCGGAGAACAGGGACGAAGTGCGCTGGGTGCGCGAGCTGTTTCCCCAGGCTCGCTCCTACGTCGACGTGTACCGCGGCTTCGGTCTGCTGCGCGAGCGCGCGGTCTACGCGCACTGCATCCACCTGGACGACGCCGACCGGGCGCTGATGCGCGATACCGGCGCGGTGGCCGCCGTCAGCCCGACCAGCAACCTGTTTCTGGGCAGCGGCTTCTTCGACTATGAGGGGGCCGAGCGCATCGGCATGCGCCACGGCCTGGCCAGCGACGTCGGCGGCGGCACCAGCTTCAGCCCGTTCCACACCATGCTGGCGGCCTACTACGTGGGGCGCGAAGGCCAGACCAAGCCCGGCCTGTCGCTGGCGCCCTCGCGCCTGTGGTGGCACCACACCGGCGGCGCGGCGCGCGCGCTCGGGCTGCAGGGGGTGATCGGCACGCTGCAAGCCGGCACCGAGGCGGATTTCGTGGTGCTCAACCCCAAGGCCACGCCCCTGCTGGCGCGCAAGACCGAGCGGGCGCAGAACCTGGAGGAGCTGCTGTTCGCCCTGATCGTGCTGGGCGACGACCGCGTGGTCGATCAGGTTTGCATTGCCTGAAGCTTGCGTTGAGCGTTGAGCGTTCGACGTTCAGCGTTGGGCCGCCGATGCGCTGCGCGCCAGCGTGAAAAGAATCGTGACGGCAAAAATCACGAACCAGACGAAGGACCAGTTGGCGATGGTGCCGCCCAGGAAGGTCCAGTCGACCGCGCTGCAATCGCCGCTGCCCTTGAAGATCATCGGAATGGCGCGCTGGAGCGGGAACGACTCGATCATGCCGTACAGGTCGCGCCCGCAGGTGGCCAGCTCGGGCGGGTTCCACTGCAACCAGCTCTGGCGCGCCGCGGTGAAGGCGCCGAAGCCGGCCAGGGCCACCGCCAACAGGCCCCACAGCCGCCACAGGCCCGCGCGCCCCGACAGCGCCGCCAGCGCGCAGCACACGCCGACGATGATCAGCGCATAGCGCTGCACGATGCACATCGGGCAGGGATCGAGCCCGACCACGTTTTGCAGGTACAGGATGCCGAAGGCCAGCATGCCGGCACACACGGCGGCAATGGCGGCAAACACGAGCCGGGGCCGGGAAAACAGGGAATCAAGCACGATCAGGCAGACCTTCTGGGCAATGAATGGCAGGGCGACGGGACAGAGACGCGCTGCACTGGAGTGCCAATCCACGCCAAGGTTCCCGCAAGCTGCCGGCGCGGCCGCTGGATGGCGGCGAAAATACTATTGTTTCGATAGCTGCTTGCGCAGTACCCTCAAGCGCCAGCGGCCGATTTTAACCGGATCGCGCAGGATGCTGGCGCACCCAGGCCACGAAGGCGTCGACGAACTTCTGCACCAGCTCCCGGCTGGCCGCGCCGATCTGTTGCTGCTCCACCAGGCCGTCCTTCCACTGGATGTACAGCTCGGGCTGGCCCAGTTCGGGCATGGCCAGGAACGACAGCACGCTGCGCAGGTGCGCCTGCGCCACCGCCGTGCCGATGGCGCCGATCGACACCCCCGCCACCGCCGCCGGCTTGCCTGCCCACTGGCTTTGCCCCCAGGGGCGCGAGGCCTGGTCGATGGCGTTCTTGAGCACGCCGGGGATCGAGCGGTTGTATTCGGGCGTGACGAACAGCACGCCGTCGGCGGCCGCGATGTCCTGCCGCAGGCGTGCCACGGGCGCGGCCGGCGGCTGCGCGTCACTGTCCTGGCTGTAGAGCGGCAAGTCGTCGATGCGCACGAAATGCGCCTTCGCCTCAGCCGGAAACAGGCGCACCAGCGCTTCGGCGAACTGGCGGTTGTAGGACTCTTGGCGGATGCTGCCGACCACGACAGCGATGTTCAGGGGTTTCATGTCAGGCGACTCCATGTGGGGGGCGAAGAGCCGACTGTACTGCCCCGGCCGGCGCCCCGGGTTCGGATAATGCCGTCATGTCCGAGCCCAAACTCACCCCAGCCCGCGGCGCGCCGGCCGCGACCGACACCGAGACCGAACCAAAGCGCCAGCGCCGCATCCAGTCCATCGAAGTCGGCATGCGCGTGCTCGACGTGCTGACCGAGGCCGGCCAGGCGCTGCCGCTCAAGGAGGTGGCGCAGCGTGCCGCCATGCCGCCGGGCAAGGCGCACCCCTACCTGGTCAGCTTCATGAACGTCGGCCTGGTCAAGCAGCACCCGCTGACCGGCCTGTACGAGCTGGGGCCGAAGGCGCTGCAGCTTGGCCTGGCGGCGCTCGAACAGCTCGACCCGCTGACCGAAGCCAGCGGCGATGCGGCGCAGCTGGCCGCCGATTCGGGTCTGTCGGTGGCGCTGGTGGTGCGCGGCAACCTGGGGCCGACCGTGGTGCGCCTGGACGAACCGCGCTATCCGCTGCACATGAACCTGCGCGTCGGCACGGTGATGTCGATGCTGGGCACGGTCACGGGCCGCGTGTTTTCGGCCTTTCTGCCCGACGCGATGGTGCGCGCCATGGTGGCGGGCGAACACGAACGCGTGATCGGTGCCCGCACACCGACCGGCCCCTCGCAGCCGCCGGGCGGCGTGGCCTGGCTGGACAGCCCCGAGATCCGGCAGACGCTGGCCGACATCCGCGCGCTCGGTGTTGGCAGCGGCGTCGGTCTGCCGCTGCCGGGGGTCAATACCTTGAGCGCCCCGGTGTTCGATGGCGACGGCACCATGGTGCTGGCGATCTCCATCATCGGACCGCACGGCGTGTTCGACCCCGACCCGCACGGCCCGATCGCCGCCCTGCTGCGCGCGACGGCGGCGCGGGTGTCCGAGCGCCTGGGCAGTCGCTTAAACCAGAACCGCGACTGAGACCAGGCGGTGCGGCAGCTTGTTCGCGTCAGCTCCGGTGGCCCGACCCCGCTTCACGCGCCCATTCCGTCGCTCTGCGAACCCGCCTCCCAACCCTCACAAAATTAAACATTGATAAATTCATTATCTTTAGATAAAATTGCGTCATCGTTTGATTGACTGGAGACCACACATGTCCGAGAAAAAATTCGCCTCCCACGCCGACGTCGAAGAAAAGCAGATCAGCTGGGACAAGCTCAGCGACAACGCCTATGCCTACACCGCCGAGGGCGACCCCAACACCGGCGTCATCATTGGCGATGACGGCTGCATGATCATCGACGCCACCGCCACGCCGGTGGCGGCGCAGGGCGTGATCAAGAAGATCCGCGAGATCACCGACAAGCCCATCAAGTACGTGGTGCTCACCCACTACCACGCCGTGCGCGTGCTCGGCGCCAGCGGCTACAAGAACGAAGGTCTGGAGCAGGTCATCGCCAGCCAGGACACCTGGGATCTGATCGTCGAGCGCGGCCAGCAGGACATGGACTCCGAGATCGGCCGCTTCCCGCGCCTGTTCCAGGCGGTGGAAAGCGTGCCCGGCCTGACCTGGCCCACCATGACCTTCACCGGCGAGATGACGGTGTGGATGGGCAAGCTGGAGGTCAAGATCAAGCAGATCGGTCGCGGCCACACCAAGGGCGACACCATCGTCTACCTGCCCAGCCAGAACATCTGCTTCTCGGGCGATCTGGTCGAGGCCGACGCCGCCTGCTACTCGGGCGACGCCTATCTGTCCGAGTGGCCGCAGACGCTGGAGCGCCTGGCCGCCATGAAGTTCGACAAGCTGGTGCCCGGGCGCGGCCCCACGCTGATGACGCCCGACACGGTGCAAAAAGGCCTGGCCTACACGCGTGACTACGTCAGCACCCTGTACCAGGCCGCGCAGGAAGCCGTGGCCCAGGGCAAGGACCTGAAGGCCACCATGGCCCACGCCCGCACGCGGATGGACCCCAAGTTCGGCCAAGTCTTCATCTACGAGCACTGCCTGCCCTTCAACGTCACGCGCGCGCACGACGAAGCCAGCGGCATCCGCGACCCGCGCATCTGGACCGCCGAGCGCGACCAGCAGATGTGGCACGCCTTGCAGGCCGACTGAAGGGTCGATAGCTCTTGTTTTCATAGCTGCCGGCGCTTGCTGCATAAGCGCTGGCGTTCTGTTTGATCCTGAATATCCAAGCCCCACCGAGGAGACAGACGGTGCAGAAAACCTTCACCTATCCCAAGTTCGACTTCGTTCGCCCGCCCGAGCTGGCCGATGGCAAGCCGGGCCACTACCCCGTGGTGGTGGTCGGTGCCGGCCCGGTGGGCCTGAGCGCCGCCATCGATCTGGCGCAGCAGGGCCAGGACGTGCTGCTGCTGGACAACGACGACACCGTCTCCATCGGCTCGCGCGGCGTCTGCTACGCCAAGCGCGCGCTGGAGGTGCTCGACCGCATGGGCTGCGGCGAGAAGTTCGTCGACAAGGGCGTGAACTGGGACGTGGGCCGCACCTTCCTGCGCGAGGGCGAGGTGTTCAACTTCAACCTGCGCCCCGAGGCCGACCACCACCGCCCGGGCATGATCAACCTGCAGCAGTACTACCTGGAGGAGTACTTGGTCGAGCGCGCGCGCCAGCTGCCCCGGCTGCAGATGCGCTTCAAGAACAACGTCATCTCGGTCGTGCCGGGCGCCGACCAGGTGACGGTGCGCGTCGAGACCCCGGACGGCCCCTACTCGCTCACCACCGACTGGCTGGTGGTGGCCGACGGCGCGCGCAGCCCGATCCGCACCATGATGGGGCTGGACATCGAGGGCAAGATCTTCATGGACCGCTTTCTCATCGCCGACGTGGTGATGAAGGCCGACTTTCCGGCCGAGCGCTGGTTCTGGTTCGACCCGCCCTTTCACCCCAACCAGAGCGTGCTGTTGCACAAGCAGGCCGACAACGTCTGGCGCATCGACTTCCAGCTCGGCTGGCAAGCCGACCCGGTGGAAGAGCGCAAGCCCGAGAACGTCATCCCGCGCATCAAGGCCATGCTGGGCGACGAGCGCGAGTTCGAGCTCGAATGGGTCAGCATCTACACCTTCCAGTGCCGGCGCATGAACAGCTTCAACCACGGGCGCGTGCTGTTCGTGGGCGACGCGGCGCACCAGGTGTCGCCCTTCGGCGCGCGCGGCGCCAACAGCGGCATCCAGGACACCGACAACCTGGCCTGGAAGCTCAAGCTGGTGATCGACGGCAAGGCACCGCCCACCCTGCTGGACACCTACACCGAGGAGCGCGGCTACGCGGCGAACGAGAACATCATGAACTCGACCCGCTCGACCGACTTCATCACGCCCAAGAGCAACACCAGCAAGACCTTCCGCAACGCGGTGCTGGAGCTGGCCGCCAAGTACCCGTTCGCCCGCGCGCTGGTCAACTCCGGCCGCCTGTCGGTGCCCAGCTGGCTGGTCAACTCCAGCCTGAACACACCCGACAGCGAGGCCTTTGACGGCGACATGATCCCCGGCGCGCCGATGGCCGACGCCCCGGTGCAAACCGGCAGCGGCGACGACTGGCTGCTGCTCCACCTAGGCAACCGCTTCCAGGCCTTGCACTACGTCGAGGACGCCAGCACGCTGGACGCGCAGGCCGCCAGGACGCTGGGTGAGCTGGCCTACGACGGCATCGGCGTCGAACCCATCGTGATCGCCCAGCGCGGCCAGGCGCCCGCCGGCCTGAAAACGCTGCTCGACAGCAAGGGCCGCCTGGCCCAGCGCTACGACCTGAAGCCCGGCACGACCTACCTGGCGCGCCCCGACCAGCACGTAGCCGCCCGTTGGCGCGCGCTGGACGCCGCCAAGGTCAAGGCCGCCGTGGCCCGCGCCACCGGTAACGCCTGAACTGAACACCCCAGGAGACAAGCACCATGCCCCTGAACACGCAACCCAACTTCCGCGAAGCCGGCCAGCGCTACTTCCAGGCCTATTCGCCCGGCGACGACTTTTACGAGGCGCTGATCGACACCCACCGCGACCTGTCCGACGAGCAGAGCGCCATGGTCAACGCCCGTCTGATCCTGCTGCTGGCCAACCACATCGGCGACATCGGCATCCTGCGCGAGGCAATGCAAATCGCGCGCGAAGGCGTATAACCCCCGAGCATCACCACTTACCAACCAAGGAGACCCCCATGAGCATGTTGAAAGGCGTCCATCACGTGGCCTATCGTTGCAAGAACGCCAAGGAAACCGTCGAGTGGTACAAGAAGTACCTTGATGCAGAGTTCGTGCTGGCCATCGCCGAGAACGAGGTGCCCTCGACCAAGGAGCCCGATCCCTACATGCACATCTTCATCGACCTGGGCGGCGGCAACATCCTGGCCTTCTTCGAGCTGCCCACCAAGGCGCCGATGATCGCGCCCTCGGATGCCAACACGCCGTCTTGGACGCAGCACCTGGCCATCAAGGTGGACAGCATCGACACCATGATGAAAACCAAGGCTCGGCTGGAAGCCGACGGCATCGAAGTCATCGGCCCGACCGACCACACCATCTTCAAGTCGATCTACTTCCGCGACCCGTCGGGTCACCGCCTGGAGCTGGCCGTCAACACCTCGACGCCCCAGATGGACAAGGAGCTCGACCGCGTCAAGTGGGAGATGCTGGAGGAATGGGACCGCACCAAGCAGGCCCCCACGCACGCCCGCTGGATGCACGACGGCAGCGGCCGGGTCGGCCCGCACTGAGCCAGTTCAGGCACCGCCTGATCCAGACGACAGCGGCAGCCGATGGCTGCCGCTACTTTTTTGAGAGCTGCTTGCGCTTGCAGCGCGCCTGTCAACTGGCCATTTGACGCCCAATCCGCGACGCGGCGCCCGCGTCGCGCTCAGTTCGCCGGCCCCGCCGTGGGCACGAAGGCATCGGAGAAGCAGAACTGCTCACCCAGGCCGTGCGCCATGAAGTCGGGCACCGCCGCCTCGACCATGCGGGTGGAGCCGCAGGCGTAGACCTCGTAGCCGGTGAGGTCAGGGTGATCGGCCAGAAGCGCCTGGTGAACGAAGCCACGCCGGCCCGGCCAGGGATCGTCGGGCGCCAGGTCGGACAGCACGGGCACATACTTGAAGTTGGCGTGCCGGGCTTCCCACTGGGCCAGCAGATCCTGCATGTACAGATCGGCCTGCGAGCGCACACCCCAGTACAGCTGAATCGGGCGGCGAATGCCGCGGCGGAAGGCGTCCTCCAGAATGCTCTTGATGGGCGCGAAACCGGTGGCCCCGGCGATCATCAGGATCGGACGCTCGCTGTCGCGCAGGGTGAAGCGGCCGATTGGCCCTTCGAAGTCGACCACGTCGCCCTCCTTCATGCCCTCGAACACGTGCGTGGTGAAGCGCCCGCCCTCGATCAGCCGCACATGCAGCTCGATCAGGTTGTCGGTCGGCAGCGGGAAGGGTTGCGCCGGATCGGCGGGGGCGTTGGCAAACGAGAACGCCCGCTTGGCTCCGTCATCCAGGATGATGTTGATGTACTGACCGGCGGCAAAGGGCAGCGTCTGGCCAGCCGGCAACGCCAGGATCACCCGCATCACGGTGGGCGATATGCGCTCCAGGCGCTGCACACGGGCCTGCAGGTGGCGCAGCTCATTGGCTTCGTTGCGCGCCAGCGTGGCGACGCCTTCGACCTCGAATTCGACGTCCTCCAGCGCCACCGCGCAGCACATCAGCGCCTGGCCGCGGGCCTGCATGGCCGAGGTCAGCACGGACTCCTGGAACGCCCCCAGGTCCACCTTGCCGTTGAGCACCGTGCACACGCACACGCCACAGCCGCCGGCGCGACAGTCGTAGGGCAAGGCCAGTTCGGCGCGCAAGCCGGCATCGAGCAGCGTTTCGCCCGGTCGGGCGGTAACCCGCGCCGGGCCGGGATGGATGGTCAGTTGCCGTGGCGCGTGCGCGCTGCGACGCAGCGTCAGCCAGGGCAGCGCCACGCCCAGCACGGTGCCGCCGACCACCAGCGCCCAGACCATGCCCATGGCACCGGACTGGATCAACGGAAACACCGTCAGCAGGAACCAGTCAAACGTCAGTTGCAGCGGCACGCTGTGCAGCTCGGCCGGCCCCTGGCTGAGCACCGGCGCCGCCAGCGACAGCACCAGCAGCGTGACCGACAGGGCGATGGTGATCGGCCGGGGCGGCTGCATCGCGGCCTTGGGCACGCGCTGCACGTGGATCCACATCACCAGCAGCAACAGCAACGACACGCCGATGTGGATGAACACCAGCAGCGAAAACAGCCGGTTGCTGACGTGCTCGGGCAGGATGAAGTTGCGGATCAGCCGGCCCCGAAAGCCCGGCAGCCAGTCCATCCACTCGAAGCTCGCCTGGGTGACGAACTGCGCCATGCGGTCCCAGGGCAACATGAACCCGTTGACCCCGGCCACGTAGGTCAGCCACAGCAGGCCAACCCCCGTGACCCACGAAAACGCCCGGAACCCGCGCAGCCGGTCGAACGCGAAGTAGCGCAGCATGTGCAGCAGCATCGTCAGGACCATCGCGTCCGACGCATAGCGGTGCAGCGAGCGCAGCACGCCGCCCAGGCCCCACAGGCTGTGCGTGATCGTTTCGACCGACTGGAACGCGCCCTCCACGCTGGTGTCAAAGAAGGCGTACAGGATCAGCCCCGTGGCGCCGATGATCCAGAACAGGAAGAAGGAAATCTTGCCCAGGTGATAGAACGGGTTCATGCGGTCGCCAAAGGCGCGGTTGAACACCGCTTCGACCCCCATGAACCCCGCTCGCAGGGCGCGCTGCACGATGCCGATCATGGCGTTTCCTCCATTCCCACGCCGGTCACGGTGTCAGCACGCATCGCCCGAATCACCACCAACGCAAACAAAAATCCGCCCACGATGGCCAGCAGGCCACCCAGGCCCATCAGCCCCATGCCGGCAATCTCGCCGCTGCTTCGCAATACCTGCTCGGCACCGGCGACCTTGCGCTGCACGCCATAGCCACCCGACCACATCAGGCCGATGATGTGCAGCAACTGGCCGATCCCGTACAACCAGGGTTGCACCACCGCCAGGCGCCCCCTGGGCGCGGCGTAGCCCAGTTCTGGCAGCAGGCGGTACACTAGGCCCATCAGGGCCAGGGTGACGCCGACGATGCAGCCGTGGTAGTGCGCCGGGATCTTGACGTTGCTGCCCTGAATCGTCAGACCGATCACACCGCCCGCCACGAACAGCAGCATGGACGCCAGCACCGCCGCCCGCAGCGGTCGCTTGACCGGCGCCAGACCACGCATCGGCGCCAGCGCCAGCAACACGGCCAGCACCAACGGCGCGATGGCCACGCCACCCCCGAAGCGCATGCCCCAGGTGTGCATCTCGCGGTGCTCGACGCTGCTGACGTCGTGCATCAGGTATGCCAGCGGCGTGACGAAAACGCTCGCCAGCGCAATCAGGAACAGCAGCAGCACGATGCGCGGGCTCAGTGGCACGCGGCCGCCGCAGGACTGCACCAGCACCAGCCAGGCCACCAGCATCAGCAACGTCCAAGTGAACTGCAGCGCGTGGCCGCCGCCCCAGTAGAGGATCTCGTAGTACGCCTTGGCCGGCAGCGTGGTCGGCACCACCGCCAGCGACCAGCCAAACGCCAGCAGCGCCACGCCGGCCGCCACGGCGCTGGCGTGCAGCCCGAAGCGCAGGGCGCCCGCACCGTCGACGGCCGGCCCGATCGGCACCGGGCGTGCCATCGCCAGCAGCACCAGCCACAAGGCACCGGCCGCGAACACCCACAGCGCGGCGCGAAAACCGGCGCTGTCCAGCATGGGGATGTAGTTGGCCATCACCGCTTCACCAGGGTCGAAAAAGGCCGCCAGCGCCATGCCCAGCGCCCCAGCGCCGCACAGCCACAGCGGCGCGCGCACCAGCAGCCTGCTGCGCGGCGACCGCAGCGGCCGCAGGTTCAGGCTCCACAGCAATCCGGCGATGGCGACGAACCAGACCAACACCGACAGGTCCACGTGCACCACCAGGGCGACACGGAAGAAGTCGCCCGACGGCAACCACGCATTGATGCCCGGCGTGCGCGCCAACACCAGCAGGACGGAAAACAGGCCCGAGCCCAGCAGCGCGCCGAGTGCCAGCCACAGCCAGCCGCGCGCCAGCGACCGACCGTCCGCGGTCACCGCCGGCAGCTCGAAACGCGCCGGCGTCGAAGCAGTGACGGGCTCGGCGCGCGCGGCGGGGGGCGACCGCGGCACGCCGTCGGGGGTCAGCGTCGTGTCGGTGTTCATTGCAGGGTGATGCCGCCTTTCTCGGCGTCGAAGTCCACCACCAGCACCTGCCCCGGCACCAGATCGACGCTGGCCTGACGATGGTAGGTGGTTGCTCCGGGGCGCACGTCGTCCTTGAAGCGGACTTCAATCTGCTGCGGGCCGGCGGCCACCACCAGCCGCTCATAGATCGAAGCCGAGCCGTCCTTGGACAAACCGGTTGGCTGCGCCACGCGCTGCAGCACGCGCTTGCCACCGACATCGACTTCCATGCTGAGCGGCGCGCGCTCGCGTGGGCACTGCACCGGGTCGCGCATGTTGGGCGGCAGTTTGGCCAGCTCCTCCTGGCTCAGGCGCCGGCATTCGCCCACCGGCTGGCCCAGGCGCGTGACACTGATCTTGATGACCGCCTGGTCGCTGCCGATCGGGTGGTACGGGGGCCATTGAGAGAACACGCCGATCGCCAGCGCGAACAGGCCATAGAGCACCACTTGACCGACCCACTGGGCGGCCCCCGTGGCACCAGTGGGGCGAACGCCGCCGGGCAGATCAGGTCTGGAGGGAGTAGTCATCGTTCTGGATTCTCGGTTGATCGGAAAGCCCGTGCACCCGAACGCGCAAGCGATCGATGGCGGCGCTGAGCAACGGCTCGTCTCCGGAGCCGGCAGCCACCAGTTCCACGCGTTCGGCGGGGACATGCTGGCGCAGATGTGGCTCGCGCTGCCCAGCCAGGCGTTCGGCGGTCCAGCGCTGCCCCAGGCGAAACTCGCAGCCGCCTTCTCGGCAGGTCGCCACCACCACACCGGCCGCCCCATCGCGCAGCGCGTACTCGACAAAGGACGGCGGCAACTGGCCGGTGCACAGCAGGGGATAGGTTTGCACGTCGGGGGCCTGTCGACCGCCGACCGCTGCACCGTGCTCGCACGAAAACACCACAAGAGGGTGGCTGGCGGTCGCCGCGCCCATGTCCTGGCGCAAGCGCGCACGCAGGGCATCGACCGGCAACTGCGGCATGTCGATACCAGTCGCCAGTCGCTGGATGCGACGAAACGGGGTGGACGACGGGCAGGCGCCCGCGCAGATCCCGCAGCCGATGCACAGGTCGGCATCGACCAGGGCCAGCTCGCGCCCCACCCGCTGGTTCGGATGGTCCACCATCGTGATCGCGGCGTAGGGGCAGTCCACCAAGCAGCGCCGGCAGCCGCTGCAGTTGTCCGGGTCGACCACCGCCACCACGGCGCGCGCCGGCTGCGGCAGAAACGGTAGCGTCAGCAGCAGCACCAGAGCACCGATCACCAGCGCCCAGACGACGCCGCCCGACGTGGCGTCGGTCAGCGGGTGCAGCCACAGCAGCAGCCAGTCGAGATGCAGTTCGGTCGGCACCTGCCCGAGCCTCGCCGGCGCGTGGCTGATCACCGGCCGCAGCAGCGCCAGCAGCGCCAGCACCCCGATCAGGCCCAGCGTCAGCATGCGTGGCGGCAACACCGACACATGGGCCAGCCGCTGGATGTGAAACCACAGCCCGAACAGAAACAGCACCGGCACGCCCACATGCACGAAGATGAAAAGCGAAAACAGGCGATCGCTGACCGCATGCACGGTAAGAAAGTTGCGCGCCAACGGCGTGGTCAGCAACGGCAGCAGATCCAGCCACTCGGCCGTCGCCAGTGCCGAGTACTGACTCAGCTGATCCCAGATCAGCCAGAAGCCACCGACAGCGCTCACGAAACAGAACGCCACCAGGGGCACGCCGGTCAGCCAGTGAAAGCGACGCACCCCGCGCTCATGCCCATGCAGCCATTCACGCACGATGTGCAGCAGCATGACCAGCATCAGCACATCGGCCGAATACCGGTGCAGACCGCGCAGCAACTGCCCCAGGCGCAAGGGCAGGCGTTCCAGTCCCTCGATCGACGCGTAGGCGCCCGTCACCGAGGTATCGAACAGGATGAACAGCACGATGCCGCTGGCGCACAGCAGCCACAAGGCCAGAAAGCCCAGCGCCCCCAGGTGCCGCAGGGGGTTCAGTGCCGAACCGAACGCAGAGTCGAATCCTCGCTCAAGCGCCTGCCAGCCGCTCAAACCCCGTGACCGGACGCTGGCTGGACGGTGGCTGGGCATGGCGCGCGCGTCTGGTGCCGATGGCGCCGCTGATTGCGCCACTCCAGCCCCAGGTAGATCAAGGTGGAAAGAAAGAACAACACGCCGCTGAGCACGACCAGGATCAGCTTGTAGTCGTAGCGATATTGCCCCGTTTCCTCGTCGTACACCGTGCACAGGATGCGCACGCGCTCGACGACGCTCTCAAGCTTGCCCATTGCCGGCAAGGGCTGGTCGTACAGCAGCAAACGGCGCAACGGCACGCCCAGGCGATCCGATCGCACGATATCGCCCAGCACCTGGCTGTGGATGCGGCCGTCGGCGTCCACCACCGTGACGCCCAATATGTGATCGAAACCGGCCGGCGTCGCGACATAGCTGAAACCGAAGGCGCGCGTCAGGGCTTCGACCTGATCCGGCCGGGGACTGAGAAATTCCCAGTTGCGGTGCTGGATGCGATGCTGGGTCGCAAAGGCGCGCATCGCCTCCGGCGCATCGAAGGGTTGATTGAAACCGATGCTGACGACGTTGAACTGGCTTTGCCCCAGCATCACGTCCAGCCCCTTGACGGACTCATACAACGTGCGTGTCTGCGTCGGGCAGACCTCGAAACACCCGGTGTAGATGAAGCTCACGAGCAGCGGCTTGCCCCGGTAGTCCGACAGTCGCACCGGCTTGCCGCGCCGATCACGCATCTCGAAATCCGGCACCATGCGTCCAACGGCCGCTTCGGCCAGGCGCACGGCCTCACTGGCATCAAGCGAGGGCACTTCGCCAGGCGCACGCGGGGCGGCGCCGGGCTGGTCGGCCAGCGCCACGCCACTGGCCAGGGCCAGCAACAGTGCGCCGACGCCAGCGCCGACGCGGAAAACGTCCCGCAGACCGCGCAACCAACGACTCGCCTCAGCCCATCGCGGCATCGATCAATACTCCCGCGATGATGGCGCTCAACTGCACCATCGAGGCAAAGAACGCCCCCATTGCCTTGCCCCGCTCTTCGGGCGACTGTGCCAGCGCCGCCGTCTTGCGCAGGAAATGCATCCCACCCGCAACAGCGCCCAGCCCATAGCCCCACCCGGCGCCAAACGCCAATGGCAGCAAGGACACGGCCACCAACAGCATGGCGCAGCGGTGCACGGTGCGCGCCGCGCGCGCCTTGCCCACCACGACCGGAAGCATGGGAACACCGGCAGCGGCGTACTGCGCCTGGTTGGCAATGGCCAGGCTCCAAAAGTGCGGCGGCGTCCACAGCAGCAGCACCAGGGCCAGCAGCAACCCCAGCGGCCCCACCTGAGGGTTGGCCGCAGCCGCGCCGGCCAGCACGGCGAAACTCCCGGCCGCACCGCCAATGACGATGTTCCAATGCGTGCGGCGCTTCAGGGCCACGGTGTAGACGATCGCGTAGGTCAGCGCGCCCAACAGAACGAACGCAGCGGCCGGAACGTTCACCCACCAGGCGGTCGCGCCCACCGCCCCCGCGAGCATGCCCGCCATCAGCGCCAACCATCCCGGCCCCCGTTGCAGGGCGCCACTGGCAAAGGCGCGCGATCGGGTGCGCGCCATCAGGCGATCGCTGTCGGCTTCCACGTACTGGTTGAAGGCCCCCGCGCTGGCCGAGGCGACAAGCACCGACAGCGCAAGCACCAGCGACTGCCAAGGCGTTGCCCCGCCGCCGGGAACGAACGCCAGGCCGGCGATGGCGGTGAGCATGATCAGGGTGCCGATGCGCAGCTTGAACACACTGAGCACAAGCCGCCAGCGAGCCATGGCGGGTTGCGCCACCAGCGCGACGGTCGCCGCGGATGAGTCGACACGGTTCATGATCGCCTCCTGCTCGTTGGTGACCCTCGTCATGCGGGACGAGGGTCACGCGCCACCATCAGCTCAGGCCCCACAGGGTCGAGAGGTACTTCCAGTTGATGAAGTAGTAGAGCACGAACGCGACCAGGAACACCAGCGCCAGCACGAAGGTGCCGGGCGCGGTGAAGCCGCCCGCGCCGGCGGTCTGGGCCACCGCCGTGGGCGTGGCACGCGCCAGCGGCGTGAACTTCGGGCTGCTGGCACCGGCGTCGAGCTTGCGACCCCACAGCAAGGAACCGACGGTGACGTAGATGTAGATGGCGCCACCGGCAATCGCCGCCATGCCACCGATGCCCACCAGCGCCATCATCAGGTAGGCAGCACCCGGCCATTCGTAGGCCAGCGCGGCGCCCTGGAAAGCCATGTCCCAATGGCGGCGCGACACACCCAGCGTTCCCGCGCCCATCATCACCAAGCAGAAGAAATACATGGAGAAGCCGAACAGGTAGGGCTGCCACTGCGCCAGCTTGGGCGCGATCATCTCGCGCTTGAACAGCACGGGGATCAGGTAGTAGGTCAGCGCCATGAATGTCAGCGTGGTGCCCACCACCACGGTGGCGTGGAAGTGTCCCGGCACGTAGATGGTGTTGTGGATGATCAGGTTCAGCTGCTCGGTGCCCATCATCACGCCGGTGATGCCTCCCAGGAAGCCGAAACCGACGATCGAGATGAACACGCCCGAGAAGGTCGGATTGCCCCAGGGTGCCTTGCGCAGCCACTCGAACAGGCCCTTGGTGTAACCCTTCTGGCGCTGCGCCACTTCCATGGCGCCCGGCACTGTCAGGCCGTGCAGCATCGAGGCCAGCACCGCCAAATACATGAAGTAGCTGGTGTTGACCACCTTCCAGGCCGTGCCCACGCCCGGGTCGGCCAGCAGGTGGTGCGCGCTGGCCAGCTGCAGGAACAGGATGTAGAGCAGGAAGGCGGTGCGGCTGACGCGCTCGCTCATGGGCTTGGCGCCCAGGGCGATGGCAGCCACCAGGTACCACACCGACACGTGGGCCGCCACGTTGATCTGCTGCGAGGAGTGGCCCAGCGCCCACCACACGGTGCGGTAGATCAGCGGATCGACGGTCATCAGGCCGAGCGACATCAGCCAGGCCGGAATGATGATCATCGCGCCCGACAGCAGCGTGAAGACGGCGATGATGGCGGCGGTCAAGGCACCGAAAGTGACCAGCGGAATCGAGCCCTCGTAGGTCTTCTCGCGCCGCGCCACCACCAGGGTGCCGAAGAACACGAAGCAGCCGATCAAGGCGCCGACGGCGAACAGGATGATGCCCAGGTAGAAGCTCGGCTCGGCCATCATCGGCACGTAGCTGGTCATCATGACGCTGGAGCCGCCGCGGAACACCGCCACGTTGTTCAGGACGGAACCAATCACCATCAGCGCGAAGCCGAGCCACGCGATCTTCGGCGTGGCGATGCGACAGCGCAGCAAGGTCGATGAACAGAAGTGCAGGATCGCGATCTCGAAGAAGATGATCCAGAAGATCAGCATGTCGAGACCGTGCGCGGTCAGCACCATGTAGAAGGTGTCGGCCTCGAGCCAGCGCACGGCCGGCCAGCGCGTCAGCACGACACCGATGGCCAGCAGGCCCCCGATCAACAGCCAGACCACGCCCACGAAGGCGTGCGCCTTGATCAGCATCTCGGCCTGACGCTCAAACTGAAGCCCCGAACGAGGGCAGGTACGGTAGGTGGTTGCCACGGCAGTCATCCCTGTCTCCTCATCACTTGACGTACAGGCGGCTGACCATGCGGTGGTGGCCGATGCCGCAGTATTCGTTGCATACCAGACCGTAGGTGCCGGACTGGTTGGGCGTCACCGTCACCACGTGCTCGAATCCGGGCACCAGCTGGATGTTGATGTTCGCGGGCTGCAGCGACAGGCCGTGGTTGTAGTCCATGGCCGTGATGTGCAGGCGATAGGTTTTGTCCTTCTCGAGCTCAAGAATCGGCCAGAACGCCCACAGGCGACCCAGCAGATAGACGTCGCTGCCGGCTGGCGGCGCGACGACCGGGATTTTTTCGTCGGTCTCGGTGCGCACCGTGTACTTGTCGACCATGGCCTGCGTCTTGGCCATGAACTGCTCGGGCTTGGTGCGGTAGGTCTCCGTGGACAGGTTCTGCTTGCCCCAGATGTGCCAGCCGACCATCATGAAAAACAGGATCAGGCACCAGACCAGCGCAATGGCCAACCAAGTACCCTCCACGCGGTCGATGGGGTGCTTGTACCAGAGCCGTTCGGACGGGGGAAGAATGGCGCTCATTTGAATGTTCTCCTGTGCATCACTTGGTCACGGGCAAAAGCAGAATCTCGACCACGCCCCAGAGGTTGTAGAGCACCATCGGGATCAGCACGCCCAGCAGCAGCAGCAGGAACGGGCTGTCCAGCAGCTGCTGCATCCACGGTATGGGGGCGTTGGGGTCGTTCAGGGCGTCGTGTTCGTGCGGGCTCATGGCTTCTCCTCCGGGCGGATGGGCGCGAGGGCAAAACCTCCCCGGCGCTGGATCGCATTCTTTACCCGACCAAACCTATCGGACTTGCCGCAGATCAATAAATTTCAGCCTGACCGCCCGCCGGACACCTAGGGCAGACCCTAGCTTGACGACGACAAAACTGCCCTTTCATGCGGGTACCATGGCGCGCCGCTCCCGCTCCCGCTCCAGCCCACCGATGTCCCGTCCCGACCACACCCATGTCCCTGCCGCCGTGATGGACATAGCCTCGGCGCACGATCCGGTCGCGCGTCGCCGCCGTCTGGTCCGACGGCTGGCGCTGCTGGCCAGTTTGCTGATGTTTACCGTGGTCGCGGTCAGCGCCTACATGCGACTGTCGCAATCAGGCCTGGGATGTGACGGCTGGCCTGCCTGTTACGGCACCGCTTCGGGACACGAACCCCCCAGCCTGATGAGCCGAGCCTCCCCGGGGCTGGCGTGGGCGCGAGTCACGCACCGCGTGGTCGCCAGCGCCATGCTGCTGCTGGTGCTGGGCCTGGTCGCCATGACGGCCAGACACCGTCCCCATTTGCGACGCGAAGGCCGGCTGGCACTGGCGGTGCTGCTGCTGACGCTGTGGCTGGCGGGCCTGGGCGCGGCGATGCGCGGCGCCACCTCGCCGGCGGTGGTGCTCGGCAACCTGCTGGGCGGCCTGGCCACGCTGGCGCTGTGCTGGCGGCTGGTGGTGGTCGCGGGCGCTGGCACCGCGCCGCCCGCACCCGCACCTGCACCTGCACTGCGGCGCTGGGCATGGGCGGGGCTGCTGCTGGTGCTGCTGCAGGCCGCGCTGGGTGGACTGGTGGATGCGCGGCACGCGGCCACCACCTGTCGCTACGCGGCCGAGTGCGCCGACATCGTCCGCGGCACCGGCTGGGACTGGCGCGTGCTGTCGCCCTGGGCATCGTCCAGTCTCGAAGGGCCGCTGGCCGCGGATGTGCGCGGCGCCTGGCTGCATCTGCTGCATCGCGCGGGCGCGCTGCTGCTGCTGCCGGTGCTGTCAGTGGTGGCGTGGAAGGCCTTGCGTCAGGACTTCAGCGCCCAGGCCATGGCCCTGGGGCTGCTGCTGGTGCTGGAGCTGACGCTCGGCAGCCTGCTGGCGGCCACCGGGTTTCCGCTGCTGGCGGTGCTGGCGCACAACCTGGTGGCGGCCCTGCTGCTGGCGCTGCTGGCCGGGCTGGCCTGAACCGCCCGCCACCGGGCCGTGCGCCTAGGAGCGTGGGCGGCGAAAGGAGCGTCGGCTGCCAATGGGCCGCAGCGGTCCATTTTTCACCGGCTTCTTGACCCATGGCGTGGCCATGGGCCTGCAAATCCGGCAAAAACTGTCCTCGCTGGGGCCCATGTTCGCTATCGACGCCTTCTGCCGCCCACGCTCCTAGCGCGGCGCGGGTAGCAGCCCCACCACCACCGTGCGCGCGCGCACGCGCGAGAACACACCCGCGGGCACGTCCACCGGGATCGACTTGATCTGCCGCAGCGTGCGCGAATCAAAGATCGCCAGCTGCCCGCCGGGCGCGCCCATGCTGCGATCGCCCCGGTAGCGCGCACTGACGTAGAAGGCGTCGCCTCGCGCCGTGTATTCGGGGAAATGCGAATGCCCCAGGGTCCCCGCCACCTCCAGTGTGCGCGCCACCTCCAGCGTCTGCTTGTCTATGAATTGCAACTTGTTGGCGTCCGGTCCGGTGCCGACGATGTCGACGATCACGTAGGGCGCGTCCGGGTGCGCGGCGGGCGATTCGGTGGGCCCGATCACCGGGATGCGCTTGACCACGTCGAAGCTGTCCATGTCGAACACCGTCACCTCGAACGACTTGCAATCTGCCTCGCCGATGTTGGTGCCAAAACCCAGCACACGCCCACCGGTGCGCACCACCGCCCCGGAGCCCAGGTGTGGCTTGCAGCCGGCCGGGATCTTGCGCACGATGCGCGCTTCGTTCAAGTCGATCACCGTGTTCAGGTGGTCGTCATAGGACGACACCACGAAGTAGCGCCCATCGGGCGAGAAGAAGCCGTCGTGCAGATGGCGCCCCACGCCCTTGATGGCGATGATCGGCATGCCGGGGCGGTCCAGGTCGATGATCCAGACCTGCCCGGCCTGCTCCAGCGCCACCACGAAGCGGTTGGCGGACGGCGTGGCGGCAATGATGCCGGCGTCGGCCTCGACCATCCGGCCGTCCGGATCGACCCCGGCCAACTCGATCAGGTGCCGCGGCTCCAGCGTGTCGGCGTCCAGGATCACCACGGTGTGCGGAACGTAGGAGCCGGCCGCCACGTAGCGCCCGTCGCGCGACACCGCCAGCGAGGTGCCGTTGAGCCCGGCGCGCACCTTGCGCGTCGCGCGCATGCTGTAGAGGTCCACCTTGTGCACCCAGCCGGCGTCGTCGCGCACGTAGGCCCAGCGCGGCTCGGTCGGGTGAAAGTCCATCAGGTGGGGGGCATGGCCGGTGGCCACCTCGCCCACCTTGCGGTGCGTGTGGCCGTCGTAGAACAGCACCTTGGCCTGCTTGCCCGCGCCCTGGCGAGCACGCGACATCACGCCCATCAGGTCGTCGATGCGCTCGATGCGGTAGCGCGGCGCCGCGGGCAGCGTGGTTTCGTCAGCCACCAGCACCCGCAGCGAACGGCGCACGTCCTCCATGCCCCAGCCGGGACGGGTCTTGGGCTGGGTGGCGATCAGCTCGACCAGCAGCGCCTGGTCCTTGCCCGACAGCCCGGTGCGCCAGGACGGGTGCTGCGGCATCAGCGTGGGCGGCGCGCCGCTGAGAATCTTGCCAGCGATCTGACCCCGGCTCAGCCGGGTTTCGTCGCGATTGAGCGCCGGACCGATGTAGCCACCCCGATCGGCACCATGGCATACCGCGCAGTGCTGCGCAAAAACGCGCTCGGCGCGCACCAGATCCAGCGCCCCGGCAGACGCGCAGGCACCTGCCAGGGCCAAGGACAACCCGACTGCACGAAGAAGCCTCATCGCCACCACCTCCTGCCAGCCCATGGGGCCGCCTGGCCCACCGCTACCGGCACCGAAGTGCCGACCGATGGGTCATTATGGGAAGGTCGGCAACGAACGGGTCAATACCCCAGTGTGCCGGCGTGCGACTGCCTTGCCCTGGGTCAAACCCCGGTCAGACCTTGGCCAGCGCCTGCTCCAGGTCGGCGATCAGGTCGTCGATGTGCTCGATGCCGATGCACAGGCGCACGGTCTCTTCCTTGACGCCGGCCCGGGCCAGCTCTTCGGGCGTGAGCTGGCGGTGCGTGGTGCTGGCCGGATGCGTGGCCAGCGAGCGTGTGTCGCCGATGTTGACCAGGCGGGTGAACAGTTGCAGCGCGTCCAGAAAGCGCGCGCCGGCCTCGCGCCCGCCCTGCGCCGCCTTGACACCGAAGGTGAACAGGCCAGAGGCCCGCCCCTGCATGTAGTGCTGGGCCAGCGCATGGTCTTCGTGGTCGGGCAGGCCGGCGTAGCTGACCCAGGCCACCTTGGGGTGCTTTTGCAGGTATTGCGCCACCTTCAGGGTGTTGTCGCAGATGCGGTCCATGCGCAGCGCCAGGGTTTCGATGCCCTGCAGAATCTGCCAGGCGTTGAACGGCGAGAGCGCGGCGCCGGTGTTGCGCAGCGGCACGACCCGCGCGCGGGCGATGTAGGCCGCCGCGCCCAGCGCCTCGGTGTAGACCACGCCGTGGTAGCTCACGTCCGGCTCGTTCAGGCGCTTGAAGCGCGCCTTGTGCTCGGCCCAGGGGAACTTGCCGCTGTCGACGATGGCGCCGCCCAGCGAGGTGCCGTGGCCGCCCAGGTACTTGGTCAGCGAGTGCACCACGATGTCGGCGCCGTGCTCGAACGGCCGGATCAGGTAGGGCGTGCCCACGGTGTTGTCGACGATCAGCGGCACGCCGTGCTCGTGCGCGATGGCCGCCACGCTGGCGATGTCGGTGATGTTGCCGGCCGGGTTGCCGATGGTCTCCACGTACACGGCCTTGGTGCGCTCGTCGATCAGCTTGGCGAAGCTGGCCGGGTCGCGATGGTCGGCAAAGCGGGTCTGGATGCCGTACTGCGGCAGCGTGTGCGCGAACAGGTTGTAGGTGCCGCCGTACAGTGCCGTGCTGCTGACGATGTTGTCGCCCACCTCGGCGATGGTTTGCAGCGCGTACAGGATGGCCGCCTGGCCGCTGGCCACCGCCAGCGCGCCGATGCCGCCTTCCAGCGCCGCCACGCGCTTTTCCAGCACGTCGGTGGTGGGGTTCGTGATGCGGGTGTAGATGTTGCCCGCCACCTTCAGGTCGAACAGGTCGGCGCCGTGCTGCGCGCTGTCGAAGGCGTAAGCCACGGTCTGGTAGATCGGCACCGCCACCGACTTGGTGGTCGGGTCCGGCGTGTAGCCGGCGTGCACGGACTGGGTTTCAAACTTCCACTGCTGGGACATGGGAGACTCCTTGAGACGACGAAATTACTATTGATTCAATAGCTGCTGGCGCTCGCCACATAAGCGCCGCAGGCCGATTTGATTCATGAAACGACCGGTGGCAAGGCCATGGGCGCGGCCCGCCAGTCTAGCGGCGGCACGGGCCCGGTCGGCACCCGTCGTCAGACGATTTGCGCATGAGCTTATGCAGCGCGTGCGCCGGCCGCGTCGGGCCGCAGCGCCACGTTGTTGAGCTTGTCCAGTCGCCCGGGCCACTCGCCCGTCACGGCGCCCTGGCGCAGGATGCGCGCCCAGGCCATCCAGGCGTCCCACTGCACGCGCTTGTCCCAGGCGTTGCCCCAGGCGCTGTAGCACTGCAGGGCACCGTCGGCGGCGGCCAGCGCGGCGTCGCGCCGGCCGGCAATCAGGTACAGCTGGGCCAGCAGCATCTGCGGCTCGCCCACCCAGGGGTTCAGGCGCACGGCCTGCTCCAGCGCGGCGGTGGCGGCGTGCGGCTGCACCAGGGGCTGGTCCTGCGACACCACCGACCAGTACAGCGAGGCCGCGGCCGCTTCGGCGTCGGCGTCCAGCGTCTGGCGGCCGTGGTCGAACACCGGCGGCGCGGGCAGCCGGCCGGCCAGCGCCGGGTGCCGCAGCGCCGCCCCCAGGCGGCTGATCGCGGCGTACATCCGGCTGGGCGGACGCATCGGCCCCGGCCACAGCGCCGCCATCCAGTGCGCGGCCTGCGCCACCTGCGGCACGTCGGGAAAGCCGCTGTAGATGTCCTCCTGCCAGGCAAACCACTGCTCGCAGATGTCGGCCATGCTGACCACGATGAAGGCCGCCACCACGGCGGGCGCCAGCCGGCGGTCGTCCAGCACCACCGTCCCATCGGCCTCGATCTGCCCGGCCAGCACCCGGCGCATGAATTGCGAGCGCGAGGCGGTGCAGAACACGTACACCAGCTCCTCGGCGGCCTCGCCCACGGCGCCCTGCAGGCGCGCGCGCTCGCGCGCCGGGTCGAACTTGACCAGATCGACAAAGGCATTGCCGTACACGCTGTGCAGCAGGCCCAGCAGACGCACCTCGCGCGGCTGGCGCCACAGCGCCAGCGTGCGCGCCACGCCCACCAGGTGATGACGGAAGGTGCCGGCCTTGTGCCAGTCCTGGCCGACGCCGCGCGCCAGCACGATGGGCAGCACCGGCGCCAGCTCGGCGTCCCGCGCCAGCCAGTCGTCGTCCAGCAGGCGCTGGGCGCGGGCAAACAGATCGGGGTCGAGGCTCTGGAAGGCAGGCGGCTGGGCCATGGTCGGACGGATCAAAAAAGCGCCGTGCGGCGCGGACCCCGGCAGTATCGCCAATCGGGCCCGGCCGCGCTGGCGCAAGGCCACGCCGCCGGCGCGGGCGGCAAAGCTTGATACAGTGCCGCCACCGCGCCCGCGCGCCGTGAGCGCCAGGGCCACCCACCCGCGAATCGCACAAGGACATACCCCATGGCACGCATGGTTCATTGCATCAAGCTGGGCACCGAGGCCGAAGGCCTGGACTTTCCGCCCTACCCCGGCGAGCTGGGCAAGCGCATCTGGGAAAGCGTCAGCAAGCAGGCCTGGCAGGACTGGCTGCGCCACCAGACCATGCTGGTCAACGAAAACCGTCTGAACATGGCCGACCAGCGGGCGCGCGAATACCTCAAGCGCCAGATGGAAAACCACTTCTTCGGCGCCGGCGCCGACCAGGTGGCCGGCTACGTGCCGCCCAGCGCCTGAAGCGTCGCCAGCCGCCGGCGCGGCCGTGGCCAGCACCGCCGACACCCGCCAGATTCATGATTGAAACGGGCTCTGGCGCCCTACCAGAAAGCGCCGGCAGCTCCTGTTTTTACAGTCCCCCATGCCCGACGACATCGTCCACTGGCGCGCGGACGGCACGCCCACCAGCGCGCGCTTCGGCGACATCTACCGCAGCGCCGGCACCGACGGCCAGGGCGGGCTGGCGCAGGCACGGCAGGTGTTTCTGCGCGGCTGCGGCCTGTGGCCCGACGGCGACGCCCCCGCCGCCTGGGCCGATGCCGCGCGCTGGGCGGTGCTGGAAACCGGCTTCGGCCTGGGCCTGAACTTCCTGGTCACCTGGCGGGCCTGGCGGGCCGACCCCCGGCGGCCGGCGCGGCTGTTCTACAGCGCGGTGGAAGCCTGGCCGCCCGCCGCCGAAGACCTGCTGCGCAGCGCCGCCCCCTACCCCGAGTTGCACGCATTGGCCGAGCAGCTGGCGGCCCAGTGGCACGGCCTGGGCCCCGGCGTGCACCGGCTGCGCTTCGACGCCGAACAGGTGCAGCTGACGCTGTCGATCGGCGACGTGCAAGCCGCGCTGGCCGAGCTGAGTGGCGCGCACGACAGCGTGTTCCTCGACGGCTTCAGCCCCGCCCGCAACCCCGAGATGTGGAGCCTGCACACGCTCAAGGCGGTGGCCCGGCTGACGCGGCACGGCGCCATGGCCGCCAGCTGGTGCACCGCCGCCGAGGTGCGGCGCGATCTGAACACCTGCGGTTTCGAGGTCGAGCGCGTGCCTGGCCTGCCGCCCAAGCACCACGCGCTGCGCGCCCGTTACGCGCCGCGCTGGGCCACGGCGCGCCCCCGCGCCGACGCGCCCGCGCCAGTCGACGTGCCCGGCCGCTGCGCCATCGTCGGCGCCGGGCTCGCCGGTGCCTCGGTGGCCTGGAGCCTGGCGCAGCGCGGCTGGCAGGTCACCGTGCTCGACCGCGCGCCCCAGCCCGCCGCCGGCGCAAGCGGTCTGCCGGCCGGGGTGATCGCGCCCCATGTCTCGCCCGACGACCGACCGGTGTCGCGCCTGAGCCGCGCCGGCGCGCGCGCCACGCTGGCACGCGCGGCGCTGCTGCTGCGCGAGGGAGTGGACTGGGCCGCCAGCGGCGTGCTCGAGCGTCACGCCGCTGGCGAGCGGCGCCTGCCAGCCGAACTCACCGGCTCGGACGCCACGCGCAGCGACAGCCTGGATGCCCAGCAGCCGCTCACGCGCGCGCAGGCCGGCCGCGCCGGGCTGGCGCTGGACGACGTGCAGCGCGCCCTGTGGCACACCCGGGCCGGCTGGGTGCGCCCGCCGGCGCTGGTGCGCGCCATGCTGCAGGCGCCCGGCATCACGTGGCGCGGCGGCGTGGCGGTGGCGCGCGTCGAGCCCGCCGCCGGCGGCTGGCAGGTGCACGACGCGGCCGGCACCCGGCTGGCCGAAGCCGAGCTGGTGGTGATTGCCGCCGGTTTCGATTCGCTGGCGCTGGCCGGCGGGCCGCTGCCACTGCACGCCTTGCGCGGTCAGGTGGCGTTCGGCCCCATGCCGGCGGGCGCGGCCGGCGCCGCGCTGCCGCTCTTTCCCGTCAACGGCCATGGCAGCCTGATCGCCCACCTGCCGGGCGCGGACGGCCCGTGGTGGATCACAGGCTCGACCTTCGAGCGCGCCAACGCCCGACCCGACTGCACGCCCGCCGACCACGCCAGCAACCGCCAGCGCCTGGCCGAACTGCTGCCCGCGGCGGCCGCCGCGCTCGACGCCCAGTGGCTGGACGGCCGCGCCCAGCCCTGGGCCGCGGTGCGCGCCACCCTGCCCGACCGGCTGCCGGCGGTCGGCGCCTGGTGGCCCGGCGGCCATCATGACGTCAAAGAAAAAAAGGCTCCAGCGCTTGCCCAATCAACGCAAGCAGCTATCAATTCAGAAGCAAATAATTCGCGCCTGCCCCTGCAGCTGTGCACCGGCCTGGGCGCCCGCGGCCTGACCCTGGCCGTGCTGTGCGGCGAGTTGCTGGCCGCCACGCTGCACGACGAACCGCTGCCGGTAGCGCGCTCGCTGGCGCAGCGCCTGCGCGCCGGGCGGTTCGCACCATGAGCGCCGCACGGTCCACGCTGAGCGCGCGCCACCTGTGGCTGGCCCTGGTGGTGGTCGCCATCTGGGGCAGTAACTTCGTCGTCATCAAGCTGGCGCTGGCGCACCTGCCGCCGCTGCTGCTGGCCACGCTGCGCTTTGCCCTGGCGGCCCTGCCGCTGGTGCTGCTGGTGCGGCGCCCGCCGGTGTCCTGGGGCAACCTGGCGCTGTACGGCCTGACCATCGGCGTGGGCCAGTTCGGGCTGCTGTTCTACGTCATGACGCGCCACATCTCGCCCGGCCTGGCCTCGCTGGTGATTCAGTCGCAGGTGTTCTTCACCGTCGGGCTGTCCATGCTGCTGAGCGGCGAGCGGGTGCGCCCCTTTCAACTGGTGGCGGCGCTGATCGCCGTGGCCGGCATCGTGCTCATCGCCAGCCGCAGCGATGGCCAGACCACGCCGCTGGGCCTGGTGCTGACCCTGGCCGCCGCCCTGTCCTGGGCGCTGGGCAACATCGCCAGCCGGGCCGCGGGCCCGGTCAACGTGCTGGCCTACGTGGCCTGGTCCAGCCTGCTGGCGGTGCCGCCGCTGGCGGCGCTCAGCCTGACGCTGGAGGGCTGGCCGCGCATCGCCGCCGGGCTGGCCGAAGCCGACTGGGCCACCTGGGCCGCCGTGCTGTGGCAGTCCATCGGCAACACCATCTTCGGCTACGGCGTCTGGGCCTGGCTGCTGGCGCGCTACCCGGCGGCCACGGTGGCGCCGTTCTCGCTGCTGGTGCCGGTGTTCGGCATGGGCGCCTCGGCCGCGCTGCTGGCCGAGCCGCTGCCGCCCTGGAAGCTGACCGCCGCCGCCCTGGTGATGGGCGGGCTGGCGCTCAACCTGCTGTGGCCGCGCCTGCGCCGCGGCCATTGAAAAAGCCGCCCGAAGGCGGCTTTTCAGTGCGACGGGGTCGCGGCGTCGATCACTGCAGCGGCGTCTTCTTGCCACCCGGATAGGTGGAAATGGTGATGGCCGCGTTCTTGACTTCGCCGTTCGGCTCGAAGGCGATGGTCGAGGTGATGCCCTTGTAGCTGGATTCGGCCAGCTTGGGCAGGTAGACCTTGGGATCGACCGAGTCGGCGCGCTTCATGGCGTCGGCCAGCAGCATGGCGGCGTCGTAGGTGTACGGGCTGTAGACCTGATACTGGTTGGGGAACTTGGCGTCGTAGCGCTTCTTCCAGTCCATGCCGCCCGGCATCTTCTGCAGCGAGGTGCCGCCCTCGGCGCAGGCCGCGTTGGCCAGCGACTTGGCGCCACCCGACAGCTCGGCCAGCTTCACGGTGCACACGCCGTCGCCACCCATGAACGGGGTCTTGCTCATGCCCAGCTGGTCCATCTGGCGCAGCATCGGGCCGGCCTGCGGGTCCATGCCGCCGTAGAAGATGCCGTCCGGCTTCTTGCCCTTGATGGCGGTCAGGATGGCCATGAAGTCGGTCGCCTTGTCGGTGGTGAACTGGCGCTCGACCACGTTCAGACCCAGCGACTTGGCCGTGTTGGCGAAGATGTCGGCCAGGCCCTGGCCGTAGGCGGTGCGGTCGTCGATGACCGCCACGGTCTTCAGCTTGAGCACGTCCTTGGCGTACTTGGCCATGCCGGCGCCCAGCGCGCTGTCGTTGGCGATGATGCGGAAGACTTCCTTGTAGCCCGGCTTGGTCAGGTCGGGGTTGGTGGCCGCGCCGGTGACCATGGGCAGACCGCACTCGTGATAGAGCTTGGAGGCGGGAATGGTGGTGCCGGAGTTCAGGTGGCCGACCACGCCGTTGACCTTCATATCACACAGCTTCTGGCCGACAGCGGCACCCTGCTTGGGGTCGGCGGCGTCGTCCTCGATGACGGCTTCCCACTTGATCTTCTTGCCGCCAATGGTGATGCCCTGCTTGTTCAGATCCTCGATCGCCATGATCACGCCGTTGGCGTTGTCCTTGCCGTAGTGCGCCTGGCCGCCCGACATGGGGGCCACGCTGGCGATCTTGACGACCTGCTCCTGCGCGCTGGCCAGCCCAGCAACGAGGGCCAGGGCAGCGGCCACGGTCAGTTTCAGTTGAACCTGCATGATTGGAAATACCTCCGATGAAGTGAAGCCCTGGACTGGGCTTCTGGGGCGCGAACGATACGGGGTTTTTCGCGGGCCGGCCACTAGGGAACACGCTAGGTGTCCGAAGGCCGCTTCACAGGGTTTTCACCGACATCCGCTCCCGCCCCGTGGTGCAGCGCGCTGGTCACGGCATCCTGCACCACGTCGGCCACCGCCTTGCGCACGCGGCCGTTGAAGCCCAGCATCTGCTCGTGCAGCACGCGGCCGACGGCCTCGGCAATCTGGCGCTCCAGCTCGGGCCCCAGCCGCGCCAGCAGCGCCTCCACCAGATCCGGTGGCTCGGCACGCGGCGCGGCCGATGCCGATGGGGGGGCGTGCGGCACCGGCAACGCCGCCGGTGGCAGGTGCGGCACCGGGGGCATCGCCGGTGGCGGCCCCTCGGCCGCGGGGGCCGGTGCATGCGCGGGGGTGGAGACCACCACCTCGGTCAAGGTGGGCACGAAGCGCGGCAGCGGGCGTGCCGGTGCCTCATCGTCGATGGCCATGCCTTACTCCTTGGCGGCCAGATCGTGCCGCTGAATGGCCAGCCCGCGGCCGGCGTAATGCCGCCAGCGCTGGCGCGCCTGCGCGCGGTCGGCGTCATCGCCGGTCACCAGCTCGATCACGCGCGCAAAGCGCTCGAAGCCGTCCGGCACCTGGTCACCCAGGTTGAGCAGCACCGCCGCCCGCGGCAGCGCCGCGCAGCCCTCGGCCAGCACGATGGGCGTGGCCGCCTGGATCGACGCCGGCGCGTCGGCCAGGCAATGCGGCACGAAGTCCAGCGCGGAAAAGCTCCACAGCCGGGCGTCCAGCTCCTGCAGCACCACCGGCGCCGCCACCACGCCCACCGAACCCCCAGCCGCATGTGCCTTGCGCAGCAGACGACAGGCGTAGCCCAGCTTGTCGGGCACGTTGAAGTGAAACGCGACCTCGGTCATGGCGGCGGCTCGTGCGCGCGGCGCGCCGTCAGCCCTGACGGCGCCCGGCCCTGGCGCCGGGTTTGGCTGCCGCGCTGGCGCGTTTGGCCGGGCCTGGCCGGGCGGGCGCCGGCTGGCCGGCCTGCCCCAGCAGGTAGTGCACCAGCAAGCCGACCGGGCGGCCGGTGGCGCCCTTGGCCGTGCCGCCCTTCCAGGCGGTGCCGGCGATGTCCAGGTGGGCCCAGTTGAACTTCTCGGTGAAGCGCTGCAGGAACTTGGCCGCCGTCACCGCGCCGGCCGGGCGGCCACCCACGTTGGCCACATCGGCGAAATTGCTCTTGAGCGCCTCGCTGTATTCCTCGTCCAGCGGCATGCGCCAGCAGGGATCGAGCGCCTGCTCGCCCGCAGCATGCAGGGCCTGGGCCAGCGCGTCGTCGCTGGCGAACAGGCCACTGCGCACCCCACCCAGGGCGATGACGCAGGCGCCGGTGAGGGTGGCGATGTCGATCACGGCGCGCGGCCGGTAGCGCTCGGCGTAGGTCAGCGCGTCGCACAGCACCAGCCGACCCTCGGCGTCGGTGTTGAGGATTTCGATGGTCTGCCCGTTCATGCTGGTCACCACGTCACCGGGCTTGATGGCGGCGCCGTCGGGCATGTTCTCGCAGGCCGGAATCAGGCCGACCACGTTGAGCGCCGGCTTGAGCTCGGCCAGCGCGCGGAACACCCCCAGCACGCTGGCGGCGCCGCTCATGTCGAACTTCATTTCGTCCATCTCGGGGGCCGGCTTGATCGAGATGCCACCGGTGTCGAAGGTGATGCCCTTGCCCACCAACACCACCGGCGCCTCGGACTTGGGCGCGCCGTCGTAGCGCAGCACGATGAAGCGCAGCTCCTGCCGCGACCCCTGCGCCACGGCCTGGAAGGCCCCCATGCCCAGGCGCCCCACTTCCTTCGGACCCAAAACGTCGCAGGCGATGCGCGGCAGTCTGGCCAGCTGACGCGCGGCGTCGGCCAGCATGGCGGGCGTGGCGTGGTTGGCGGGCCGGTTGGCCCATTCGCGCGCCAGCTCGACGCCACGCGCCACGCCCACCGCCTGCTGCATCGGCTCGCGCAAGGCCCCGGCGTCGGGCGCGCCGATCAGGACCCGCGCCACGCGCGGCGGCTCCTTCTTGTCCTTGGGTTTGCTCTTGGTCGCGCGGTAGACGTAACTGGCGTCGGCCACCGTCAGCACGGCCGCGCGCAGCGCGGCGGCGTCGGTGGGCTGCGCGAAACACAGGGTGAGCGCCTTGGCCGGGCTGCCGCGCACGGCCCCCATGGCAGCAGCGACCGCCTTGCGCACCCGGGCGGCGCTGCCATCACCGATGCCCGCCAGCACCACGCGCGGCGGCGCGATGTCGGCCGCGCCGTAGACGAACAGCTGCGCGCCGGCTTCGGTCTTGAAGTCGCCACTGCCCAGGGCGCGCGCGATCAGCGCCGACAGCGCGTCGTCGCCAGCGACAAAGCCGTCGGCCACCAGCACCACCAGGGCGGGCGCCTTGCCGGCGGCCGCGTCGGCCAGTCCAAGAGGTTGAAGTTCGAAGTCCATAATCGCCGTTTTCCTTTCGACTGATGTTATTCGATTCCTCCATTCGCAAGGAGCTGGGCCGGGCGTTCAGCGCCACCCTGGTGGTGCTGGTCACGGTGGTGATGACGGTGCTGCTGATCCGCACCCTGGGACAGGCCACGATCGGCCGGGTCAACCCCTCCGAGGTGCTGCTGGTGATGGGTTACACCGTGCTCGGGCACCTGCCGACCATTCTGACGCTGAGCCTGTTCGTGGCCATCACCGCCACGCTGACGCGCATGTACGCCGCCAGCGAGATGGCGGTGTGGTTTGCCAGCGGCCAGGGGCTGCTGGCCTTTGTCCGGCCGGTGTTGCGCTTTGCCTGGCCGGTGCTGCTGGCGGTGGCGGTGCTGGCGCTGGCCGTGTGGCCCTGGGCCAACCACCAGATCCGCGAGTTGCGTGACCGCTATCAGGCGCGTGGCGACGTCGAGCGGGTGGCGCCGGGGCGCTTCATCGAGTCGGCCGGTGGCCAGCGCGTGTTCTTCATCGACAAGGATCGCGCCGACGCCGATACCGGCAGCAACATCTTCATCGCCGCCCACGAGCACGGCAAGGAAACCGTGACCACCGCGCAAAGCGGACGTCTGGAAGTCATCCAGGGCGAGCGCTTCGTGGTGCTGAGCCGGGGACACCGGCTGGAGCTCGACAGCGCCAGCGGCCAGACACGCGTGAGCGAGTTCGTGGAATACGGCAACCGCATCGGCACCCGCCTGGTGGGCCCGACCGACAACGATTCGCCCACCATGAAGCCGACGCTGGCCCTGCTGTCCGAGCCCACGCCGCGCCACCTGGGCGAGCTGTCGTGGCGTGTCGGCCTGATTCTGGCGGCACTGAACTGCGCGGTCTTCGCGCTGGCGGCCACACGCGTGAACCCGCGCGTGGGCCGCAGCGCCGGCCTGGTGTTCGCGCTGTTTGCCTTCACCACCTACTACAACCTGCTGACCCTCGGCGAAAGCTGGATTGCCCGCGGCCGCGTCGGCTTCGGGGCCTACTTGCTGCTGCTGCATGGCGGCATCCTGCTGCTGTCGGCCGGCTGGCTGCTGGCGCGCCATCACGGCTGGGGCAGCGCCTGGTGGCACCGCTTGCCCGGAGGTGGCCGGTGAACACCATCCGCCGCATGATCTATCGTGAGGTGCTGCGCGCCGTGGGTTTCGTCGCCCTGGCGTTTCTGGCGCTGTTCTTCTTCTTCGATCTGGTCGACGCGCTGGGTGACCTGGAGCGCGGCGCGGCGCAGGGCTACCACGCCGGTTACGCGCTGTTGAACGTGCTGCTGCAGGTGCCCAGCCACCTGTACGAACTGCTGCCGATCGCGGTGCTGATTGGCACCATTTACGTGATGGCGCAGCTGGCCGCCAGCTCGCAGTTCACCATCCTGCGCACCAGCGGCCTGGGACCGTTGCGGGCGCTGTCCATGCTGCTGGCGCTGGCGCTGGGCTTCGTGGTACTCACCTTTGTGTGCGGCGACTACGTGGCGCCCGAGGCCAACCGCGCGATGCAGAACCTGCAGGCACGTTTTCTGGGTGACATCACGGTGGGACGCACCGGCGCCTGGCTGAAGGACCGGCGCGAAGGCAGCAACTACGCGGTCAACGTGGGCGCGCTCAGCGCCGACGGCACGCTCAACCAGGTGCAGGTCTTTCAGTTCGACAACGCCGACGGGCGCCTGCTGACCCTGACCAAGGCCAGCCGCGGCCACTTTGGCCCGGACGGCTGGGCCTTGCAAGGCGTGGAGCAGCGCGATTTCGAACAGGTGCCACACACCGAGCCGCGGGTGCGGGTGCGGCGCCTGGACGAGTGGGTGTGGCCCACCGCGCTGTCGCAGGACACGGTGGCGGCCGCGCTGCTCAACCCCAACCGCATGCAGACGCTGGAGCTGTTTCGCTACATCCGCCACCTGCAAAGCAACCAGCAAAGCGCCCAGCGCTACGAGATCGAATTCTGGCGCAAGGTGTTCTACCCGCTGAGCTGCCTGGTCATGGTGGTGCTGGCGCTGCCGTTCGCGTACCTGCACTTTCGCAGCGGCAACATCACGGGCTACGTGTTCATCGGCGTGTTGGTCGGCATCAGCTTCTTCCTGCTCAACAACGTGTTCGGCTTCATCGGCAACCTGCGCAACTGGGAGCCCTGGCTGGCGGCGGCGGCGCCGGGCGTCATCTACTCCGTGCTGTCGCTGGCCGCGTTCGGCTGGCTGGTGTTGCGGCAATAGACATGCCACAGCCCGGTAACGCCCACGGTATCGTGCTGTTCGCGCACGGCTCGCGCGACGCTGGCTGGCGCGCGCCGATCGAGGCCGTGGCCGAGCGCATCCGGCGGCTGGCGCCCGGCACCCCGGTGGCCTGCGCCTACCTGGAGTTCACCCTCCCCGACCTGGCCACCGCCGTGCATCAGGTGCTGGCCACAGGCGCCGACACGGTCACCATCTGGCCGATGTTTCTGGGCCTCGGCCGTCATGCGCGCGACGACCTGCCGCGGCTGGTGGATGCACTGCGCGCACAGCACCCACAGGCGCGCTTTTGCCTGCAAGCGGCCATTGCGGAACACCCCGAGGTGCTGCAGGCCATGGCCCAGGCCATGCTGCAAGACCCCTCTTCTTAGAGCAATTCCGCCATAATGACGGGGTTTCATATTCGAAATTCCCATGAACCTGCACCAGTTCCGTTTTGTTCAGGAAGCCGCGCGGCGCAACCTGAACCTGACCGAGGCCGCCAAGGCGCTGCACACCTCGCAGCCGGGGGTATCCAAGGCGATCATCGAGCTGGAGGAAGAGCTCGGCATCGACATCTTCGCGCGCCACGGTAAGCGCCTGAAACGCATCACCGAACCGGGCCAGCACGTGCTGGACAGCATCGCCATCATCCTGCGCGAGGTCGGCAACCTCAAGCGCATCGGCGAGCAGTACAGTGCCCAGGACACCGGCACGCTGTCGATCGCCACCACGCACACGCAGGCGCGCTACGTGCTGCCGCAGCCGGTGGCGCGCCTGCGCGAGCAGTACCCCAAGGTCAACATCAGCCTGCACCAGGGCGCGCCTGACCAGGTGGCGCGCATGGTGATCGAGGAAACCGCCGAGATCGGCGTGGCCACCGAGTCGCTGGCCAGCTACCCCGAGCTGGTCACCCTGCCCTGCTACGAATGGCAGCACGTGCTGGTCGTGCCGGCCACCCACCCGCTCGCAAAAAAAGAGCGCCTGGCGCTGGAGGACATCGCGGCGCAGCCCCTGATCACCTATCACCCCTCGTTCACCGGCCGTACCCGCGTCGACGCCGCCTTCGCGCAGCGCCAGCTGACGCCGCGCGTGGTGCTGGAGGCGATCGACTCGGACGTCATCAAGACCTATGTGCGCCTGGGCCTGGGCATCGGCATCGTCGCCGAAATGGCCATGACCGACGACCGTCAGACCGACCTGGTGGCGCGCCCGCTGGGCCCGTTGCTGGGCCACAACGTGGCGCGCATCGCGCTCAAGCGCGGCGCTTACCTGCGCGACTTCGTCTACCACTTCGCCAGCCTGCTGTCCGACCGGCTGGACAAGGAGCTGATCCTCAAGGCCATGCGCGGCCACGTGAACGACTATGAACTCTGAACGCACCCCCGCCTTCCCCTCGCGCCTGCCCCATGTGGGCACCACGATCTTCACCGTCATGTCGGCGCTGGCGGCGCAGCACCAGGCCGTCAACCTGGGCCAGGGTTTTCCGGATTTCGACTGCGACCCCCGGCTGGTCGACGGCGTCACCGCGGCGATGAAGCAGGGCCACAACCAGTACCCGCCGATGACCGGCGTGCCGGCACTGCGCGAGGCCATCGCCGCAAAGACAGCAGCGATCTACGGCCGCCGCTATGACGCCGCGACCGAAATCACCGTCACCGCCGGCGCCACCCAGGCCATCCTGACCGCCATCCTGTGCTGCGCCGGCCCGGGCGACGAGGTCATCGTGCTGGAGCCGTGCTACGACAGCTACGTTCCCAATATCGAGCTGACCGGTGCCCGCGTGGTGCGCGTGCCGCTCACCCCCGGCACCTTCCGTCCCGATTTCGACCAGATCGCCGCCGCCCTGTCGTCGCGCACGCGCGCCATCCTCATCAACAGCCCGCACAACCCCAGCGGCATGGTCTGGTCGGCGGCCGACATGCGGCGGCTGGACGAGCTGCTGGCGCCCACCGACGTGCTGGTGATCAGCGACGAGGTCTACGAGCACATGGTCTACGCCCCGCTGCGCCACGAAAGCGTGGCGCGCTACCCCGGCCTGGCGGCGCGCAGCTTCATCATCAGCAGCTTTGGCAAGACCTACCACGTCACGGGCTGGAAGGTCGGCTACGTCGCGGCGCCAGCGCCCCTGACCGCCGAATTCCGCAAGGTGCACCAGTTCAACGTGTTCACCGTCAACACCCCCATGCAGCACGGCCTGGCCGCCTACATGGCCGACCCGCAGCCGTATCTGGGCCTGCCCGCCTTCTACGCCGCCAAGCGCGACCTGTTTCGCGCCGGGCTGGCACAAACGCGCTTTCGCCTGCTGCCCTGCGAAGGCACCTATTTCCAGACCGCCAGCTACGCCGATCTGGCCGGGCCCGAGCGCGATCTGTCTGAAGCCGACTTTTGCCAATGGCTGACACGCGAAGTCGGCGTCGCCGCCATTCCGCTGTCGGCCTTCTACGGCGACGGTTTCGATCAGAAAACCATCCGTTTTTGCTTTGCCAAGCAGGATGACACGCTGCGTGCGGCGCTGGGGCGGCTGGCGCGGCTGTGATTGTCTGGCGCTTCAATCAGTCCTGAATTGATAGCTGTCACTGAATGCCCTACGAGCTCGGGCCGCTCTTGGTGGTCTTGAACGGTTCAACGCTGCTGGCTGGCGCTGATCCAGTTCTCCACATCCAGGGCGGGTACGCGCGCGAATTCCGACATGTTGTTCGTCACCAGCACCAAGCCTTCGCTGCGCGCATGGCCTGCAATGTGCACATCGTTCACGCCAATGGGCTGGCCCTGCTTTTCCAGCGCTGCGCGAATGGCGCCGTAATGCTGGGCGGCTTTGGGGCCATAGGGCAGTACATCGAGACGGCTACAGAAATCCTCGATGGCGGACAAGTTCTCGCTGACACGGCTGCTTTTCTCCGCGCCATGCAGGAGTTCAGCCAAGGTGATGGACGAGATCGCCATGCGACCCGCATTGGCATTAAAGACGGACAGCACTTCGATCGGGCGTCGTTTCAAGACGTAGATAACGATGTTGGTGTCCAGCAGGTAGCGCAGCATCAGAGCGCATCCCGCTCGGCCTGGTGCTGGCTGGCCCGCTCGGCCATGAAGTCATCGCTGACCGCGGGGCCTGCCACAAAAAAGCTGTCCCAAGACTGACCGAGGGGCGCGATGATGCGCTCGTGGCCTCTGGCGCGCACCTCCACCTTGTGAACGCCCTCCGGCAGGCGCACATCCAGCGGAAGCCGCACGGCCTGCGTGCGGTTGGTGATGAAAACGGTGCCAATGGACATGCGACGCCCCCCAGTAAAAATGTATACGGCTATCGTATATAGCACTGCGGGCTCTGTCAAATTGACACTGGCCCAAGCCCGGCGGCTGGCCAGCGCCAGAAGCGGGACGCAAAGGGCGCGAAAGAGAAATCAAGTGGTTTTTTTGCGTCCTCTGCGTATCCTTTGCGTCCTCTGGGTTCGGTATTTTTCTCTTCCCCGTCTCAGGCGCGGCGCCTGCGCCAGCCCCACAGACCCAGCGCGCCGGCCAGCAGCGCCAGGCCCCAGGGCGTCACGGCGGGCACCGGGGTGGGCGCCAGCGGCTCGCCCACGCCCGGCCCGCCTGGGTCGAGGATGCTGCCGTCCTGCTGGCCATCGGCGTCGAACGGACCGCCGTCTTTCAGGGTGAAGGTGGCGGTGTGGCCCACCAACGTGGCCGGCAGCGCGGCGCTCCACTGGCCGCCCAGGTGCTTCCAGTACTTCATGTCGTCCACCGGGCCCGAATAGGTGAGCGTCACCGTGGCGCTGCCGCCGCTGCCGCAATTGGCCAGGGTAAAGCCCAGCGCACCATAGGGCAGGCTCACGCCCGGCGGCACGCCGGCCGGGGCGGCCACCGGCGCGGCGCTGGCCACCGCGCAGCTGCCGCCGCCCACGGCCAGGGTCAGCGTGCCGCTGCCGCCCAGCGCGGCAGCGCCGGGCGCGCTGCACTGCGCGCTGGCGCCACCATTCGTGCCCTGGCAGGCCCAGGCGTGGGCACCGTTGGCGCTGGCCACGGCGCCGGGCGTGCCGGCCGCGCACAGGTTGGCTGCGGGCACGGTCAGGCTGGGGCTTGCGTTGGCCGCGCCGCACTGGCCGTCGACCACCAAAGGAGCAAAAAACTGTCCGCCGCGCACGAGACGAACGGAATAGCCGTTGTTGCGGTTGCCGAAGAAGGCATAGCCGCCACCGAAGTTCACGTACCACGCGTACACCGCGCTGTCCAAATAGACGGACTGGGGCGAGCCCGACCAGACGAGCGGAGACGGGGCACCAGGAAACGCGCTGTCGTTGATGGCCGGACTTGTGCGGCATTCCTCCACCAGGCTGCGCAGCTCCTTCAGGTTGGGCAGGCGCCAGTCGCTGTAGCCGGCGAAGCTGGACGATGCCGCCTGTGCGAGCGCCTGGGCCCAAGTGAAGCTATCCACGCTGCCCGTGGTACAGCCCGGGCCGGACAGGCCCTCGACACAGCGCTTCCACATCAGGCCGGTGCGGGTGTCGGTGATGGTGCCGTCGTCAGGGTTCGGGACACTGTAGGCGCTGTCGGGATTGCTGGGCGCAATGCCGCTGGTACAGGTCACCGCCTGCGCCAGCGGCGCCGCAAGCCCCAGCAGGCTGACCAGCCACAGGATTCGGGTCGCGCGGGCAGTTGCGGTTGCAGGCATGGTCGTTTCTCGTGAGGCAAAGGAGTGCGGGTCAGGCACAGCCGGGGTCGACAGGATCGGCGGGCGCCACAGGGCGTACAGCTGGCGGCGCCCGCGCCACCAGGCGGTTGATCGCCATGACCTGGCTGCGCAGTTCGCTGCTCAGGGTGTACTTGTGGTAGCGCGCAAAGGCGCGCACCGCCTGTTCCACCTCCAGCAGCAGGCGCTGCGCGTCGCGCCACAGCGGCAGTTGCCGGTAGCGCGGGCCGTGGCCGGTGGTGGTGGTCATCGCAGCCCCGACAAAATCGCAAAATCACTGTCCGCCGCGCACGAGACGAACGGAATTGTCGTTGTTGCGGTAGTCGTGGCTGGCAAAGCCGTAGTAGAAATTCACGAGCCACGCTCTGTCCGACTGGCCGGCCACGGGCGAGCCCGACCAGACGTACGAAAACGGGGTGTTGGGGAAATACGTGGGGTCGATGGCGGGGCCGCTGCGCCCCAGGTCGGCAATGCCTTCGAGCTCTTTCACCGTGGGCATGCGCCAGTCGCTGGCGCCACACAGGCCGGCGGCGTTGACATCCTGCACGAATTTCTCGGTGTCGCAGCGGTAGTTGATGGAGAGGCTACAGATGCCGCCGTTGGCGGTGCCGGCGCTGCCGTCGGGGCTGCTGGAGTTGTACCAGCTGTAGGTGTGGTCCATGGCGCGCAGGCCGAGGACGCCGGGGGTCTTGACCTCCCACACCAGGCCGGTGACGTTATCGCGCGTACAGGCCCAGTCGCTGGGGCCGATGCCCAGCGCGGCGCCGGCCGGCAGCGATTGGCCGTTGTTGGCGATCTTGGTGTAGTCGAAGCCGTTGGCCACGCCGCCCAGGCCGGGCGTGCTGGCGCCGGTCTTGGTCAGGGTGCCGGCGGCGGCGGCGTCGCGGCCATGGCGGCAGTCCTGCCCGGCCGGGTCGCTGTCGCTGCAGGTGGCCGAGTTGCCGCTGGTGGTGCCGCCGCTCCAGGTGATGCCGGTGTCGTTGAGCGGCCGGGTCTGGGCCTGAAGCGCAGGGGCAATGAAGGCCAGGGCGGCGATGAGGGCTGCAAGGTGCCGGGACATGAAACAGCCTTTGCGATGGCAAGGTGTTGCAGTATGTTGGCATTCGTGACGGCGGTCAAGCCGGACAACCCCCAGTCCGTTCGCCGCCGGCCCGTTGGCTGGCCACTACAGCGGGCTGCGGGCGCGCGCAGGCCCAGGTGCTACAGCCACCCTGGACATGCCCGCGTCAACAGGGGGGTGTGTGCGGTTAGCATCCAGTACAGTGTTCGACGCTATCTGCGACATCAAACCGCGTCTTTTCGGCCTGGGCGGCGTTGCAAATCCTCGCGATACCACCCGGTACCGCTGCGGTTTGCGCCTTGCCCAGACCAAAAATTCATCGGTTTTATTTGTCGCATCAAGCATCAAACACTGCACTAGCCCCTTCCCCGACCTGTCCGCTCGACCATGCACCGCACCAACTCCCCATCCGCCCGCCGATCCGTGCTCTGCGCCCTCGCCCTGGCCGCCCTGCTGGCCGGCTGCGCCAGCGGCCCCGGCGCCGTGGGTGACCGCAGCGTCACCATCACGCGCACCGCCTACGGCATCCCGCACATCACGGCGGCTGACCCCGAATCGCTGGCCTACGGCGTGGCCTACGCCTACGCGCAGGACAACGTGTGCATGGTGGCCGACCAGCTGATCACCGCGCGCGGCCAGCGCAGCGCCAGCTTTGGGCCCAAGACCACCGGCCTGCTGGGCCGGCGCTACCTGCCCAACGAGCAGATCGACCTGTTTGTCGCCGCGCACATGGACGACGCGGCGCTGGCGCGCGCATGGCAGCAAACCAGCAGCGAGGCGCAGGCGCTGGTGCGCGGCTACGTCGAGGGCTACAACCGCTATCTGAGCGACCACGCGGCCAGCCTGCCGGCGGCCTGCCGCGGCCAGCCCTGGGTGCAGCCGATGACCGTCGCCGAGCACCGCCGCATGGCCGAAATCACCGCCGTGCAGGCTGGCATTGCCGCGCTGGCCGACGGCATGCTGGGCGCGCAGCCGCCCAAAGCGAGCACTGCGGGCGCCGACGCACCCCGCACCAACCTGGCCGATGCCGCCCAGGCCCTGCGCGACGTGGGCCTGCTGGACTCGCCCCTGGGCTCCAACGCCTGGGCCTTCGGCAAGGACGTGACGGCCAATGGCAGCGGCATGCTGCTGGGCAACCCGCATTTCCCGTGGACGGGGCCGAATCGCTTCTACGAAATGCACCTCACCGTCCCCGGCCGCATGGACGTGATGGGCGTGGGCATCGGCACCTTCCCCACGGTGGCCATCGGTTTCAACAAGGACGTGGCCTGGTCGCACACCGTGTCCACCGGCAAGCGCTTCACGCTGTACGAGCTGACGCTGGACGCGAGCGACCCCACCACCTACCTGGTCGACGGCAAGCCCGAAAAAATGAGCTCGCGCACCCTCGCCGGCCGTACCCTGTGGTCGACCCGCTGGGGCCCGCTGGTGGTGATCCCGCGCGCCGGCCTGACCTGGAACGCCAAGACCGCCTACGCGCTGCGCGACGCCAACAGCGGCAACGCGCGCATGCTGGACGCATCGCTGGCCTTTGCCCGCGCCCGCTCGGTGCAGGACATGCACCAAGCCCTGGCCGGGCTGGGCCTGCCCTGGGTCAACACCCTGGCCGCCGACCGCAGCGGCCAGGCCATGTATGCCGATGTCAGCGTGGTGCCCGACCTGAGCGCGGCCGACCTGCAGCGCTGCGCCCCCAGCAAGAGCGCCGCCGCGCTGCGCCAGGCCGCCGGCCTGGTGGTGCTGAACGGCGCGCGCAGCGACTGCGCGTGGCAACAGGACAGCGCCTCGCCCGTGCCGGGACTGATCCCGATCCAGCGCATGCCCGTGGCGTATCGCACCGACTGGGTGCACAACAGCAACGACAGCTTCTACTACACCCACCCGGGCCAGAAGTTCGAGGGCATCTCACCGATGGTGGGCGACACCAGCCTGACCCGGCCACGCACGCGCGCCGGCTTGAGCGAGATCCCCGAAATGCTGAGCCGCGGCAAGCTGACCGCGGATGCGATCCAGGGTCAGCTGCTCCAGAACCGCAACTTCATGGCCTCGGTCATCGTGCCGGACCTGCTGACCGCCTGCGCCCAGGCCCCCGACGCCGACGCGCAGGCCGGTTGCGCGGCGCTGCGAGGCTGGGACCGTCGCAACAACCTGGACTCGCGCGGCGCACACCTGTTTCGCGAATTCTGGCGCAATGCGCGCAACATCCCCGGCGTGTACCGCCTGCCCTTTGACGTCAACCAGCCCGTGGCCACACCGGCCGGCCTGAAGATGGGTGATGCCGCCGTTGCGGCCAAGGTGTGGGAGGCGTTGGGCGGCGCCGTCAAGCTGGTGCGCGCCAACGGCTTCGCGCTGGATGCGCCGCTGGGCAGCGTGCAGTTTCCGGACGCCGCCGTCACGCGCGAAGCGATCCCGCTGCACGGCGGCGAAGAGTTCGAAGGCGTGCTCAACAACCTGGGCCGCCAGGAGCCGACGCCGATGGGCAAGGCTGGCGCGCGCATCGACTACGGCACCAGCTACGTGCAGACCGTCACCTTCGACGCCCGCGGCCCGGTAGCCCAGGCCATCCTGAGCTATGGCCAGTCCGCCAACCTGGATTCGCCCCACGCCAGCGACCAGATGCGCGAGTTCTCGGCCAAGCGCTGGCAGGCCCTGCCCTTCCATCCCGAGGACATCGCCCGCCAGCGCGTGGGCGAGCCGCTGCGGCTGACTCGTCCCTGAGAGCCAGCGGCGCTGGGGCCGCTGCGCCCCTACGCCCGCAGCGGCAGCGCCACACCGATGGCGGCGAAGATGGCGCCACAGACGCGGTTGAAGCCGCGCCCCACCCGCGCCAACCAGCCGCTGATGCGCTGCGCCATGCTGGCGATCAGCACCTCGGTGACGAACTCAATCGCCACGAAGGTGCCCGCCATGATGAAAAATTGCAGAAGCAGGCTGCGCGCCGGGTCGATGAACTGCGGCAGAAAGGCGGCGAAAAACAAAATACCCTTGGGGTTGGTCATGGCCGACAGCGCCCCCGCTCGAAACAGCGACCAGCCACCCACCTGGCTGCCACCCGGCTGCAGCGCCACCGCGGCGATCGGCGGCGCGCGCCACACCTGCACGCCCAGCCACACCAGATAGGCACCGCCCAGCCACTTGAGCGCCGTCAGCCACGCCACCGAAGCCTTCAGCAGCGCGCCGATGCCGAACATCGACAGCGCGATGATCACCGTAAAGCCGACCGAGCCGCCCAGCACGGTGTACATCGTCTTGCGCCGGCCATGCAACGCGCCGTGCGTCAGCGCCAGCAGGCCGTTGGGGCCGGGCGACAGCGACAGGCCCAGGGCCGCCACGAAATAGATGAACCAAGTGTGCAGTGGCATGGATGTGGTGGGGTCGCAAACTGCGGCCGTAAAACCATTCTGACACGTTGCCAGCGCAGCGGCCCGACGACAAAGCAGTCATTGCGAGGAGCCGCAGGCGACGCGGCAATCCAGCGCGGCGGCTTGTGGGCCGACCGCCGCTTGCATGCAGGCCGCAGCACTGGACTGCCGCCCGCCGCGCTTCGCTCGCGGCTAAAGGCTGGTACCGCTCGCAGTGACGGAGGCAGTGAGGCAGCGTTGCGCCATGATTCGGGGCCATCAACAGAGATCGCTGTTTGGCCCAACGGAGTTGATATAAATTTGATAGCTACCTGCGCTATCCACACAAGCGCTAGCGCGGCTTTTTTATCAGAATATCGACCAACTCCGGCACCAGCTTCTGAGGCCCACCCTCAGCCACGGCGTGGTCAAAGGTGTCGCGCACCGCCTGCGCGATGCCCCGCGCGGCGGCGCTGTCCTGCGCCATGGTGGCGTAGTAGCCCAGGTCCTTGAGTGCGTTGGACATGGCAAAGCGCAGCGCCGATGGGTCCTGCTGCAGCAGGTAGGGGCGCAGGCGCTCCAGCGCCACGCCGGCGCCGCCGCCCTTGGCCAGCACGTCGACAAACACCTGCGGCGCCACGCCGCCGGCCTGGGCGCAGGCGGCGGCCTCGGCCAGCAGCGCCACGCTGCCCAGCGACACGTAGTTGTGCAGCAGCTTCATGCGGTGGCCGCTGCCCACCGCGCCGGTGTGGGTGATGTTCTCGGCAAAGCACTGCAGCAGCGGCAGGCATTCCGCCAGCAACGCGGCGTCGCCGCCGACCAGCAGGTTGAGGCGCCCCTCGGCGGCCTCCTTGGGGGTGCGCGTCATCGGCGCGTCCAGAAAGCGCCCGCCGGCCGCCACCACGGCGCGCGCCACGCTTTCGGTGGACGCGGGGATGGCGGTGGAGCAGTCGATCACCACCGTGCCCGGCCGCAGCGCGACCAGCGCGCCCTGCTCGCCCAGCAGCACGGCCTCGACCTGGGGCGAGCCGGTGACGCACAGGATCAGCACCTCGACCTGGCGCACCAAGTCGTGGACGGAGGCGGCGCTGGCCACGCCCAGGGCACGCAGGTCATCCAAGGGCTGATTGCCGGGGTGCTCGAGCACCGTCAGGCCGTAGCCCTTGCGCGCGATGTTGAGGGCGATGCCGTGGCCCATCAGGCCAACGCCGACCAGGCCGATGCGGGGTTTGTTCATGGGTTGCCTCGTGCGGTAGGAGAAGATGGCGAAATGCCCCCCGATTGTGGCGCGGCGCCGGTGTTGTGAAACACCAGCACCTTCAGCGATCGCTCCTCGTCCACGTCGGCAAACACTGCGGGGTTGGCCACGCGCTCGACAAAGGCCAGCGACGGCGCCAGGGCCTGCACCTGCTGGCGCAAAAAGGCGGTGCCCAATTCGGGCGCATTCAGGCACAGCAGCGCATGGCCGCCCGGCGCCAGCAGGCCGGGCAGACGGCGCAGCACGCGCGCGTAGTCCTTGGTGGCGACGAAGCTGCCCTTCTGGTAGCTGGGTGGATCGGCAATCACCAGGTCATACGGCCCGCCGCGCGTGACTTTGCCCCAGGAGCTGAAGAGGTCGTGCATCAGAAAAACGGCACCACCGTCCAGGCCATTGAGCCGGTGGTTGTGCTGACCGGTGGCCATGGCGCCGCGCGCCATGTCGACGTTGATGACCTGGGCCGCGCCGGCCTGCAGCGCCACCACCGAAAAGGCGCAGGTGTAGGCAAACAGGTTGAGCACGCGCGCGCCCTGCCCCGTGCGCGCCCGGTGCGCCGCCACCTGCGCGCGCACCCAGCGCCGGCCAGCCATCATGTCCAGAAACAGGCCGTGGTTCTGGCCCTGCGGCACGTTCACCCGGTAGCGCGCGCCGTCCTCGGTCACCACGTGCGGATCGGGCACGCGGCCGGCCATCAGCCGAGTGTCGGCGCGGCCGGCGCCGCGTTGCTGAAATACCCAACTCAAAGGCTGGTCCGGCTTGATCTGCTGCCAGCGCGCGTGCAGCGCGGCGCCAACGCGGGCCAGGTCGTCGTCCGACGCCGGGGCAAAGCAGGTCAAAACGAACACCGGTGGAAACACGTCCAGCGTCCAGGACCGGCTGTCCGGGTAGCGATCGCCGCGCCCGTGAAAGATGCGCTGTGCATCCCCGTGCAGCGGCATGGCCGCGATGGCGTCGAGCAGGGACTGTGTCATGGGCAGACGTACAAAAAAAACCGCGCAGCCCAATCAGGACATGCGCGGCCAGCTACTGAATACGTAGTGAAATCAGCAGCGTCGGAAGATCACCTCTTCTGCGGCGGCACGTCGGTGCAGCTGCCGTGCGCGACCTCGGCGGCCATGCCGATGCTCTCGCCCAGCGTGGGGTGCGGGTGGATGGTCTTGCCGATATCGACGCTGTCGGCGCCCATTTCAATCGCCAGGGCGATCTCGCCGATCATGTCGCCCGCGTGCGTGCCGACGATGCCACCACCCAGGATCTTGCCGTGGCCGTGGGCCTCGGGGCTGTCGTCGAACAGCAGCTTGGTGTAGCCCTCGTCGCGGCCGTTGGCAATGGCACGGCCCGACGCGGTCCAGGGGAACAGGCCCTTCCTGACCTTGATGCCCTGGGCCTTGGCCTGGTCTTCGGTCAGGCCCACCCAGGCGACCTCGGGGTCGGTGTAGGCCACGCTGGGGATGACGCGGGCGTTGAAGGCGGCCTTGGCCAGCGCCTCGTCGCCTTTCAGCTCGCCGGCAATCACCTCGGCCGCCACGTGGGCCTCGTGCACCGCCTTGTGCGCCAGCATGGGCTGGCCGACGATGTCGCCGATGGCGAAGATGTGCGGCACGTTGGTGCGCATCTGGATGTCGACGTTGATGAAGCCGCGATCGGTGACCGCCACGCCCGCGTTGTCGGCGCCGATCTTCTTGCCGTTGGGGCTGCGACCCACGGCCTGCAGCACCAGGTCGTAGGTCTGCGGCGGGGGGGCGTTCTCGCCTTCAAACGCGACTTCGATGCCCGCGTCCGTGGCCTTGGCGGCCACCGTCCTGGTCTTGAGCATGACGTGGTCGAAGCGCGGCGCGTTGAGCTTTTGCCACACCTTGACCAGGTCGCGGTCGGCACCCTGCATCAGTCCGTCGAGCATCTCCACCACGTCCAGGCGCGCGCCCAGCGTGCTGTAGACCGTGCCCATCTCCAGGCCGATGATGCCGCCGCCCAGGATCAGCATCTTCTGGGGTACAGATTTGAGCGCCAGCGCGCCGGTGCTGTCGACCACGCGCGGGTCCTCGGGCATGAAGGGCAGGCGCACGGCCTGGCTGCCGGCGGCGATGATGGCGCGCTTGAACTGCACCACCTTCTTGGCGCCGGTCTTGTCCTGGCCGGCGCCGCTGGTTTCTTCGACCTCGATGTGGTTGGCGCCGACAAAGCTGCCGTAGCCGCGCACGATCGTGACCTTGCGCATCTTGGCCATGGCGCCCAGGCCGCTGGTCAGCTTGCCGATGACTTTCTCTTTGTGGCCGCGCAGTTTGTCGATATCGACCTTGGGCTTGCCGCCGTAGTCGATGCCCAGCGCCGCCAGATGGCCCACTTCGTCCATCACGGCGGCCACGTGCAGCAGCGCCTTGGACGGGATGCAGCCCACGTTCAGGCACACGCCGCCCAACTGTGCGTAGCGCTCGACCAGCACCACCTTCAGGCCCAGGTCGGCCGCGCGGAATGCGGCCGAATAACCGCCCGGCCCGCCACCCAGCACAAGCACGTCGCAGTCCAGATCGGCGTTGCCGCCAAAGCTGGCTGCTACAGGTGCAGGAGCTGCCGGCGCTTGTGGGGCGGGCGCTGCCGCCGGTTTTGGCGCCGACGCCGCAGGCGCGGGCGCGGCGGCGCCGGCGGCCTCCAGCGTCAGCACAACCGAGCCTTCGCTGACTTTGTCGCCCAGCTTGACCGCCAGCGACTTGACGACGCCGGCGTGGCTGCTGGGGATTTCCATCGAGGCCTTGTCGGACTCGACGGTGATCAGGCTTTGTTCGACCTTGACGGTGTCGCCCGGCGCGACCAGCAGTTCGATCACCGCGACCTCGCTGAAATCGCCGATGTCGGGCACCTTGACTTGCACTTCGCTCATTTCAAGGCTCCCCGCTCAAAGCAGCACGCGGCGGAAGTCCGCCAGGATCTGGCCCAGGTACGCGTTGAAGCGCGCGGCCGCGGCGCCGTCGATCACGCGGTGGTCCCAGGTCAGCGACAGCGGCAGCATCAGGCGTGGCTTGAACTTCTCGCCATTCCACACCGGCTCGATGCTGGAGCGGCACACGCCCAGGATGGCCACCTCGGGCGCGTTGATGATGGGCGTGAAGTAGCGCCCGCCAATGCCGCCCAGGCTGCTGATGGTGAAGGTGGCACCGCTCATGTCGGCCGGGCCCAGCTTGCCGTCGCGCGCCTTCTTGGCCAGTTCGCCCATCTCCTGGCTGATTTGCAGCACGCCCTTCTTGTCGGCGTCCTTGATGACGGGCACGACCAGGCCATTGGGCGTGTCGGCCGCGAAACCGATGTGCCAGTACTGCTTGTAGACCAGGGCGTCGCCGTCCAGGCTGCTGTTGAACTCGGGGAATTTCTTCAGCGCCGCCACGCAGGCCTTGATGAGGAAGGCCAGCATGGTGACCTTGACGCCGCTCTTTTCGTTCTCCTTGTTGGTGGCGACGCGGAAGGCTTCGAGGTCGGTGATGTCGGCGTCGTCATGGTTGGTGACGGCCGGGATCATCACGGCGTTGCGCATCAGGTTGGCGCCGCTGATCTTCTTGATGCGACTGAGCTCCTTGCGCTCGATGGGGCCGAACTTGGCGAAGTCGACCTTGGGCCAGGGGATCAGGTTCAGCTCGCCGCCGCCCGTGACGCCGCCGCCGGCCGCCCCCGCAGCGCCCTGCGCCTGGGTGCGCTGCGCGCCGGTCATGACGGCGCGGGTGAAGGCCTGCACGTCTTCCTGGGTGATGCGACCCTTGGGGCCGCTGCCCTTGACCTCGGCGAGCGGCACGCCCAGTTCGCGCGCCAACTTGCGCACGCTGGGGCTGGCATGCGGCAGGCCCAGCGGCGCGCGCGTGGGCTCGTGCGCCGGCACGCTGGCGGCGGGCGCCGGGGCCACCGGCGCCGGCGCGGCAGCGGGCGCCGGGCTGGCGGCCGGGGCACTGGCGGGCGCCAGCGCGGCCGCGGCGGCAGCGCCTTCCAGCACGGCCAGCAGATCGCCCTGGTTGATCTTGTCGCCCACCTTCACCTTGAGTTCCTTGAGCACGCCGGCGGCGCTGGAGGGGATCTCCATCGAGGCCTTGTCGGATTCGACGGTGATCAGGCTCTGCTCGACCTTGATGCTGTCGCCGGGCTGGACGAACACCTCGATCACCGCGACATCCTTGAAATCGCCGATGTCGGGCACGCGCACCTCGACCGGGCCGCTGGCCGCCGGCGCCGCGACAGGTGTTGCCGCAGGCGCCACCTTTGCTACGTTTTCGGGAGCTGCTGGCGCTTGCTGCGTTTGCGCTGCAGGCGCTTTTGCTCCACCATCAGAGACCTCCAGCAGCAGCACGACCGAGCCTTCCTTGACCTTGTCGCCCAGCTTGACCTTGAGTTCCTTGACCATGCCTGCGGCGCTGGAGGGGATCTCCATCGACGCCTTGTCCGATTCGACGGTGATCAGGCTTTGTTCGACCTTGATCGTGTCGCCGGGGGCAACCAGCAACTCGATCACCGCCACGTCCGCGAAGTCGCCGATATCGGGGACCTTGACTTCCACCAGTGCCATGACTTGTCTCCCTCAGGCGTAAAGCGGGTTGATCTTGTCGGCGTCGATGCCGTACTTCTGGATCGCGGCGCTGACGCGCTCCATCGGCAGCTTGCCCTCGTCGGCCAGCGCGCGCAGCGCGGCCAGCGTGATGTAGTGGCGGTTGACCTCAAAGTGTTCGCGCAGGCGATAGCGGAAGTCGCTGCGGCCAAAGCCGTCCGTGCCCAGCACGGTGTAGCTGCGCCCGGCGGGGATGAAGGCGCGGATCTGATCGGCGTAGCTCTTGACGTGGTCGGTCGACGCCACCACCGGACCGCCATGGCCTTGCAGCTGCCGCGTGACGTAGGACTGGCGCTGCGGCGCACCCGGGTGCAACAGGTTCCAGCGCGCCACGTCCTGGCCGTCGCGGCCCAGCTCGTTGAAGCTGGGGCAGCTCCACACGTCGGCCTGTACGCCCCAGTCGGCGGCCAGCAGTGTTTGCGCCTCCAGCGACTCGCGCAGGATCGAGCCCGAACCCAGCAGCTGCACCCGCTTGTCACCCTCGGCGCCCGGCTTGCACAGGTACATGCCGCGGATGATCTGCTCCTCGGTGCCGGGCGTCAGGCCGGGCATGGGGTAGTTCTCGTTCAACAGGGTGATGTAGTAGAAGACGTTGTCCTGCTTCTCGACCATGCGCTTGAGGCCGTCATGCAGGATCACCGCCACCTCATGCGCGAAGCTCGGGTCGTAGCTGACGCAGTTGGGCACGGTGCCAGCCAGGATGTGGCTGTGGCCGTCCTCGTGCTGCAGGCCCTCGCCGTTCAGCGTGGTGCGTCCGCTGGTGCCGCCCAGCAGGAAGCCGCGCGCGCCCAGGTCGCCGGCGGCCCAGGCCAGGTCACCGAAACGCTGGAAGCCGAACATCGAGTAATAGACATAGAACGGCATCATGATGCGGTTGTTGGTGCTGTAGCTGGTCGCCGCCGCGATCCAGCTAGCCATGCCGCCGGCTTCGTTGATGCCTTCCTGCAGGATCTGGCCGTTCTCCTGCTCCTTGTAGTACATCACCTGCTCGTGGTCGACCGGGGTGTACTGCTGGCCCTTGGGGTTGTAGATGCCGATCTGGCGGAACAGCCCCTCCATGCCGAAGGTGCGGGCCTCGTCGACCAGGATGGGCACGACGCGCGGGCCGAAGGCCTTGTCGCGCAGCAGTTGCGTCAGAAAACGCACGAACGCCTGGGTGGTGCTGATCTCGCGCCCGGCAGCGGTAGGCTCCAGCACGGCCTTGAAGGTCTCCAGCGAAGGGATGGTGAACTGCTCGTCGGCCTCGGTGCGGCGGCTGGGCAGATAGCCTCCCAGCGCCTGGCGCCGCTCGTGCAGGTACTTCATCTCCGGCGTGTCGTCGGCCGGCTTGTAGTAGGGCAGCTTGTCGAGCTCGCTGTCGGGGATCGGGATGTTGAAGCGGTCGCGGATGTAGCGGATGTCCTCGTCGGCCAGCTTCTTGGTCTGGTGCACGGTGTTCTTGGCCTCGCCGGCCTTGCCCATGCCGTAGCCCTTGACGGTCTTGACCAGCAGCACGGTGGGCTGGCCGTGGTGTTCGTTGGCGGCATGAAAGGCAGCGTAGACCTTTTCCGGATCGTGGCCGCCGCGGCGCAGCTCCCACAGCTCGTCGTCGGTCATGTGCTCGACCAGCTTGGCGGTTTCGGGGTAGCGGCCAAAGAAGTGCTGGCGCAGATAGGCGCCGTCCATGGCGCGGAAGGTCTGGTAGTCGCCGTCCAGCGTCTCCATCATGAGCTGGCGCAGCTTGCCTGATTTGTCGCGTGCCAGCAGCGGGTCCCAGCCCTTGCCCCACAGCAGCTTGATGACGTGCCAGCCGGCGCCGCGGAAATCGCCCTCCAGCTCCTGGATGATCTTGCCGTTGCCGCGCACCGGGCCGTCCAGGCGCTGCAGGTTGCAGTTGATGACGAAGATCAGGTTGTCCAGGTTCTCGCGCGCCGCCAGGCTGATGGCGCCCTTGCTCTCGGGCTCGTCCATCTCGCCGTCGCCCAGGAACACCCAGACCTTGCGCCTGGCGGTGTCGGCGATGCCGCGCGCGTGCAGGTACTTCAGAAAGCGCGCCTGGTAGATCGCCATCAGCGGGCCAAGGCCCATGCTGACCGTGGGGAACTGCCAGAAACCCGGCATCAGGTGCGGGTGCGGGTAGCTGGACAGGCCCTTGCCCTTGACCTCCTGGCGGAAGTTCTCCAGCTGTTCCTCGCTGATGCGGCCCTCCAGGTAGGCGCGGGCGTAGATGCCGGGCGCGCTGTGGCCCTGGAAGAAGATGCAGTCGCCGCCGTGGGTCTCGCTCTCGGCGTGCCAGAAATGGTTGAAACCCGCGCCCCACATGCTGGCCAGCGAGGCGAACGAACCGATGTGACCGCCCAGGTCGCCCCCGTCTTCGGGGTGCAGGCGGTTGGCGCGCACCACCATGGCCATGGCGTTCCAGCGCATGTACGCGCGCAGGCGCTTTTCGATCGCGATGTTGCCCGGGCAGCGCGCTTCCTGCTCGGGCTCCAGCGTGTTGACGTAGCCGGTGTTGGCCGAGAACGGCAGGTCAATGCTGGCCTGGCGTGCGTGCTCCAGCAGCTCCTCCAGCAGTGCGTGAGCGCGCTCCGGGCCCTCGCGTTCGATGACGGCGGTCAGGGCGTCCAGCCACTCGCGGGTTTCCTGTGCGTCCAGCTCAGCGGCGGTCTGCGCCTTCGAATCTTCAGACATCTGGCGTCTCCTCTGGTGTTGTGAAAGTCATTGTGACCCAAGCAGCCGCAATGATGGCACAAAATCTGGCAATTTCAAATAGAGAATTTGAATACCATATTATGATATTGAAACATTGACCCCAAGGAAACTGCGCGCCGCCTCCAGGCGTTCAGCCGCCATCGCCCAGCGCCGCCTGCCGTCGCAGGCACGTACACTGGACATGCATGCAGTCAGAACACGCCTCCACCCTGTTCGATCCCGGTCCACCGCCGACCCGGTGGCAGCGCCTGCTCAAGGGGCAGGACCCGATCGCCCAGCTGGCGCCGCTGGCGGCCGTGCTGCTGTTCCTGGCGGCCATCGTGTCCGCGTTCTGGTACCTGCGGCTGGAGGAAACCCGGCGCGAGCAGGAAGCGGTCAAGCGTGACGTGGAATACAGCCAGCAGCGCCTGCGCCTGCGCCTGCTGGAACGCCAGGAGCAGCTGATGCGGCTGGCGCGCGAACTGGCTGACCGCGAGATGACGGCCTTGCAGTTCGACGCGCGCGCCGAAGCCATGGTGGCCCAGTACCCAGAACTGCGCGCGGTGAGCTGGATCGATGGCCAGCGCCGCCTGCGCACCACGCAGACCGCGCCCAGCGTGTCGTCCCGCCCCGATTGGCTGGCCGGAGACCGTCTGAAGCCCGGCGACGCGAGCGACGGCTACGAGCTGGCCCAGGACTTGCGGCAGGCGGTGTACAGCCAGCCGCTGGCCGCCGAGGGCAGCGAAGCGGTGCTGTACCTGCACGTGCCGATCACGCCGCGCGCGCAGTTCGCCGGCGTGGTGTTGGCGGAATACTCGGTCGATGGCCTGCTGCGCCATGGCGTGCCGGCCGAGGTGCTGGCCAAGTACGCCGTCTCCTTGCTGGACGCCAAGGGCCAGTTGCTGGCGGGCCAGACCATCCCGGACCGCACCGGCGTGTCGGAATACCTGCCCTGGACCGACCAGGTCAACGCCTTCGACAGTCCGGTGTCCCCGGTCGGCAACGGCCTGGTGCTGCGCGCGCAGGCCTGGCGCACGTCGCAAGGCGTGGTCGGCGGAACGCTGTTCTGGCTGGTGGCGGTGCTGGCCACCATGACGGCCTGGATGCTGATCGCCAACTGGCGCCAGTCGCAGCGCCGCCAGCAGGCCCAGCAGGCGTTGCTGGCCGAGACAAGCTTTCGCCGCGCCATGGAAAACTCCATGCTCACGGGCATGCGCGCACTCGACCTGCAGGGCCGCATCGTCTACGTCAACCCGGCCTTCTGCCAGATGACCGGCTGGAGCGAGGCCGAGCTGATCGGCCAGTCCGAACCCTTCAGCTACTGGCCGGACGCCCACCGCGAGGAACTGTCGGCGCGCCTGAAAGACGAGCTGAGCGGCGCCGCCGACCCGGCGGGGTTCCAGATGAGCGTCAAGCGCAAGAACGGCTCGCTGTTCGATGCCCGCCTGTACGTATCGCCCCTGATCGATGCCACCGGCAAGCACACCGGCTGGATGGCGTCGATGACCGACATCACCGAGCCGAACCGCGTGCGCCACCAGTTGTCGGCCTCCTACGAGCGCTTCACCACCGTGCTGGAGGCGCTGGACGCATCGGTCTCCGTCGCACCGCTGGGCAGCCAGGAACTGCTGTTCGCCAACAAGCTGTACCGCCAGTGGTTCGACGGCACGACCGCCGGGCACCTGAAGCTGGTCGAGCGCGCCGGCAGCCCGGAGACGCAGCTGAGCGACGACGGCCTGGATGCGGTCGACGCCTTCGCCGGCCTGCCGCTGGATCGGCTGGCCTCCGCGCCACTGGCCGAGCATGCCGAGATCTATCTCGATCGCCTGGACAAGTGGCTGGAGGTGCGCTCGCGCTACCTCAACTGGGTCGACGGCCGGCTGGTGCAGATGGTGATCGCCACCGACATCACGGCGCGCCGCCACGCCGAAGAGCAGGCGGCGGCCCAGGCCGAGCGCGCCGAAGCCGCCAGCCGCCTTATCACCATGGGCGAGATGGCCTCCAGCGTGGCGCACGAGCTGAACCAGCCGCTGACCGCCATCAGCAATTACTGCACCGGCATCATCTCGCGCGTCAAGGGCGGGCAGATCAGCCGCGACGACCTGCTGGGCGCCCTGGACAAGACCGCGCGCCAGGCCCAGCGCGCCGGCCAGGTGGTGCAGCACATCCGCAGCTTCGTCAAGCGCAGCGAGCCACGCCGCGAATGGGCCGAGGCGACGCCGATGGTCGAGCAGGTGCTGGAGCTGGCCGAGATCGAGCTGCGCCGGCGCAACGTGCGCCTGGTGCACCACATCGCGCCCGAGCTGCCGGCGCTGTATGTCGACCCGATCCTGATCGAGCAGGTGCTGATGAACCTGATCAAGAACGCCGCCGAGTCGATCGACGTGGCCCAGCGCCCGATCAGCCAGCGGGCGGTGGAGCTGCGCGTGGTGCAGCGCGACATCGAGGATCAGCCCACGGTGCAGTTCAGCGTCACCGACAGCGGGCGCGGCCTGTCGCCCGAAGCGCTGGCGCGGCTGTACGAAGCCTTCTTCTCCACCAAGAGCGACGGCCTGGGCATCGGGCTCAACCTGTGCCGCTCCATCGTCGAATCGCACCAGGGCCGGATCCATGCGGAGAACCTCTACAATGCCGGCCAAATCGTGGGTTGTCGCTTCAGTTTCTGGATTCCGGTCGGCCCGGTCCAGGGTGCCAGCCCGTCCGGCAACAGCATCAGGGAAGTGGCATGAGTCTGATTCCGAAACGAGGCACGGTCTACGTGGTGGACGACGACGAGGCGGTGCGTGATTCGGTGCAGTGGCTGCTGGAAGGCCAGGACTATCGCGTGCGCTGCTTCGAGTCGGCCGAGGCCTTTCTGGCGCGCTACGACGCCCGCGAGGTGGCCTGCCTGATCATCGACATCCGCATGGACGGCATGAGCGGGCTGGAGCTGCAAGAGCGCCTGATCGACCGCGATTCGCCGCTGCCGATGGCCTTCATCACCGGCCACGGCGACGTGCCGCTGGCGGTCGACACCATGAAGAAGGGCGCCATGGATTTCATCCAGAAGCCCTTCAAGGAAGACCAGCTGGTGACGTTGGTCGAGCGCATGCTGGAGCAGGCGCGCGCCAGCTTCGCCGAGCATCAGCAGGCCGCCAGCCGCGACGCGCTGCTGGCCAAGCTGACGGGCCGCGAGGCGCAGGTGCTTGAGCGCATCGTCGCCGGCCGGCTGAACAAGCAGATCGCCGACGACCTGGGCATCAGCATCAAGACGGTGGAGGCGCACCGCGCCAACATCATGGAAAAGCTCGGCGCCAACACCGTGGCCGACCTGCTGAAGATCGCCCTGGGCCAGGCCACGGCCAAGGCCTGAGCGCCCTGACCGCCCGGCCAGTCGCCCTCGGTTGCTAATATTTTGATAGCTGCCTGCGCGCGCCCCGCGTGCGCCAACGCCCCATTGGACACCTCGACATGACGGCCCAACTGATCGACGGCAACGCCCTGGCCTCCAGCGTCCGCGCCGAGGTGGCGCACCGCGTGCTGGCGCTGAAGGCGCGTGGCGTGCAGCCGCGCCTGAGCATCATCCTGGTGGGCGAGAACCCCGCCAGCCAGGTCTACGTGCGCAGCAAGGTGGCCGACAGCGAGCAGACCGGCCTGGCCGCCACGCTGGAGCGCTATCCGGCCGAGCTGACCGAAGCCGAGTTGTTGGCCCGCATCGCCACCCTCAACGCCGACCCGGCGGTGCACGGCATCCTGGTGCAGTTGCCGCTGCCGGCGCACATGAACGCCAATGCCGTGATCGAGGCCATCGCCCCCGCCAAGGACGTGGATGGCTTTCACGTCGCCAGCGCCGGCGCCCTGATGGTGGGCCAGCCCGGTTTTCGCCCCTGCACGCCCTACGGCTGCATGCGCATGCTCGAATCCATCGGCCTGCGCGATCTGAAGGGCAAGCACGCGGCGGTGATCGGCCGCAGCAACATCGTCGGCAAACCCATGGCCATGATGCTGCTGGCCGCCAACGCCACGGTCACCATCTGCCACAGCGGCACGCCCGACCTCGGGGCGCTGACGCGCCAGGCCGACATCGTGGTGGCCGCCGTGGGCAAGCGCAAGGTCCTGACGGCCGACATGATCAAGCCCGGCGCGGTGGTGATCGACGTCGGCATGAACCGCGACGACGCCGGCAAGCTGTGCGGCGACGTCGACTTTGCCGGCGTGCGGGCCGTGGCCGGCTGGATCACTCCGGTGCCCGGCGGCGTGGGGCCGATGACGCGCGCCATGCTGCTGGTCAACACCCTCGAAGCGGCGGAGTCAGCGACACCCCCCTGAGCGGCTGACGCCGCCTCCCCCTCTCTGGCCCTTCGCTTGGAGGGGGACAACGCCACGTGCTGCCCGACGGCAGCGTGGCCGCGCACCTCTCTGGCCCTTCGCTTGGAGGGGGACAACGCCAGTGCCCGGCGCAGGTCCGGGCACGGCGTTCGCTGGCATGGACTGCTCCGCGGCCATGCGTGCCGCGCAATTGCACGCGCCGCTGCCTGTCAGTGACCGCAAAGGTCATTTTGTCATGCCCGCGCCAGCGGGCGTCATTTTTCATTGATGGGGCAGTGGCTTGCAGGCTCTTGAAGCGCCCACACAAGGCCTCAAAATGGGGGGCATGAGCCTTGCCAACAACCCCCTCCTCGACTTTTCCGACCTGCCGCTGTTCGACCAGATCCGCCCCGAACACGTGGCCCCCGCCATTGACCAGCTGCTGACCGACGCCGAGGCGGCGCTGGAAGCCGCCGTGCGTCCCGACACGCCGGCCGACTGGGCCGCGCTGTCGCGCGCGCTGGACGTGCCCGGCGAACGCCTGGGCCGCGCCTGGAGCGTGGTCAGCCACCTGAACGCCGTGATGGACACGCCCGCGCTGCGCGCCGCCTACAACGCCGCCCTGCCGCGGGTGACCGAGTTCTGGACCCGCGTGGGCAGCGACGAGCGCCTGTACGCGCGCTACAAGGCCATCGACCCGGCCGGCCTGAACGACGAGCAGCGGCGCGCGCGTGGCAACGCGCTGCGCGACTTCGTGCTGGGCGGCGCCGAGCTGCAGGGCGCGGCCAAGGCGCGCTACGCCGAGATCCAGGAACGCCTGGCCGAGCTGAGCCAGAAGTTCAGCGAGAACACGCTGGACGCCACCGACGCCTGGGCCCACTGCGCCAGCGAGGCCGAAGTGGACGGCCTGCCGCCCGACGTGAAGACCGCCGCCCGCGCCGCCGCCGAAGCCGACGGCCAGCCGGGCTACAAGCTCACGCTCAAGCTGCCCAGCTACCTGCCGGTGATGCAGTTCGCCCACGACCGCGGCCTGCGCGAGCGTCTGTACCGCGCCTACGTCACGCGCGCCTCCGACCAGGCCGACGGCGACGCCACGCGCTTTGACAACGCGCCGCTGATCCGCGACATCCTGGCCCTGCGCCTCGAAGAAGCGCAACTGCTGGGCTACGCCAACCACGCTGAAGTGTCGCTGGTGCCCAAGATGGCCGAATCGCCCCGGCAGGTGATCGACTTCCTGCGCCAGCTCGCCGCCAAGGCCCGGCCCTACGCCGAGCGCGACGTGGCCGACCTGCGCGCCTTCGCCGACGAGCAGCTCGGCCTGGCCGATCCGCAGAGCTGGGACTGGCCCTACGTGGGCGAGAAGCTCAAGGAAGCGCGCTACGCCTTCAGCGAGCAGGAGGTCAAGCAGTACTTCCAGGCGCCCAAGGTGCTGCAGGGCCTGTTCAAGATCGTCGAAACCCTGTTCGAAGTGGCCATCCGCCGGGACGCGGCGCCGGTCTGGCACCCGACGGTCGAGTTCTACCGCATCGAGCGCGCCGGCCAGCTGCTGGGCCAGTTCTACCTCGACCCCAGCGCCCGCGCCGGCAAGCGCGGCGGCGCCTGGATGGACGACGTGCGCGCGCGCTGGCTGCGCCCCGACAGCGGCCAGCTACAGACCCCCGTCGCGCAGCTGGTGTGCAACTTCGGCGAAGGCGTGGACGGCAAACCGCCGCTGCTGACGCACGACGACGTCATCACCCTGTTCCACGAATTCGGCCATGGCCTGCACCACATGCTGACCCAGGTCAACGAGCGCGACGTCTCCGGCATCAGCGGCGTCGAATGGGACGCGGTGGAGCTGCCCAGCCAGTTCATGGAGAACTTCTGCTGGGAATGGGAGGTGCTGCGCCACATGACGGCCCATGTCGATACCGGCGAGCCGCTGCCGCGCGCCCTGTTCGACAAGATGCTGGCCGCCAAGAATTACCAGGCCGGCATGCAGACCGTGCGCCAGATCGAGTTCGCCCTGTTCGACATGCTGCTGCACACCGCCCACGAGCCCAGCCAGGACTTCCAGCCGCTGCTGGACGCGGTGCGACGCGAGGTCGCGGTGCTGCAACCGCCGCCGTTCGCGCGCACGGCACAGAGCTTCAGCCACATCTTCGCCGGCGGCTACGCGGCGGGCTACTACAGCTACAAGTGGGCCGAGGTGCTGTCGGCCGACGCCTACGCCGCCTTCGAGGAAAGCGTCACGCCCGAGGGCTTGCCCAGCGTCGAAACCGGACGAAAATACCGGCGCGAGATCCTGGAAGCCGGCGGCTCCCGCCCGGCCATGGAGTCGTTCAAGGCCTTTCGCGGCCGCGAGCCCAGCCTGGAGGCGCTGCTGCGCCATCAGGGCATGGCTTGAAGCGCGCCCGGCCCCGCACATCCGTCCGTCATGATCGCCGCCGCAGGAGAAATGCCCGTGCACCGTCGTCGCCAAGTCCCCTTTCTCGCCACGCTGCTGGGCGCCCTGCTGCTGGCCAGCGCCGCGCAGGCGCAGGTCTACCGTTCGAGCGGTCCAGGCGGCGTCAGCTACAGCGACCAACCGCCGCCACCCGCCGCCGGGCGCCAGGTGGCGCCGGTCGGCGGTGGCACGCCAGGCACGGGCGGCGCCACCCTGCCCTATGCGCTCAGCCAGACCGCGCAGCGCTTTCCGGTCACGCTGTACACCTCGCGCGACTGCGCGCCCTGCGACAGCGGGCGCAACCTGCTGGTCAACCGCGGCGTGCCGTTCAGCGAGAAAACCGTGCAGTCCAACGAGGACATCGAGGCCTTGCAGCGCCTGGCCGGCTCGGGCGAGCTGCCGGTGCTGACGGTGGGTGGCCAGCGCCTGAAGGGCTATTCCGACGTCGAATGGAGCCAGTACCTGGACGCCGCCGGCTACCCCAAGAGCTCGCAGTTGCCCGCAGCCTATCGGCGCCCCGCCGCCACCCCGCTGGTGGCGCGCAGCGCCGTGTCCGCGCCGGCTGCCGCGGCCACCGCCGCGCGCCAGACGCCGGCAGCCCCCACGGCGGCGGCCGAACCCAGCATCGCCCCGCCGCGCACCGACACCAATCCGGCCGGCATTCGCTTCTGATTTGATAGCTGCTGGCGCTTTCCAGGCAAGCGCAAACGCCAAAAACAGCAACAAAAAACCCGCCCAAGCAAGGCGGGTTCGCGGCGGGCGCATGAACGGCTTATTTGCCGACCGTGGCCTCCTGGCGCAAGATGGCGTACAGCTCGTCCTTGATGCGCAGCTTTTCCTTTTTCAGCGTCTCGATCTCGCTGTGGGTGGCGCCCGCATCGTGGCCTTCCATGGCCGTGATCTGGTGGTCCAGCTCGTTGTGTTTCTCGAACAGGTTCAGAAAGCGGGCATTGGAGCCCTCGCCCTTGAGGCGGGTGATCAGGTCGCGGTATTCAGGAAACATCGGTTCTCCTCAGTGGTCACGAAGCGATCATAAACCGCCGCGCGCGCCGCCGGCATCGGTGGCCACGCAATCGGCGAAGTAGCGCACGTGGCCGCGGTCATCCTCGACCTCGACCAGGCCGTGGATGTCGGTCTCGAAGCCCGGGCATTCGATGGCGAAGTCGCGCGCGAACTTCAGGTAGTCGACGATCTTGCGGTTGAACACCTCGCCCGGGATGAGCAGCGGAATGCCGGGCGGATACGGTGTCACCAGCGCGGTGGTGATGCGCCCTTCCAGCTGGTCGATCTCCACCCGCTCGACCTGGCGGCGAGCGATGCAGGCGTAGGCGTCGGCCGGGTTCATGGCCGGCGTCAGCTCGCTCAGGTACATGTCGGTGGTCAGGCGCGCGATGTCGTACTTGGCGTAGAGCTGGTGCACGTGCTGGCACAGGTCGCGCAGCCCCATCTTCTCGTAGCGGCGGTGCTGGGCGCAGAACTCCGGCATGATGCGCCACATCGGCTGGTTGCGGTCGTAGTCGTCCTTGAACTGCTGCAAGGCCGTGACCAGCGTGTTCCATCGGCCCTTGGTGATGCCGATGGTGAACATGATGAAGAAGCTGTAGAGACCCGTCTTCTCGACCACCACGCCGTGCTCGGCCAGGAACTTGGTGACGATGCTGGCGGGTATGCCGCTCTTGTCGAACTTGCCGTCCAGATTGAGGCCGGGCGTGACGATGGTGGCCTTGATCGGGTCCAGCATGTTGAAGCCCGAGGCCAGCTTGCCAAAGCCGTGCCAGCTGCGGCCTTTCGCGCCGTTCTTGATGACCCAGTCGTCGGCACGCCCGACGCCTTCCTCGGCAATCTTCTCGGGCCCCCAGACCTTGAACCACCAGTCGCCCTGGCCGAAGTCGGCCTCCACCTTGCGCATGGCGCGGCGGAAGTCCAGCGCCTCGGCGATGCTCTCCTCCACCATGGCGGTGCCGCCGGGCGGCTCCATCATGGCGGCCGCCACGTCGCAGCTGGCGATGATGCTGTACTGCGGGCTGGTCGAGGTGTGCATCAGGTAGGCCTCGTTGAACAGGTAGCGGTCCAGCTTGACCTGCTGCGAGTCCTGCACCAGCACATGGCTGGCCTGGCTGATGCCAGCCAGCAGCTTGTGGATGGACTGGGTCGAATACACCACCGACTGCCGCGGCCGCGCGCGCTTCTTGCCCATGGCATGGTAGGTGCCGTAGAAGGGGTGAAACGCGGCGTGCGGCAGCCAGGCTTCGTCGAAGTGCAGATTGTCGACGTAGCCGTCCAGCATGCCCTTGATCGCCTCGGTGTCGTACAGCACGCCGTCGTAGGTGGACTGCGTCAGCGTCAGGATGCGCGGCTTGACGCTGTCGGCGTCCACGTGCTGCAGCAGCGGGTTGGCGCGGATCTTGGCCTTGATGGTCTCGGGCTCGAACTCGCTGCGCGGGATCGGGCCGATGATGCCGTAGTGGTTGCGCGTTGGCTTGAGGAAGACCGGAATCGCCCCTGTCATGATGATGGCGTGCAGGTTGCTCTTGTGGCAGTTGCGGTCGACCACCACCACGTCGCCCGGCGCCACCGTGTGGTGCCAGACGATCTTGTTGGACGTCGACGTGCCGTTGGTGACGAAGAAGCAGTGGTCGGCATTGAAAATGCGCGCCGCGTTGCGCTCGCTGTCGCCGATGGCGCCGTTGTGGTCCAGCAACTGGCCAAGCTCCTCCACCGCGTTGCATACGTCGGCCCGCAGCATGTTCTCGCCGTAGAACTGGTGGTACATCTGGCCGATGGGCGACTTCAGGAACGCCACCCCGCCCGAATGGCCCGGGCAATGCCACGAGTAGGAGCCGTCCTCGGCGTAGTCCAGCAGCGCGCGGAAGAATGGCGGCTGAATGCCCTCCAGGTAGCTCTTGGCCTCGCGCACGATGTGCTTGGCCACGAACTCCGGCGTGTCCTCGAACATGTGAATGAAGCCGTGCAACTCGCGCAGCACGTCGTTGGGCAGGTGCTGGCTGGTCTTGGTCTCGCCGTGCAGGTAGATCGGCACGTCCTCGTTCTTGCGCCGCACCTCGGCGATGAAATTGCGCAGGCTCTGCACCGCCGGCGACGACTCCTCGTCGTTGCCCAGCTCCTCGTCGTCGATCGACAGGATGAAGGCGCTGGCGCGGCTTTGCTGCTGGGCAAACTGGCTCAGGTCGCCGTAGCTGGTGGCGCCCACCACCTCGAAGCCCTCATCCTCGATCGCCTTGGCCAGGGCACGAATGCCCAGGCCTGAGATGTTGTCGGCACGGTAGTCTTCGTCGATGATGACGATGGGAAAGCGGAACTTCATGGGACTTGACTCCTGCCGAAGGCGGCAAAACAGCGCGCAAGTGTACGGAATTGCCAAGGCACCAAGCGGAAGCGGCGGACACATGCCCGACAATCGCGCTCCAGTGGTACTTCTAAACGATTAATTGGAGGCGCGCATGGCCGAATCAACCCTCTGGTGGATTGCCGCCGGGCTGCTGGTGGCCGCCGAGTTGCTGACCGGCACCTTCTACCTGCTGATGCTGGCCATCGGCGGCGTGGCCGGCGCGCTGGCCGCCCATGCCGGGCTGGGACTGAGCGGGCAACTCGTCAGCGGCGGCGTGACCGGCGGCGTGGCGGTGCTGATCAGCTATCTCGTGCGCCGGCGCCGACCGGGTGACCCCTCGCCACGCGCCGACCGCAGCGTCAACCTGGACGTCGGCGAAACCGTGCAGATCGACCACTGGAGCGCCGACGGCACGGCCCAGATCCGCTACCGCGGCGCACCCTGGACCGCCGTGCTGCGCCCCGGCGGCACGCCCCGGCCGGGCCCGCACCGCGTGGTCGAACTGGTGGGCAGCCGCCTGCTGGTCGAGCCGGTCTGACTGACGGCGCACCGCCGACGCCCACCCACCCTCAAGAGAAGGACGTTCACCGTGGAAATCGCACTCATCATCGTCATCATCGCCGCGCTGTTCATCAAGCTGGCGATCAAGGTCGTGCCGCAGCAGAACGCCTGGGTCATCGAGCGGCTGGGCAAGTACCACGGCACGCTGGCACCCGGGCTCAACTTCATCATGCCCTTCCTGGACCGCGTGGCCTACCGCCACGGCCTGAAGGAGATCCCCATGGACGTGCCCAGCCAGGTGTGCATCACGCGCGACAACACCCAGCTGCAGGTGGACGGCATCCTGTACTTTCAGGTCACCGACCCGATGCGCGCCAGCTACGGCGCCAGCAACTACGTGGTCGCCATCACCCAGCTGGCGCAGACCACGCTGCGCAGCGTGATCGGCAAGCTGGAGCTGGACAAGACCTTCGAGGAGCGTGACATGATCAACGCCAAGGTGGTCGAGGCCATCGACGAAGCGGCGTTGAATTGGGGCGTGAAGGTGTTGCGCTACGAAATCAAGGACCTCACCCCGCCGGCCGAGATCCTGCGCTCCATGCAGGCGCAGATCACCGCCGAACGCGAAAAGCGCGCCGTCATCGCCACGTCGGAAGGCAAGCGCCAGGAAGAAATCAACCTGGCGGAGGGCCAGAAGCAGGCGGCCATCGCCAAGTCCGAAGGCGAAAAGCAGGCCGCCATCAACAATGCCCAGGGCCAGGCCGCCGCCATCACCGAGGTGGCCAACGCCACCGCCGTGGCGCTGGCGCGCATCGGCACCGCCATCCGCCAACCCGGGGGCGAGCAAGCGGTGCAGCTGAAGGTGGCCGAACGGGCCGTCGAAGCCTACAGCCAGCTGGCCAGCCAGGCCCGCACCACGCTGGTGGTGCCCAGCAACATGACCGAGGTGTCGGCCCTCATCAGCTCGGCCATGAAGATGGTGCAGGCGCAGCAACCCGGCCAGGACCGGGCGCAGTGACGCGCTACAATAGCCGGCTCCACGGAGAGGTGGATGAGTGGTTTAAGTCGCACGCCTGGAAAGCGTGTGTGGGTTAATAGCCCACCGCGGGTTCGAATCCCGCCCTCTCCGCCAGGATTTGCAAGTCAGCGGCCCCGGGCCGCTTTTTTTGTGCGCGCTCAAGCCGCCAACGCGTACAGCTCGTCGCCCACCGCCTGCACCAGGCGCTGCTCGATCAGCAGATCCAGGTGCATCTGGATGCTGCGGCGCTCGGCGCTGTCGATGTAGGGCAGATCGAAGCCGACCGGATACAGCAGGCGGCGCGCCACCAGTTGCGCCAGCGTGTGCGGGCCTTCGCGCAGGTAGCCCAGCAGGCGCTCGTGGCGCTCGTCGATCTTGGCGGCAAAGCGCACCAGCGCCTGCTCGAACGCCGCCCGCTCGGTGATCACACCGCGGTGGTGCGAGGTGATCCACACGCGCGCGTCCAGCTCGCGCACCTTTGCTAGGCTGCGCTGGAACTGCCGCAGGTCCGACGAGGCGTCGCCGTAGTAGGGACCGAAGCCGGTCAGGTCGATGTCGCCGATGAAGGCGATGCCCTCGCTGTCGACGACCAGCGCCGAATGGCCCGCGGTGTGGCCCGGCAGGTGGTGCGCCCGCACGCGCACGCCGCCGCCCAGGTCCCACTCGGCGTCGTGCGTGTAACCAGTGGCGTCGGGGCGCGGCTGGTAGCTGAAGTCGCGCTCGATCATCGGGCGCAGCGCCTCCAGCGCGGCCGGGGTGTAGCCGTAGTGGCGCGCCATGCCGTCCCAGGACTGCACCGCCGCCAGGTCGGCCTCGTGCGCTTGCACGGCGGCGTGGCGCAGGCGGCCCAGCGCCACCGTGTGGTCTTCGTGCACATGGCCCAGCAGCACCATGTCAACCTCATCCAGGTCGGGCCCAATGTGCAGCGCCACGCGCGGTGTGTCAAAAGCCACGCGGGTGTCGCTGCCCTGCACGATGACCTGATTGCCGTCGGGGTACTTGCCGGACTTGTCACCCAGATAGACCCGCACCGGGCCGAAGTCGAGATGTTCCATGAACTACAAATTCAATAGCTGCTCGCGCTCGCCCAGAAAGCGCCAGAGGCACATTTGATCCAACAACATTCAGTGGCGCAGGGCTTGTGGCACCCAGTCGCCATCGCGCTCCTGCCCCGGCACCGCGTACAGCTCGGGTGTGCCCGGGCTGAGCGCCCTACCCTGCAGCGACCAGCGGTGACGCGCCGCGAAGTCAAAGCCCGCCGAAGTCTGCCGGCAGGCGATATCACCCTGGCGGAAGTCGGGCGCCAGATCCTCGCACGGAATGCCGGCCACTGCTGGCGATGCGGCCACCGGGACGCTGGCGCGCCCGTCCTGGCGCGGCAGGTAGAAGGCGCGCAGGCGGCCGTCCGGCTCGCGCAGCAGCAGTAGCGCGATGCGGCCCGCGTCCTGCACGCGCAGGCCCTCGGGCAGGTAGCGCGCATCGGTCGGCGCGCCCACCCACACGAAGCCGCCAGGCGGCAGGCGCGCCACGCGCACGGCGGGCGGGCCGTCGGCGGCGGGCGGGCCGCCGGCAAAGCGCCAGCCCAGCACCAGGGCGGCCAGCAGCGCCACGGCCAGCATGGCGTTGAACGCCAGCGTCAGCAGACGCCGCTCGGTCAGCGCGGGCATGGCGTGACGAAGGCGGTGCGATCAATCAAAGCGCAGGGTCTGCACGCCCTGGGCCGTGCCCAGCAGGCAGACCTGCGCCTTCTGGTGGGCGAAGACGCCCACGGTGACGACGCCGGGCCATTGGTTGACGGTGCTCTCGAACGCCAGCGGATCGCCGATGCGCAGGCCGCGCACGTCCAGGATGTGCTGGCCGTTGTCGGTGACCAGCGGGGCGCCACCCGACAGCCGCAACTCGGCCTTGCCGCCCAGGGCGGCGAACTGGCGCACGATGCGCTGGGCCGCCATCGGAATGACCTCCACCGGCAGCGGAAAGCGCCCCAGCACGTCAACGCGCTTGCTGTCGTCGGCGATGCAGACGAAGCGGCGCGACTGCGCGGCCACGATCTTCTCGCGCGTCAGCGCCGCGCCGCCGCCCTTGATCATGTGGCCGCGCGGGTCGATCTCGTCGGCGCCGTCGATGTAGACGGCGATCTCGCCCACTGCGTTGCAGTCGAACACCGGGATGCCCAGGGCCTTCAGGCGCGCCGTCGACGCCTCGGACGAGGACACCGCGCCGGGGATGCGCCCCTTCATGCCGGCCAGCGCGTCGATGAAGTGGTTCACCGTCGATCCGGTGCCCACGCCCACCACCTGGCCGGCCTCGACGTACTCGAGCGCGGCGCGCCCGACCATGGCTTTCAGTTCGTCCTGTGTCATTTGCGACAATTTCCGATTAAACCCATCACAGCAAAGAATTATCCAATGGCCCTGCTGCCCTACGGCCTGTCGCGCGCCGTCCTGTTCAACATGGACCCCGAGGCCGCGCACGAGCTCACCATCGACATGCTGGCGCGCGGCGCCGGCACCCCGCTGCAGTGGGCTTGGTGCCATGGCCGCGTCGACGACCCCGTCACCCTGGCCGGCCTGACGCTGCCCAACCGCGTCGGCCTGGCCGCCGGGCTGGACAAGAACGCGCGCGCCATCGACGGCCTGGCGGCGATGGGCTTCGGCTTTGTCGAAGTCGGCACCGTCACCCCGCTGGCCCAACCCGGCAACCCCAAGCCGCGCATGTTCCGCCTGCCCGCCGCGCAGGCGTTGATCAACCGCATGGGCTTCAACAACGACGGGCTGGACGCCTTCGTGCGCAACGTGCAGAACTCCCGTTTTCATAGCGGTTTGCGCACGGCTGGCGGGCGCCAGCGCATGATTCTTGGCCTGAACATCGGCAAGAACGCCGCCACACCGATCGAGCGCGCCACCGACGACTACCTGGCGGGCCTGGCCGGCGTCTATCCGCACGCGGACTACGTGACGGTCAATATCTCCAGCCCCAACACCAAGAACCTGCGCGAGCTGCAGAGCGACGCCGCGCTGCACGCCCTGCTGTCGGCGCTGAAGTCGCGCCAGGGCGAACTGGCGGCCGAGCACGGCCGGCAGGTGCCGCTGTTCCTGAAGATCGCGCCCGACCTGGATGAGTCGCAGGTGCAGGCCATCGCCGAGGCCCTGCGGCGCCACGGCATGGACGGCGTGATCGCCACCAACACCACGCTGTCGCGCGAGGCCGTGCAGGGCATGGCCCACGCCCAGGAGGCCGGCGGCCTGTCCGGCGCGCCGGTGCGCGAGGCCAGCAACGCCGTCATCCGCGCACTGCGCGCCGCGCTCGGCAAGGGCTTTCCCATCATCGGCGTGGGCGGCATCCTGAGTGGGGCCGACGCCGTGGCCAAGATCGAGGCCGGGGCCGACGCGGTGCAGATCTACACCGGGTTGATCTACAAGGGCCCGGCGCTGGTGCAGGAGGTGGCGCGCGCGCTGCGCGTCGGCGCGGCTCAGCCGGCACCGGCGTAGAGCGCTTCGATCTCGGCCGCGTAGGCCTTGTAGATGCTGGCGCGGCGTACCTTCATGGTGGCGGTGACCTCTCCATCGTCGTGATCCAGTTCCTTGGTCAGCAGGTGAAACCTGCGGATCTGAGCCACCTGGGCCAGGCGCGCGTTGCCCTTGGCCACCTCGTCCTCGATCAACTGGCGCACCTCGGGCGTCTCGACCAGCGAGCGGAAGTGGGTGAAGGCGATGCGCCGCGCCTCGGCCCATTTGCCGACGGTGTCGGCTTCGATCTGCACCAGCGCGCTGACGAACTTGCGGCCATCGGCGACGACGATGCACTCCTTGATGTAGGGGCTGCCCTTCATCGTGTTCTCGATCTCCGAAGGCGTCAGGTTCTTGCCGCCCGCGGTGATCATGATGTCCTTCAGGCGATCGACGATGCGGATCTGCCCGCCCTCCTGGCGCACCACGTCGCCGGTGTGCAGCCATCCGTCCACGATGGTCTGGGCCGTGGCCTCCGGGCTCTTGTAGTAGCCGGCGAACACCATTTCGCCACGGATCTGCAGTTCGCCGTTGTCGGCCACCCGGTGTTCGACCCCGTCGGTCACCGGACCGACGGTGCCGACCACCACGTCGTTGAGCTGATGGCCGGTGACCATGCCCGAGGACTCGGTCAGGCCGTAGACCTCGATCAGCGGCACGCCGAGGGTGCGGAAGAAGCGCACCACATCGGGCGCGATCGGTGCCGCGCCGGTGAGCGCCACGCGCACCCGACGCAGGCCGCAGAAATTCTGCAGCGCGCGAAACACCAGCCAGTAGGCGGCGGCATACCGCAGTCGCTCGCCCAGGCTCCACCGCGCACGCGGCTTCTCCGCCAGCGGCGCACAGACCGCCTGCGCGCGCTCGAACAGCGCCCGGCGCAGCGCGCCGGTCTCCTGCATCTTGATCGAGATGGAGGCGTGCAGCTTCTCCCAGATGCGCGGCACGCCCAGGAACATGCTGGGCGCGACCTCGCGCAGGTCCTCCTGCACGGTCCGGATCGACTCGCCAAAGTTCACCTGCGAACCCAGGTAGATCGGCACGAAGGTGCTCAGCATCTGCTCGGCCACGTGGCACAGCGGCAGATAGGACAGGTGCGATGCCCCTGCGTCCAGCTCCAGGCGCTCGACGATGCCGGGCACCACGCCACGCATGTTGCGCCACGAGATCATGGCGCCCTTGGGCTTGCCGGTCGAGCCCGAGGTGTAGATCATCAGACCGATGTCATCGAGCTGCTGGCGCGCCAGTGCCCCGTCGATCAGGCGCTGACGGCCGGCTTGCCCGCCCAGTTGCTCCACGTCCTTGAAGCTGGCGATCAGCGCGCGTTGCTCGGGGGGGTAGTCGCGCAGGCCCTTGGTCTCGACCATGATGATCTTGCGCAGGCGCGGCAGCTGCTCCAGCGCCTCCAGCACCTTGTCGACCTGCTCCTGATCCTCGCAGACCATGATGTCGATGTCGGCGTGGCCGACCACGTAAGCCACCTCGGGCGTCGGGCTGGTGGGATACACACCGACCGTGACGGCCCCCAGCAGGCTGGCGCCCATCTGGGCCAGCACCCACTCGATGCGGTTTTCCGAGATCACGCCCAGGTGCCCGTCCGTGGCCAGGCCCAGCGTGGCCAGCCCCTGCGCGAAATGGCTGGCGCGTTCGTAGTACTGTGCCCACGTATAGGGCTTCCAGATGCCGAAGTCCTTCTGCCGGATCGCCACGCGATCAGCATCGCGCTGCGCACGCTCGCGCAGCATCTGCGGCAGGGTCAGCTCGGGCAGCATGCCGGCGTTCGTCAAGACAGCCACCTCTTGCGACGCTTGTAATGCTTGATCTCGCGGAAACTCCGGGTCTCCCCGCCGCCACCCATGCCGAGGTAGAACTCGCGCACATCGGCGTCGCTGGCCAGGCGCTCGGCCGTGCCATCGATCACGATCTTGCCGTTTTCCATGATGTAACCACTGTGCGCGACAGCCAGCGCCACGGTGGCGTTCTGCTCGACCAGCATCATGCTGGTGCCGTGCTCGGCGTTGATGCGCACGATGATGCCGAAGATCTCTTCCACCAGCTTGGGCGACAGACCGAGCGAGGGTTCATCCAGCAGCATCAGCTGAGGCTGCGCGATCAGCGCGCGCCCGATCGCCAGCATCTGCTGCTCGCCACCCGACAGGTAACCCGCCAGCCCCTTGCGGCGCTCGTGCAGACGCGGGAAGTAGCGATAGACCAGGTCGAAGTCCGGCCGGGCCGCTGTCTTTCTACCGGTCAGCGCGTAGGTGGCGGCAACCAGGTTCTCCTCGACCGTCAAATCCTCGAACACGTGGCGCCCCTCCATCACGTGCGCGAGGCCACCACGCACCAGCTCTTGCGGCGCCAGACGAGCCGTGTCCTGCCCCTGAAAGCGGATGCTGCCCGACTCCAGTGCCCCGTCCTCCAGGCTGAGCAGGTTGGACACGGCTTTCAGCGTCGTGCTCTTGCCGGCGCCGTTGCTGCCCAGCAGCGCCACGATCTGGCCACGCGGCACGGCCAGCGACAGGCCGCGCAGGGCCTGCACCGCCTTGTTGTAGACCACCTCGATGTTGTTGACCTCGAGGATCAGGTCGCTCGCGCGCGGGTTCATGTCCGTCACTCACCGCCTGGGCATGACCCCTTCGCCGCGGTGCGAGCGCGACGTGGATCGGGTTTGCCGCGCCAGCCCCGCCGCCGCGCGGCACGGGCGCGGCGACGGCAGGACAGGCCAGGGCCGAGAAGAAGGCTCACAACTTGATCCAGTCGGATGCCGCCACCATCTTCTGGGCCTTCATGTCGGCCTTGTAGACGCGACCGACCGGGATCGAGTTGCCCGCAATGCTGATGGGCACGCCGATCAGACCGCCCGTGTCGAAGTCGCGAATCGAATTGAGCGCCGCCTTCAGGTTGTCGCCCGTCAAGGGCTTGTTCCCCTCCAGGCAGCGCTTGGCCGACTCGAGGAACAGCATCGCTGCCAGCATGCCCTGCATGTAGGCGGTGCTCTGGTATTGCGGACGCATGGCACGCACCTTCTCCAGCAGCGGTGCCTTCTCGGTATCGTAGTAGTAGCGGTAGGGCATCACGCCCATGAAGCCGTCGCCGTCCGGCCCCATCTTCATCACCGTGGAGCTGTCCATGGTCCAGAAGGTGCCCATCCACTTGCTCGTCATCCCCTGCTGCTTGCCCTGGGTGATGAACTCGGGAATGGGCGCCAGGATGTAGCCGTGGAAGATGGTGTAGTCGGGCGCGGCCCGACGCAGCTTGATGACCTCGGTGGACACGTCCACGCTGCCGGCCGCCGTCATGATCTTGATCGGCACCGACAGGCCCAGGGCCTTGGCCGCGGCCTCGCTCTTGTCGATCGGGTCGCGACCGAATTCGGAGTCCGAATACACGAAGGCCACCTTGGCGCCCGGCTTCTCCTTGGCGATGTGCTTGAGCAGGATGCCGAACATCTCGGTGTAGTCCGGGCCCACCAGGAACTGGTGCGGATACTTCTTGGGGTCGTTCAGTTCGCTGGCGAAGGACGCGCCGGCCATCAGGATGTTGCCGTTGCGCTCCAGTTCGGGGTTGATGGTCTTGGAAAAGCCCGTGGAGTCGCCGTAGTACAGGCTGACCTTGTTCTGGCTGGTGATCTTCTTGAAGGCCGCCACCGAGACGTCGACTTTGTAGCCCGTGTCCTCGGGCACGTACTTCACCTTGCGGCCCTTGATGCCGCCAGCGTCGTTGATGATCTTCACGTAGTCCTGGATGCCGTCGTTGATGCCGACACCAGCAAAGGCAAACACGCCGGTCATCGGAATCGAGCCACCGATGACGATTTCCTCGGCGCTCTGCGCCAGGACAGACAGCGGCTTGGTCAGCGCTGCGGCGCCCGCCGCGGCCGTGCCCAGCATCAGGCTGCGGCGGCGATGGGAAAGGGGTTGCTGAGCCATGAATATCTCCTTGAGGCAGGACGTTGAAAAAATGGCCGCTCGCTCAATTGCGGAATGGCCACAGGTGAAAGAACCGTCGGATGCGGCGCCACATCTCGGCCAGCCCCAGCGGCTCGAAAATCAGGAAGCCGACGATCAGCGCGCCGAAGATGATCAGGCGCACGGGGGACAGCAGCACCGCCAGGTTGGTGCTGGCCGGCAGCAGATCGAACACCAGCTTGAGCACCTCCGGCACCATCGTCATGAACACCGCGCCCAGGATGCTGCCCAGCGTGGAGCCCATGCCTCCGACGATGATGGCGGCGAGAAAGAAGATCGACATCGACAACGGAAAGCTCTCCGGCGTGATGACGCGGAAGAAGTACGCCCATAGCCCGCCGGCGACGCCCGCATAGAACGAGGACAGGCCGAACGACAGCAGCTTGTAGCGCAGCAGCGGGATGCCCAGCACCTCGGCCGAGATGTCGCGATCACGGATGGCGATGAAGGCGCGGCCGATGCGGGTGCGAAACAGGTTGGCCGCGCCCAACAGCATGAGCATGGTCAGCGGGACGATCAGCCAGTACAGCCGGAACGAGGTGTCCAGCTCCACCCCGAACAGCCGCCCGGGCGACATCGACAAGCCGCTGGTGCCGCCGGTGAACTCCAGGTTGGCGAACAGGAAGTGGGCGATGAAGGTGGCCGCGATGGTGACGATCGCCAGATACAGGCCCTTGACGCGCAGCGACGGCACACCGACGACGACACCGCCCAGCATGGCGACCACGCCACCCGCCAGCAGGTTCAACAGCAGCGGCGTGCCCCAGCGAATCTGCAGGATCGCCACCGTGTAGGCACCCAGCCCCATGAAGGCTGCCTGCCCCAGGCTGACCAGGCCGGTGTAGCCCGTGAGAATGTTCAGGCCGGCGCTGCTGGCGATGTTGATGGCCACCAGGCAGGCCATGTACAGCCAGTAATCGTTGGCAACGAACGGCAGCAGCACCAGACAGGCGGCCGCGACGACCAGCCACGCCCGCTGCGTGCGTGAATCGAACAGCGCCGCGTCGGCGACGTAGCTTTCCTTGAGGGTTCCGATGCGCATGCGGTGGCCTACAACCTCTCGATGTCCCGCGTGCCGAACAACCCGTAGGGCCGCACCATGAGGATGCCCACCAACACCACGAACGTCGCCAGCAGCTTGAACTCTCCCCCCAGGTAGGCGGCCGCCAGGCCCTCGACCAGACCGACGATCAGGCCCGCCACCAGCGCCCCCAGCACGCTGTCCAGGCCGCCGACGATCACCACCACCAGCACCGACAGGCCGAACACCCCCATGGACGAGGAAATCCCGCCGATCGACCCGACGATGATGCCGGACACGGCCGCCAGCATGGCCGACACCACCCAGGACAGCGAGAACACCCGCGGCACGTTGATGCCCACGACGTAGGCCGCCGCCTGATCACTGGCGGTGGCACGCAGCGCCACGCCACCTCGCCAGTAGCGAAACACCAGCAGCACCGCGGCAATGAACACCGCCGCGATCACGGCACCCCAGAACACCTTGGGCGCCAGGAAGGCATCGCCCACCATCACGGGCTTGGTCGGCATGAAGTCCGGCAAGCGGCGCTGATCGGCACCCCAGATGATCTCCACCAGCCCGACCAGGATCGAGCCCAGCCCCACGGTGACCATGAACGCGGAAATCGGGGGCTCGCCCAGCAGCGGCCGGATCACGAGGCGTTCGATCAGGCCGCCCAGCATGCCGCTGGCCAGCACCGCCGCCGGGATCGCGAGCCACAGCGGCAGCGCCCACATGGCCGCAAAGGTGAAGAACAGGTAGCCGCCCGCCATCAGCAGCTCACCGATCGCCAGGTTCACCACCCGGGTCGCCTTGTAGACCAGCACGAAGGCCAGCGCCGCCAGCGCGTACAGACCGCCGCCCGCCAGGCCCGTGAGGCAGACCTCGAACAGGTAGCCCCAGTCCATCATGCCGCTTCCTGCCCCTGAGGCGCGGCGGCTTGCAGCTTGCGGCGCAGCTCATCGACATTGCCCGAACCCAGGTAGGCGCGGGTCACCTCCGGGTCGGCCTGCACCTGCGCCGGCACGCCCTGGGCGATGACCTGACCGAAGTTGAGCACCACCACATGGTCCGACAGATCCATCACCATGCCCATGTCGTGCTCGACCATCAGCACCGTCACGCCCCATTCGGCGCGCACGTCGAGGATGAAGCGCGCCATGTCCTCGGTCTCCTCGCGGTTCATGCCGGCCACGGGCTCGTCGAGCATCAGGATCTCGGGCTGCATGGCGAGCGCGCGCGCCATCTCGACGCGCTTTTGCAGGCCGTAGGACAGGGCAGAGACGGGGGCGTGGCGAATGTGGTCGATCTCCAGGAAGTCGATGATGCGCTCCTCGATGTCGCGGCGCAGTTCGGCCTCCTCGCGACGCGCGCGGCCCAGGTAGAACAGCGCGTCGAGCACATTGGTCTTGAGGTGCGCGTGGCGGCCGAGCTTGATGTTGTCGAGCACCGTCATGCCGCGAAACAGCGCGATGTTCTGGAAGCTGCGCCCCAGGCCCATGCGCGCGCGCAGTGGCGCTGGAATGCGGGTGATGTCCTGCCCCTTGAACCGGATGTGGCCCGCCGATGGCCGATAAAAACCCGAGATGGTGTTGAACAGCGAGGTCTTGCCCGCCCCGTTGGGACCGATCACGGCCGTGATGCTGCCCGGCTGCACGGCAAACCCGACGCCCGACAGCGCCCGCACGCCGCCGAACGCCAGCGTGAGCTCATGCACCACGAGCAAGGGCTCCGCGTCGCCTGACCCGCCAAGTGCCTCCGCCGTCGTCATGATCCGTTGTTGGGGTTAGTTCGAATCCCACGATCGCTACTTGACCGTAGACTAGTTACCGAAAAGTAAAATATACCGGCGAACCCCCGTGACCCGGGATCGGTGTTTTCCCGATGGAGCACGGCACGCAGACATGGCGAAGACTGCAAACCTCCCCCCCTCCCGCCGGCGCACGCGCGCCCAGACGGTCGTCGATTCGCCCTGGAGCCCCGCTGCCGGGCGCGAGCAGCAGCGCGAAGCCAAGCGCAATGCCGTGCTGTCCACGGCCGCCGAGATGTTCAACGAACGGGGCTTTCACGCCACATCGCTGGACGACATCGCCGCCCGCCTGCACGTCACCAAGCCGACGCTCTACTACTACGTCAAGAACAAGGACGAGATCCTGCTCGAATGCGTGCGCAAGGGCCTGCACATGACGCTGGAGGGCATCGAAGCCTCGCGTGCCGCAGGCGGTCGGGCGATCGACCAGTTGCGCGCCTGCATGCTGGCCTACGGCCACGTGGTCACCCAACCCTTCGGCATGTGCCTGATCCGCGTCGGTGACCAGGAAGTGCCGGTCGACAGCCGAATCGAGCTGCGCCGCCTGAAGTCGCTCATCGACCAGGCGTTCCGGCGCCTGGTCGCCGCCGGCGTCGAGGAAGGCAGCCTGCGTCCGTGCGATCCCAAGCTCACCGCCTTCACCATCGCCGGCGGGCTGAGCTGGATCGGACGCTGGTACCGGCCCGATGGCGAGCATTGCGGCGACGACGTCGTCCGGCAATGCGTGGCGACGCTGCTCGAAGGGATCGTGAGCCCCGCCAAGCCCCCGCCACGCACAGGCGGCCGACGCCGATCAACGTCGATCTGAAAGCACGCGGCCGCCCGCCAGGCTGGCGGAGCACGGCGCAGCCGTCACGCCTCAAGCCGGCGCCAACGCCTCGGTGCTCACGTGCCACGCGATCGCCAGACAGCTGGTCAGCCCCGGCGACTCGATGCCCAGCAGGTTGACCAGCCCCGCCATGCCGTGCTCGCGCGGCCCTTCAATGCGAAAGTCGGCCGCCGGCTCGCCCGGGCCGGTGAGCTTGGGCCGCATGCCGACGTAGCCCGGCTGTAGCGCCCCATCCGGCAGCGCCGGCCAGTAATGGCGCACTTCGGCGTAGAAGGCATCGGCGCGCGCCGGATCGACCGTGAAATCGTCGGGCGCATCGACCCACTGCACGTCGGGGCCGAACTTGGCCTGCCCGCCCAAGTCCAGCGTCAGGTGCACGCCCAGGCTGGGCGAGTCGCGTTCCACCACCGGGTAGATCAGGCGGCTGAAAGGGGCGCGGCCCGCGAGGGTGAAGTAGCTGCCCTTGGCCCAGTGCGTAGGCAATGGCGGGCGGTGCGCGGGCGGCAGGCCGTCGGTGGCGTGGGTGAGCGCGATGGCGCCCAGGCCAGCGGCGTTGACCACGCTGCGGGCGATCAGCGTGGTGTCGCCTTCGTCACCGGATACTTCAATTTTTATAGCTGCTTGCGCTTTCCCATCCAGCGCGGCAATGCTTTTTACCTTGGAATGCGTGGCCAGCAGACCGCCGGCGTTCTCGACATCGCCGAGCAGCGAGAGCATGAGGCCGTGGCTGTCGACGATGCCGGTGGACGGCGACAGCAGCGCGGCCTGACATTCCAGCTGCGGCTCCAGCGCCAGCGCCTGCTCGCGCGAGAGCCATTGCAGGTCGGCCACACCATTGTCCACGGCGCGCGCCTGGATGGCGCGCAGTTCATTCACTTGTGCGGCGGTGGCGGCCACGATCAGCTTGCCGCAGCGGCGATGATTGATACCGCGCTCGGCGCAGTAGTCGTACAGCATCTGACGGCCCGCCACGCACAGGCGCGCCTTCAGCGACCCAGCCGGGTAGTAGATGCCGGCGTGGATGACTTCGCTGTTGCGCGCGCTGGTCTGGGTGCCGAAGGTCTCTTGCGCCTCCAGCACCAGCACCTCGCGCCCGGCCAGGGCCAGCGCGCGCGCCACCGCCAGGCCGACCACGCCGGCGCCGATGACCACGCCATCGACCTGCTCCACGCTCATGTGCACCCCTCGAAACCCCGCAGCACGCTGGCCGCGTTCAGACCCAGTTCGGCCGCCGCGTAGCCGCCCTCGAGGATGAAGGCCGTGGGCAGGCCCAGCGCCTGCAGACGCTGGCCCAGGCGCACGAAGTCGGCGGCCTGCAGTTGAAAGGTGCTGATCGGGTCGCCGGCAAAGGTGTCCAGCCCCAGCGACACCACCAGCGCGTCGGCGCGGTGCCGGGCGATGCGCTGGCAGGCCGCCGCCAGCGCCTCGAACCATGCCGCCACGCTGCTGCCGGCTGCCAGCGGCAGGTTCAGGTTGAAGCCCTGCCCGGCGCCCGCGCCGGTCTCGTCGGCGTGGCCCAGGTAGAACGGGTATTCGGTGCGCGGGTCGCCGTGGATGCTGACGAACAGCACGTCGGCGCGGTCGTAGAAGATGGCCTGCGTGCCGTTGCCGTGGTGGTAGTCCACGTCCAGCACCGCCACGCGCGCGGCGCCGCCGGCACGCAGCGCCTGCGCGCACACGGCGGCGTTGTTGATGAAGCAGTAGCCACCCATGAAGTCGGGCCCCGCGTGGTGGCCGGGCGGGCGCGTGGCGCAGAACACCACGCGCTCGCCCTGCCCCAGCGCCTGCGCACTGCTGGCGGCGGCGTCGGCCGCGGCCTTGGCGGCCGTCCAGGTGCCGGCAACCATGGGACTGCCGTTGTCCATCGAATACAGGCCCAGGCGGGCGATGAAGTTGTCCGGCTCCACATCGCTGCGCAGCGTGCGCACCGGCCACACGCTGGGAAAGGGTTGCACGCCGGCGTTGGCGGCGTCCAGCGCCAGCCACTGCTGCCAGGCGGTGCGCAAGAAATCGAGGTAGCGCGGGGCATGCACCTGGAGCAGCAGGGGCGCGCTGTCGCAGTCGGGGGCGCGCAGCGCATGGCCGGCGGCGCGCAGGGCTTGTTCGACGAAGCGGGCGCGGCTGGGGTTTTCAAAGCAGGGCACGCGCTGGCCACGAAAAATCTCGTGCGCCGGGTCGTGGCCAGCCTGTTCGGCGGTGGTGAAGATCAGCATCGGTGGCGGCCGGGCTGCGTGCGCGCGCGGCGAGCGCCCATGTTAGGGCATCCCAGGTTGTCGCCAACACCCCGGCTCAGGGTCGACACCAGGGCGGGCGACGGCACACACCCACCCCGGCTGCACGGGCCTGCCCTCAGCCTGAGGGCAGCCGTTGGCCGCCCGTCATCTTCGGTCGCACGCGTCCCACGGCCACCTTCGGGCTCACTGGGCTGACAGTGCGAACGCCCGAAGGTCGGACGCTTCGTAGCCGAGGTCGCTGCCCCAGCCGTCGGTGGCCATTTCGTAGACGTCAAGCCGCTCACCGAACGCCGCCGTCGTGCACTCCGGCTTGCCCGCGCAGGCGGCCGGCAGGTTCAGCGTCATCATGTCGTGCACCGTGCGGGTGATGACGAAGCTGCCGACGCCGCCCGACGGCGACAGGATCTGCGTTGCGCTGCGCACCACTGAAAAAGCATGGGTGGCGAAGCCATGCGGGTGGTAGGCCACGTAGGGCATGGACACCGAAGCGCCCGGCGCGAAGCGCAACACGCCGCAGCACGGATCGGCCGTGCCGCTGGGCGTCCAGGGCGCGCCGACGCCGGCCCAGCAGTGGTTGTTGTCCACGTGCAGGGTCAGCACCAGGCTGTTGCCCTGCACCAGGCTGCCGCCGCCAGGCTGCGTCACGGAGCTGGCCTTGACGGTCGGGATCGAGCCGCTCAGGCTCACACTGTCGGGCACGTAGTAGTCGATGCCCTTGGCGGCGATGTCGATCTGGTTGCCGGCCGCGTCGTACAGATCGAGCTTGATTTGGTAGAGGCCACTCTCATCGACGCTGCCGGGCACCACATCGCCGTCTTCTTCGAACGCCAGCCCGCGCGAGAACACCCGGCTGTCGAACTCTCCGTTCTCGGTGTCCAGCACCGCATTGGCTATGGTCCACTGGCCAAGCGGCGGCAGTGCCGGTGGAATCTCGTACAGCTCCAGCGTCTGACCGCCCACCACCATGTGGTTGGGCCCCAGCCGGTAGGGGTCGATCACCAGGTCGGTGCCGACCATGTGCGCATAGTGGCGGTTGACCTCGACGCTGAGCGGCTTGAAGTCACCGGCCATGCCCTTGCGCCAAGACAGCTGGTAGTAGCGCACACCCAGCGATTCGCGCAGCGCGTTATCGAAGTCCAGCCGCGGCCGCAGCACGCCGCCCCAGGGCGCGCCACTTTGCAGCAGACCCAGGTTGTCGCCCGTCGTACCGGGGGCCCCGCCGCCGTGGATGGCTTTCAGCGAGGTGTTGCCGACCGCCGTGAACAGCACCCAGTTGTCGCCCGGGTGGTAGGGCCGGCAGGGCGAGCAGGCGATGGCCCAGGGGCTGGTGGTGATCAGCGTCACCGGCGTGCCACAGACGTAGTTCCAGTGCGTGTGGCAGGGCACCGGGGTGGGCTCGTAGATGCTCACGTTCAGCCAGCCGAACAGGCGCTGCTGGGCCGTGAAATACAGGTCAGGCACATCGCTGCTCTGGCAGCCGCGCCAGACCACGGCGCGGAACTGGCCACATTCGTCGGTCACCGCGGTGGCCACCTTCTGCTTGGTGACGATGTGCGGATAGAACCAGCACAGCAGCGGCCGCACCAGCTCGGGGTGACGGATCAGCGCCTGCTGAAACTGCTGCGCGTTGCCGATCTGCGCCAGGGTCTTCAGCTCGCCGGCCTGTGGCGCGGCATGAAAGCTCGCCAGCACGGCGGCGCCGCTGCCGATGCCGGGGGTGCGCCCGGCACGCATGGCGCGGCGCTGTGCCAGTGGCACCGGGTCCGGTCCAGGGCCGGGCGGCGGCAGGGGCCCCGGCCCGTCGATCGGCCACGGTCCGGGCGGCTCCGGCCAGGGCGGGCGCGGCTCGACGATCACCCTGCGCAGCCCGTCGATGACCCAGGGCGGCAGCCGCGGCACGAGCACCGGCCAGGGATCGACCTCCCACACGTCGACGCTGGCGTGACACACCGGCAGTTCCAGCGGCAGACCGCCGCTGACCACGCGCTTGAGCAAGGTCCCGCGCACCACGCAGCGGCCCAGCAGCCAGCAGCGCCAGCTGTCCGGATCGATCGTCAGCACCAGCTTCGGGCGCGGGTCCTTGAGCGACAGCCGCAGTGGCCGCGCCACCGCGCCGCGGCGCAGCAACTCGCTGGCCTCGGGCCGCTCCAGCGTGGGCCCCACCAGCACCCGCACCGCCGTGTCCTCGGTGCCGACGGCCAGCGCCAGCCGCGCCTGGCCGCGTTCATCCGCCGGCTGCATGGCGAGCAGCTTGCCGCCGGCCGAATAGGCATAGACCGCCGGTTGGGGGGCGGCCTGCCGATCGTCCACCTCCTGCAGCTGCACATGGACCGACAGCTCGACCTTGCCCGAGCCGCCCGCGTTGTCAGGATTTCTGGCCATGATGTTCTCCTTCCGTTGCGTTCACCGTCCAACCCTTGCGGGCGCCGGCGGCGCACGGGCCGCCGGCCGCCGCGGGACTCAATCGTCGTCGTCCTCGGCCTCGCCGACCGGGCAGCAGCGGTATTGCTGCGCCTGATCGAGCAGCTCGATCTCGCGCTTGAGCTTCTCGTTCTCCAGCCGCTTGCGTTCGAGTTCGAGCTCGATCTCACGATGCAGCGCCGGCTCGCAGGTGGCGCAGTCGTCCAGGCACCCCTTGACCAGGATGCCCGGGGTGGGCAGCATCTCTTCGCGCTCCCAGGACAGCTCGGCCACCAGCTTGTCATGCACCTGGCCGGTCTTGGGATCGATCACGCCGGCCGCAGCCAGCTCCTTGTCCACCGCCGCCAGCGCGGCCTGGCGGACGTCCACACCCAGCGGCGCGGCGGCGCCGACCAGCGGGCGCGCCAGCAGCGACACGTTGCCGCCGGTCATGTTCAGGCGCGACAGCGCGCTGGCGCGGGCCCGCTCCTCGATCGCCAGGCGCTGCGGGCTGCTGGCGCTGACCACCTCGGGCAGCACCGAGATGCGGCCGGCCACGTCCACCGAGGGCCGCTGATCGCTCAGCACCGGCGCCGCCGGATCGCTGACCACGCGCTGGATCGCCACCAGCCGGAAGCGCAGCTTCTGAACCTTGCTCACCCGGTAGAACAGGTAGGTGACGGCGTGGCAGCGATTGGGGTTGCGGAACATGCGCGAAGCCGATTCGAAGTGGTCGGACGATTCGCCCTCCCTGTGCTCGCGCGTGCTGACTTCGCCGACCGCCGTGCTGCTCTTGGCCCGCACGCCGGCCGCCACCGAAGAGGACGCCGATTGCGCGTGTTGCGACAGAAAACGCGCAAAGCTGCTGGCCGAATGCGCGTCGTAGCTGCCACCACCGCCGCCGCCGCCAATCTCGATGATGCCGAACAGGTTGACGCTGGCACCGCCACCGCCTTCGGCCCAGGACTCGTCGTAGCTCGACGAAGCCAAGCCGCCTTCGGTGATGGTCAGGTCGCTCACCGCGCGCGCCATGCCGTAGGTGAAGAACGATTCTTCGGACGTGGTTTCATGCCGATAGGCCAGCTTGGACTCGGCGTCGTACGACCAGCGCGTATGGCGGTCGCTGGAAAACAGCCGCACCTGCTCGCCCGGCAGCAGCGTGGTCGAGTACACGGGATCGCCCAGCACCAGCGGGCCGGAGCAGCGCTCCAGACGGAAATGCACGATCAGATCGACCCGCACCGTCTGCCGATCGCCCGTGCGCACCGGGTAGGGCAATCGATAGCGAAAGTCGAGCCGGTCACACACCGGCTGACGTTCGAGCACCGGGCAGCATTCGATCCTTGCAAGGGAGCTTTCTTTCGTGTCGGGCATGATGGTCTCCTTAAATGCCGTGGCGGACATGAGCGACAGCAGACCGGACCCTGACAGCTTGTTATTGTGAGAAGCGGAAGCCGCCTCCAGCATCGGCTGAGGCGGGCCATGCCGGTTAGCACCGGATTGCGCGGGAGTGCAACGATCCTGCGGCCAGGGCGGCCAGCCGCTATGCCTTGCCCTGCGGCGGCGCCTTCAGCCGCTGATACTGCGTGGCTGGCACGCCCACCAGGCGCCGAAACACGCGGCCGAAGTACGACAGGTCGTTGAAGCCCACCGCATAGGCCACCTGCGACACCGTGGCACCGGGCTCGCGCAGGAACTCGCGCGCCATGGTCACGCGATGGTGCTGCAGGAAGTGACAGAACGGCACGCCCTGCTCGCGATGAAAGGCGCGGCTGAACTCCGACGGCGACAGGTGGCACAGCTCGGCCATCAGCTTGATCGGACACGGCTCGCCGTAGTGTTCGCCGATCCAGGCCACGGCGGCGGCGGTGCGCGCGCTGGCCTGCAGCGACTTGCGCAGGTGGCCCGCCGGCTCACGCAACTCCGGCGGCAACGCCGGCGCCGGCCAGCCACCGGGGGCGCGCGCCTCGGCGCCGCCGCAGCGCAGCACCTCGAACAGACGCCGCAGCGTGCTGACGGTGACCGGCTTGACCCGGTAGTCCCAGACCCGGTGTCGCAGGGCCCACACGGCCAGCGCCTCGGTGTGGTAGTCGGTGAACATCAGCACCGGCAGCTGCGGGAACTCGCGCCGCACGCGCGGCACGGCGTCCAGGCGCGCGCCGTCGGGGTAGTCGTAGTCGATGCAGACGAAGTGCGGCCGCCAGCGCGCGATGGCGCCAACGATGTCGGCCAGCTGCGTGATGCGGGCCATGACGCCATGCGGCCGGGCATCCTGGTACAGCCCATGCGGCTGTGGCATGCAGCGCAGATCAATCCACACCGCGCGCGGCGTGGGCGCAGGCATGGGATCGAAGCGGCTATCGGCCAAGGGCTGCTCCTGTAGGGCCGGGCGCCTGACCCGGCGCTTGCCTGGACGGGCCGGGTTGTCAGCGACGCAGCCTGAGCCGGATGTTAGGAAGCATCCTCAGCGGTGTATGTATTAGGTACACAAGACTCGTATCAAGTTACGTCTTTGGGAGTGATCTGATCGCGCCCCAGGGTCACCATGGTTCGGGGCGCAAAGCCATGGTTCAGCGGCCCCACGCCCTGGCCGGTCTGCACCGTGGCACCGGCCGCCAGCGCCTGCTGCACGTACTGGCGGGCGGCTTGCACCGCATCGCTCAGGCCCAGGCCCAGCGCCAGGTAGGCGGCGGTGGCCGACGACAGCGTGCAGCCGGCCCCGTGCAGGTTGCGCGTGGCCAGACGCGCAGAGCACATGTGCAGCGGCTCGGCGCCGCGCACCAGCAGCAGGTCATGCACCTGCTCGCCTTTCAGGTGGCCGCCCTTGAGCAGCACGGCGCGCGCGCCCAGCGCCAGCAGCGCCTGCGCCGCCGGCGCCATGTCGGCCACCGCCTGCACCGGCCGGCCCAGCAGCAGCGCCGCTTCGTCCAGGTTGGGGGTGATCAGGCTGGCGCGCGGAAACAGCGCAGTCACCAGCGCCTGCACGGCCTCGGCCTCGATCAGCCGCGCACCGGTGGCCGACACCATCACCGGGTCCAGCACCACCTGGATCATGTGGTGGCGCTCGATGGCGGCGGCCACGGTGTGCACGATGTCGGGCGCGTGCAGCATGCCGATCTTCACCGCCTGCGCGCCGATGTCGCTCAGCACGGCGTCGATCTGGGCGGCAAGCATGTCCGGCGGCACGCCGTGGATGGCCGTCACGCCCTGGGTGTTCTGCGCCGTCAGCGCGGTGATCGCGCTCATGCCGTAGCAGCCCAGGGCGGCAAAGGTTTTCAGGTCGGCCTGGATGCCGGCGCCGCCGCCCGAGTCGCTGCCGGCGATGGTGAGGACGCGGATGTATTGCCGGGCCGGTTCGATCATGTTCGGCATCCAATCAGCCTCCAGTGCCCGCCAGCAAAGCGCGAGCAGCTATCAAAATGACAGAATGACGGCGCCGCTGGCGCGGCAGCCATGACGGAATGACGGACTGCTCCCGTCATGGGCGCGCAGCGCCCGTCATCGAAGCACAGCGAGGTCATTTCGTCATCGGCTCCGCAAGCGAGGGATGCGGCAGCGCCGGCGCCGGCACGCGCGGCGCGGCACGGCCGTGGTCGATGGCGGCCTGCCACAACGGCACGGTGGCGCCTGGCTCTTCGCCCAGCCCGCGCACGATGCACACGCCAGCGGCGCCGCTGCGGGCCGCTTGCTCGGCCTGGGCAGACACCAGAATGCCGCCGATGGCCACCACCGGCACGCCGGCCATGTGCACCCACCAGGCCAGGTTGGCGAGGCCCTGCGGCACCCAGGGCATGGCCTTGGTCAGCGTCGGCCACACCGGGCCGCAGGCCAGGTACCACGGCGCCAGACCGCGCGCGCGGCAAAGCTCCCACAGGCTGTGGCTGCTGATGCCGAGCCGCAGGCCGGTGGCGGCCAGCTCGGCACGGCCGGCGGCGCCCAGGGCCAGCAGGTCTTCCTGCCCCAGGTGGATCGCCATGTGGCGCGCATCGCCCGCCGCCAGTTCGGCCGCCGCGCGCCAGTGGTCGTTGACGACCAGGGTGGCGCCGGCCTGCCGGCAGGCGGCGAGCGCCCGCGCCAGCTGCGCGCGCAGCGCGGCGTGCCAGGCGGCGTCGGGCCGCGCGGGTGTCTTGATGCGCAGCTGCACGGTGCGCACGCCGGCGGCCAGCACCTGGGCCACGCGTTCGGCGCGGTCGACGATGGCGTACAGGCCGATGTCGCAGGGTTCTGAAGAAATCGCGCTCTGGCGCCCGTCCAGCAAGCGCGAGCAGCTATCCATATTGAAGTGATCATCCCACGAAAGGACGGGCAGGCGATCGGGCTGCGTGCCAAAGCCGGCGCGCGCCGCCACCGGCCCGGCGCCCTGCCCGGCCGCGTGGCCGCAGGCGATGGCGTGGGTGGTGGCCATCTTGGCCAGCACCAGCGCGTCGGCCGCCACGAAGCCCAGGGCCAGCGCGCTGGCGGCGCTGCTGGCGAAGGTGCAGCCGGTGCCGTGGGTGTGCGGCGTGCCCACGCGCGGCAGCGCCAGCCAACCGCTGGCGTGTTCGGTGGCGATCCAGTCGAGCGAGCAGCCCGGCGCGTGCGCGCTGTCGCCGCCGGTGATGGCGACGGCCGCGGCGCCCAGCGCGCGCAGGGCTTCGGCCAGTTGCGGGGCGGCCATGGCGTCGGCCCCCGGGCCCACCAGGCGCCGCGCCTCGCGCTCATTGGGCGTGACGAGCGTGGCGCGCGGCAACAGCTGGTCACGGTAGGCGGTGAGCATGGCGCCGTCGGCAAAGGCCGCGCCGCTGCTGGCGCCCAGCACCGGGTCCACCACCAGCGCCACCGGGGCGCGCTGGCGCAGGCGGTCGATCCAGCGCGCCACGACGGCGATGTTGGCGGCGCTGCCCAGCAGGCCGGTCTTGATGGCGACCGGTGGCAGGTCATCGGCCAGCGCGGCGAGTTGCGCATCGAGCAGTTCGGGCGCGATGGGTTCGACGTGCGTCACGGTCAGCGAGTTCTGCGCCGTGATCGCCGCCACCACCGGGCACAGGTGCACACCAAACGCCGCCGCCGCGCGCGCATCGGCACTCAACCCGGCGCCGCCGCCGCTGTCGTTGCCGGCAATGCTCCAGATGATTCTGGGCGCTGCGATTTCAGGAGCTGCCAGCGCTTGTCCTGTATGTGTCACGGCACGTTTCCTATCAGAAACGGGTTGCCCGTGACCGGCGTGGTGGCGACCGCGAAGTCCTGCCGCGCCATCACCCCCGCGCGATGGGCCGCGCGCCCGGCCTCGATGGCCCCGCGAAAAGCGCCGGCCATGCGCACCGGGTCGGGCGACTGGCTGACGGCGCTGTTGAGCAGCACGGCGTCAAAGCCCATCTCCAGCGCCTGCGCGGCGTGGCTGGGCGCGCCGATGCCGGCGTCGATGATCAGCACCACGTCCGGCAGGCGCTCGCGCAGCAGGCGCAGCGCGAACGGGTTCATCAGCCCCTGGCCGGAGCCGATGGGCGCGCCCCAGGGCATCAGCAGCGGGCAGCCGGCGTCCAGCAGGCGCTTGCAGGTCACCAGATCCTCGGTGCAGTAGGGAAACACCGTGAAGCCGTCGCGCGCCAGTTGCCGCGCCGCCTCGACCAGCTCCTGCCCGTCGGGTTGCAGCGTGTAGTCGTCGCCGATCACCTCGAGCTTGACCCAGGGCGTGCCGTACAGCTCGCGCGCCATGTGGGCCAGCTGCACGGCCTCGCGCGCCGTGGTGCAGCCGGCGGTGTTGGGCAGCAGGTGCGCGCCCTGCGTCTTCATGGCGGCGCGGATGATGTCGACGAAGCTGTTGTCGCCGCCGGCGGCCAGCTGGCGCTTCAGGCCCACGGTGACGATCTGCGTGCCCGAGGCCGCGATGGCGTCGGCCAGCACCTGCGGCGACGGGTACTTGGCCGTGCCCAGCAGAAAGCGGCTGGTGAGCCGCACATCGCCAACCGACCAGCCGTCCACATCATTGGTTTTCATCATCGTTCCCGCTCACAAACTCAACCAGCCGCGCTGCAGGCCCAGCGCCGCCACCCCGGCGGCCGCCAGCAGCCCGGCAAAACCGACCCACTCGCGGCGCGAAAACACGCGCCGCCCATGCCCCCGCCGCGCCCACGCATACAGCAGGGCGCCCGGCGCATACAGCAGCGAGCCCAGCAGCAGGTACTTGATGCCGCCCGCATACACCAGCCAGAAGGCATACAGCAGCGCCAAGGCCGACAGCGCCGCGTCGCGCCGGCGCCGCCCGCCCTCGCCCGCGCCGTAGCGCGCGCCGCTGAGCGCGATCTTCAGCGCGTGGCCGGCGGCCCAGGTGTAGGGCAGCAGGATCATGGCCGTGCCCAGGTTGACCAGCGACAGGTAGGTCGATTCGCTCCACAGCGTCAGCAGCAGGAAGGCCTGCACGCTGGCGCTGGTCAGCCACAGCGCGTGCGACGGCACGCCGCGCGCGTTCTCGCCCGCCAGCCAGTCGGGCGCGGCGCCGTCGCGGGCGGCCGAATACAGCGTCTCGGCCGACAGCATCAGCCACGACAGCAGCGCGCCCGACAGCGAGATCAGCAGCCCCACGCTGACCAGCACCCCGCCCCAGTGGCCGACGGCTCGCTCCAGCACGTAGGCCATCGACGGGTTCTTGAGCTGGGCCAGCTCGGGCTGCGCCATCACCCCCATCGACAGCAGGCTGACGGCCACCAGCAGCGCCAGCACGAACAAAAAGCCCGCCAGCGTGGCACGCCCCACGTCCACGCGCCGCTGGGCGTGGGCCGAATAGACGCTGGCGCCCTCGACGCCGATGAACACCCACACCGTCACCAGCATCATGCCGCGCACCTGCTCCAGCACGCTGCCCAGCTGCGGGTTGGCGCGGCCCCAGATGTCGGCGCTGAACACCGGCCGCTGGAACGCCAGCGCCACCAGCAGCACGAACAACAGCAGCGGCACCAGCTTGGCCACCGTGGTCACCTGGTTGATCAGCGCCGCCTCGCGGATGCCGCGCAGCACCAGCGCGTGCGTGCCCCACAGCATGACCGACGCACAGCCCACCGCCAGCACCGTGTTGCCTTCGCCAAAGGCCGGCCAGTAATGCCCCAGCGTGGAAAACAGCAGCACGTAGTAGCCGACGTTGCCCAGCACCGCCATGAACCAGTAGCCCCAGGCCGAGCTGAAGCCGGTGAACGGCCCGAAGCTGGCGCGCGCGTAGGCGTAGATGCCCGAATCCAGCGCGGGCTCGCGCAGCGCCAGGTTGAGGAACACGAAGGCCAGCGCCAGCATGCCCACGCCGGTGATCAGCCAGGCGATCGCCGTGGCGCCGACGCCGGCGCTGGCCGCCGTGTTTTGCGGGATCGAGAAGATGCCGCCGCCGACCATGGAGCCGACGACCAGCGCCGTGAGCGCGCCGACGCGCAGTTTGGTGCTCGTGGGGGAGTTCATGGGCAGTGAGTATGAAGCCGCCGGCCGCTCAGGCGGCAGGGCCGTGGACACGTGGCGGGCTCATGCGTCAGCCACCCACGATGGGCTGGAACAGCAGCACCTGGTCGCCATCGGCCAGCCGGCGCGCGGCGCGCGCGGCGCGGGCGACGAATTCGCCGTTGACGGCGGTGCTCACCGCCTCGGGCGCGTGGCCCAGCAGCTGCACCACGTCGGCCACGCTGCTGCCGGCGGGCAGCTCGCGTTCGGCTTCACCCAGACGGATGCGCACCGGGCCCGGGCTGCTGGCGTCGGCAAGTGCTTCAGACATATTCAGGCTCCAGCGCTTTCCAGGTTTGCGCCACCAGCTATCATGTCGATAGCAAACTCGCCATCGTGCCAACGGGCATCGGCCAGTGCCTGCTCGACCAGCGCCGGCGCCAGCAGCCAGCCGTGGCGAAACAGCCCGTTGATGCGCATGAGGCGCCCCGCGTGCTCGATGCGCGGGTTGTTGTCGGGCAGCGCCGGGCGCAGGTTGACGTCGAGCTTGCGGATGCGCGCCTCGGCCAGACCGGGCAGCACGCTGTGGGCGGCGGCCATCAGCTCGACCGCGGTGCGCAGGCTGACGGGCGAGCGGTCCTCGCTCTCGATTTCGCTGGCGCCCACCACCACGTCGCGCGCCGAGCGCGGCACCATGTAGACGAAGTGGCGCGGATGCAGCAGGCGCGCCGGGCGCGTCAGGCCGTGGTCGGGGCAGTCCAGCCACACCACTTCGCCGCGCACGCCGCGCACCGGCAGCTCGGGCCGCGCGCCGGCGCCGCGCACGTCGATCACCACGTCGAAGGCCAGCGTGCGGCCGTCCGCCAGGCCGAGCGTGCCGCCCGCCTCGCCGCCGTGCAACGTGCGCACCGGCGCGCCCCAGTGCCAGGCCACGCCGGGCGCGCCGGCGTGCAGCGCGTTCATGGTGGCCACGGTGTCGATGTGGCCTTCGCCCGGCAGCAGCCAGGCGTGGGCCGGGCCCTGGATGGTCGGCTCCAGCGCGCGCAGCTCGGCCGGCGACAGCGGCTGCTCGCCCGCGGGCAACCGCAGGTGGCGCCACTCGGGCGTGTCGGTGGCGGCGTGCAGGCGGTCCAGCACGCGCCGCGCGGCGCCCAGATCGGCCCGGTGCGCCAGCAGCAGGCTGCCGCGCGTCACCAGCTCGGGGCCGCCCGGCAGCGCCGCCACGATGCCCGGCCACAGCGCCAGCGAGCGAAAACCCATGCGCGCCACCGCCGGCTCGGCGTTGTCCAGCTCGGACAGCGGGCTGAGCATGCCCGCCGCGGTGAAGCCGGCCGCCGTCGGCACGTAGGGCTCGCCCGCCTGGCTGCGCGCCACGGGGTGCGGGCCGCTGGCCGGGTCGAACACCGACACCCGGTGGCCGCGGCGCGACAGGTGCCAGGCCAGCAGGCGCCCCAGCAGGCCGGCGCCGGCGATGCCGATGGCCAGCGAAGAAGCTTGCTTGCTCATGTTTGAATAGCTGCTGGCGCTGGTTGCATGCGCGATGCAGCCGGTTTGACCTGGACGCCCTGGCGCGCGCCACGCGGCGCCGTTGGCGCCCAGGCGCGGCCGCACGCGGGGGTGCTGGAAGCGAATGGATTCATGGGGCGATCTCCTGCGCGGGCCACAACATGTCGGGCTCCAGGGCCGCCTGCGCTGCATCCGGGTGCCGGCTGCCACGCGCGCTGCTGCTCTTCCTTACGCCGGTGTTAACCGGATCAAGTTGACGGGTTCGACTTGTTGCCAAGCCGTCTCAGCTCGCTGGGAGCGTGGGCGGCAGAAAGCGTCGGCTGCAAATGGGCCGCAGCGGTCCATTTTTCACCGGCTTCTTGACCCATAGCGTGGCTATGGGCCTGCAAATCCGGCAAAAACTGTCCTCGCTGGGGCCCATTTTCGCTATCGACGCCTTATGCCGCCCACGCTCCTGGCGCGGGCACCCCGGAGTTGCGCTCGATAATAGCGCGAAAGGAAGTCCAATCATGACCCGCACCCGCACTCTTCTCACCTTCATGGCGCCGGCCGTCCTGTGGCTGGCCGGCTGCGCGGCCGGCCCCGGCGGCTGGGGGTCGGCGCCCGGCGACACGCAACGTGAATACGAAGCCGCCCAGCGCGGCCAGGCGCCGGTGCGCGTGATCGTGCGCGAAGGCCCGCTGCCCAACATCGACGGCGCGCGCTCGCCCGAGGAGCTGGCACGCGACGAGGCCGGCCAGCAGTGTGGCCGCGCCAGCCTGGAAGCGAACGTGCTCGACGTGCAGCGCCAACGCTGGCCCGGGCGCGACGCCACCGGCGGCATGGCCCAGTTCGAGCGCGTGCGCCTGACTTTCCGCTGCGAGCGCGGCCGGCCCTGAGCGCGTGCCCGAAAAAAGCAGGCCGGTCGTTCGATGACGCCAAAATCCGATATATAATTTGAGGCTTGTTCCCCGATAGCTCAGTCGGTAGAGCGCCGGACTGTTAATCCGTAGGTCCCTGGTTCGAGCCCAGGTCGGGGAGCCAAAAACTGCAAACCCCGCACATCGCAAGGTGTGCGGGGTTTTTGCTTGCCTTTCCTGCGTGTCCGCTCGAGCGGATCAGGCGTCCAGGTCGAACACCGCCATACTCTCCACGTGCGCGGTGTGCGGGAACATGTTGACCACGCCGGCCGCCGTGCAGCGGTAACCCGCCTGGTGCACCAGCAGGCCAGCGTCGCGCGCCAGCGTGGCGGGGTTGCAGCTGACGTAGACGATGCGCCGCGGCGGGCGCCAGTCGTCGGCGCCCGGGGGCAGCGGCTCGGCGTCCGGCGCGCCGATGCGCGCCTGGTGGATGGCCGCCAGTGCCTTGACCAGCGCGAACGCGCCCTCGCGCGGCGGATCGACCAGCCAACGGTCGGCGCTGCCGTCCTGCACCAGCTGCTCAGCGGTCATGTCGAACAGGTTGCGCACTCCGAATTCGGTAGCTGCCAGCGCAGGTCCCATGCGGTCTGAAGCCGCATTGGTCTGGAAACTGTCGCGTGCGCGCGCCACCAGCGCGGCGCTGCCCTCGATGCCCAGCACCTGGCCGGCGCAGGTGGCAATGGGCAGCGTGAAGTTGCCCAGACCGCAGAACCAGTCGATCACGCGCTCGTGCCGCCGGGCCTGCAGCAGGCGCAGCGCGCGGCTGACCAGCACGCGGTTGATGTGCGGGTTGACCTGGGTGAAGTCGGTGGGCCGAAACGGCATGCGCAGGCCGAATTCGGGCAGCGCGTAGGCCAGCTCGGGGCCGCCCTGGTCCAGCCGGTGCACGGTATCGGGGCCCTTGGGTTGCAGCCACCACTGCACGCCGTGCTGGCGGCCGAAGTCGCCCAGCCGCTGGCGGTCGGCGTCGCCGAGTGGCTCCAGGTGGCGCAGCACCAGCGCCGTGACCTCGTCGCCGCCGGCCAGCTCGATCTGCGGGCAGCTCTCGCGCGCATCCATGCCGTGGATCAGCGCGCGCAGCGGCAGCAGCAGCGCACTGACCTGCGGTGGCAGCACCGGGCATTCGCGCATGTCGGCGACGTAGCGGCTCTTGCGCTCGTGAAAGCCGATCAGCACCTCGCCGCGCTTGTGCACGTAGCGCACCGACAGGCGCGCGCGCCAGCGGTAGCCCCAGGCCGGGCCTTCGATGGGGCGCAGGATCAGCGCGGGCCGCACCTTGCCCAGGTGCCACAGCTGGTCTTCCAGCGCGCGCTGCTTGACGGCCACCTGGGCGCCGGCGTCCAGGTGCTGCATCTTGCAGCCACCGCAGGCGCCCTGGTGCAGGCCGAAGTGCGGGCAGCGCGGGCGCACGCGCAGGCTGCTGGCGCGGTGCAGCTCGGTCAGGGTGGCGGCTTCCCACTGGTTCTTGCGCCGGTGCACGCTGGCCGACACCCACTCGCCCGCCAGCGCGCCGTCGATGAACACCACCTTGCCGTCGGGCCGGCGCGCGATGCCCTGGGCGTCCAGATCCATCGAGTCGATCTGCAGCCAGCCTTCGGGCAGTTCGGGGGGTTGAGGGTGGCTGGAATCAGGATTCATGATCAAAAACCATTGCAGCGCCTATCTGGCCTGCGCGAGCAGCTATGAATTTCATAACATCGCATTCTGTCTGAAACGCAAAGGGCGCTCGCGAGAGCGCCCTTCGATCGTCCGGCGGAGCGCCAATCAGCGCGCCGGCAGGTAGCGCGCCGGATCCACCGGCTTGCCGGAGCGGCGGATTTCGAAGTGCAGCTTGACGCGGTCGGCGTCGGTGGAGCCCATCTCGGCGATCTTCTGGCCCTTCTTGACATCCTGGTCTTCCTTGACCAGCAGCTTCTGGTTGTGCGCGTAGGCGGTCAGAAAGGTGTTGTTGTGCTTGAGGATGATCAGGTTGCCATAGCCACGCAGACCGGCGCCGGCATAAACCACGCGCCCGTCGGCCGCGGCCAGCACCGGATCGCCGGCCTTGCCGCCGATGCCCAGGCCCTTGTTCTTGGCCTCGTCGAAGCCGGCCACCACCGCGCCGCTGGCCGGCCAGATGAAGTCGACTTGGTCGGCACCGGCCGACGGCGGTGCCGGTGGCGGCGCCGGGGGCGCGGCCGGGGCGGGCGTGGCCACGGGGGCCGGGGCCGAAGCCGGCGGCGTGGTCTGCGTGGCCACCGGCACCGCAGCCTGGGCCGTGGCCGGCTTGGCGCTGTTGCTGCCAGCCGCGGCCGGCGCCGGCAGCGGCGTCGCGGTGATCGGCGTGGTGGCGCTCGGCGCCGCGCCGGTCGGCGGCGTCACGCGCAGCACCTGGCCAACCTCGATCACGTTCGGGTTCTCCAGGCTGTTCCAGCGCGCGATGTCGCGCCACGGATGGTTGACCTCGGTGGCGATGCGCATGATGGTGTCGCCGGGGCGCACCGTGTAGTAGCCCGGTTTGCCGGCGTTTTCGAAGCCCGGCAGGCTGGCCGGATCGACCCGCGCGACGGTGCGGGTGTCACGGTCCTCCACCGGCGCGGGAGAAATGGATGCGCTGGAGCAGCCCGCCAGCACGGCCGCCCCCAGCACCGCGGCGGCCAGCAAAATCCGGCGTCCCGTCAAATACATACAAACCCTTCTTGAAGCGCTCTGTGAATCCGCTAAGCGATACCGGATTTTAGGGGCACGAAGTTGACCGCTTCCAGAACCGTCTGCTGCACGCCCTGGCGCGACTTGTCGATCACCACCAGCGCCTGCTGCCCGGCCGCCGTGACCACCGGCGCCACGATGCGCCCGCCCCAGGCCAGCTGGTCGATCCAGGCCTCGGGCACGGCCTCGCCGCCGGCTGCGGCGATGATGCCGGCGTAGGGCGCGCCCTTGGCAAAGCCGGCCATGCCGTCGCCCAGGATCAGGTGCACGGTGGCCATGCGCAGCGGCCGCAGGTTGGCGCGCGCCTTCTCGTGCAGATCGCGCAGGCGCTCGATGCTGTAGACCTCGCTGGCCAGCTGCGCCAGCACCACCGCCTGGTAGCCGCAGCCGGTGCCGACGTCCAGCACGCGGCCCAGGCGGCCGTCCTCGCCGCGCAGGCCGCCCTGCACCAGCAGCTCGACCATGCGCGCCACCACGCTGGGCTTGCTGATGGTCTGGCCCAGGCCGATCGGCAGCGCCGTGTCCTCGTAGGCCTGCGGCACCAGCGCGCTGTCGACGAAATGGTGGCGGTCCACCGTGCCCATGGCGCGCAGCACCTGCGGGTCGCGAATGCCCTCGGCGACCAGCAGCTGCACCATGCGCGCGCGCGCCGGGATCGAATCGCGCGCCATGCTGGCCGCCTGCGGCGCGGTGGCGCTGGTCACCGGCGGGGTGACGGCCGCCGCCGCCGCCGGTGGTCGGGCGGGCGTACGCGCGGCCGGCCGGGCGCCGCCGCCCAGGTCGATGCGTGCCGGAAAGCCCGGGCGCGGCGGCGTCGCCATCAGCCCTGCCCTCCGCCCGATGCACCGCCCAGCACCTGTCCCAGACCCTGCGCCCAGTAGCCCAGCGCGTCGTGGTCGGTCAGGTCGACCTTCAGCGGCGTAATGGCCACGTGGCCAGCCGCCGTGGCGTGGAAGTCCGTGCCTTCGGCCGCATCGGCCGCGGGGCCGGCGGCGCCGATCCAGTACAGCGTTTCGCCGTGCGGGCTGGTCATGGTGACGGCCGCCTGCGCCGCGTGGCGCCGGCCCAGGCGGCACACCTTGGGCGGCCGGATTTGCGCCAGCGGCAGGTTGGGGATGTTGACATTCAGCAGCCAGGGCTTGCCGCCGCCGGGCGGATGGGCGCCAAGCCGCGCCACCAGCTCGGCCGCGCGCATGGCGGCCGCGTCGATGTGCGCCCAGCCCTTGTCGACCAGCGAGAACGCGATGGCGGGGATGCCGAACAGGTAGCCCTCCATGGCCGCGCCGACGGTGCCGGAGTAGATGGTGTCGTCGCCCATGTTGGCGCCGTTGTTGATGCCCGAGACCACCAGGTCGGGCCGATAGTCCAGCAGCCCGGTGAGCGCAATGTGCACGCAGTCGGCCGGCGTGCCGTTGACGTAGCGCACGCCCTCGGCCGCCTGGTGCACGTACAGCGGCGAGCGCAGCGTCAGCGCGTTGGACTGGGCGCTGTTGTTGTGCTCGGGCGCCACCACCTCCACCCGCGCGCCGGGCAGCGCACGCAGGGCCTGGTGCAGGGCCACGATGCCGGCGGCCTGGTAGCCATCGTCGTTGCTGAGCAGGATTCTCATGGGGGGCTGGGCGAATGCAACGGATTGTAGGCGCGCCCTCCACCGTCTGCCGTCACCGGCCCACCGTCACCGCTGGGACATGACCGGCGGCCGGTCCGCTCCTATGATCAACCGCTTTCCCGGCACCTTGCGTGCCCCCACTGAATCCCCAAGGAGCGCTTTCCAATGCACGCATGGCTTTGCGAGAACCCCGTCGGCGTCGACGCCCTGACCTGGCAGGAGCTGCCCACGCCCCAGCCCGCCAAGGGCCAGGTGCTGATCCGCATCCAGGCGGCCAGCCTGAACTTCCCCGACCTGCTGATCGTGCAGAACAAGTACCAGTTCAAACCCGAACTGCCCTTCGTGCCCGGCTCCGAATACGCCGGCGTGATCGAGGCCGTGGGCGAAGGCGTGACCGAGCTCAAGGTCGGCCAGGCCGTGGCCTGCCTGTCGGGCACCGGCGGCTTCGCCACCCACACGCTGGCACCGGCCAAGCTGTGCATGCCGCTGCCGCCGGGCTTTCCGCCGGCCGACGCGGCAGCCTTCATCATGATCTACGCCACCAGCCACCACGCGCTGCTGGATCGGGGTCAGCTGAAGGCTGGCGAGACCGTGCTGGTGCTGGGCGCCGCCGGCGGCGTGGGCATGTCGGCCATCCAGATCGCCAAGATCGCCGGCGCGCGTGTGATCGCCGCCGCCTCCACCGACGACAAATGCGCCTTCTGCCAGCAGCTGGGCGCCGACGAAACCATCAACTACAGCACCCAGGACCTGCGCGAGCGCCTGAAGGAGCTGACCGGCGGCAAGGGGCCCGACGTGATCTACGACCCGGTGGGCGGCGACTTCACCGAACCGGCCTTGCGCTCCATCGCCTGGCGCGGGCGCCACCTGGTGGTGGGCTTTGCGGCGGGCGAGATCCCGGCCATCAAGATCAACCTGGCGCTGGTCAAGGGGGCCAGCATCGTCGGCGTGTTCTGGGGCGACTTCGCACGCCGCGAGCCGCAGGCCAACGCGGCCATGATGCAGCAGCTGGCCGGCTGGTACGCGCAGGGCAGGATCAAGCCCACGATCGACCGCCAGATGCCGATGAGCGAGCTGAAGGCCGCCTATGCCCGCATGGGCTCGCGCCAGGTGCAGGGCAAGCTGGTGCTGGTCAACGACTGAGCCCCGATCTGGCCGGCCGGCCGGCCGGTTTGACTGCTTGAAACAGCTGCCAGCGCGTTGCAGACAAGCGCCGGCAGCTATTTTTTTTATAGTCTTTCATGCAGACCGGCAATGACCCTGCTGCCGGCTGCCATGCCGCTGCGGCGTATCCTGCCTCGTGGGACAGCCGCTCATGAACCAGAAGATTCCCGCCGCCCGCATCCGCGTCCAGCGCGCCTACCAGCCACCCTCGCCCGACGACGGCGCGCGCATCCTGGTCGAACGCCTGTGGCCGCGCGGCGTGCGCAAGGAGGTCCTGACCCTGACCGCCTGGGACAAGGCGCTGGCGCCCAGCACCGCGCTGCGCCAGTGGTACGGCCACGAGCCCGCGCGTTGGGACGAGTTCCGCCAGCGCTACGCGGCCGAGCTGCGCCAGCAGCCCCAAGCCTTCGAGGCCCTGCGCCAGCGCGCCCGCGACGGCGTGCTCACGCTGATCTATTCGTCGCACACCGAGACGCTGAACAACGCCGTGGCGCTGCGCGAATTCCTGCTCGACCCGGCGCGTCTGGCGGCTGAACCCTGACGCCCCACCGTTTTGCCTGGAGCCCCCGCGATGAGCCAACGCCTGAACTATCAAAAAGCCTGTCCCGACGGCCTGGCCGCCATGCTGGGGCTGGAGCAGCACGCCCGCCGCAGCGGGCTGGAGCATTCGCTGCTGGAGCTGGTCAAGACCCGCGTGTCGCAGATCAACGGCTGCGCCTATTGCCTGGACATGCACACCAAGGACGCGCGTGCCGCCGGCGAAACCGAGCAGCGCCTGTACCTGCTGGCGGCCTGGCGCGAAACCGGCCTCTACTCCCCGCGCGAGCGCGCCGCCCTGGCCTGGGCCGAGGCCGTGACGCGGCTGACCGGCCAGCACGTGCCGGACGCCGTGTACGACGAGGCTCGCCGCCACTTCGACGAAAAAGCCCTGGTCGACCTGACGCTGGCGGTGATCGCGATCAATGGCTGGAACCGCCTGTCCATCGCCTTCCAGCTCGAACCCGGCGGCGACCAGCCACCCAAGGCCCAGCCCTGACGCCCCCATCCCGACCCAAAGGAGGAACACCCCATGGACCACGCCCTCTACCCCGCCTCCAGCGCCGACATCGCCCGCAAGCGGCGCGAGCTGGCCCCCGCCCAGTTGGAGGCCTTCCGCGCCTTCAGCGCCGCCTGCTTTGCCGACGGCGCCCTGCCCGGCAGGATCAAGCAGCTCATCGCGGTGGCGGTGGCGCACACCACGCAGTGCCCTTACTGCATCCGCAACCACACCGAGACCGCGCTCAAGGCCGGCGCCAGCGAGGCCGAGATCATGGAAGCCATCTGGGTGGCCGCCGAGATGCGCGCCGGCGGCGCCTACGCCCACTCGGCGCTGGCCATTGACGCCATGGCCGCGCACGCGCAGCGCGCCGCCGGCGGCTGACCCTGGCGCGGCGGCAACGACCGGCGGCTCAGCGCGGGCGCCTCAGCCCAGCCACCACAGCAGCGCGCTGATGCTGAAGAACGACGCCACCGTGGTGCCCAGCAGCGCGGCGGCGGCCAGGCCTTCCTCGCCAAAGCGGCCGGCCAGGATCGGGTAGATGCCGAACATCGGGCAGGCGGTGGCCAGCACCACGCCTTTTTTAAGCGCCGGGTCGGCCAGCGGCGCGCCCAGGGCCGCCAGCAACGCCAGCGCGCCCACGGTCAGCAGCGGGTGCACCAGCAGCTTGCCGGCCGCGATGCGCGCCACGGTGCGGCCCATGCCGGCCAGCCGCAGGCCGGCCAGCGAGCCGCCGATGACGAACAGCGACAGCGCCGCGCTGGACTGCGCCAGCAGGCCCACGGTGCGCTCCATCGGCTGCGGCAGCCGCAGCCCCAGCAAGGACGCCGCCAGGCCGACGGCCAAGCCCAGCACCAGCGGGTTGCGCCACAGCCCCACCGCCACGCCGCGCAGCACGCTGCGCCAGTGACCGCCGCCGCCGGCGCTGTCGGCCAGCGCCAGCAGCAGCGGAATCAGCAACAGGTTCTCCACCAGCATGTTCATGCCCAGAATCACCCCGGCCGCCGGAGCGCCCAGCACCAGCAGGTTGATCGGGTAGCCGACGAAGCCCGAATTCGGACAGGTCATGCCCATGGCCTGCACCACGCCGGCCAGCGGCGCCTGGCGCGCCAGGCGGCGCGTCCAGAACAGGCCGAAGCCGATCGTCGCCACGCCGCCCAGGGCGAACACGGCCATGTAGTGCCAGTCCAGGATGTCGGCCAGCGGCCGCTTGCCCACGGCACCGAACAGCAGCGCCGGCAGCGCGATGTACAGCACGAACTGGCCCAGCACCCGCATGTCGGCGCGCGCGAACAGGCCGGCGCGCGTGGCCAGCCAGCCCAGGGCGATGCACAGGTAGATGGGGCCGGTGATGGCCAGGATGTCGAGCACGCAGGGCCTCCCTCAGGCTGGGTGCGCACGCCGCAGCGCATCGGCCCAGTCCTGCCAGCGTGCGCCCTGTTCGACCCCGTCGAACACGCCGGCACGCGCCTGCTCGGCCACCCATTGCTGCTTGTCGGCGATGGCGGCGGTCATCAGCGGCTCGCAGCCGGCCTCCCGCACCGTGCGCGCCGATTCGCGCATTTCCTCGGCGCGGCGCTGACCGTGCTGCGCCACGCGCTGAAAAAAATAGGTACCCTGCGCCGCCCAGTCGATGGACGGAAAGGTTTCCCGCAGCGTGGGCAACATATGCTCTTCGACCCCGTAGGCGCGGGCGGCGATGTAGCTTTCGATCACCAGCGCCTCCAGGCCCTTGATCATCACACTACGGCACATCTTGATGGCGCTGGCCACGCCCAGCTGCTCGCTCACCGCCCGGACGTCCATGCCCCAGTCGTTCAGGCGGGCGGCCAGCGCCGCCGCCTGGGCGCCGCCCAGCAACATCGGCACGCGGATGCCGTAGGGCGGCACCGAGGTCATCACCCCGGCCTCGACATAGTGCGCGCCAGCGCCGTCGAGGAGCGCGGCGCACTGCCGCTTGGTGCCGGGCGAAGCGGAATTGAGATCCAGAAACAGCGTGCCGGGCCGGATGTGGCGCGCCGCCTCCTCGGCCACGGCCAGCGTGCTGGAGGCGGTGACGGCCGAAATCACCAACTCGCTGGCCGCGCACAGCGCCGCGGCCGAATCGTGCGCCTGCACGCCGGCCGAGGCCGCGTGGGCGCGCTCGGCCGCGCCGGTGTCGGCACGGGCGAACTTCAGGTCCCAGGCGCCGACGGCGGTCACGACGGACAACCCGTTCAGGCCGGCGCTGAAGATCTTGCCGACCTCACCGTAGCCGATGAGGCCCAGGCGAATGCGTGCGTCCATCCTGATTCGCTCCTCAAACCATAGCTGTTGGCGCTCGTCAGACAAGCCCTAATGGCCGATTTGACCCCTGATTACTGACGCTCGATCCTGGCCGCCGCGATCACCTTGCCCCAGCGCTCGATGTCGCCCGCCAGCATCTCGGCGGCGTCCCTGGGCGTGCCGGGGTGCGGATCGAGGTTGAGCGCCTCCAGCTTCTGGCGCACGCCGGCGTCGGCCAGGGCGGCATTGACGGCCTGGTTCAGCCGCTCGATCACCGCCGCCGGCGTGCCCACGGGCACCGCCAGGCCGTTCCACGAGGCGGCGTTCAGCCCCTTGACCCCGGCTTCCTGCGCCGTCGGCACGTCGGGCAGCACGCGCGAACGCTTGCTGCCGGTGACCGCCAGCGGGCGCAGCGCCTTGCCGCGGATCTGCGACAGCAGCGGGCTGAGGATGTCCAGCCCGGCCTGGATCTGATCGCCGCGGATGGCGTTGACGACATCTGGCGTGGCCTTGAACGGCACCACCTGCAAGTCCAGCCCGGCCGCGCTCTTGAACAGCTCGGCCGCCAGATGCTGCGTGGTGCCGATGTTGGGTGTGCCGATGTTCAGCTTGCCGGGGTTCTGGCGCGCATAGGCCAGCAGGTCGGCCAGCGAGCCGAACGCCCCGCCCTCCTTGCCGACAATCACCAGATCGAACGTGGCCAGCGGCGCCACCGGAGCGAACGTCTTGAGCGTGTCGTAAGGCAGCGACTTGAACAGAGCCTGGCTGACGGCGGTGCCGCTGGAGATCAGCAGCAGCGTGTGGCCATCGGCCGCCGCGCCCGCCACCGCCTGCCCGGCCACCACGCCGCCGGCGCCCGGTTTGTTGTCGACCAGCACCGGCTGGCCCAGGGTGCGCGCCATGTGCTCGCCCACCGCGCGTGCCGTGATGTCGGCCGCGCCGCCGGGCGCGTTGGGCACGACGATGCGAACCGGCTTGGCCGGAAAGCCTTGCGCCCATGCCGGCGCCAGGGACACGGCCGCGGCCGCGGCCAGGATGGAAGACAGAATCAGACGGCGCCGCATCGGCATGTGACCCCCGAACAGTGGTTGAATGGGAAAACCGCAGTCCAGTCTACCGGTTGTCGCCCGCCGGCGCCTGAGCGCGCATCCGCCGCCCGCAGCGTCACTTTGGGCGCCAGGGGTTTACCCTGACGTTTGCCGCAAGTCAGGAAACTGTAGCTGCAAACCCACGACCCGGCAGCGCCGGGAGCTATGAAACTGCTAGCGTGCTACAAATTTGCGATATAGTCAGGCCCACGCCCACCCGCGAACCAGAGGAGAAACCTGACATGAGTTCCAAGGAAAACGCCGCCACCAGCCAGCTGCTGGCGCTGCTCGAGGCGCGCTACGCCATCCGTGTGCTGTGGGCCTTGCGCGACGGCCATCCCCAGACCTTCCGCCTGCTGCAAGACAGCGTGGGCGGCATCACCCCCAACACCCTCAACACCCGCCTGAAAGAGCTGCGCGCCGCCGGCCTGGTGACGCACGGCTCGGACGGCTACAGCCTGACCCCCAGCGGCGCCGACCTGGTCAAGCGCCTGTCCGACCTGCAGGCCTTCGCCACCAAGTGGGTGGCCGCGCAAACCAAGAAAAAGTGAACCTCCGCGGCGCGGCGGCGGCGCTGGCCCCAGTCTGCCAACGTCAAGCCAGAATCCCTGATTTCGCTGATCTGGACTGCGCCAGCAGCTATACGAATCATAGTCAACCATGAGCACCGGACTGCAAACCATCGACACCCAGCCGGGCACCGGCGCCGAAGCCCGCAAGGGCCAGACCGTGACCGTGCACTACACCGGCTGGCTGTATCAGAACGGCCAGCAGGGCGCCAAGTTCGACTCCAGTCGTGACCGCAACGACCCGTTCCGCTTCGCGCTCGGCGCCGGCATGGTGATCCGCGGCTGGGACGAAGGCGTGGCCGGCATGAAGGTGGGCGGCCAGCGCACCCTGATCATCCCGCCCGAGCTGGGCTACGGCGCCCGTGGCGCCGGCGGCGTGATCCCCCCCAACGCCACGCTGAAGTTCGACGTCGAGCTGCTCGCCGTCGCCGGCTGACGGCAGCGCGTCGCCCCCTGCAACGCCGCCTGCGGGCGGCCTTTTTGCTTTTTATCCCCCGGAAATAGGGGGTCCGGGGCGCCAATAATCCGGCTTTCAGCGCATCTCCGTTCTTGAAAAGCCGGCGGCGGGACCCACATGAAAGCTGTTTGTTCCGCCTGATCGTCTTTTTCGACCACGCTTTTTCGCATGTCCGACCACTCGCACACCCCCCCGCCGTTCGACCCCCCCCTGTCCCCCGAAGAGCTGGAGGCGGCCGCCGCCGCCAACGAAGCCGATGCCGCCGCCACGCGTGAGCAAGCGCTGGCCGAGCTGGACAGCCTGAAGACGCAGGTCGCGGCGCTCACCGAACAGACCCTGCGCGCCCATGCCGAGGCGCAAAATGCTCGTCGCCGCGCCGACGAGGAAATCGCCAAGATTCGCAAGTTCGCCGTCGAATCCTTCGCCGAAAGCCTGCTGCCCGTGCTCGACAGCCTGGAAGCGGGCCTGAAGATCGACAACGCCAGCGCCGAGCAGCTGCGCGAAGGCACCGAAGCCACGCTGCGCCAGCTGCTCAGCGTGCTGGAGCGCAACAAGGTGGTCGAGGTCAATCCGGCGCCCGGCGCCCGCTTCGACCCCGCCCAGCAGCAGGCCATCAGCATGGTGCCGGCCCAGCAGGACGCGGGCACCGTGGTCATGGTGCTGCAAAAGGGCTACACCATCGCCGAGCGCGTGCTGCGGCCGGCGCTGGTGACCGTGGCGCAATGAAAACATCACCCGGCGCCCTCCCCTGAGCCGCCGGGCCTGGGTGGTCACGCTTGAATTTCCGGCGCCGGCCCCGCACCTTGACAGCAACTGAATTCACATCCATTCGCGGAGAACAATCATGGCAAAAATCATCGGCATCGACCTGGGCACCACCAACAGCTGCGTGTCCATCATGGAAGGCAACTCGACCCGGGTGATCGAGAACGCCGAGGGCGCGCGCACCACGCCGTCCATCGTGGCCTACCAGGAAGACGGCGAAGTGCTGGTCGGCGCCTCGGCCAAGCGCCAGGCCGTCACCAACCCGCGCAACACCATCTACGCCGCCAAGCGCCTGATCGGGCGCAAGTTCGACGAAAAAGAAGTGCAGAAGGACATCGACCTGATGCCCTTCAAGATCGCCCGGGCCGACAACGGCGACGCCTGGGTCGAAGTGCGCGACCAGAAGCTGGCGCCGCCGCAGATCAGCGCCGAGGTGCTGCGCAAGATGAAGAAGACCGCCGAGGACTACCTGGGTGAGCCCGTGACCGAGGCCGTCATCACCGTGCCGGCCTACTTCAATGACAGCCAGCGCCAGGCCACCAAGGACGCCGGCCGCATCGCCGGCTTGGACGTCAAGCGCATCATCAACGAACCCACCGCCGCGGCCCTGGCCTTCGGCCTGGACAAGCAGGAAAAGGGCGACCGCAAGATCGCCGTCTATGACCTGGGCGGCGGCACCTTCGACGTCTCCATCATCGAGATCGCCGACGTCGACGGCGAGAAGCAGTTCGAGGTGCTGGCCACCAACGGCGACACCTTCCTGGGCGGCGAGGACTTCGACCAGCGCATCATCGACTACGTCATCGGCGAGTTCAAGAAGGAACAAGGCGTCGACCTCAAGGCCGACGTGCTGGCCCTGCAGCGCCTGAAGGAAGCCGCCGAGAAGGCCAAGATCGAGCTGTCCTCCACCGCCTCGACCGACATCAACCTGCCCTACATCACGGCCGATGCCTCGGGCCCCAAGCACCTGAACATCAAGCTCACGCGCGCCAAGCTCGAAGCCCTGGTCGAGGACCTGATCGAGCGCTCCATCGCGCCCTGCCGCACGGCCATCAAGGACGCCGGCATCGCCGTCGGCGACATCCACGACGTGATCCTGGTCGGCGGCATGACGCGCATGCCTAAGGTGCAGGACAAGGTGAAGGAATTCTTCGGCAAGGAGCCGCGCAAGGACGTCAACCCCGACGAGGCGGTGGCTGTTGGAGCGGCCATCCAGGGCCAGGTGCTGTCGGGTGACCGCAAGGACGTGCTGCTGCTGGACGTGACGCCGCTGTCCCTTGGCATCGAGACCCTGGGTGGGGTGATGACCAAGATGATCACCAAGAACACCACCATCCCGACCAAGTTCGCGCAGACCTTCTCCACCGCTGACGACAACCAGCCGGCCGTGACCATCAAGGTCTACCAGGGCGAGCGCGAACTGGCCAGTGGCAACAAGGCGCTGGGCGAGTTCAACCTGGAGGGCATCCCGCCGGCGCCGCGCGGCCTGCCGCAGATCGAGGTCACCTTCGACATCGACGCCAACGGCATCCTGCACGTCAGTGCCAAGGACAAGGGCACGGGCAAGGAAAACAAGATCACCATCAAGGCCAACTCGGGCCTGTCCGAGGCCGAGATCCAGCAGATGGTGAAGGACGCCGAGCTCAACGCCGCCGAGGATCACAAGAAAGTCGAACTGGTGCAGGCGCGCAACCAGGGCGATGCCATGGTGCACAGCGTGCGCAAGTCGCTGGGCGAGCACGGCGACAAGCTGGACGCTGGCGAGAAAGACAAGATCGAGGCCGCCATCAAGGCGCTGGAAGAAGCCATCAAGGGCGACGACAAGGCCGACATCGAGGGCAAGACCGAAGCGCTCATGACCGCCAGCCAGAAACTGGGCGAGAAGATGTACGCCGATGCGGCGGCCGCCGCCCAGGCCGCTGGAGCGGGTGCTGGCGCTGCACCGGGCGCGCAGCAGGCCGGCGCCGCCCCGGCCGATGACAACGTGGTCGACGCCGAGGTCAAGGAAGTCAAGAAAGAGGGCTGAGCGTTCGGCGTTGAGCGTTGAGCGTGCGCAATTTCCGTGAACTGACGGCCTGGCAGATCGCTTTTGATCTTGCCAGGCTGATCTATCGACACACGGACGCGCTACCCAGATCAGAGGAATTCGGGCTCAAGGCGCAGATGCGGCGAGCCGCCATTTCCATTCCGTCCAACTTGGCGGAAGGGGCCGGCAGGTCGACCCGCAAGGATTTCTCCAACTTCGTCACCATAGCGCGCGGCTCGCTCAACGAGTTGCAAACCCAGGTTCTGTTGTCCGCGGAACTTGGGTTTCTGTCTTCAGCGGACGTCAATCATTTGCAAACGGTCATCGATCGGCTCTATGCGCTGCTCAACGGGCTGCGCAACTCGCTCAACGCCGAACGCTGAACGCTCAACCTGCCATGGCCAAGCGCGACTACTACGAAGTCCTGGGCGTCCCGAAGAACGCCGGCGACGATGAGATCAAGAAGGCTTATCGCAAGCTGGCGATGAAGTACCACCCGGACCGCAACCAGGGTGATGCCGCCGCCACCGCCGAAGGCAAGTTCAAGGAGGTCAAGGAAGCCTACGAGATGCTGTCCGACCCGCAGAAGAAGGCCGCCTACGACCAGTACGGCCACGCGGGTGTCGACCCCAACATGCGCGGCGCCGGCCCCGAGGGCTTTGGTGGCTTTGCCGAGACCTTCGGCGACATCTTCGGCGACATCTTCGGCGCTGGCGGACGCGGCGGCGCGCGCGGCGGCCGGCAGGTGTATCGCGGCGCCGACCTCAGCTACGCCATGGAGGTCACGCTGGAAGAAGCCGCCGCCGGCAAGGAGGCGCAGATCCGCATCCCCAGCTGGGACGACTGCGCCAGCTGCCACGGCTCGGGCGCCAAGGCCGGCACCAGCGCCAGCACCTGCGCCACCTGCCACGGCCAGGGCGTGGTGCAGATGCGCCAGGGCTTCTTCAGCGTGCAGCAGACCTGCCCGCACTGCCGCGGCAGCGGCAAGATCATCAAGGAACCCTGCACCAGCTGCCACGGCCAGGGCAAGGTCAAGAACCAGAAGACGCTGGAGGTGAAGATCCCCGCCGGCATCGACGACGGCATGCGCATCCGCTCGGCCGGCAACGGCGAACCGGGCACCAATGGCGGCCCGCCGGGCGACCTGTTCATCGAGATCCGCCTGAAGAAGCACGACATTTTCGAGCGCGATGGCGACGACCTGCACTGCGTGGTGCCGATTGGCTTTGCCGCCGCCGCCCTGGGCGGCGAGATCGAAGTGCCCACCCTCAGCGGCAAGGCCGCCATCGACATCCCCGAAGGCACCCAGGCCGGCAAGCAGTTTCGCCTGCGCGGCAAGGGCATCAAGGGCGTGCGTTCGTCCTACCCCGGCGATCTGTACTGCCATATCAGCATCGAGACGCCGGTCAAGCTGACCGAGCACCAGCGCAAGCTGCTGAAGGAATTCGACGAATCGCTGAAAAAAGGCGGCGCCAAGCACTCGCCCGGCACCGAGAGCTGGACCGATCGCCTCAAGAGTTTTTTCGGCGCCTGAGAGACCCCAATCAGGCCGCCGCCGAGCTGGGACGGCACTTAAGACAGCCTTCAGTTGCCGCCGCCACACTCGGCGGCCATGTCGACATCGATCGCGCGGGTACCCGCCCGGCCTGTTGCCGCGGCAGCGGCGCAGCGCAAGACCTGGGGCCAGCGGCGCCAGATTCAGCCCTCCACCGCCGTTTTGCTGGTGGCGCTGTGGATCGCCAGCATCGCCAACCTGCCGTTGTGGCAGGCCTTGTACGCCCTGCCCGAGCTGGCCGATGGCCGGGGACTGGTGTTCCGTGCCACCTTCTGCATCGTGCTGGCGGCGCTGCACGTGCTGCTGCTGAGCCTGCTGGCGTGGCGGCACACGCTCAAGCCGGTGCTCACCCTGTTTCTGCTGGCCGCCGCCGGCGGCGCGTATTTCATGTTCAGCTACGGCGTGGTGATCGACCGCAGCATGATGCTCAACGTGCTGCTGACCGACGGCGCCGAAGCGCGCGAACTGCTCAGCCTGCGCCTGCTGGAGGCGCTGACGGTGCTGGGCGTGCTGCCCGCGACCGTGCTGTGGCGCACCCGGATCGCCTGGCCCAGCGCGGCCCGCCAACTGCGCCAAAACGCTATTGTGTTTATAGCTGCTTGCGCAGTTGTGGCGGGCGGCACAGGCCTTTTCTTCCAGGATCTGGCGGCCACCATGCGCAACCACACGCAGCTGCGCTATCTGATCAATCCGCTGAATTCGTTCTACGCCCTGGCCATCGTCGGCCGTCAGCCCATCCAGCGCAACGGCGCCGCCGTGCTGCCGCTGGCCGAGGACGCGCGGCTGCCCGCGCTGGCCGCCGGCGCCCGACCGCCGCTGGTGGTGCTGGTGCTGGGCGAGACCGCGCGCGCCGACCACCTGGGCCTGAACGGCTACGCACGCGACACCACACCGCGCCTGGCGCGCGAGGACGTGGTCAGCCTGCGCAACGTGTGGTCCTGCGGCACCAACACCGCCGCCTCGGTGCCCTGCATGTTCTCCAACCTGGGCCGAGAAGCCTTCGAGGACCGCCAGGCCAATACCGAGGGCCTGGCCGACGTGCTGCAGCGTGCCGGCTATGCCGTGCTGTGGCTGGACAACCAGGCCGGGGGCTGCAAGGGCGTGTGCGACCGCGTGCCGCGCGTCGATCACGTCCAGCTGCGCAAGCCGGGCCCGCTGTGCCGCGACGATGAATGCTACGACGAGGTCATGCTGCAAGATCTGGACGAGCGCATCGCCCAGCTGCCGGCCGAGCGGCGCGCGCGTGGCGTGGTGGTGTTCATGCACCAGATGGGCAGCCACGGGCCGGCCTATTTCAAGCGCACGCCGGCGCAGTTCAAGCCGTTCACGCCCGAATGCGCCACCAACGCGCTGCAACAGTGCGCGCGCCAGGAGGTCGTCAACGCCTACGACAACAGCATCGCCTACACGGACCGCTTCCTGGCCTCGGCCATTGACTGGCTGCGCGGCCACGAGCGGCAATGGGCGCCGGCGCTGCTGTACGTGTCGGACCACGGCGAATCGCTGGGCGAAAACAACCTCTACCTGCACGGCCTGCCCTACCGCTTTGCGCCGGACGCGCAAAAGCACGTGCCCTGGATCAGCTGGTTCTCGCGCCCGTTCGAGCGCCAGAGCGGCGTGGCCAGCGCCTGCCTGAAAGCCCAGGCCGGGCAGCGCCTGTCGCACGACAACTACTTCCACAGCGTGTTGGGCCTGCTGGACGTGCAGACCCGGGTGTACGACGCGGGCCGCGACATCCACGCCGGCTGCCGCACGCCGGCCTGACATCGCACACGGCCCGTCGGCCACCTGCATTGGCCTGATCAAATCAGCCGCTGGCGCTCCACTGGCAAGCGCCAATAGCTACCAAATAGATAGCTATCAGAGAAACCGGTCGAGCAGCTTGCGACTGTGGCGGTCCATGGCCATCAGCTCGCGGATCAGGTATTGCACGCCATGGGCGTCGTTGACGATCAGCAGGCCCGGGCCCAGGCGGCGGATGTCTTCCTCGCCCTTGAGCACGAAGCGGGTCGGCCCGCGATCGGTGTCCACGTCCCAGGTGCTGGGGGTGACGAAACTGCTCACGCCCTTGACGCGCAGCAGGCGCGGCATGAATTCGCGCTGCTCCAGCGCCTCGGCCAGCAGAGCGCGGCGAGCGTCGTCCAGCGCGGCCAGGCGCGGCACCCAGGCCAGCTCGTGACCATCGCCGTCCACCAGGCTGATGCCCTCGTCCGGCGCACCGATCGGAAACGCCCGCACGGCGACGACGCCGACGTGTTCGTGCCCCGCCGCGTCGGTCAGCACCAGATGGCCAAAGGCGTCGCGGCGCAGGTCAAAGGCGGGCGCGGTCATGGACGGGGCTCCTGGCGCGGCGCGGCCGCGGTGTCGGTGTCATCGCCGCGGTGCAGGGGCGCGCCGGCCATCGCCGACGTGGGAGGGTCGGCGGCCAGTACCGCTTCGTCGACCTCCAGCATGCGATCGCGCTCGGCCTTCTCCTGGCGCGCCTGCGCCTCGTACAGGCGCCAGTAGGCCCCCCGCTTGGCCAGCAGGGCTTCGTGCGTGCCTTCCTCGACCTTCACGCCCTTGTCCATCACCACCAGCCGGTCGGCCTTGCGCAGCGTGGACAGGCGGTGGGCGATTGCGATCGTGGTGCGCCCGCGCACCAGGTTGTCCAGCGCTTTCTGGATCTCGCGCTCGGTCTCGGTGTCGACCGAGGCCGTGGCCTCGTCGAGGATCAGGATGCGCGGGTCGATCAGCAGCGCGCGCGCGATGCTGATGCGCTGGCGTTCGCCGCCCGACAGGCCCTGGCCGCGCTCGCCCACCAGCGAGTCGTAGCCCTGCGGCAGGCGCAGGATGAACTCGTGCGCGTGCGCGGCGCGCGCGGCGGCCACGATCTCCTCGCGCGTGGCGTCGGGCTTGCCGTAGGCGATGTTCTCGGCGATGGTGCCGAAGAACAGGTAGGGCTCCTGCAACACCAGGCCGATGTGGCGGCGCCAGTCGGCCACCCGCACCTGGCGCAGGTCGACACCATCGACCTCGATGGCGCCCTCGGTGACGTCGTAGAAGCGGCAGATCAGATTGACCAGGGTGCTCTTGCCCGAGCCGCTGTGGCCGACCAGGCCGATCATCTCGCCCGGCTCGATGTGCAGGTGCAGGCCGCGCAGGACCGACCGGTTGCCATAGCGCAGCGCGGCATCACGGATGTCGATGCGGCCCTGCACGCGCGGCAGCGGCACCGGGTTTTTCGGCTCGGGCACGCTGGAGACATGGTCCAGGATCTCGAAGATGCGCTTGGTGGCCGAGGCCGCCTTCTGCGTCACCGAGACGATGCGACTCATCGAATCGAGCCGGGTGTAGAAGCGCCCGATGTAGGCCAGGAAGGCCGTCAGCACACCCACCGTGACGCGTTGCTGGCTGACCAGCCAGATGCCGGCTGCCCAGACGATCAGCAGGCCGATCTCGGTCAGCAGCGTCACCGTGGGCGAAAACAGCGACCACAGCTTGTTCAGCCGGTCGTTGACCGCCAGGTTGTGGCGATTGGCGTCGCGAAAACGCCCCGCCTCGCGATCTTCCTGGGCGAAGGCCTTGACCACGCGGATGCCCGGAATGGTGTCGGCCAGCACGTTGGTGACCTCGGACCACACGCGATCGATCTTCTCGAAGCCGGTGCGCAGGCGGTCGCGCACCACATGGATCAGCCAGGCGATGATGGGCAGCGGCACCAGGGTCACCAGCGCCAGCGTCGGGTCAATGGAGAACAGGATCGCCGCCGTCATGGCGATCATCAGCACGTCGGTGGCGAAATCCAGCAGGTGCAGCGACAGGAAGATGTTGATGCGGTCGGTTTCGGAGCCGATGCGCGCCATCAGATCGCCCGTGCGCCGGCCACCGAAATATTCAAGTGAAAGTTTCAGCAGGTGTTCGTAAGTGATGGTGCGCAGGTCGGCGCCGATGCGCTCGGACACCAGCGCCAGGATGTAGGTCTTGGCCCAGCCCAGGCCCCAGGCCAGCAGGGCCGAGCCCAGCAGGCCCGACAGCAGCAGCGCCACGTAGCCGGTGTCGATCTGCTGGCCGCTCTGGAACGGGATCAGCACCTTGTCCATCAGGGGCATGGTCAGGTAGGGCGGCACCAGGGTGGCGGCGGTGGCCGCCAACATCAGCAAAAAGCCGGCCAGCAGCTGCCACTGGTAGGGCCGCGCGAAGCGCCACAGGCGCAGCAGCGTCCAGGTGGACGGCGGCTTGTCGGGCTCCCCGCTGTCCTCTTCCTCGGCCACGCCCTCGGCGATGGGGGCCGCCTCCTCGGCCGGCGGGGACGGCCCGCCCGCCAGCGCCTGCGCGGCGCGCTCGAACAGGCCCAGAAAGCGCAGCGCCGCCGGGTTGTGCCCCAGCGTGTAGCGCCACACGGCCAGTCGGCCCTGCGCGTCGCGCAGCTCCAGCGCGCCCACCCCCGCATGGTCGTGATGCGTCAGCGCCAAGCCCGGCCGCAAGTCCCAGGCCTGCCAGCCGGTTGCATCCGGAAACCGCGTGACAAGCCGTTGATCTGTAATGAGAATCACGCCACTGCCAAAGCGCAGCTGGCGCGTCAGGTCAACGTCCAGCACGCCCAGCACGTTTTCTGTGGGTCGCAGGGGCGCTCCCTCGCCCATGGCAGGCGCGGTTTCACCGGCGACGGCGGGAAACCGGGGATCAGACAAGGTGGGTTCCGGCAAGGCAGCCCTTCTGACAGCAACGAATCACGGAAAGCGAGCGCACGGCTCTATGAGGCGAATCGATCAACACGAACATGGCTCGGCAAGCGGTGGCGGATTGTATGCCCCCACCCCCCAGGTGGTGGCCGACGACGCCCCGGCATGCGCGGCGCAACCCGAACGCCGCTTTGCCGACATCGTCATCCGCCGCATGACCCATCTGCGCGGCCCCAACATCTGGACCTACCGCGCGGTGATCGAGGCCATCGTCGACATCGGCGAACTGGAGGACTATCCCTCCAACGCCCTGCCCGGCTTCTATGACCGGCTGACGGCCTGGCTGCCCGGCCTGATCGAGCACCGCTGCAGCGTCGGCCGCCGCGGCGGCTTTCTGATGCGGCTGCGCGACGGCACCTGGCCGGGCCACATCCTGGAACACGTGGCGCTGGAGCTGCAAACCCAGGCCGGCATGAAAACCGGCTTCGGCAAGGCCCGCATGACGCACGAGCGCGGTGTCTACAAGGTCATCATCCGCACCCGCCACGAGGCCATCGGCAAGCTCGCCATCACTTCGGCGCGCGACCTGGTGATGGCGGCCATCAACAACCACCCCCATGACGTGGGCGCCACCATTGCCCGGCTGACCGAAATGGTCGACCGCCTGTGCCTGGGGCCCAGCACCGCCTGCATCGTCGACGCCGCCGTCGAACGCGGCATCCCGACCATCCGGCTGAACGACGGCAACCTGGTGCAGCTGGGCCACAGCGCGGCGCAACACCGCATCTGGACAGCCGAGACCGACCGCACCAGCGCCATCGCCGAAGGCATCGCCAGCGACAAGGACCTGACCAAGCAGCTGCTGGCGGCCGCCGGCGTGCCGGTGCCCGAGGGCCGTGCCGTGGCCAGCGCCGAAGACGCCTGGGACGCCGCCGGGGACATCGGCCTGCCGGTGGCGGTCAAGCCGTCGGACGGCAACCATGCGCGCGGCGTGTCGCTCAACCTGAAGACGCGCGACGAAGTCATGAGCGCCTTCACCGCCGCCGAGCAGGAAGGCTCCGAGGTGCTGGTCGAGCGCTTCATCCCGGGCCAGGAACACCGGCTGCTGGTGGTCGGCGGCAAGGTCGTGGCCGCCACGCGCGGCGAGATCATCCGCGTCAGCGGCGACGGCCGCTCCAGCATCGGCCAGCTGATCGACGCCCATGTCAACACCGACCCGCGCCGCGGCGTCGAGGAACACCTGCCGCTGGAAACCCTGCGCCACGATGACCCGGTGCTGCTGCTGCTGCTGCAGCGCCAGGGTCTGGCCATCGACAGTGTGCTGCCTCGCGGTGAATCGGCCGTGGTGCAGCGCACCGGCAACATGTCGATCGACGTCACCGGACAAGTGCACCCCGACGTGGCCGAGCTGGTCGCGCTGGCGACGCGGGTGGTCGGGCTGGACATCGCCGGCATCGACCTGGTGGCCGAGGACATCGGCCAGCCGCTGGCCGCGCAGGGCGGCGCCATCGTCGAGGTCAACGCCGGGCCCGGCCTCTTGATGCACCTCAAGCCCGCGATCGGCCGCGCCCAGCCGGTGGGCGACGCCATCGTCAACCATCTGTTCCCTGCCGGCGCCTCGGGTCGCGTGCCGATCGTCGGCGTGCTCAGCGACGGCGAAAGCGCGCTGGCCGCACGGCTGATCGCCGCCCTGATGCAGTGGCACGGCCTGCATACCGCGCTGGCCTGCCGCGACGGTCTGTTCCTGGGCCCGCGCCAGCTGGCCACCGGCAGCGCACTGGGCTATGCCATCGGCGAGCGCATGCTGATCAACCGGACCGTGCAGGCGGCCGTGTTCGAAACCTCGCCGCGCGATATCCTGTCCGAGGGTCTGCCCTACGACCGCTGCCAGGTCGGCGTGGTCATGCACATGCCCGGCCCCGAGGGCCTGGAAGACCTGTACGTCACCGAGGCCGATCAGCTGCCCGGCATCGTGCGCACCCAGGTCGACGTGGTGCTGCCCGAAGGCGCGGCGGTGCTGAACGCCGATGACGCCGAGGTGCTGGCGCTGGCCGACTACTCGGACGGCGAAGTGCTGCTCTACAGCCTGGACCCGGCCTGTCCGGCGCTGACGGCACACCGGGCACGCAAGGGCCGTGCCGCCTTCGCGCGCGGCGACCACATCCTGCTGGCGCAGGGCGCCGAAGAAATCCCGCTGGTGAACCTGTCGGCGCCCGAATTTTCCGCCATCACCCAGGAGCCCCCCGAGGACGTGCGCCCCTACGTACTGGCCGCCGTGGCGGCCGCCTGGTCGCTGGGCGTGCCGGTCGAGCTGATCCGTGCAGGTTTGTTGCACTTTTGTGAAGCGGCACCGGCCGGCGCTGTCCACTGAGCGCCCGGCTCAGCCGTTGCGTAATTCAGCCTACTTCTTCCAGGACCATCATGGAAATCACCCGCATTCGCGCGCTGCGCGGCCCCAACCTGTGGAGCCGCCACACGGCCATCGAGGCCGTGGTCACCTGCGACGAAGCCGAGCGCGATCTGCACCGAAGTCCCGCCTTTGAAAAGCAGCTGCGCGAGCTGTTCCCGGACGTCGGGACGCTGCAGGTCAACCAGCCCGGCACGCTCAGCACGCCCATGTCCATGGCCCACGCCCTGGAGCTGGTGACCCTGGCCCTGCAGGCGCAGGCTGGCTGCCCAGTCACCTTCAGCCGCACCACCCCGACCGAGATCGAGGGCACCTTCCAGGTCGCGGTGCAATACACCGAGGAAGCCGTGGGCCGGCTGGCCTTCGAGAAGGCCCAGCTGCTGTGCCGCGCCGCCGCCGAGGGCGGTTCGTTCGATCTCGCCGCCACGCTCGCCGAGTTGCGCGAACTGGACGAGGACGAGCGCCTGGGCCCGTCGACGGGCGCCATCGTTGACGCCGCCGTGCGGCGCGGGATTCCCTTCAAGCGCCTGACGCGCGGCAGCCTGGTGCAGCTGGGCTGGGGCAGTCGCCAGCGCCGCATCCAGGCGGCCGAGGTGGACGGCACCAGCGCCATCGCCGAATCCATCGCCCAGGACAAGGACCTGACCAAGAAGCTGCTGCACGCCGCCGGCGTGCCGGTGCCGCTGGGGCGCCCCGTGACCGACCTGGAAGACGCCTGGGCCGCCGCGCAGGAGATCGGCCTGCCCGTGGTGGTCAAGCCGCAGGACGGCAACCAGGGCAAGGGCGTCACCGTCGGCATCGTGGACCGCGAGCATTTCGACATCGCCTACCGCGCCGCCGCCGACTACGGCACCGTGATGGTCGAGCGCTACCTGCCGGGCCACGACTTCCGGTTGCTGGTGGTGGGCAACAAGCTGGTGGCGGCGGCGCGGCGCGATCCGCCACTGGTCATCGGCGACGGCGAGCACACGGTGCGCCAGCTGGTGGCCGAGGTCAACAAGGACCCGCGCCGCGGTGAGGGCCACGGCACCTCGCTGACCAAGATCCGCATCGACGCCATTGCCGAGGCCCGCCTGACCGCGCAGGGCCTGACGCCAGACAGCGTGCCCGCCAAGGGCCAGCGCGTGGTGATGCGCAACAACGCCAACCTGTCCACCGGCGGCACCGCCACCGACGTGACCGACAGCGTGCACCCGCAGGTGGCCGCGCGCGCCATCGAGGCCGCCCAGACTGTGGGCCTGGACATCTGCGGCGTCGACGTGGTGTGCGAGACCGTGATCAAGCCGCTGGAAGAGCAAAACGGCGGCATCGTCGAGGTCAACGCCGCGCCGGGCCTGCGCATGCACCTGACGCCCTCCTTCGGCAAGGGCCGCGACGTCGGCCAGGCGGTGATCGAGCAGATGTACCCCGATGGCGGCAACGGCCGCATTCCGGTCATCGCCGTCACAGGCACCAATGGCAAGACCACCACCGTGCGCCTGGCGGCGCACTTGCTCAAGACCAGCGGCCTGCGCGTGGGCATGACCAATACCGACGGCGTGTACGTCAATGGCCGCCAGATCGATTCCGGCGACTGCTCCGGTCCGCGCAGCGCGCGCAACGTGCTGGCGCACCCCGACGTCGATGCCGCCGTGCTGGAAACCGCGCGCGGCGGCCTGCTGCGCGAGGGCCTGGCCTTCGACCAGTGTGACGTGGCCGTGGTCACCAACATGGGCGGCGGCGACCACCTGGGGCTGAACTACATCACCACGCTGGAAGACCTGAAGGTGCTCAAGCGCGTGATCGTGCTCAACGTGGCGCCCACCGGCACGGCGGTGCTCAACGCCGCCGACCCGGCGGTGGTTGCCATGGCGCCGCACTGCCCCGGCCACATCACCTTCTTTGCCCAGGACGGCCAGAACCCGGTCATCGCCACGCACCGGGCACAGGGCAAGCGCGTCGTGTTCGTCGACGGCGGAGACATCGTCTGCGCCGAAGGCCACGCCGTCCGGCGCCTGTCGCTGGCCCGCGTGCCGCTCACGCGCAAGGGGCAGATCGGCTTCCAGATCGAGAACTGCATGGCCTCGGTGGCGGCGGCCTGGGCCGTGGGCGTGTCCTGGGAAGCGATCCAGAAAGGACTGGCCAGCTTCATCAGCGACCTGCATGGCGTGCCGGGCCGCTTCAACGTGTTCGACTACCGCGGCGCCACCGTGATCGCCGACTACGGCCACAACCCGGATGCCATCGCGGCCCTGGTGGCGGGGGTCGGCAACATGGTCGCGCAAAAGCGTTCGGTGGTCATCAGCGGCGCCGGTGACCGGCGCGACGAGGACATCCGAGGGCAGACGCGCCTGCTGGGCGCCGCCTTCGACGAGGTCATCCTCTACCAGGATGCCTGCCAGCGCGGCCGCCAGGACGGCGAGGTGCTGGCCCTGCTGCGCCAGGGCCTGGAAGGCGCCACGCGCACCCGCCACGTGGAAGAAATCCGCGGCGAGTTCCAGGCCATCGACCGCGCGCTCGAACGACTGAATACCGGCGATCTGTGCCTGATCCTGATCGACCAGGTCGAAGAAGCGCTGGCCCACATTCAGCGGCGCGTGGCCGAAGCCACCCCGGCGCCGCGGCCCGCGGCGCCGCGCGGGGCGGCCAGCGCGCGCAAACCCCGGCGTGCCAAGCCAGCGGGCACGGTGGTGGCGCTGGGCCTGCGGCTCTGACCCCTGCAGCGGCCTGTTGCCTGGCGCGCCTATCAGGCGCGGCGCAAAAAAACCGGCATGGCCGGTTTTTTTGCGTCGTGCGTCAGCGAACAGATGCTCAGAGAGCCAGCCGCTGCCGCGCCTGCTGATACTCGCGCTTCAAGCGGGCGACCAGCTCGGCTGTGGGCAGCACCTCGCGGATGGCGCCGATGCCCTGGCCGCAGCCCCAGATGTCCTTCCAGGCCTTGGCCGCGCCGCCACCGCCGAAGTTCATCTTGCTGGGGTCGCTCTGCGGCAGGTTGTCCGGGTCCATGCCGGCATTGCGGATGCTGCCCTTGAGGTAGTTGCCCAGAACGCCGGTATAGAAGTTGCTGTAGACGATGTCGTCGGAGTCGCAGTCGACGATCATCTGCTTGTAGGCATCCACCGCGCGCGCCTCCTCGGTGGCGATGAAGGCCGAGCCGATGTAGGCGAAGTCGGCCCCCATGGCCTGCGCCGCCAGGATGGCCCCGCCCGAGGCGATGGCGCCCGACAGCGCCAGCGGGCCGTCGAACCACTGACGGATTTCCTGCACCATGGCAAACGGGCTCTTGGCGCTGGCGTGCCCGCCCGCGCCCGCCGCCACCGGGATCAGCCCGTCGGCGCCCTTTTCGATCGCCTTGTGGGCAAACACGTTGTTGATGACGTCGTGCAGCACCACGCCGCCCCAGGCATGCACCGCCTGGTTGACGTCCTCGCGCGCGCCCAGGCTGGTGATGACGATGGGCACCTTGTACTTGGCGCAGACCTGCATGTCGTGCTCCAGGCGGTCGTTGCTCTTGTGCACGATCTGGTTGATGGCAAAGGGCGCGGCCGGGTTGTCCGGGTGGGCCCGGTCCCACGCCGCCAGCGCCTCGGTGATCTCGGCCAGCCATTCCTCCAGCTGCGCCGCTGGCCGGGCGTTGAGCGCCGGCATCGAGCCGACCACGCCCGAGGTGCACTGGGCGATCACCAGCTTGGGGTTGCTGATGATGAACAGGGGCGAGCCGATCACCGGGAACTTCAGGCCTTGCAGGACAGGAGGCAGTCGGGACATGTTGAACCTTTGGAAATTTGAATAAGGGTTGAATACGCCTCTGACGCTTGTCCAGCAAGCGCCAACAGCTACTATTTAAATAGCAATCTCAGAAAGCATCGAGCGCCAGCGCCGTCACGCTGTCGGCGCCCTCGACGATGGCATCGCGCACGCCGGGCACACGGGTCAGGATGTGGTCGGCATAAAAGCGGGCAGTGGTGATCTTGGCCTTCATGAACGCCGGGTGCTGGCCGGCCGCCAGCTGCTGTTCGGCAGCGATCAGGGCGCGGCCAAGCTGCCAGCCGGCCACCAGGTTGCCCGCCAGCATCAGGTAGGGAACGCTGCCGGCGTAGGCGGCATTCGGGTTCTGCCGGGCCTGGCCGGCGATGAAATCAACCACGTCGATGAACGCCAGCCGAGCCGTCGCCAGTCGGCGCGCCACCGCCTTGGCCTCCTGGCTGCCGCTGGCCAGTTGTCGCTCGGTGGCCTCGATCTGCGCGGCGATCGCCTTGGCCGTCTGGCCACCGTCGCGCGCCGTCTTGCGTCCCACCAGGTCGTTGGCCTGGATGGCGGTCGTGCCCTCGTAGATCGTCAGGATCTTGGCGTCGCGGTAGTACTGCGCCGCGCCGGTCTCCTCGATGAAGCCCATGCCCCCATGCACCTGCACGCCCAGGTTGGTGACTTCCAGGCTCGTCTCGGTGCTGTAGCCCTTGACCAGCGGCACCAGGAATTCGTAGAAGGTCTGATTCTGCCGGCGCGCCTCGGCGTCCGGGTGGTGGTGCGCGGCGTCGTAGGCCGCGGCGGCCGTGCTGGCCATCGCGCGGCAGCCCTCGGTGAGGGCGCGCATGGTCATCAGCATGCGGCGCACGTCCGGGTGGTGAATGATGGTGGCCGCGCCGGCCACGCTGCCGTCGACCGGGCGGCTTTGCACGCGTTCGCTGGCGTACTGCACGGCCTTCTGGTAGGCGCGTTCGGCGATCGCAATGCCCTGCACGCCGACGGCGTAGCGCGCGGCGTTCATCATGATGAACATGTATTCGAGGCCGCGGTTTTCCTCGCCCACCAGGTAGCCGACGGCGCCGCCGTGGTCGCCGAACTGCAGCACCGCCGTGGGGCTGGCCTTGATGCCCATCTTGTGCTCGATGCTGACGCAGTAGACGTCGTTGCGCTCGCCCGGGCCGCCGTCCGCATTGACCATGAACTTCGGCACCACGAACAGGCTGATGCCCTTGACGCCCTCGGGTGCCCCCGCCACGCGTGCCAGCACCAGGTGGACGATGTTGTCCGCCATGTCGTGCTCGCCGTAGGTGATGAAGATCTTGGTGCCGAAGACCCGATACGTGCCATCGGGTTGCGGCTCGGCGCGCGTGCGCACCGCCGCCAGGTCGCTGCCGGCCTGCGGCTCGGTCAGGTTCATGGTACCGGTCCACTGGCCGGACACCAGCTTGTCCAGGTAGGTGGCTTTCAGCGCGTCGCTGCCGGCGGTCAGCAGCGCCTCAATGGCGCCGTCGGTCAGCAGCGGACACAGCGCGAAGCTCATGTTGGCCGAGTTCAGGATCTCCCCGCAGGCCGCGCCAATGGTCTTGGGCAGGCCCTGGCCGCCAAAGTCGGCCGGATGCTGCAGGCCCTGCCAGCCGCCTTCGGTGTACTGTTTGTAGGCCTCCTTGAAGCCGGCGCTGGTGGTGACCGAGGTGCCGCTGTGGCTGGACGGCGCCTTGTCGGCCTCGAAGTTGAGCGGCGCCAGCACACCCTCATTGAAGCGCGCGCATTCTTCCAGCACCGCCTGTGCGGTTTCCAGCCCGGCATCCTCGAAACCGGGGATGGCGGCGATCTGGTCGATGCGCGCCAGGTGCTCGATGTTGAACAGCAGATCCTGGAGTGGGGCCTTGTAGCTCATCGCGAATGTCCTGAAACAAGCAAAAGAAAAGGGCATCGCACGCGATGCCCCTGGATGACGACATCATGGACCACACCCCCGCGCCTGCGCCAAGAGTGGGCCCGAAATGGTCACAGGGCCTTGACCAGCTCCGGCACGGCCTCGAACAGATCGGCCACCAGGCCGTAGTCGGCCACGCTGAAGATCGGCGCTTCTTCGTCCTTGTTGATGGCGACGATGACCTTGGAGTCCTTCATGCCCGCCAGGTGCTGGATGGCGCCGGAAATGCCGGCGGCGATGTACAGCTGGGGCGCGACGATCTTGCCGGTCTGGCCGACCTGCAGGTCGTTGGCGGCGTAGCCCGCATCGACCGCGGCGCGGCTGGCGCCGATGGCGGCGCCCAGCTTGTCGGCCAGCGGCGTCATGACCTCGTTGAACTTCTCGGCGCTGCCCAGTGCGCGGCCGCCCGAGACGACGACCTTGGCGGCGGTCAGCTCGGGCCGGTCACTCTTGGCCAGCTCGGCGCCGACAAAGCGGCTCTTGCCGCTGTCGGTGACGGCGGCGATGGTCTCGACCGCGGCGCTGCCACCCGTGGCGGCGGCGTCAAAGCCGGTCGTCCGCACGGTGATCACCTTGGTGGCGTCCGCGCTCTGCACGGTGGCGATGGCGTTGCCGGCGTAGATGGGGCGCTCGAAGGTGTCGGGCCCGTCGACCTTGGTGATCTCGCTGATCTGGGCCACGTCGAGTTTGGCCGCCACCCGCGGGGCGGCGTTCTTGCCGCTGGCGGTGGCCGGAAACAGAATGTGGCTGTAGTTGCCGGCCACGGCCAGCACCTGGGCGGCCAGGTTTTCGGCCAGACCGTGCGCCAGGGCCTCGCCGTCGGCGTGCAGCACCTTGGCGACGCCGGCGATCTGGCTGGCGGCCTGCGCGGCGGCGCCGGCATTGTGGCCGGCCACCAGCACGTGGACTTCGCCGCCGCAGGCCTTGGCGGCGGTGACGGCGTTGAGGGTGGCGCCCTTGAGGCTGGCGTTGTCGTGTTCGGCGATGACGAGTGCGGTCATTTCAAATCCAGATTGAGCGTTGAGCGTTGAGCGTTTGGCGCGGGGTGCAGGATCGACGGTTTTCGCGCTGAACGCTGAACGCTCAACGCTGAACCGGCGATCGTCAGATCACCTTGGCTTCGTTCCTGAGCTTGTCGACCAGCGTGGCCACGTCGGGCACCTTGATGCCGGCACCGCGCTTGGGCGGTTCGGCCACTTTCAGGGTTTTCAGGCGCGGCGCGACGTCGACGCCCAGATCCTCCGGCTTGACGGTATCCAGCGGCTTTTTCTTGGCCTTCATGATGTTGGGCAGCGTGACGTAGCGCGGCTCGTTCAGGCGCAGGTCGGTGGTCACCACGGCCGGCAGGCTGATGGCGACGGTCTCCAGCCCGCCATCGACTTCGCGCGTCACGCTGGCCTTGCCATCGGCCACTTCGATCTTGCTGGCGAAGGTGGCTTGCGGCAGATCGGCCAGGGCGGCCAGCATCTGGCCGGTCTGGTTGGCGTCGTCGTCGATGGCCTGCTTGCCCAGGATGACGAGGCTCGGCTGCTCCTTGTCGACCAGGGCCTTGAGCAGCTTGGCGACGGCCAGCGGCTGCAACTCCTCGTTGGTCTCGACCAGGATGGCGCGGTCGGCGCCGATGGCCATGGCGGTGCGCAGGGTTTCCTGGCACTGGGCCACGCCGCAGGAAACGGCCACCACTTCGGTGAGCACGCCTTTTTCCTTCAGGCGCACGGCCTCTTCGACGGCGATCTCGTCAAAGGGGTTCATGCTCATCTTGACGTTGGCGATGTCCACGCCGGTGCCGTCGCTCTTGACGCGCACCTTCACGTTGTAGTCCACCACGCGCTTGACGGCGACGAGTGCTTTCATGAATCGGATCTCCTAGGCTGTCATCCAGATCGCCTGCGTGATGGACTTGCACCGCGCGGCAGCTTTACATTCATTCTAGTGCACGACCCTTGCCGAACCGGCCCACGGACATCGCCCATGCGACAGCGATTCAAACAATCGAACGATCGTGCTTTTATTCTATCCCAGCTTGTCCCGCGGAGGGTGCGGCCGGCAGGTGGCGCACCACGCGCTGCGGGAACGGGATATCGATGCCATGGGTGCGCAACGCGTCCAGGATGGCGATGTTGACCTCCGAGCGCAGGCCGAGCACGCCCGCCTCCGGCTCGCTCATCCAGTAGCCGACGGTGAATTCCAGGCCATCGGCGCCGAACGCCGACAGCGAGGCCGAGGGCGCCGGATCGCGCAGCACGCGCGGACTGGACAGCGCCGCTTCGCGCAGCAGGGCCTGCACCTGTCGCACGTCGCTGTCATAGGCAACGCCGACGGTGGTCGACTGCCAGACGCGCCGGTCGGCCAGCGACAGGTTTTCCACCCGCTGCGTGACCATCATCTCGTTGGGCACCACCGACTCGCGCCCCGAGCCGCTGCGGATCACGGTGTAGCGCGCGCGGATGTCGGTGATCTGGCCCTCGAAGCCGTCGACGCGCACCATGTCGCCGATGCGCAGCGCGCGCTCGGCCAGCACCACGAAGCCCGACACGTAGTTGGCCGCCAGCCGCTGCAGGCCCAGGCCGATGCCGACGCCGATGGCCCCGCCCAGCACCGACAGCGCGGTCAGGTCGATCCCCACCGCCGACAGCGCCACCAGCACCGCCACGAACACCAGGAACGCCCGCGTGGCGTTGGCGATCATCTTGCGCAGCGACAGCGTGCCGCCGCCGACTTCGCGCAGCAGGCGCGATTCGATCGCCGCCGACAGCCACAGCGCCAGCAACAGGGCAATGGCGACGTTGAGCCCGCCCTCCAGCACGCTGCGCAGGCTGAGCGTGGCCGCGCCCATTTTCCAGGTCACGTCGCCGGCTTCGTCCAGCAGCACCGGCAGCAGCCCGCTGAGCCACAGCACCCACACGCCCCACACCAGCCAGGAAATGCTGCGCTCCAGCACGCGCACCGCGCGGGCACGCGGAAACGCGGCCTGCAGCACCTTGACGCCGATGCGGATCACCGCCAGCGCCAGCAGCACCGGCAGCGCCACGCGCAGCAGCGGCGCGGCGCCCTGCCAGCGCAGCCAGGCCAGCCAGCCCAGCCAGGCCAGCGTGAGCCATATCAGCGGAAACAGCACGCCATCGACGCCCCGGCGACCCAGCAAAATGCCCGGTCGCGCCGGCAGCGCGCGCGCGTGTCGGCGCAACAGCACCGCCAGGCCCCAGGCCAGCAGACCGCAGGCCACGATCAGCGCCAGCTCACCCAGCGTCGCCGCGCGGGTGACGGCGTCCCACCAGTCGCCCCAGTCCTCGATGCGCAGGCGGCGCGCGCCAGTCAGGCCGCCGCCGGTCAGCGCCCTCAGGACGTCGTCTTGCGCCACGCAGGCTCCCGCTTGTCGATGAAGGCCTGCACGCCCTCCTGCGTCACCTCCAGCATCATGTTGCAGGCCATGGTCTGACCGGCCAGCTGGTAGGCGGCTTCGATGCCGAGTTCGCGCTGGCGGTAGAACAGCGCCTTGCCGGCGGTGATGGCCTCGCGCGGCTTGGCCAGGATGGCGCCGAGCAGCGCCTCGACGGCGTCGTCGAGCCGATCGGCCGGCACCACGCGGTTGACCAGGCCGCGCGCCTGGGCCTCGTCGGCCGAGATGAAGCCGCCGGTCAGCAGCATCTCCATCGCCTGCTTGGCCGGGATGTTGCGCACCAGCGGCACGCTGGGTGTGCTGCAGAACAGACCGACGTCGATGCCGTTGACGCCAAAGCGCGCGCTGTCGGCCGCCACCGCCAGGTCGCACTGCGCCACCAGCTGGCAGCCGGCCGCCGTGGCCAGGCCCTGCACGCGGGCGATGACCGGCACCGGCAGCTTCAGGATCGCCAGCATCATGCGGCTGCACTGGGCAAACAGCGCCTGGTAGTAGTCCAGCCGCGGGCTGGCCTTCATCTGCTTGAGGTCGTGGCCGGCGCAAAAGGCCTTGCCCTCGGCGCCGAGCACCACGGCGCGCGCGTCGGGGTCGGCGGCGATCTGGTCGAGCCGGCCTTGCAGCTCGGCCAGCATGGCCTCGCCCAGCACGTTGAAGGACCTGGGCTGGTTCAGCGTCAGATGGTGCACGCCGCGCGCGTCGCGCTGGTGTCGCAGCGGGGCGTCGGCGGGGCTGGCGGGGCTGGCGGGGGATTGGGTCATGGTCACGGCTCCATCTGGGTAGCCGACGGCGGCTCGGCACCGCCAGCAATCACTACACAATCAATAGCTGCTTGCGCAGGCCAGGCGGGCGCTGGCGGCCGATTTTAATCACAAGCCGTGAATCAGACCTCGGCCAGCACGCGCAGGTGCGCCTCCACGCTGCGCGCCAGCGCGCTGAGGTTGTAGCCGCCTTCCAGGCAGCTGACGATGCGGCCCCGGGCAAAGCGGTCGGCAACACCCTTGATGCGCTCGGTGATCCACGAAAAGTCCGACTCGGTCAGCCCGAGCTGGCCCATGTCGTCCTCGCGGTGGGCGTCGAAGCCGGCGCTGATGAACACCAGCTCGGGCTGGAACTGCTCCAGCCGCGGCATCCACATCAGCTCGACCAGCTCTCGAATGTCCATGCCGCGCGTGTAGGCCGGCACCGGGCAGTTGACCAGGTTGGCGTCCTGCTTCTGCGCGCCGCCCTCGGGGTAGAACGGGTGCTGGAAGAAGCTGACCATCAGGATGCGCTCGTCGCCGGCCACGATGTCCTCGGTGCCGTTGCCGTGGTGCACGTCGAAATCGACGATGGCCACGCGCTTGAGGCCGTGGCGCTCGCAGGCGTACTTGGCCGCCACCGCCACGTTGCTGAAGAAGCAAAAGCCCATCGCCTGGTTGCGCGTGGCGTGGTGGCCGGGCGGGCGCGTGGCGCAAAAGGCGTTGGTCAGCTCGCCCGTCACCACCGCGTCCACCGCGTCGATGGCGGCACCGGCCGACACCAGCGCGGCGCGGTAGGTGAAGCGGTTCATCGAGGTGTCCGGGTCGAGCGAATAGCGGTCGGGCCCGCCCGCGTCCATCTCTTCCAGCAGGATGTCGTTGAGGCCGCGCAAGGCCGCCACGTGGCGCCGGCCGTGCGCCAGCAGCAGGTCGCCCATGGCGGCGGGCGTGGCCTCGCGGCGCTCCAGCGCGTCGGCCACGCCGGTGATCAACAGGCGATCCTCGATCGCGTCCAGCCGCTCCGGGCACTCGGGGTGGCCGGCGCCCATCTCGTGCTTGCGGCAGTCGGGGTGTGTGAAATACCCGGTTTTACTCATGCCAGTCTCCACTTCCACAATACGACACCGAATATCCGTTACCTTCCTTGCATGGACGTGACACAGAAAATCAAGACCGTACTGGCGCAGCTTAACACCGTGGTAGTGGGCAAACCGGCCCAGGTGCAGGACGGCGTGACCTGCCTGCTGGCCGGTGGCCACCTGCTGATCGAGGACGTGCCGGGCGTCGGCAAGACCACGCTGGCGCACGCGCTGGCGCGCACCTTCGGCCTGCAGTTCTCGCGCGTGCAGTTCACCGCCGACCTGATGCCCAGCGACCTGTCGGGCGTGTCGGTGTACGACCGTGGCAAGCAAGCCTTCGTGTTTCACCCCGGCCCGGTGTTCGCCCAGGTGCTGCTGGCCGACGAGATCAACCGCGCCAGCCCCAAGACGCAGTCGGCGCTGCTGGAGGCGATGGAGGAAAAACAGGTCAGCGTGGAGGGCGAAACCCGTCCCCTGCCCTGGCCGTTCTTCGTCATCGCCACGCAGAACCCGTTCGACCAGCTGGGCACCTACGCGCTGCCCGAGTCGCAGCTCGACCGCTTTCTGATGCGCATCAGCCTGGGCTACCCCGAGCGCGCCGCCGAACGCACCCTGCTGGCCGGCCACGACCGGCGCGACATGCTGGATCGCCTGCCGCCGGTGCTGAACGCCAGCGCGCTGGCCGCGCTACAGCAGGCGGTGGCGCGCGTGCACGTGGCCGAGCCGCTGCTGGACTACGTGCAGGACCTGATCGCCGCCACCCGCAACGGCCGCTGGTTCATGCAGGGTTTGTCGCCACGCGCCGGCATCGCGCTGGTGCGCGCGGCGCGGGCGCGGGCGCTGATCGCCGGGCGCGACTACGTGGCGCCGGACGACGTGCAGGCCATCTTGCCGCAGTGCGTGGCGCACCGCATGGTGCCGGTCAGCAACGCCGGCCGCGGCGCAGCGGAACAGGTGCGCGCCATGATCGACGCCGTGCCCCTGGCCTGATACGCAGGGACCGCGGCAGCATTTCTGTTGAATTGACTTCTCCGCGTCCTCCGCGACACCCCAGCGCCCTCTGCGTTCGGCTGCCATTACTATTCAATTCATAGCTACCACCGCCCGACCCGTGCGCGCCACAGCCACTTTTGATTCAAGCCCCGCCCTGCCCCGCCGGGCCTGGCGCGCGCGCCTGCGCGCCTGGTGGCAGTCGCGCCTGCCGTTGACCGACACGCTGCTGCTCACCCAGCGCAACGTCTACATCCTGCCCACGCGCGCCGGCTGGATGCTGGCGGCCACGCTGGGCGTGCTGCTGGTCGCCTCGATCAACTACCAGCTCAACCTGGGCTACCTGCTCACCTTCCTGCTGGCCGGCAGCGCCGCCGCCAGCATGGTGATCTGCCACAACACGCTGCGCGGCCTGACCCTGCAACTGCTGCCGCCGCAGCCGCTGTTCGCCGGCGCGCTGGTGGTGCTGGACATCAAGCTCACCAGCGCGCGCCGCACGCCGCGCCATGCCATCGGCGTGGCCCTGCTGGAGGGCGCGCACTGGTCCTGGGCCGACGTGCCGGCGCAGGGCCAGGCGGCGGTGCAGGTCAGCTTCCAGCCGGCGCGGCGCGGCCTGCACCGGGTGCCGGTGCTGACGGCCGAGACCCGCTTTCCGCTGGGCAACTTCCGCGTCTGGACGGTGTGGCGCCCGGCGGCGCGGGTGCTGGTCTACCCGGCGCCCGAGCCACAGGCGCCACCGCTGCCGCCGGGCGAGCCGCGCGCCGGCAGCGGCGTGGCGGCGGGCGCGCGCGCCAGCGGCGAATTCGACGGCGTGCGCGCCTATCAGCGGGGCGACCCGACGCGGCTGATCGTCTGGAAGAAGTTCGCCAAGTCCGAGGAACTGGTCAGCCGCGACACCCAGCAGCTGCAACGCCAGGCGCTGTGGCTGGACCACGCCCGCGCCGGCGCGCTGGACGCCGAGGCCCGCCTGTCGCGCCTGACGGCCTGGGTGCTGGCCGCCGACGCGCAGCACCTGGACTATGGCCTGCGCCTGCCCGGCGTGGAGATCCCGCCCGCCGGCGGCGCCGCCCAGCGTCTGCGCTGCCTGGAGGCGCTGGCCAAGGCATGAGCCCCCCGATGACACTCGCCGCCCTCGCCCGACTGCCGCGCGAGGCCCGCGACACGCTGTTCTTGCTCGGCGTGATCGGCTGGCTGATCCTGCCGCTGGTGGCGCACCTGCCGCTGTGGTGCAGCGCGCTGGCCGCTACCGTGCTGGCCTGGCGCGCCGTGCTGGCGCTGCAAAACCGGCCGCTGCCGCGGCGCGCCTGGCTGGTGCTGCTGCTGGTGCTGACCGTGGCGGGCACCTGGGCCTCGCACCGCACGCTGCTGGGGCGCGACGCCGGCGTCACCCTGGTGGTGGTGCTGCTGGCGCTGAAAACCCTGGAGCTGCGCGCGCGCCGCGACGCGCTGGTGGTGTTCTTCCTCGGCTTCTTCGCGCTGCTGACCAACTTCTTCTACTCGCAGTCGCTGCCGGTGGCCGCCGCCATGCTGGTCGGCCTGCTGGGCCTGCTGACGGCGCTGGTCAACGCGCACCGGCCGGTGGGCGAGCCGAGCCTGCGCGAATCGGCCGCCGTGGCGCTGCGCATGGCGCTGGCGGGCGCGCCCATCATGCTGGCGCTGTTCCTGTTCTTCCCGCGCTTCGCGCCGCTGTGGGGCATCCCCAGCGACGCGCTGACCGGGCGCAGCGGCCTGTCCGCGACCATGGAGGTTGGCCAGGTCGCCAAGCTGGCGCTGGACGACGGCATCGCCCTGCGCGTGAAGTTCGACGGCGCGCCGCCGCCCCAAGGCGAGCTGTACTTCCGCGGCCCGGTGCTCAGCCGCTTCGACGGCCGCCAATGGACGGCGCGCGGCGGACCTGGCTTCGAAGGCCTGGGCCTGCCGCCACCGAGCGATCTGCGGGTGCAGGGCGAGCCGGTGCGCTACGAAGTCACGCTCGAGCCCAGCCACCGCCCCTGGCTGCTGACGCTGGACGTCGCCCCGCGCGCGCCCGAGCTGCCCGAGGGCCGCGGCGCGCGCCTGACGGGCGATCTGCAATGGCTCAGCCCGCGCCCCATCACCGAGCTGCTGCGCTACCGCGCCGAAAGCTATCCGCAGTTCCACTACGGCCTGGCCGGCGGAGACGGCCAGCCACGGCGCGATCTGGACGAATACCTGCGCCTGCCGGCCGGCTACAACCCGCGCACGCTGGCGCTGGCCGAGCAGCTGCGCGCCCAGGTGGGCGACGGCAACGCCCTGGCCCTGGCGCAGGTGGCGCTGGATCGCCTGCGGCGCGGCGGCTACGTGTACACGCTGGAGCCCAGCGTGGCGGGCCAGCACACGGCCGACGAATTCTGGTTCGACACCAAGGCCGGCTTTTGCGAGCACATCAGCTCCGCCTTCGTGGTGCTGCTGCGCGCCGCCGGCGTGCCGGCGCGCATCATCACCGGCTATCAGGGCGGCGAGCTGAACGGCGTGGACGGCTTCTGGGTGGTGCGCAACGCCGACGCCCACGCCTGGACCGAAGTCTGGGACGCGCGGCGCGGCTGGTTGCGCGTGGACCCGACGGCCGCCGTGCAGCCGGCGCGCATCGGCCAGCTGCAGCGCCTGCGCCGCCCCGAAGGCCTGGTGGCCGGCGCCATCGGCAGCTTCAGCCCCACCCTGGTGGCGCAGCTGCGCAGCGTCTGGGAAGCGGTCAACAACGGCTGGAACCAGTGGGTGCTCAACTACACGCAGAGCCGCCAGCTCGAGCTGCTGCGCCAGCTCGGCTTTGCCAGCCCGGACTGGACCGACCTGGGCAAGGTGATCGCCGGCCTGCTGGTGGCCGCCGCGCTGGGCGGCATGGCCTGGGCCCGGTGGGAACGCAGCCAGCACGACCCCTGGCTGCGCCTGCTGGCACGCGCGCGCCAGCGCCTGGCCGACGTCGGCGTCGCGGCGCCGCCGCAGGCGCCGCCGCGCGCGCTGGCACGGCAGGTGACGCACAGCGACCTGCCCCCGGCGCTGCGCCAGCCGCTGGCCGACTGGCTGCTGGCACTGGAAACCCTGCGTTACGCCCCGTCGCAGGCTGCGGACGCCCGGCTCGCTACACTGCAACGCCAACTGCGCCGCCTGCCCTGGCCGCGCCACCCCATCCGCCATGACCGCTCCCCGCCTGCCGCTTGATCGACGCCGCCTGCTAGCTACACTTTGCATAGCTGCTGGCGCTGTCCCCGCCAGCGCCACAACCCAAGACAACCAAAAGCGCCGGCGCCCCGCCGACGCCGTGCCGCTGACCTACGCCACGCGCCCCGAGGCCCTGCGCTGGGCCGAGGATGTGGCCACCCGGCGCGACCTGCCGCCCGGCTGGGTGCGCGACACCGTCGGCCAGGCCGTCTACCTGTCCAACGTGCCGCGCCTGATGCTGCCGCCGGCGCGCGGCACGGCCAAGAACTGGCGCGTCTACCGCGGCCGCTTCATCGATCCGGTGCGCATCGGCGCCGGCGTGCGCTTCTGGCAGCGCAACCGCACGGCGCTGGCGCGCGCCCACGACGAATTCGGCGTGCCGCCCGAGATCGTGGTCGGCATCGTCGGCGTGGAAACCATCTACGGGCAGAACATGGGCAGCTTTCGCGTGCTCGACGCGCTGGCCACGCTGAGCTTCGACTTCCCGCCCCAGCACCCGCGCGCCGCGGCGCGACAGGCGTTCTTCCAGGACGAGCTGGAGCAATACCTGTCGCTGTGCCAGCGCACGGGCATGGACCCGCGGCAGCCGCTGGGCAGCTACGCCGGCGCCATGGGCATGCCGCAATTCATGCCCTCCAGCTGGGTGCGCTACGCCATCGACTTCGACGGCGACGGCCGCGTCGACCTATGGGGCAGCGAAACCGACGTCATCGGCTCGGTGGCCAACTACTTCAAGGGCTACGGCTGGCAGCCCGGGCTGCCCACGCATTACCCGGTAGCGTTGACGCCCGACACCGACCTGGACACCCTGCTGGCGCCCGACATCCTGCCGTCCTTCCGACCGGCGCGCTTTGCCGAGCTGGGCGCGCGCCTGAGCGCCCCCGGCCAGGCCCACGACGGCCCGCTGGCCCTGATCGAGCTGCAAAACGGCAACCCCGCCGTGCCCGGCAACACCCCCAGCTACGTCGCCGGCACCGAGAATTTTTACGTCGTCACCCGCTACAACTGGAGCAGCTACTACGCCATGGCGGTGATCGAGCTGGGGCAGGAAGTGGCGGCGGCGCTGAGCAGCTGAGCCGCTGCGGCGCAACGCCTCAGGCGTACATCGGCTGGCCCGCGGCCAGGCGCGCGCGCAACTGCGCCAGCATCTGGTTTTCGTTCAGATCCACAGCCCACGCCGGGCGCAGCTGGAAATGCGGCTGATCGACGATGGTCTTCCAGTTGCCGCCCCATTCCAGTCCCAGGTCCATGGCCAGCACGCCCACCGCCTTGTACTTGGGCGAGTCGGGCAGGTAGCGACTGCCCTCGAACACGCCGACATCGAAGGCGATGCCGAAGTTGTGGTTGGAGTAGCCGCCGCGCGCATTCGTCACCTTGGAGCCGGCTGCCGTGCGGCCCTGGGCGTACAGCGCGTCCTGTTCGGCGTACGTGCGCAAGCCGCTCAACAGCTTGACCGTGATGCCGGAAGCGGCGGCCTTGTGCACCAGCGCCCGCGCCATCGGGCGCACCGGCGGCAGCAAGGTGGCGATCACCTTCTCGCTGCGGCTGTCGACCGCGTCGATGGCCTCGGCGGGCTTCAGGCCGTCGATCTTCCTGCGCACCAGCCGCTCGTAGATCGCGCCCCAGGTGACGGGACCGGCTTTGCCGTCCACCTCGACCCCCAGCTCCTGCTGGATGGCAGCAATCATTTCCTCGATTCGCATGGTCGTCTCCTGCGGTGGTGGGACTCCCGGTCCATCATCCCAAACCATGCCTCATGAGCCGCGCGACGTCAATGACCCGCGGCCACCTGCTCCATGCCCCACGCCACATGCCGATCGTGCTACCGTTGGGCCAAGCATTGCCTCCAGGAAAGGCTCATGCCATGGTCACCAGCGAATCCACTGCGGCGTCCTCCGTCCGGGTCGCGCTCAAGCTGCCGTTTCCGGCTGACGACGTTGCCGGCTACCTGCTGCGGCCGGACGTGGTGCGCCACTGGCTTGGCGACGAGGCGGAGCTTCGTGCCGAGCAGGGGACCCGCGCGTTCCTGCCGCACGCGAGCGCGGAGCCGACTGGCCGCCTCCACTTCGAAGACCCCCTCCCGGGTCACGTGCGGACGCTGGCCTGGCCAGCCAGCGCGGCCGGGACGTCCGCAGCCGCGGGACAGCCCATGTTCGAACTCGTGGTCGCACAGGATGGCCCTCGGCCCGACGTCAGCGTGAGCTTGCGCATCGCGCCGTGCAGTGGCGGGCAGTGCAGACTGCGCATCGAGCATCGCGGTCTGTCGGGGGCGAACGAGCGGCATGCCAGCGTCAGGGTCTGGCAGGGTGCGCTCAACCGGGTGGAGCGTCTGCTGACCGCAGCACACCAGCAGCGTCGCCGCGAGCGGCAGGCCATCGTCGTGGTACACGGGATCGGCGAGCAACGTCCGACGCAAATGCTGCGCCAGTTCGTGAAGAACGTGTTCGAGCGCGACGTCGGTGAACTGCACTTCGTGAAGCCCGACCTGAACTCCTCGCTGTTCGAGATGCGCATGGTCACCGTGCCACGCAATGAAGACACACGGCCAACCACCGACGTCTACGAACTGTACTGGGCACACCTGATCCGCGACACCACGCTGGCCCAGGTTCTGGGCTGGCTGCTGCGCCTGATCCTGTCGCGCGACAGCCGCATCCCGAAAGCGTTGATCGGGCTGGTCTGGACGCTCCGGATCATTCTGTGCATGGCCTTGATCGCGTTCGGCTGGCTGATGAGCGCCGATGTCTCCGGCTGGCTCAAGAGTCTGGGCATCGGAGCGCTGGCCGCCGGGTTGCCGGCGCTCGCCCGCTTGGCCCTGACGGTGCTGCGTGATCAGTTCGTCATCGGATACGCCGGTGACGCGGCGCGCTATCTCGAGCCGCGGGCGGACAACATTGCCCGCCGGCAGGAGATCCGCGAGGCCGGGGTCGGACTGCTCGACAGCCTGCATGACAAGGGGCGCTATTCGCGCATCATCGTCTATGGACACAGTCTGGGCAGTGTCATCGCCTATGACATCCTCTGCCACGCCTGGACGCGCCATGCACGCCGCCGCGATGACGTGCCGCACACCAGCAGCCGCGCCCTGCGGGCTCTGGAGGCCCTCGTGAATCCGCGCACCGGTTCTCCCGCTGCGCCGATCTCCATCGATGCCGTGCAGGCGATGCAGCATGCCGCCTGGCAGGAATACCGGCGCAACGGGTTTCAGTGGAAGGTGAGCGATTTCGTGACGGCGGGATCACCCCTGTCGCATGCGCACTGGCTGATGAACCTGGACGCCAGCACCCCGTTTTCCGACCTGGTGCGCGAGCGGTCGTTCCCGACCTGTCCGCCGCAGACGGAATCCGTGGCCAGCCCCAGACCTGGCGTCCGCCACCAGGCCTTCACGTTCACGCATGCCTACGACGACCAGCGCAACCCGAAGGCCAAGCGCTCGGTCCAGGTGCCGCACCACGGCGGCTTGTTCGCCTTGGTCCGCTGGACCAATCTCTACTTCCCGTATCGCGGCCTGGTCCACGGCGACCCCGTCGCCGGGCCGCTCACCGAGACCTTCGGCACCTGGATCAAGGATGTCCGGTTGCCGGCCACCCAGGGTTTCGCGCACAGCCGTTACACCGACCGTGCCCTGGCCCCGGAGGCCGTCGATCGGCTGCGTACCGGCTTGAACCTGTCGCTGCGGCAGCCACTGGCCGACCACGCGCCGGCAGCGCCGCCCCCCACGGTACTGAGATAAGTGCTGCTGGGGCGCCGACGCCTCGCGCAACGCGGCGCGAAACAGAAGAGTCTCGACTCGCGACTACCGCCAGCAGCAAGGTCAGTGTAATCCGCTCGCGGTGCGCCGCGTGCGGCCATCCCGCTGCCGTGACGAACCGCCCGCCGGAAACCATGACGCGTGGGCCCCGCAGCCGGATGCGGGCCGGGCGTGCGTCGCCACGCAGCCGGTGCTCAGAACACCCCCGCCGCCAGGCCGGCCGCCAGCCCGGCGCCCAGCTCGGCGCAGCGCGCCAGATCATGGGCCTCGATGGTCTTGGGCGCCAGGATGCGCTCGGGCGTCTGGGCGTGGGTGCAGACGATCAGGCCGGGCGCCACGGGCTTGAGGCGCCAGCCGGTGGCGATGCGCTCGAGCTGGCGCAGCGCATTGCCGCCGTCGCTGCCGGCGCAGATCATGGCGGCGTAGGGCCGGCCGTTGACGCGCTCCAGCACCGGGTAGTAGCAGCGGTCGAAGAAGTCCTTCATCAGCCCGGCCATGGCGGCCAGGTTCTCCGGCGTGGCGAACAGGTAGCCGTCGGCGGCCAGCACGTCCCGCGGCCCGGCCTGTGGCGCGCTCAGCAGGCGCACCGTCACGCCCGGCTCGGCGCGCGCGGCCTCGGCCGCCGCCTCGGCCATCTGGCGCGTGCCGCCGGTCAGGCTGTGGTAGACGATCAGCAGCGTCTTCATGGCGCCCGATGATGCCAGTAGCGCGCCGCCGTGTCGCGCTGGCAGTGCAGCGCGCCGGGCTGCTGGCTGTGCCATCGCATGGCGCCGCAGCGCGGCGACGCGACCGGCTCGGCGCCGGCAGCGGCGTAGCGCGCCAGCGCCTCGGGCGCCGGGTGGCCGAAGCGGTTGCGATAGCCGGCCTGCACCAGCACCCAGCGCGGGCGCACCGCCGCCAGCAGCGCGGACGACGACGAGCCGCGGCTGCCGTGGTGCGGCGCCAGCAGCAGGTCGGCACGCAGCTCGGGCGTGCGCGCGGCCAGGGCCTGTTCCTGCGCCTGTTCGATGTCGCCGGCCAGCAGCGCGCTGGCGCCACCGGCGGCGCGCACGCGCAGCACGCAGCTCAGGGCGTTGGACTTGAGCGCGCGCGCGTAGTCGGCCGCTTCGGGGTGCAGCAGCTCGAACAGCACGCCGTCCCACTGCCACTGCTGGCCGGCCTGGCAGCGCGTGGGCGGGCGCAGTGCCTGCAGCTCGTGCCCATCCTCGATCGACGAGCGCACGGCGGCCCGCGGCTGCGCCGCCAGCACGGCGCGCGCGCCGCCGGTGTGGTCGCTGTCGCGGTGGCTCAGCACCAGGGTATCCACGCGCTCGCCCAGCGCGCGCAGCAGCGGCACCAGCACGCGGTGGCCGGCGTCGCTCTCCAGCGAATAGCGCGGCCCGGCGTCGTACAGCAGGGTGTGGCGCGCGGTGCGCACGAGGACCGCGCTACCCTGCCCGACATCGGCCGCCAGCAGCTCGAACTGGCCCGGCGCGGGGCGCGGCGGCTGCCACAGCGCCAGCGGCAGCACCAGGGGCAGCCCGGCCAGCCGCCAGGGCAGGGGCCAGCGCAGCGCCAGCAGCAGCCCGCCGGCCACCGCCGCCACGCCCAGCCACCACGGCGCCGCCGGCAGCGACACGCTGGCCCAGGGCCAGGCCGCCAGCGTGCCCAGCAGCGCCGCCAGGGGCCGCAGCGCGGCGCCGGCCAGCGCCCACAGCGGCGCCCACGGCACGCCCAGCAGCGCCAGCGGCGTGACCACCAGCGTCACCCACGGAATGGCCACCAGATTGGCCAGCAGGCCGACCACCGAGGCCTGGCCGAACAGGATCAGCGACAGCGGCGTCAGCGCCAGGGTGACCACGCCCTGCTCCCGCAACAAAGAGACAAAACGGGCCCCGGCGCCCGTCCGGTCGGCGCCAGCAGCTCTTGAATCGGTAGCAAACAGCACCGCCACGGCGACGAAGCTGAGCCAGAAGCCGGGCTGCATCAACGCCCAGGGGTCCAGCGCCAGCACCACCGCCGCCGCCAGCAGTGCATTCAGCCACCAGGGCCAGCGCAGGCCGGCGACGTGCAGCAGCGTCAGCGTGGCCAGCATCAGCACCGTGCGCTGCGCCGGCACGCCCCAGCCGCTGAACAGCGCGTAGCCGGCCGCCAGCAGCACGCCGCCGATGCGCGCCGCCGTCGGCGCCGGCAGCCACAGGCAGGGGTTGGCGCGCGCCGGCCAGCCCCAGCGCGCCGAGCGCCGCCACGCCGCGCCCACCAGCGCCGCCGCCAGCCAGGCGAACATGGTGATGTGCAGGCCCGAGATGCTCATCAGGTGCGCCACGCCGGTGGCGCGAAACACGTCCCAGTCGGCGCGCTCGATGGCGTTCTGGTCGCCCGTCACCAGCGCGGCGACGATGCCGGCGCGCCGCCGCGCCTCGGCATCGCCGCCGGCCGCGCCCTGCACGATGCGGTCGCGCACGGCCTGGCGCCAGCGCGCGACCGAGGCGCCGCCTTCGGCCAGCCGCCGCGGCGGCGCGTCGCGCGGGCCGCTGCGCACGTAGCCGGTGGCGCCCACGTCCTGCTCCCACAGCCACAGCTCGTAATCGAAACCATGCGGGTTCAGGTTGCCGTGCGGCGCCTTCAGGCGTGCCGTCAGCTGCCAGCGGTCGCCGGCGCGCAGCTCGGCGGCCAGCGGCCGCTCGGCGTCGGTCTCGTCGGCCGTCGCCACCGAGCCGTACCAGCCCAGCTGCACGCGCGGCGGCAGGCGCACCGGCGTGCCGTCCTGACTGGCTTGCTCGACCTCGAAGCCAAAGCGCCAGCCTGCCTCGCCGCGCAGCGGCAGGCCGCTGACGCGGCCGGTCAGCCGCAGATCGCGCCCTTCCAGCGCCGGATCCAGGCGCTCGGCCTGCCGCACGCCCGCCCGCAAGCCGGTGCTGCTGCCCGCCGCCAGTGCCCCGGCCAGCAGCCACAGCACCAGCGCGCCGCGCACCCGCGAGCGCCAGGCCGCCCACGCGAGCAGCGGCGTCAGCAGCCCGAGCGCCGCATACACCCCCATCGGCCACAGCCGCGCCTGTTGCAGTTGCAGCGCCACCCCCAGCAGCGCGCCAAGCAGCAGCCCGGTCAGCGCGTGGCCAGCCCGGCCGGCGGGCGGCGAGGTGGCTGAGAGCGGGCGGACGCGTATCATCGAATGCTATGCTTTGAGTAGCTGCTTGCGCTTGCCCAGCAAGCGGTGGCGGCCAATTCGATTCAAAATGCCCTCGCCGTGGCGCGGGTGACGGAACGCGATGGCAGTATCTCCGCAAACGCCGCCGCGCCGCGCGTCCGCCCGATGCCCGCGGTGCGACAATGACCGCCCCCGGCGCCACGCCCGCACGGCGGCCACCCGCCACCCCGTTTCAGGAGACCCGCACCATGTCCCACCCCGCCGACCAGCTCAAAGCCCTGGGCATCAGCCTGCCGCCCGTCAGCACGCCAGCGGCCGCCTACGTGCCCTATGCGCGCACCGGCAACCTGCTGTTCCTGTCGGGCCACATCGCGCGCCAGGACGGCAAGCCCTGGGTCGGCCAGCTGGGCAAGAACCTGAGCACCGAGCAAGGCCAGCAGGCGGCGCGCGCCGTCGCCATCGACCTGATGGGCACGCTGCAGGCGGCCCTGGGCGATCTGGGCAAGGTGCGCCGCATCGTCAAGGTGATGAGCCTGGTCAACAGCACGCCCGACTTCACCGAGCAGCACCTGGTCACCAACGGCTGCTCCGAGCTGCTGGGCCAGGTGTTCGGCAGCGCCGGCCAGCACGCGCGCAGCGCCTTCGGCGTGGCGCAGATCCCGCTGGGCGCCTGCGTCGAGATCGAACTGATCGCCGAAGTCGACTGAAGCCGACTACCGCGCGGGTGGCCGCGCCGCCACCGTGCCCAGCGCCGGCACGCTGCGCGCGCCCAGCGCCAGCACCAGCGCCACCAGCCAGAACAGGCCGCCGGTGCCGATGACAGCGCCGATGGAGCCGAACAGCATGGGCATGGTGAAGCTCGACGCGTTCATGGTCAGCGAGCGCAGCGCCATGGCCTCGCCCTGGCGGTCGATGGGCGCCGCGTCGTGCAGCAGGCTCATCACCATCGGCTGCACCGCGCCCAGCGCCACGCCCAGCACCATCGAGCAGGCGCCCATGCCCAGCGGCCCCGGCATCCAGGGGTAGGCCAGCAGCGCGCAGGCGGCCAGCAGGGTGGAGCCGAAGATCACCTGCCACTCCGCCAGCCGGCGCGCCAGCAGCGGCAGCGCCATGCGCACCAGCGCCGCGGCGACGGCAAACGCGCCCTGCAGCGCGCCGATGACCGAGGCCGACTGGCCGCGCTCATGCCCCAGCAGCGGCAGCACGAACATGTGCACGTCCCAAGCCATCGACTGCAGCCAGTTGACCAGCAGCAGCCGGCGCATGGCGGCGTTGCCGAGCAAGTCCCACACCGAGGCGCGCTCGTCGCCCGCCACCGCCGCAGCCACCGGCGCGCGCGGCGTGCCGCGCAGCATGACCCAGCACAGCAGCGGCAGCACCGCCATCACGCCGAAGGCCCAGCGGTAGCCGTTCAGCTCGCCCGCCTGCGGCCCGGCGCGGTCGATCAGCAGCCCCGCCACCAGCGGCCCGGCAAAGTTGGCCGCTGCCGGGGCGATGGCGATCCAGCTGAAGGCCAGCTTGCGCTGGGCGGCGTCGCTGGCCAGGCGCCCGATGTGGCGCTGCAGCGCGATCTGCGCCGTGTTGGTGGCCGCGCCCAACAGCAAGGCCGAGGCGCACAGCACGGCAAACACCGGCCAGGCCGCCGCCAGAGCGGCCCCCAGCATGGCTGCCGACACCGCCAGCGCCAGCGGCAGGTGCAGGCCGCGGCGGTCGGCCAGGCGGCCGGCCGGCAGCGCCAGGAACACCGCCGACAGCGCGAACAGCGCCAGCAGCACGCCCACCGCCGCCGCGCTGTAGCCCTGCTTGAGCGCCAGCAGCGGCGCGGCCAGCCGCGTGCCGGTCATGGCGCTGTGCACGCACACCTGCGCCAGCATCAGGCGCAGCACCTGGCGGCCGCTCAGGGCCATGGGCGTTCAAGGATCAAGACAGGCTCCAGCGCTTGTGTGACCTGCGCGAGCAGCTACTATTTTCATAGTCATCTGCTGTCCACGACTCAGCCATCGGCGCCGTCGGCGTCGGGCGTGCCGGGCAGCATCTGGCTCGCCTCGGCGTCGGGCAGCGCCTCCACGCGGCGCAGCGCGCGGTTCATGACGTTGGTGCGCGTCTGCGCCGCGTCCAGCGTGTTCAGCACGGTCTGGGTCTGCGACTTGACGCGCGCCAGCACGTCGCCGAACTTGGTGAATTCGGTCTTCACCGCGCCCAGCACCTGCCACACCTCGCTGCTGCGCTTTTCCAGCGCCAGGGTACGAAAGCCCATCTGCAGGCTGCTGAGCATGGCCAGCAGCGTGGTCGGCCCGGCCAGGGTGATGCGCAGCTCGCGTTGCAGCGCCTCCATCAGCCCCGGGCGGCGCAGCACCTCGGCGTACAGGCCCTCGCTGGGCAGAAACAGGATGGCGAAGTCGGTGGTGTGCGGCGGCTCGACGTACTTGTCGGCGATGGAGCGCGCCTCCAGGCGGATGCGCTGCTCCAGCGCGCGGGCGGCGGCCTCGGCGGCGGTGGCGTCGGCGCGCTGCTGGGCGTCCAGCAGGCGCTCGTAGTCCTCGGTCGGAAACTTGGCGTCGATCGGCAGCCACAGCGGCGCGCCGTCGTCGCCACGCCCGGGCAGGCGGATGGCGAAGTCCACCGGGTTCTTGCTGCCCGGCCGGGTGACGACCTGGGCGGCGTACTGCTCGGGCGCGAACACGTGCTCCAGCAGCTGGCCGAGCTGCGCCTCGCCAAAGCTGCCGCGGGTCTTGACGTTGGCCAGCAGGTGCTTCAAGTCGCCCACGCCCTGGGCCAGCGTCTGCATTTCGCCCAGGCCCTTGTGCACCTGCTCCAGCCGCTCGGCCACCTGCTTGAAGCGCTCGCCCAGGCGCTGCTCCAGCGTGGCGTGCAGCTTCTCGTCGACGGTCTGGCGCATCTCGTCGAGCTTGGCGCTGTTGGCCGCCTGCAGGGCGCCGATCTGCTGCTCCAGCGTGGCGCGCACCTCCTGCATGCGGCGGGCGTTGGCTTCGCTGAGCTGCGCCAGCTGCTGCGTCAGCGTCTCCGACAGCCCGCCGCGCAGCTGCGCCAGCTGCTGGGCGAAGGCGTCGATCTGCGCGTTCTGCGTGCGCGTGGTTTCCTGCGCCTGCTGGGTCATGGTCAGGGCCAGCCTTTGCAACTGCTCGACCAGGGTGTCGCCCAGCGTGCCGCGCAGCTGGGTGAGCTGGGTCGCCAGCGCGTCGACCTGGGCGTTCTGCGTGCGCACCGCCTCGGCCCCCTGCGCGGTGACGGCGGACTGAAAGCTGGCCAGGCTGTGCGTCAGCTCCTGGCGCGTGGCGCGCGCGCCCTCGCCCATTTCCTGGCGCAGGCCGCGCTCCAGCCGCTCGCCCTGCTGGCCCAGCAGCTGCTGCAATTCATCGCGCGCCGCCACGTCGGACGGCCGGCGCGGGCGGCGCAGCAGCAGCACCAGCAGCAGCAGCGCGTTGAGCAGCAGCGCCGCCAGCGCCAGCCAGGGCAGCCAGGCGGGAGTGGAAAGGTCCATGATTGCTATCAATAAAATAGCTGCTTACGCTGATCAGACGGGCGCCAGCAACCGAAACGACTCATGCATTCAGGCCGTGGCCACTTGGGGGTTGAGCGGCGTCAGCGGATTGCCGTGCAGCAGGTAGCCGATCAGGTTGTCGGCCGCCAGACGGGCCATGGCGCGCCGCGTGGGCACGGTGGCGCTGCCGATGTGCGGGGTGAGCACCACGTTGCGGCAGGCCAGCAGCTCGGGGTGCACCTTGGGCTCGCCCTCGAACACGTCCAGCCCGGCGGCGGCAAGGCGTCCTTCGCGCAGTGCCGCCGCCAGCGCCGCGTCGTCGACGATGCCGCCGCGCGCGATGTTGGTGAGCGTGGCGCTGGGCTTCATCAGCGCCAGCTCGGCGGCGCCGATGCTGTGGTGCGACTCGGCGCTGTAGGGCACGACCAGCATCACGTGGTCGGCCGTCCGCAGCAGCTCCTGCTTGCTGACGTAGCGCGCACCCACGGCGGCTTCGTCGGCCTCGGGCAGGCGCGAGCGGTTGTGGTAGATCACCCGCATGCCGAAGCCCAGCGCGCCGCGCCGCGCGATCGCCTGGCCGATGCGGCCCATGCCGATGATGCCCAGCGTGCTGCCGTGCACGTCCTGGCCGATCAGCATGTCGTAGGCCCAGCGGTCCCAGCGGCCGGCGCGCAGGAAGTGCTCGCCCTCGGTGACGCGGCGCGCCGCCGCCATCAGCAGCGCGAAGCCCATGTCGGCGGTGGTTTCGGTCAGCACGCCGGGGGCGTTGGTGGCCAGCACGCCGGCGGCCGTCATGGCCGGCAGGTCGAAGTTGTTGTAGCCCACCGCCATGTTCGCGCAGATGCGCAGGCCGGGGCATTGCGCCAGCAGCGCGGCGTCGATGCGTTCGCTGCCGGTGGTGAACACGCCCTGCTTGCCCTGCAGGCGGCGCACCAGCTCCTCGCGCGGCCACAGGGCGTCGTCGGGGTTGGCCTCGACGTCGAAGTGCCGCGACAGCTGCTCGACGATGTCGGGAAAGATCGCTCGGGCGACGAGCACGGCGGGGCGGGTGGTGACAGGCGGATTCATGCAGCCGAGTTTAGGGCCAGGGCGCCCGCCGCGCGGGGCCGCGCTCAGCGCCGACCGGGGCGCGCCGGGCCGTCGGACAGCATCGAAGTCAGGATCTCGATGAAGGCGCTGGTGCGCTTGGGCAGCAGGCGCCGCCCGGGCGTGACGCACCACACCGTGGTGGGCGGCAGGCACCAGTCGGGCAGCACGCGCACCAGCGCGCCCTGCTCGATGCGCTCGCGCGCGAAACGCTCCGACAGGCCGACGATGCCCAGGCCGGCCACCGCCAGCGCCAGCTGCAGACCCACCGAGTTGGCGCTGTGCGCCTGCGCGGGCAGGCCTTCCCAGCGCGCCTTGCCACGCGACAGGCGCCAGCGCTGGTGCTCGCCGCCGCTGGTGGCCAGCGCCAGGCCCACATGGGCGGACAGCTCGTCCGGCGTGGCCGGCGTGCCGTGCCGCCGCAGGTAGGCGGGGCTGGCGAACAGGCCGTTTTCCTGCGTCACGATGTGGCGCGCCACCAGCGAGCTGTCGTCGGGCAGCTGCGTGGCCGCGCGCACCGCCAGGTCGAAGCGCTCCGCCACCAGGTCGACGCGCCGTGCCGACAGGTCCAGCTCCAGCCGCACGTCGGGGTACTGGCGCGCGAACTCGGTCACCACCGCCACCAGCGACAGCTCCCGGTACTCGGGCGGGAACGAGGCGCGCAGCGTGCCCTGCGGCACCAGCTGCCGGTGCTGCGCCAGCGCGGTGGCGGCTTCGGTCTCGTCCAGCAGGCGCTGGGCGTGCTCCAGCATGTGCTGGCCGAACTCGGTCAGCGCCAGCCGGCGCGTGCTGCGCTGCAACAGGCGCTCGCCCAGCGCGAGCTCCAGCTCGGACAGGCGGCGCGACAGCGTGGCCTTGGGCAACCCGGTCTGATCGGCCGCCTTGGTGAAACTTCCCGCCGCCACGATGTGGGCAAACAGGATCAAGTCGTTGGCGTGCAGCTGGATGGCGTTCATGGTCGGTCAATTGTTCCATCTGTGGAATGGTGTGGCAATGAAATGGGTATTTATTCTTCAATTCATTTCAATACACTGAGGGGCTGAACATCTGTATCCACCCACAACACGCAGCCAGGAACACCCATGAGCGTCAAACTCGCCATCCTCTACTACTCGACCTACGGCACCAACCACCAGATGGCCGAAATCGCCGCCGAAGCCGCCCGCGCCGCCGGTGCCGAAGTGCGCCTGCTGAAGGTGCCCGAGACCGCCCCCCCGGCCGTGGTGGCCAGCCAGGACGCCTGGAAGGCGCAGGCCGAAAAAACCGCCGACGTGCCGCACGCCACGGCGGCCGACATGGAGTGGGCCAACGCCTACCTGATCTCGGCGCCCACCCGCTTTGGCGGCATGGCCAGCCAGATGCGCGCCTTCATCGACACGCTGGGCGGCGTGTGGGCCAAGGGCGGCCTGGCCAACAAGGCGATTTCGGCCATGACTTCGGCGCAGAACACGCACGGGGGCCAGGAATCGACCCTGCTGACGCTCTACAACACGGCGATGCACTGGGGCGCCATCGTGGTGGCGCCCGGCTTCACCGACCCGTCGATCTTCAAGGTGGGCGGCAACCCCTACGGCTACAGCCACACGCAGGGCCAGCCCTTCAGCGACGACGTGAAGGCCGCCATCGGCCACCAGGCACGCCGCCTGGTCGACGTCGCCGCCAAGCTGGGCTGATCACCGCGCTGGCCATGGATGCGCCCGGGCAGTGCGCATCCGTATGATCGACGGCACCGCGCCCCGCAGCGCCTGCCCGAACAGCCACCATGGCCACCACCGCCCCGCAACCACCCGCCAAGGCAAGTCCGCCGTCCGCGCCGCGCCGCATCGGCCTGGCGCTGCAGGGCGGCGGCTCGCATGGCGCCTTCACCTGGGGCGTGCTGGACCGGCTGCTGGAAGATGAACGGCTGGAGATCGCGGCCGTCAGCGGCACCAGCGCCGGCGCCATGAACGCCGCCGCGCTGGCCGCCGGCCATGCCCAGGGGGGCCGCCAAGGCGCCCGGCGCGCGCTCGACAAGTTCTGGCACAGCACCGCCCAGCAGGCGCTGCTCAGCCCGATGCAGCGCACGCCCCTGGACCGCCTGCTGGGACGCTGGAACCTGGATGCCTCGCCCGGCTATTACTGGCTCAGCCTGCTGGGGCGCGTGTTCTCGCCCTACCAGTTCAACCCCTTCAACCACCAGCCCCTGCGCGACATCCTGGCGACGCAGATCGACATGGGCGCCCTGCGCGCCTGCCGCGACCTGCGCGTGTTCGTCACCGCCACCAACGTGCGCACCGGACGGCCCCGCGTGTTCGAGCAGAGCGAGCTGACGCTGGACGCGCTGCTGGCCTCGGCCTGCCTGCCGCACCTGTTCCAGGCGGTCGAGATCGACGGCGACCCGTACTGGGACGGCGGCTACATGGGCAACCCCTCGATCTGGCCGCTGATCTACGGCTGCACCGCCTCGGACGTGGTGCTGGTGCAGATCAACCCGCTGCAGCGGCCCGGCGTGCCGGACACACCGCACGAGATCGACGACCGCGCCAGCGAGATCGCCTTCAACGCCTCGCTGATGCACGAGATGCGCGCCATCGCCTTCGTGCAGCGCCTGCTGGAGCAGGACGCGCTGAAGGAGCCGTTTGCCTCGCGCTACCGCAACATGCGCATCCACATGATCGGCGACGAAGCGGCGCTGGGCGGGTTGGGCGCGTCCAGCAAGTTCAACGCCGAGCTCGAATTTCTGCAGCACCTGAAGGCCCTGGGTCGCGCCAGCGCGCAACGCTGGCTGGACAGCAGCGCCCTGGGCGACGTCGGCGTGCGCTCCAGCATCGACGTGCGCGCCACCTTCCTGTGACGCCGTGCCGCGCCGGGGGGCGTCAGGCCGTCGGCCCGTACAGCCAGGGCTGGTCCAGCAGCCGCTCGCCCAGCAGCCGCATCGAGGCATTGCGCCCCAGCCGCACCAGCCCGGTGGCATGAAAGATGCCGCCATTGCGGCGCGACTGCGCCTGCACCCGCGCCACGCGCTGCCAGCGCGCCAGCGCGTAGCGCGCCAGCCGCGTGGGCACGTCGACCGCGTCGATCGCCAGCGCGCGCCCCAGCTCGGCCGCGTCCTCGATCGCCATGCCCGCGCCCTGCGCCAGGTAGGGCCGCATGGGGTGGGCCGCGTCACCCAGCAGCGCCACCAGGCCCTGCGCCATCTCGCGCGCCGACCCGACGGGCAGGCGGTCGGCCAGCGCCCACAGGCGCCACGGCTGCGGGTTCAGGGTGGCGATGTTGGCGGCGCGGATCAGCTCGCGCAGCGGCGCGCAGGTGCTGCCCATGGCGCGCGCCAGCTCGGCCGCGTTGGCCTGGTGGTCCCAGTCGTCCAGCTCGGCCGCCGGCCGGCCGTGCACGATGGCCACCACGTTCATCCACTGGCCGCCGCGCACCGGGTACTGCACCACGTGCAGGCGCGGCCCCAGCCAGGCCGTGACCTGGTCGCTGCGCAAGCCGTGCGGCAGCACCGCCTGCTCCAGCATGGTGCGGTACGCCAGGTGACCGGTGGGGCGCGGCGCGCCATCGCGCAGCAGCAGCTCGCGCACGCGGCTGCGCACGCCGTCGGCGCCGATCAGCGCGTCGCCCTCCACCAGCTTGCCGCTGGCGGTGCTCAGGCGCACGGCCTTGCCGTCGTCGGCCAGCTCGGCCAGCCGTTCGCCCAGCTTCAGCTGCACGCCACCGTGCCGCAGCACGGCGTGCAGCAGCAACCCGTGCATGTCGGCGCGGTGAATGGTGGCGTAGGGGGCGCCATAGCGTTCGATGGCGCGCTCGCCCAGCGGCAGCACGCCCAGCTCGGCGCCACTGAGCGCGCAGCGCACCTGCAGGCGATTGGGAAACGCGGCCACGGCGCGCAATTCATCTTCCAGGCCCCAGCCGTGCAGGATGCGCGTCACGTTGGGGCCCAGCTGGATGCCGGCGCCGACCTCGCTGAACGCATCGGCGCGCTCGAACAGGCGCACCTGCCAGCCGGCGCGCGCCACCGCCAGCGCCGCCGCCAGGCCGCCAATGCCGCCACCGGCGATCAGGGCTTGTTGGGTTGAACTCATGGGGGCCGATTGTGCCGCGCGCGAAGACCGATCGGCGGCCGCGGCGATCAGGTCGTGGGGGCACCTGAACCATCAAGCCGAATCATGCTCCAGCGCTTGCACGACAAGCGCCAACAGCTATCAAATTGATACTATATCGGAAGACCGCGCAGCAAACCCCAGGCGATGGTGAACATCAGCAGCGCCACGCCGCTGTCGAGCACGCGCCAGGCCGCCGGGCGCGCGAACAGCGGCGTCAGCAGCCGCGCGCCATAGCCCAGCGCGGCAAACCAGAGCGCGCTGGCCAGCCCCGCACCGGCCAGGAACAGCGGCCGCAGCGCCACCGGCTGGCCGGCGCCCACCGCCCCCACCAGCACCACGGTGTCCAGGTACACGTGGGGGTTCAGCAGGCTGATCGCCAGCACCTCGCGCAAGGCCCGCGCGCGCGGCATGCCGGCGACGCCCGGGCCGGCCAGCAGATGCCCAGGCGCCAGCGCGCGGCGCAGCGCCTGCACACCGTAGAACACCAGCACCGCCGCGCCGGCCAGGGTGATGGCGCCCAGCACCCGCGGCGAGGCACCGACCAGCGCCCCGAGGCCGAACACCCCGGCCGCCATCAGCAGCACGTCGAGCAGAGCGCACACCGCCACCACCACGCCCAGGTGCTCGCGCCGCAGCCCCTGGCGCAGCACGAAGGCGTTCTGCGCGCCGATGGCGACGATGAGCGACAGGCTGAGCGTGAAGCCAGTGAGAAAAGGCGCGGCCAATCAGGGCACCCGACGCAGGCCGGGGGCCGGCCGCCAGACGCCCTGCCCAGCCCGCTGGCGATCAGCAGCGGCGCCGGTCATCCCAGCAACTGCCGCAGCACATAGGGCAGGATGCCGCCGGCGCGGAAGTATTCGACCTCGATCGGCGTGTCGATGCGCAGCGTCAGCCGGACTTCCTTCTTCGAGCCATCGGCGCGGGTGATGACCAGGCGCGCGTCGCTTTGCGGCGCCAGATCGGCGGCGGGCAGGATGTCGATCAGCTCGTCGCCCTTCAGGCCCAGCGCCTCCCAGGACTGGCCGGCCTTGAACTGCAAGGGCAGCACGCCCATGCCGACCAGGTTGCTGCGGTGGATGCGCTCAAAGCTCCTGGCCACCACCGCCTTGATGCCCAGCAGCTGCGTGCCCTTGGCCGCCCAGTCGCGGCTGGAGCCGGTGCCGTACTCCTCGCCGGCGAAGATCACGGTGGGCACGTCGGCGGCCTGGTAGGCCATGGCGGCGTCGTAGATGAAGCGCTTGTCGCCCGAGGGCTGCATCAGGGTGACGCCGCCCTCCTCGCGGCTGCCATCGGCCTGCGGCGGGATCATCAGGTTCTTGATGCGCACGTTGGCGAAGGTGCCGCGCATCATCACCTCGTGGTTGCCGCGGCGCGAGCCGTAGCTGTTGAAGTCGGCCTTGCCGACGCCGTGCGCCTTCAGCCACTGGCCGGCGGGCGAGCTTTCCTTGATGCTGCCGGCCGGCGAGATGTGGTCGGTGGTGATCGAGTCGCCAAACAGTGCCATGATGCGCGCGCCGCGCACCGCGTTCGGGTCAGATGGCTTGCTGGGGCGCTCGTAGCCTGCGCCAGCAGCTACGGAATCAATAGTGAACTGATCGAAGAACGGCGGCTCGGCGATGTAGGTGCTGGCGGGCCAGTTGTAGACCTCGCCGCTGACGCCCTCCACGCGCTCCCACAGCTTGCCCGGTTCGCTGCCCACCTTGGCGTAGTTGTCGCGGAAGGCCTTGCCCTTCATGGCGTACTTCAGCAGGCGGTCGACCTCGTCGCCGCGGGGCCAGATGTCGCCCAGGTAGACGTCCTTGCCGCCCTTGCCCTGGCCGACCGGCTGGGTCATCAGGTCGACCATCACGTTGCCGGCGATGGCGTAGGCCACCACCAGCGGCGGGCTCATCAGGAAGTTGGCCTTCAGGTTGGGGTGGATGCGCGCCTCGAAGTTGCGGTTGCCCGACAGCACCGCCGCGCACACCAGGTTGTTGCGGGTGATGGCCTCGTTCAACTCGGGTGCCAGGTCACCGGCGTTGCCGATGCAGGTGGTGCAGCCATAGGCCGACACCGGAAAGCCCAGCTGCTCCAGGTAGGGCAGCAGCCCGGTCTGGCTGAGGTATTCGGTGACGATGCGCGAGCCCGGCGCCAGCGAGGTCTTGATGTGCGGCTGCACCGTCAGGCCGGCCTGCACCGCCTTCTTGGCCAGCAGGCCGGCGGCCAGCATGACGCTGGGGTTGCTGGTGTTGGTGCAGCTGGTGATGGCGGCGATCAGCACGTCGCCGTTGCCCAGCGTGTAGCGGTTGGCCGACACCGGCTCGACCACATCGGCCTCGGACAGCGCCGACTCCAGCGTCGGCTTGTTGGCCACCATCTCGACCACCGAGCGCGCGGCGCCCATGGGCAGGGGTTCAAGCTCGGGGGCGCGCTCGTCGGCGTCGGGGTCGTTGTCGCGCGACACCTCCAGCCGGCGGTGCAGCTCGGCGGCCGGGCGGTTGAAGCCGTTGTCGCTCATGGGCTGCGAGAACAGTTCGGCGAAGCGCGACGACAGCTGGCCCAGCTCGATGCGGTCCTGCGGCCGCTTGGGGCCGGCGACGCTGGGGCTGACCTCGCCCAGGTCGAGCGTGATGACCTGCGAATAGTCGATGTCGCCCGCGCGCGGCACGCCAAACAGCTTCTGCGCGCGGAACCAGGCCTCGAAGGCCTCGATCTCGGCCTTGGTGCGGCCGGTGCCCTGGAAGTATTCGAGGGTGCGCTCGTCGACCGGGAAGAAGCCCAGGGTGGCGCCGTACTCGGGCGCCATGTTGCCGATGGTGGCGCGGTCGGGCACGCTCAGGCTGGCCGTGCCCTCGCCGAAGAATTCGACGAACTTGCCCACCACCTTGTGCTGGCGCAGGCGCTCAGTCACCGTCAGCACCAGGTCGGTGGCGGTGCAGCCCTCGCGCAGGCGGCCCTTGAGCTCGAAGCCCACCACGTCGGGCGTGAGGAAGTACACCGGCTGGCCCAGCATGGCGGCCTCGGCCTCGATGCCGCCCACGCCCCAGCCAACCACGCCGATGCCGTTGATCATGGTGGTGTGGCTGTCGGTGCCCACCAGGGTGTCGGGGTAGTACACGCCGTCCTGGCGCCGGTGCACGCCGCGCGCCAGGTATTCCAGGTTGACCTGGTGCACGATGCCGAAGCCCGGCGGCACGACGCCGAAGGTGTCGAAGGCCTGCATGCCCCATTTCATGAACTGGTAGCGCTCGCGGTTGCGCTGGAATTCGAGCTTCATGTTCAGGTCGAGCGCGTTCTTCTTGCCGTAGAAGTCGATCATCACCGAGTGGTCGACCACCAGGTCCACCGGCACCAGCGGCTCGACCTTCTTCGGGTCCTGGCCCAGGCGCTGCGCCGTCGAGCGCATGGCCGCCAGGTCGGCCAGCAAGGGCACGCCGGTGAAGTCCTGCAGGATCACGCGGGCAACGGTAAACGGGATCTCGTCGGTGCGCGCCGCCTTGGGGCGCCAGTTGGCCAGCTGCTCGACGTGCTCGCGCGTGACCTTGACGCCGTCGCAGTGGCGCAGCACCGATTCCAGCACCAGCCGCAGCGACACCGGCAGTCGCTTGACGTTGGGGTAGCGCCGGGCCAGCGCCGGCAGCGAATACAGCTCGCCGGTCTTGCCCGAAGCGGTCTGGAAGCTCTTGCGGGTGCTGGCGAAGGCGTGGGTGGGGCGGGTGGCCATGGCATGTGCTCCTGGGTGATGCGGGGAAAGTCGGCGCCGCTCGCGAGACGCGCTCGCATTCATTGTGGCAGCGCGCGAGCCCCGCGGCCAGCACCTGGCGCAACAACCCTGCTGGGGATGCAAAATGACCCGTTGCGCTTGTCTGGTGCGCGCCAGAAGCTCTTGAATCAATAGCGATCAGGGTTTTGCGGCGCCCGACTTGCCGGGCCCCGGCGGGCGTGCCGCCTTGCTGCCGGCCGACGCCGCCGCCGTTGGCGCGGTCAGCGGCTTGACGTCGCCGCAGTCGCTGCCCAGGTACTTCATGCGGGACTCGGCGCGCATCGACTGGCTCTTGCCGGCGCCATTTTTCCCCTTGGTTTCCAGCCAGGTGCTGATCTGCTCGCCTTCGGTCACCGACTCGCCCTTGCCGGTCAGCGTGCCGCCATCGCGCTTGCAGCTGAAGCTGAAGCTGCTGCGCGAGCCCTCGCGCTTGACCGTCGGCGGCTCGCAGTCGGCGCCCGCCGGGCGCGGCACCAGCAATTGCTCGCTGCGCGCCATCTCGGCGCTGATGCAGACGCGCCGCACCAGCGGATCACCGCCTTGGCGGCCCAGCATGGCCTCGGCCTGCTTGCGCTGCTCGGGCGGCAGGCTGGCGATCTGCTTTTGCTGCTGTTCGGCGGCGGCGCGCAGCACCGCCGCCATGTCCTTGCCGTCGACCGTCATCAGGGTGGTGCGGTTTTCCCACAGGCCGGCCTTCAGGCCGGATTGCGCATGGGCGGCGCCCAGCGCGGCGAGCGCCAGCAGCGCGGTCAGGATCTTGTTCATGGCAAGGGGTCTTCGGGATCGAATCGGGGCGCCGATGGTACGCAAAAAAAACGCCCGCGCCGGCACGAACCGGGGCGGGCTTCTTGCATGGCGCGGCGCCGCGGCGCCGGCGTCAGGCCAGCTTCTCGTCGGCCTTCTCGCCCTTGCGATAGACCTCGTACACCAGCACCGGGACACCCAGGCCACCCAGGTGCTGCTGGACCAGCGGCTTGACATCGGCCCAGTCCAGCGCGCCCACGCCGGTGGCCAGGCGCGGCAACGCCACGCTCTTGATGCCTTCGTCCTGCACGTGCTTGGCCAGCGCGCGCAGCGCGCGGTTGACGTCTTCCAGCCTGGCCTTGACCGGGCGCGCGGCCTTGTCCTGGCTTTGCATGCCCTGGGTCAGCAGGTTGACGATGCCGCGCGTGGAGCCGTCCTCGTTGACGCCGCGCCAGGCCCAGATGTCGCCGGTATCCGGTGCCTTGGCGTGCATGGCGTGGCGGTAGTCCTTGACCATCGACGGAAAGCGCTCGCGCAAGGCCAGCGCCAGGCCGGAATCGAACGGGTCGTGCGTGGCGATGCCATGCGCAATCACCTGGGCTTGGCTCAGCAGGATGTCGCCTTGAACTTCACGGATCATGGGTTTCTCCTTTGGACAGGTTGCAAATCTCTCGATGCTTTGACCTTAGCCCAATTGGGGTTGCTCCACCTTGACTGCGGTCAAGCCGATGCCCTTTGCCGAGCGGCCTCGACCCCCTGCGCCGACAATACGCCCCATGAAAGCCCCCGAACTGCTGCTGCCCGCCGGCAGCCTGGACAAGATGCGCGCCGCCTACGACTTCGGCGCCGACGCGGTGTATGCCGGCCAGCCGCGCTATTCCTTGCGCGCGCGCAACAACGAATTCCGGCTGGAGCAGCTGGCCCAGGGCATTGCCGAGGCCCACGCGCGGGGCAGGAAATTCTTCGTCACCAGCAACCTGATCGCCCACAACGACAAGCTGCGCACCTACCTGCGCGACCTGGAGCCGGTGGTGGCGCTGGGGCCCGACGCCCTGATCATGGCCGACGCCGGGCTGGTCATGCTGGTGCGCGAAAAGTGGCCACAGGTACCCATCCACCTGTCGGTACAGGCCAACACCACCAACTGGGCGGCGGTGAAGTTCTGGCAGTCGGTGGGGGTGACGCGCATCATCCTGTCGCGCGAGCTCAGCCTGGCCGAGGTCGAGCAGATCCGCAACGAGTGCCCGGACATGGAGCTGGAGGTGTTCGTGCACGGCGCGCTGTGCATCGCCTACAGCGGCCGCTGCCTGCTGTCGGGCTACTTCAACCGGCGCGACCCCAACCAGGGCACCTGCACCAACGCCTGCCGCTGGAACTACAAGACCCACGCCGCCGACGAAGACCCCAACACCGGCGAGGCGCTGGCCAGCGGCGGCGGACTGCAGGGCTTCAGCTTCGCCGACGAGCAGCAGCGCGCCGAGCAGGACGGCGCCAGCGGCCGACGGATCACGCGCCACCCGGCCGCCGACAAGGTCTGGCTGATCGAGGAAGAAGGCCGCCCCGGCCAGCTGATGCCCGTCATGGAGGACGAGCACGGCACCTACATCATGAACAGCAAGGACCTGCGCGCGGTCGAACTGGTGGAGAAGCTGGCCAAGATCGGCGTCGATTCACTCAAGATCGAGGGCCGCACCAAGAGCCTGTACTACGTGGCCCGCACCGCGCAGGTGTACCGCCGCGCCATCGACGACGCGGTGGCCGGGCGCCCCTTCAACCCGCGGCTGATCACCGAGCTGGAAGGCCTGGCCAACCGCGGCTACACCAGCGGCTTTCTGGAGCGCCGCCCGTCGCAGGACTACCAGAACTACGAGACCGGCCATTCGGTGGCGCAGCGCAGCCAGTTCGTCGGCGAAGTGAAGGCCGTGCGGGACGGCTGGGCCGAGGTGGAAACCAAGAACCGCTTTGCCGTCGGCGACTGGATCGAGATCATCCACCCGCGGGGCAACCGCACGGTTCGGCTGGAGGTGATGAAGAACGCCGAGGGCGCGCCGATCCAGGTGGCCGCCGGCAACCCGCTGCGGGTCTGGATACCCGTCGATGGCCCGGCCGATCAGGCGCTGATCGCGCGCCTGATCGAGGCGCCGGCGACGCCCTGACCGTGGCGCCGGCCCCAGCCGCCACCGCCACCGCATCGCCCCGTGACCCGAGATCTGCGACAGCGACTGCGGCACGCGCGGCGCACCCTGCTGGGCGCCGACGTCCTGAGCGGCCTGTCCGTGGCCATCGGCATGAGCCTGACCACGCTGCTGGGCTACGCCGCCTTTGGCGCGACCGCCGCCATCAACGTCAGCGTCGGCGCCATCATCGCCCTGATCCCCGACACGCCGCGGCCGAAGCGGGGCAAGCTGGCCCATCTGATCGCCGCGCCGCTGCTGGGCCTGCCGCTGTTCCTGGCGGTGCAGCTGCTGCGCGGGCACCCGGTCGAGCTGGGGCTGCTGCTGGTGTGTGGCACCTTCCTGGCGTTTCTCTCCACCGCCTGGGGTGGGCGGGGCATGCCGGTGGCCGCCGCCGTCATGTTCGCCATGCTGCTGGCCATGGCGCCGCAGCCCGCGGCCAGCGTGCACGAGGCGCTGCTGCGCACCGCCTGGTGTGCCGGTGGTGCCCTGCTGTACGTGCTGTACGGCACGGCCAGCAACGCCCTGCTGAACGGCCGCTACCGCACCCAGACCATGGCCGCCCTGCTGCTGAGCGTGGCCGCGCTGCAACGCACCCACGCCGAGCGCGTGGTCCCGCCGCCCGATAACCTGGCCGATCGGGCCGATCCGCGCGCCCCGGGCGGGGTGTTGCAGCGCCAGGCGGCCCTGGCCGACCAGCTGCAGGCCGCGCGGGACCTGATCCTGGAGTCGCCCGGCACGCCGCATCGCCAGCGCCTGGCCGGCATGCTGATGGTGGTGCTGGAGTTGCGCGACCGGCTGATCGCCGGCGAGCTGGACATCGCACCCCTTCAGTCGGTGCAGCCCGCGGCCCTGCAGCCGCTGGCCGACATCCTGCACGCCATGGCCGAGGACCTGCAGGCGCTGGCCGACGCCCTGCTGCTGGGCCGTGCGCCGGCGCCCGCGCGCGACCACCGCGCCGCCCTGCGGGCGCTGCGCGAGCAGGCCGCCGCCCAGGCGGTTGCCAGCGCGCCAGCGCCGGCGGCGATCACGCAGGCGGCGCTGGTGCGCAGCGTCAGCGTGCGCGTGGGCGACGAAGACGCCGCCGTGCGCCAACTGGCCGCGCTGGCACGCGGCGACGCCGCGCCGCGGCTGTCGGCGGTGCGCAGCGGCTGGCAGCTGTTCGTCAGCCCGGCGTACTGGTCCAGCCAGCCGCTGCTGGGCGTCTGGCACTGGCGCCAGCCGGCGCTGCGCCATGCGCTGCGCGCCGCGCTGGCCATGGGGGCCGGTTTCACGCTGGCGCAGTGGCTGCCCTGGGGCTCGCGCGACTACTGGATCCTGCTGACCATCGTCGTGGTGCTGCGCGGCAGCCTGGCGCAGACCCTGGAGCGGCGCAATGCGCGCGTGCTGGGCACCCTGCTGGGCAGCGGCCTGGCGGTCGGGCTGCTGGCCCTGCACCCTCCCGCCGCCGTGCTGCTGCTCGCCGTCGTCGCCGCGCAAGGCGTGGCACACGCCTTCGTGGTGCGGCACTACACCACCACGGCCATCGCCGGGTCGGTGCTGGGCCTGGTGCTGGCCCACCTGCTGCACAGCGGCGGCCACCCGGCGTTCGACTTCATCGAGCGCGTCGGCGACACGCTGCTGGGTGCCGGCATCGCGTGGGCCTTCTCCTACGTCCTGCCGTCCTGGGAGCGCCACCAGATCGCCGGCACCGTGCGCCGCGTGTGCCGCGCCATGGCCCGCCACGCCCAGCAGTCGCTGGCCCTGGCGACCCTGGCCGAGGTCACCGGCCAGCCTGAGCTGACCTGGCGCCTGGCGCGGCGCGAAACCTATGACGCGCTGTCGGCCCTGGTGCAGGCCAGCAACCGCGCCCTGGTCGAGCCGCGGGCCGTGCGCCCGCCCCTTGCCGCGCTGGAACAGTTGCAAGGCCACGGCTACCAGCTGCTGGGGCAGCTCAGCGCCATCCAGTCGATCCTGCTGCTGCGCCGCCCGCAGCTGCAACTGGAGGCCGTGCAACCGGCACTGGATGACACGGCGCGCACGATCGAAGCCACCCTGGAGCTGAGCCGGCCCTGGCAGCCGGCCGCGACCGCGCCCGACGAGGCCGAAGAAGAGCCGCCGCGCCTGTCCGCCGTGCCCGAGGACCTGCCCGACCCCCTCGAACCCCACTCGAACGCCTGGCTGCTGCGGCGCCTGGCCCTGGCCCGCCGCCAGGCGGGCGACCTGCGTGCCGCGACCGACCGCGTGCTGGCCGAACTCGATGGCGGCCCGCCCAGCCGGCTCTGATGTGCCTGGCCGCCCCAAGACGGCCCACCCTCAAGCCCGGGCGGCGGCCGGCGCCGGCGCCGCAATGAAGCGCCACGCAATCGCCCAGCCCAGCGCCTGCGTCGCCAGCAGCAGCGCCACCGTCCCCGGCCAGCCCGCGTGCGCATAGGCGATGCCGCCCAGCCACGCGCCGCAAAAGCCACCGCTGTAGTAACCGGTGTAGTACAGCCCGCTGGCCAGTGAACGCCCGTGCTGGATGCGGTGGGCAATGAAGCTGAGCGCCGCCGACTGCGTGATGAAGGTGCCGCACGACGCCAGCGTCAGCCCGGCCACGATGGCGGGCACCGGCGCCAGCAGCGTCAGCAGCACCCCCAGCGCCGACAGCGCCACCGACAGCAGGATGGTGCGCCGCGCGCTCAGACGCGGAATCCAGCGCCCGGCCAGCGGCGTCACCACCACGCCCACCAGGTAGACCGTGAACACGTTGGCCAGCGCGGCCGGCGTGAAGTGGTAGGGCGCGGCCGCCAGGTGAAAGTTGACGAAGGTGAACATGCCCACCAGCGCCGCCAGCGCGGTAAAACCCAGCGCGCCCGCCGCCTGCAACGCCGGATGGCGCAGCAGCGTGGCCAGCGTGGCCAGGGCGCTGGCCACCTGCCGGTCGGGCACGAAGTGGCGCGAGGGCGGCAGCACGCGCCACACCAGCACCGCGCCGGCGGCGTTGAGCAGGGCCAGCACGCCGAAGCCGGCGCGCCAGGACATGACGTCGGTCAGATGCCCGAGCAGAAAGCGCCCCAGGAAGCCCCCCAGCACACTGCCCGTGATGTACCAGCTCATCATCCGCACCATGGCGGCGCCGCGAAATTCCTCGCCGATGTAGGCGATGGCCACCACCGTCACGCCCGGCACCGCCAGCCCCTGCACGAAGCGCCAGGCGGTGAACTGCTGCACGGTCTGCACGCCGATCATGGCCACCGTCGGCAGCGCCAGCGCCAGCACCGCGCCCACCACCAGCGCCTTGCGCCCCAGCGCGTCCGACACCATGCCCATGAGCGGCGACACCAGCGCCACCGCCAGCACCGTGGCGCCCACCGCGCGGCCGATCTCGATCACGCTGGCGCGCAGGTCGCGTTGCAGCTCGGGAACGATCGACTGCACCGAATACACCTGCAGGAAGGCAAACACCCCGACCAGCGCGATGGTCAGCAGCAACAGCGGGGTGGGCTGGCCGTCGTGTTCGGGCAGGTTTGCGGGCGGCGGGACGGCGGACATGGGCGCGGCGTGCGGCGGTCGAGGGGCCCGCTGGCCGGAAAAAGCAAAGCCTTCGAGTCTACGCCAGGGGCCACGGCGCCGACATTGCGCACAATCGGGACCCACGCGCCTGCCGCGCCCCCGCCTTATGTCTGCTGCCGACTTCTCCGCCCACACCCCCATGATGGCGCAATACCTGCGCCTGAAGGCCGACTTTCCCGACACCCTGCTGTTCTACCGCATGGGCGACTTCTACGAGATGTTCTACGCCGACGCCGAGCGCGCCGCCGGCCTGCTGGACATCACGCTCACCACACGCGGCCAGTCGGCCGGCCAGCCGATCCCGATGGCAGGGGTGCCGTTTCATTCGGTGGATGGCTACCTGGCGCGCCTGATCAAGCTGGGCGAATCGGTGGCGATCTGCGAGCAGGTGGGTGACGTGGCCACGGCCAAGGGGCCGGTCGAGCGCAAGGTGGTGCGCGTGGTCACGCCCGGCACGCTGACCGATGCCGAGCTGCTGGCCGACAAGAGCGAATCGCTGCTGCTGGCCGTGCAGCCCGGCGCGCGCGCTCGCGTGGGGCTGGCCTGGCTGGCGGTGACGCAGGGGCAGGTGCACCTGGCCGAATGCGGCGCCGACGAGCTGGCGGGCTGGATCGACCGCATCGCTCCAAGTGAGCTGCTGCTGTCGCAGGATGCGCCGCCCGCGCTGGAAAAGACCCTGGCGCAGGGCGCGCGCGCCGCACTCACCCGCCGCCCGGCCTTTCAGTTCGACGCCCCGCTGGGCCGGCGCAAGCTGCTGGAGCAGTTGCAGGCGGCGAGCCTGACCGCCTGGAACGCCGACGAACTGCCGCACGCCCACGCCGCCGCCGCCGCGCTGCTGGCCTACGCCGAACACACGCAGGGCCGCGCGCTCACGCACGTGCGCGCCCTGGTGGTGGAGCGCCCGGGCGAGCTGATCGAGCTGCCCGCCAGCACGCGCCGCAACCTGGAGCTGGTGCAGACCCTGCGCGGCGAGGACGCGCCCACGCTGCTGTCGCTGCTGGACACCTGCATGACCGGCATGGGCAGCCGCCGGCTGAAAAGCTGGCTGCTGGCGCCCGCGCGCGATCGCGCGCAGGCCAGCGCGCGCCTGGCCGCCATCGGCGCGTTGCGCGAGGGCGGCCTGGGGCAGAAGCTGCGCGCCGAGCTCAAGGGCACCAGCGACGTCGAGCGCATCACGGCGCGCATCGCGCTCATGCAGGTGCGCCCGCGCGAGCTGGTGGCGCTGCGCCATGCACTACAAAAACAAGAGCTGCTCGCGCTTGTCCAGCAAGCGCCAGAGGCTTATTTGACTGAAATTTCGGCGGACCTAGCGCCGCCCGCCGAAGCGCTGGATCTGCTGCAGGCCGCGCTGCTGGATGAGCCCGCCGCCCTGATCCGCGACGGCGGCGTGATCGCCCCCGGCCTGGACAAAGAGCTGGATGAACTGCGCGCCATCCAGGACAACTGCGACGCCTTCCTGCTCGAACTGGAAGCGCGCGAACGCGCGCGCACCGGCATCAATAACCTGCGCGTGCAGTTCAACAAGGTGCACGGTTTTTACATCGAGGTCACGCAAGGGCAAGCCAGCAAGGTGCCCGACGACTACCGCCGCCGCCAGACGCTGAAGAACGCCGAGCGCTTCATCACGCCCGAACTCAAGGCCTTCGAGGACAAGGCCCTGTCGGCACAGGAGCGCGCGCTGGCGCGCGAGAAGTGGCTGTACGAGCACCTGCTGAATGAATTGCAGCCGCACGTGCCGCAGCTCACGCGCTTTGGCCGCGCGATTGCCGCACTGGACGCGCTGGCGGCGCTGGCCGAGCGCTCGCTGACGCTGAACTGGTGCGCGCCCGAGTTCGTCGCGCACCCCTGCATCGAGATCCGCGCCGGCCGCCACCCGGTGGTCGAAGCGCGCCTGGCCGAGACCAGCGGCGCGCCCTTCATCGCCAACGACACGCTGCTCGGTCCCAAGGCGCGCATGCAGGTCATCACCGGCCCCAACATGGGCGGCAAGAGCACCTACATGCGCCAGGTCGCGCTGATCGTGCTGCTGGCCAGCATCGGCAGCTACGTGCCGGCGCAGGCCTGCCGCCTGGGGCCGATCGACGCCATCCACACCCGCATCGGCGCCGCCGACGACCTGGCCAACGCCCAGTCCACCTTCATGCTGGAGATGACCGAGGCGGCGCAGATCCTGCACAGCGCCACCGCCCAGTCGCTGGTGCTGATGGACGAAATCGGCCGCGGCACCAGCACCTTCGACGGCCTGGCGCTGGCCAGCGGCATCGCCGCGCACCTGCACGACAAGGTCGGCGCGTTCACGCTGTTTGCCACGCACTACTTCGAGCTGACCGAGTTCCCGGCCACGCACCACGGCGCCGTCAACATGCACGTGAGCGCCGCCGAAAGCGGCCACGACATCGTGTTCCTGCACGAGCTGCAGCCGGGGCCCGCCAGCCGCAGCTACGGCATCCAGGTGGCGCGCCTGGCCGGCGTGCCCGCCGCCGTGGTCAACCACGCGCGCCACGCGCTGGCGCAACTGGAGCACGGCGCCAGCGCGGCGCAGGCGCAGGTCGATCTGTTCGCGCCGCCGCCCGCTGCTGCCGAACCGGTACCCTCGCCGCTCGATGCGGCCCTGGCCGCGCTCGACCCCGACAGCCTCAGTCCGCGCGAGGCACTGGAGGCGCTGTACCAACTGAAGAGGCTCGGCATCGGCCGCTCGTCATGACGCGCCAGTTCAGCCCGCGCCAGACGGTGGCCGGCCAGCGTGTTCCTGCGCCTGGACGCTTTCCGCCAGCTGCTTGAGCTGGTGCAGTGTCACCGGCAAGCCGCGCTTGAGCTGCTGACCGACGATCAGAACCAGCAACGGCTTGAGCATGCCGGCGAAACGAACCCGGTGCGCAATGCGCGTGCCGTCGCCGAAGGGCTCCAGTTCGTGCTCGAAGTCCATGCGGAACAACGCGGTGCGGCTGGTCACCGTGAAGCTGCGGTTGTCCACCACGGCAGTGACCTGCATGGGGACGGTGCGGCCCCTGGCCGGCGTCAGATGGCCGTTGGCCCCCAGCGTCAGGCCACCGGACAGGTGGGATGACCGGGTGTCGGGGTCCCAGCGGTTCCAGTGTTCGACATCGCGGTAGATGCGAAACACGGTCTCGGGCGAGGCCGTGGTGAGGATGCTTCTTTCGATCTGGGCCATGGGCGTTGCTGCTTCAGCCCCCCCAGAGGCGATACACCAGATAGCCCAGCAGCAACGCCATCAGCCAGCCAGCAAACGCCGATCTGGTGCGCGGCACTTCGCCGGGCGACAGGCCTTCGGCCTCCACGCGCGGAAAGCTCGGATCGGATTCTCGCTGCCGGCCAGCGGCGGGCGCGCGCGGCGTCGACGGCGCCGCCTTGCCAGGCGTCTCGGCCGCGGTGGGGCGCGCGCTCAGCAGCGCCTTCAGCAATCCGGGCAGGTCGCGCTGCCGCAACGCCTCGATCAGCTCGGGCGGCAACTGGGGTGGCGTCTGGGTAGCCATGGCATGAACGGGATGAACGGACCGGCCGCAGATTGTGCAACCGGCGCGCCGCCTTGGCCAGCCCCTGGCGGGCACAATCACGCGCCATGACGACGTTGATCTTCTCCCACGGCAACAGCTTTCCCGCCAGCACCTACCGCGTGATGCTCGACAGCCTGCGCGCGCGGGGCTTTCAGGTGCACGCGATCGAGAAATACGGCCACGACCCCAAATACCCCGTCACCGACAACTGGCCCCACCTGGTGCGCCAGCTGGCGCAGTTCGCCACGCAGCGGCGCAAGGAATCTGGCGGCGAGGCCGTCTGGCTGGTCGGCCATTCGCTGGGTGGCATCCTGAGCCTGATGTGCGCCGCCCGCCATCCCGAGCTGGCGCGCGGCGTGGTGATGCTGGACTCGCCGGTGCTCAGCGGCTGGCGCGCCGGCGCCGTGCGCATGGTCAAGCGCACGCCGCTGATGCGGCGCCTGTCGCCCAGCGCGGTGGCGCGCCGGCGCCGCAATGAGTGGGACGACCGGCAGGCCGTGTACCAGCACTTTCGGAGCAAGAAGGTGTTTGCCGCCTGGGACCCCCAGGTGCTGCGCGACTACGTGGACCACGGCACCATCGACGCCGACGGCACCTGGCAACTGGCCTTCGACCCCGAAGTCGAGTCGCGCATCTACGAAACCCTGCCGCACAACCTGGGGCCGCTGCTGCGCAAGCACCCGCTACAGTGCCCGGTGGCCTTCGTGGGCGGCATCGAATCGGTGGAAATGCGCCAGGTCGGCGGGCTGGACGCCACCGCCGAAGTGGCGCAGGGCCGCGTGACCATGATCGAGGGCACGCACCTGATCCCGATGGAGCGCCCGCTGGCCACCGCCGCCGCCATCGAGGCGCACATCCGCGCCATGGCTACGGCGTCGACCGCCTCGCCCGGAACGCCAGGCTGATGCGCGGCCCGGCGGCGCGCGCGCTCTTGGGAATGCCGTGCTCGTGCGTGCGCTGGCTGGCGTGGCTCATCACCAGCACGCTGCCCGGCTCCAGCGTGACACGCCGCGCGCTGCCGCCGACATGGGCGCGCACCAGCATGTCGCGCGGCGCGCCCAGCGAGACGATGGCGATCGGCCAGCCCGGCACCAGCTCGGCCTGGCGGTCGCCGTGCGGCGCCACGCTGTCGCGCCCGTCGCGGTACAGGTTCAGGCCCACGTGCGTGTAGGGCGCCGGCGCGACGGCCTGTACCAGCGCCAGCGCGGCGTCGATGCAGGCTGGCCGCCCGGGATCGCGCAGCGCCACGCTGGCCACCAGGCGCGGCACGTCCACCACGCGCTCGTACATCGGTCGGCGCAGGCTGCGCCAGGACACCAGCGCCCGCAGCGTGGCCAGCCACTGGTCGGCCGTCGCCGGCGGCAGGCGCGCCGGGTGATAGACGATGCCGCCTTCGGCGTCGCGCACCAGCGTGATCGCGTCGTCGATGAACCACAAAGACTGTTGATTCATACAGTCATGTTAGCGCCCTCGGGTGCCGGCGGCAAGACGGTGGCGGTGGCTGCATAAGATAAATGCCGTTTTCGCCGGCCGCCGCATGCGGCGGCGCCCCCTCTGCCCGATCGATCACTCCATGAATTCAACACCCCGCACCTTCTCGCAAGCGGCCTGGCAGCGCAACCTGGCGCTCTACCAGGACACCCTGGCCCTGCCCTTCAACCAGGAGCTGGCCGCCGGCACGCTGTCGACCGGGCGCTTTCACCACTACATCATCCAGGACGCGCACTACCTGGTGGCCTACGGGCGCGCACTGGCCATCGCCGGCGCCAAGGCCGACCACGCCGACGGGCTGATGCAGTTCACCGCGGCGGCCCGCGAGGCGGTGGTGGTCGAGCGCCAGATGCACGGCGGCTTCATGCAGCAGTTCGGCGTGAGCAGCGCGCAGTTCGACGCCACGCCGCTGTCGCCCGCCTGCCACCACTACACGCAGTTCCTGCTGGCCACCGCCTGGGCCGAGCCCTACCCCGTGGTGCTGGCCAGCCTGCTGCCCTGCTTCTGGATCTATGCCGAGGTGGGCCGCGACATCCACGCGCGCGCGGCCCGGCCCAACCCCTACGGCGCCTGGATCGACACCTATGCGGGCGTGGACTTCCACACCGTGGTGCGCGGCGTGCTGGCCACCATCGACCGCGTGGCTGCGGGCGTCGATGCGGGCACGCTGGACGCCATGCACGCCGCCTACACCATGAGCGCCCGACTGGAGTGGATGTTCTGGGATTCGGCCTACCGGCTCGGGCACTGGCCGGTGTAGGCACGCCGGCCTGGCCTACGGCAGCGGCTCGGCCCGCAGCACCAGCGCGGCGCCGAACGCCAACCCTTCGGCCGGCCAGTCCGCCGCCGAGCGCAGCGGCCGCCGCCCATCGGCCAGCAGGCGCGCGGCGCGGATCACGCCAGCGTGGGTGACCCACAGCGCGTCGCGGCCGCCGGCGCGCCAGTCGCCCCAGGCCTCGGCCACGCGCGCCATCAACTCGGTGACGTTCTCGCCGCCGCCCGGCCGCCCCTGCGCAAAATCGGCCAGCCAGGCGTCGAACTCGGCGCGCCCGATGTCGGCCCAGCGCCGCCGCTCCCAGCGGCCGAAGTCGAATTCGCGCAGCCGCGCATCGGTTTTCAGCATCAAATCGGGCCGCAGCGCTTTCAGGGACTGCGCCAGCAGCTCACATCTTTGTAGCGGCGAAACATGCATCGGCAGGCCCTGCGGCAGCTGCCGGGCCAGCGCCTGCGCGGCATCGCGCGTGGCGGCGGCATCGGCCGGCAGGTCGCTGGCGCCATAGCACAGGCCTTCGGCCGCCACCACCTCGGCATGGCGCACCAGCCACAGCCTCATGGCAGCCTCAGCGCCAGGCCCAGGTACAGCGCCAGCTCGCACAGCTGCTGCGTGGCGCCCAACGTGTCGCCGGTGAAACCCTGCAGGCGCCGGCGCAGGGTGCGGCGCATGGCGCCCAGCGCCAGCATCCAGCCCAGCACGGCCAGCCCCAGCGACAGCGGACCGTGCACCCAGCCCAGCAGCAGCAGCGCCGGCAGGCTCCAGGCCAGGCCAGTGAACACGGTGGCCGGCCCGGCGCTTTCGGCCAGCGGCTTGGACTTGGCGCCCGCGGGATCGCTGATGTACGGCAGCCCATACATCACGTCCAGCGGCGCCGCGCGCGACAGCACGTGCGCGCCCAGCAGCGCCGCCGCCACCGGCACGGCGCCGCGCTGGGCGATGAGCGCCAGCAGCGCCAGCTTCAGCGCCAGGACCAGCCCCAGCGCCAGCGCGCCGTAGCTGCCGATGCGCGAGTCCTTCATGATCGCAAGCGCCCGCTCGCGGCTGGCGCTGCCGCCCAGGCCGTCGAAGGTGTCGGCCAGGCCGTCCTCATGGAAGGCGCCGGTCAGCCAGGCGGTGGCCGCCGTCGACAGCCCGGCCGCCACCAGCGCGCCCAGCGGCCCGGTGGGCAGCAGCGCCAGCGCGGCCCACAGCACGGCCGCGCCCCAGGCGCCCACCACCCAGCCCACGCCCGGAAAGTGCCCGGCGCTGGCGTTCAGCATGGCCGGGCTGTAGCCCACCCACCCGGCCAGCCGCCCGGTGACCGGGATGCGGGTAAAGAACTGGAGCGCGAGCAGGAAGTGGCGCAGCGCGGCCATGCGTGGGGGGCTGGTCAGCGGCCGCCCGCCTCGGCGTCAATGGCCTGGCGCACCGCCTGGTAGAAGTCCTCGCGCGCCGCGTACTGCGGGTTATTGGCCGAGCCGGCCTTGGCCCAGTCGGAATTGGTCACGATCACCAGCTCGCGCGCCGGGTCGATGAAGATGCCCTGGCCGAAGATGCCGCGCGCGGCAAAGCTGCCGTCGTCATAGGTCCACCACTGGTAGCCGTAGCCGCGGCCGGGCTGGCCGATGTCGGCCTGCTTGTGCGTGGCGCTCTGCAGGTAGTTGTCGGGCAGCAGCGCCTGGCCGTTGACCTTGGCGCCTTCCAGGATGAACAGGCCAAAGCGCGCGTAGTCGCGCGGCGAGGCCTGGATGCAGCAGCCACTGATCTCCTGCCCGGTCTTGGACAGCAGCCAGGTGGCCTGCTGCTCGCTGCCGATGCGCGACCAGATCTTTTCCTGCATGTATTCGGTCAGCGGCTTGCCGACGGCGCGGGTGATCAGGATGCCCACCAGGTTGGTTTCGCCGGTGCTGTAGTTCCAGCGCTCACCGGCGGGCGCGGCGCGTGGCAGCTGACGCAGGTAGCTCACCAGCGCGTCCACGCCCGGCTCGGGCTTGTGGTTGTTGAAGCGCGCGACGTCGGAGTTGGGGTCGCCATAGTCCTCGTTCCACTGCACGCCCGAGGTCATGGTGAGCAGCTGGCGCACGCTGACGTCGTCGTAGGCCGAGCCCTTCATGTCGGTGATGTAGGCGCTGACCTTGTCGTCCATGCTCCTGATGGCGCCGTCCTTCAGCGCCGCGCCCACCAGCGTCGAGGTGAAGGACTTGGCGACCGAAAAGCTGGTCCAGCGCCCGCTGCCGTCAAAGCCCAGGCCGTAGCGCTCCAGCCGCAGCTGGCCCTTGTGCACGATCAGCACCGCCGCGCCGTGCTGCTCCTGCAGGTAGGCGTCGATGTCCAGCGGCAGCAACAGCTGCGGGCCGGGCGGCAGCGGCCGCGCCTGGGCGCTGGGCGCAGCGGTGCGCCACTTGGCCAGCAGCGCGATGCGGTCCATGGCGCGGAAGGCCGCGTCGCGCTGCTTCTCGCTCCAGAACAGGATGTCGCGGTTGGTCGGCACCGTGGCCACCAGGCCGCGCGCCTCCTTGTCCAGGCTGAACCAGCCCACGCCGGCGGCCACGACGAGGATCAGCAGCAGGGTCAGCAGGATGCGCTTGAAAATTCTCAACATGGTGCTCCTTGGAGTCGTCGCGTTTCGGAAGTCACAGGTGTCACGAAGGACATCGCCGGGCGTCGGCGGTACGGCCGTCATTCCCCGTTTGTGGTCAAGCATCTGCGATCCACATGACATGCATGGTAGCGCCCGTGCGCCAGCGGCAACCCAGAACTCGTCCCCGACGGCCTCGCCCATCGCACCACAGCGCCACTCGCCATGGGCGCGTCAGACGGGCATAGTATGATTTCGCATCGCAACGATTGGATACAAGGAGAAGGGCATGAACCGAACAACCGCATGGCTGGCCCGCCTCGGTACCGCGGCGCTGATGCTGGTCGCAAGTGCGCAAACCCAGGCGGCCAACGTCGCGTTCTGGTCTTCTGATTATTCCGCGTCTGACTTTCCTGCCCTGGGTGGGGCGCACACGGTGACCAACGTCACCACGGCCAACATCGACGCCGGCGCGCTGGCCGGCTACGACGTGCTGGTCATGGGTCACATAAACCAGGGTGACCCCACTGCCAGCACCTGCACGCAACTGGCCAGCTTCCTGGCGGCGGGCAAGGGCATCGTCTCCGAATGGAACGGAGCCACGGTGCTGTTCCAGCCCGCGCCGGGGGCGTTCTACCCCGTGACCAACACTTGCAATCTGTTCGCCGGAACCGCCAGCGGTGGCGACGACACTCTTGGCACCAACCTGCCCATCAACATCGTCCTGCCTGTCAGCCCGCTGGTGGCCGGCCTGTCCAACCCATTCGCCATGGCGGATGGTAGTGAATTTGTCTACAGCTTGACCGGCCTGGGGCCGGAATGGTCGGTGGCCGCGACTTTCGACGGCGCGGGCACGCCCTATCCGGCAGTGCTGTCGGCGGTCCGCAGCGGCGGCGGCTGCGTGGCGCTGTCGCCATTCGACTACTTTGATGCCTTTGATAATGGGGGCTCCGCTCAGAGCAACATGGAAACACTGCTCAACAACATGGTGGCCTGGGCCGCCCGCGGGCCGGCCAGCTGTGGCCGGGGGGCGCCCGTTGCGGCAGTGCAGCCGGTGCCCACGCTCGAAACTCCGCTGCTGGCCGTACTGGCGGGTGTGATGGGGCTGTGCGGGGCCTGGCTGCGGCGCAGGCGCCGCGCCTGAAGCGCACGCGCGCATTCAGAACGGAAGCTGACGGGGGCAGGAGGCCCCCGTTCTTTTGGTATCCAGCTAAGCCTTGTCCGACACCCCGGCGGACTCGAAGCTGGCCATCTCGCCCAGGATGCGGCAGGCGGATTCGAGGATCGGCCAGGCCAGCACGGCGCCGCTGCCCTCGCCCACGCGCAAGGCCAGATCCATCAGGGGTTCGGCTCCCAGCAGCGCCAGCAGCCGCGCGTGACCGCGCTCATCTGACCGGTGCGCGAACACGCAGCGCTGCATCACCGGCGGCGCGATGCGGCAGGCCACCAGCACGGCGGCGCTGGCGATGAAGCCATCGACCACCACCACGCGCCGCTCGCTCGCCGCCTGCAGCACGCAGCCCACCAGCGTGGCGATCTCGAAGCCCCCCAGCGCGGCCAGCACCTCCAGCGGTTCGGTCGCGCCCGCGTTGGCGGCCAGCGCCTGGCGCAGCACCGCGGTCTTGCGCGCGATGCCGGCGGCGTCCAGCCCGGTGCCCGCCCCCGTCACCTCGGCCACGTCGATGCCACCCAGGCGCGCCGTCAGCAGCGACGCGGCGCTGGTGTTGCCAATGCCCATCTCACCCAGCAGCAGCGCACTGCCGGGCAGGCCGCGCAGCAGTTCGATGCCGTTGTGCACCGCCTGTTCGCACTGCACGCGCGTCATGGCGGGCCCTTGGCTGCTGTCTTGCGTGCCGGGCGCGATCTTGCGCATCACCAGCCCCGGCGCGGGCTGGAAATCGTGGCGCACACCGCAATCGACCACCGTCTGCGCGATGCCGTGCTGGCGCGCCAGCACGCTGACGGCAGCACCGCCGGCCAGGAAGTTGCCGACCATCTGCCACGTCACGTCGCTCGGGTAGGCCGACACGCCGCGCGCGGCGATGCCGTGGTCGGCGGCGCACACCACGAGCTGGGGCGCCACCAGACGCGGCTCGGTCGTGCCCAGGATCAGACCGAGCTGCTGCGCCAGCGCAGCGATGCGGCCCAGCGCGCCCTGCGGCACGGTCTTGCGCTCGATCTTGTGGCGCAGCGCAGCGGCGAGTTGAGGATCGTTCAGTTCGGCAATGGAAGGCAGGGACAGAGTCATGGAAATCACGGACATCAACGGATCAGCGCGTCCAGCGCGCCAGGGGTGAACGAGGATTGCAGCGTGGCCGCCAGGCGCTCGAACACGGTGTCCAGCGTGGGCGCGCCAGCGCCGAACAGGGCGTGCAGCACGGCAGGGTCTTCGAACAGGCCATGCAGGTACACGCCCAGCACGTTGCCCGCCACGTTCTGCCACGCCAGGCCGGGCAGCAGCTCGCGCGCCACGTCGCCCTTGGCGGCCATGGCGGGGTGCTGGGCGGTCTGGCCGCTGTGGATTTCGTAGCCGCTCACGGCCACGCCCGCCAGGGCCGACCAGGGGCCGGTCACGTCGCCGAAGCGGGCGTGCGCATGCCGCACGGTCTTGTGCGGCTCGAAGCGGGTCACCAAGGGGAGCAGGCCCAATCCCGGCCCGTTTCCCTCGGGTTCGATCCCGTGCAGGTCGATCAGCGCCTCGCCCAGCATCTGCAGCCCGCCGCAGATGCCCAGCACGCGCCCGCCGCGCGCGGCGTGCTGCGCGATGGCGGCGTCCAGCCCCTGCGCGCGCAGCCAGGCCAGGTCGGCGGCGGTGGCCTTGCTGCCGGGCAGGATGATCCAGTCCACGCCATCCAGTTCGGCCGGGCTGCGCGCCCAGGTCAGGCGCACGCCGGCAACGTTCTTGAGCGGCTGGAACTCGTCCAGGTTGCTGATGCGCGGATAGGCGACGACGGCCACGCGCGTGTGCACGGCGCCGCTGCCGCGCGCGCGGTCGTCGAACACGCCGTCCTCCTCGGGCAGGCCGTGGCCGAAGTGCATCGGCACCACGGCCAGGGTGGGCACGCCGGTGAGCTGCTGCAATTGCTCGGGGCCGGGCGCCAGCAGGGCCGCGTCGCCACGGAACTTGTTGAGCACGAAGCCGCGCAGACGCGCCCGGTCCTCGGGCGGCAGCAGCGCCCAGGTGCCGTACAGGTGGGCCAGCGCGCCGCCGCGGTCGATGTCGGCCACCAGCAGGCAGCGCGCATCGGCATGGCGCGCCACGCGCAGATTGACGACGTCGCTGGCCATCAGGTTGAGCTCGGCGGGCGAGCCGGCGCCTTCGATCACCACCACGTCGTTTTCGGCGCGCAGCGCGTCCAGCGCGGCGGCGATGGCTGGCCACACCCGCTCGCTGCGCCCGCGCCAGGGCAGCGCGCTCAGCTCGCGGTCGACCTGCCCCAGCAGCACCACCTGGCTGCGCGTATCCGCTTCGGGCTTGAGCAGCAGCGGGTTCATGCGCACGTCGGGCACGGCGCGCGCGGCCAGGGCCTGGAAGTACTGGGCGCTGCCGATCTCACCCAGGAGGGAGGTTGAGCGTGGGGCGTTCAGCGTTGAGCGTGGGGCGCCGGAAGGCTCCCGCTGAACGCCGAACGCCCAACGCTCAACGCCGCTGGCCACCACCCGCGCGTTGTTGCTCATGTTCTGCGCCTTGAAGGGCGCGACCTTGAGCCCCTGGTTGGCCCAGTGGCGGCACAGGGCGGTGGCGATCCAGCTCTTGCCGGCGCCGCTGCTGGTGCCCAGCACCATGACGCAGCGCGCGCTCATGCCGACGCCCCCAGCGCCGCGACCAGCGCGTCCTGCGCCGCCGGCGCCACCACCGCCAGACGCACCCGGCCCGGCAGGCCAAAGCTGGCGCAGTCGCGCAGCTTGATGCCGTGGCGGCGCAATTCGCCCAGCCATGTATTCATGTCAAACCGGCCTCCAGCGCTTGCGCAGTCAGCGCAAGCAGCTACAAAAAAGTTAGCGTCGCTGGGCTCGACCCGCCAGCCCAGGCGGGCCAGCGCGTCGATCTGGCGCGCCTTCCACCCCCGCAGCGTGGCGCGGCAGTCGGCCAGCCAGTCGTGCGCGGGCGCGCTGGCCCAGCATTGCAACAGTGCCACGCCATGCGCGCCCAGCGGCCAGGACGCCGCCAGCGCGCGCAGGCGCGCCAGCAGCGCGGCGTCGGCATCCACGGGCGCGATGGCGTAGGCCGCGCGCACCCCCGTCAGGCCCAGCGCCTTGTTGGGCGTGAGCAGGCGCCAGACGCGCGCCAGCGCCGCCGCGTCCAGGCTGGGCCGGCCCGACAGGCGCAGCGGCTCGTAGGCCTGGTCCAGCACCAGCGTCTGGCCCGGCCGCAGCGCCGCCACGCGCGCCGCCAGACCCGGCTCGGCCTGGCCCAGCGGGCTGGACGGCTCGCAGGCCCACAGCAGCGCCGCCGCGCCCGCATCGGCCACCGGCCGCAAACCCGCCGCCCGCGCGGCGCGCGCGTAGTCGCCGTAGGCGTGTGGCGGCTGCCACACCTGCGCTGGCGCGCCGGCCTGCAGGGCCACGGCGACGCTGAGGCGCTGGATGAACTCGCTGGCGCTGGCCGCCAGCACGATGCGCGCCGGCGCCACCGCGTGCCAGTCGGCCAGCCGCCGCGCCAGCGCGGTGTAGGCCGGATCGGGGTAGTGCCGCGCGTCGGCCGCGGCCAGGGCCTGCAGCGCCCGCGGCCAGGGCCCGCAGCCGTTGGCGTTGGTCGACAGGTCGTGCAGGGGCACGCCCGCGGCGTCCGGCCCGCCGTGCAGCGGACTGTCCAGGCCGGTCGCGCCCTCCGGGGTAGGCACTTCAATGGTGCAGGACATGGATGCTTGATTGCTACGATATCAAGAGCTGCTTGCCCAGTCTGGGTGGGCGCTTTAGGCCGATCAAAATCACTACGCAGAGGACACAGAAGAAACCAAAAAACTGCTTCTGAATGTTTTGCGTCCTCTGCGCAATCTTTGCGTCCTCTGCGTTCGGCTGTTGCGGCTGTTCAACCTCCGACAACCCAGGCCCCCACCAGCGCCGCGCAAGCCAGCAGCGTGGCCGCCAGCGCGCAGTGCGAGCCGACGGCGCAGGCGCGCAGGGTATCAGACGGCTGCGCCACCCGGCCGGCGGCGTGCAGCGCGTACACGCCCGGCTTGCCCAGGCGCACGCCCAGCGCCAGCGCCATCGCCGCCATCGGCCAGCCGCCGTTGGGCGACGGCGTGCGGCGCGCCTCGGCCGGCAGGCGCCGCCAGCCGCGCAGCCGCCCCAGCACGCCGATCAGTCCCGCCGTGATGCGCGCTGGCAGCCAGGCCAGCCCATCGTCGGCGCGCGCCGCCCAGCGGCCGGCCCAGGTCCAGTCGCGCCCGCCGCGCGCTCCACGGTAGCCCCACATGGCGTCGGCGGTGTTGGCGAAGCGAAACAGCGCCGCGCCCGGCAGGCCCAGCAGCACGAACCAGAACAGCGGCGCCACCAGCGAATCGTTCAGGTTCTCGGCCAGGGTCTCGATGGCGGCCTCGCGCACCTCGTGCGGCGCCAGCGCCGACACGTCGCGGCTCACCAGCCGCGCCAGCCGCGCGCGGCCGGCGTCCACCGATTCGGCCAGCGCCCGCTCCACCGCCAGCACCTCGTCGTGCAGCATGGCCCAGGCCAGCAGGGGCTTGAGGAACAGGCCCAGCGCCAGCGCCGCCAGCCAGGCCGGCTGCGTCAGCACCCAGTGCTGGAACGCCGCGCTCACCGCAAAAATGATAGCTGCCGCCGCGCACCAGGCAAGCGCCGACAGCCAGAACACCTGCCCATCGGGGCGCGGCGACGGCGCCCCCGCGGCCGGTGCCAGGCGCGCCCCGGCCCAGCCCAGCCAGCGCCCCATCCACACCACCGGGTGCCAGCGCGCCGGCGGCTCGCCCAGCAGGCGGTCGATGGCCAGCGCCAGCGCCGGCGCGCAGGCCAGCAGCACGGCATCGGGCATGGCGGCGGGCAGCCAGATCACGCCGCCACCCGGCGCGCGCCAGCGCTGCCCGCGGCGTGCTTGACCGCGTTGCTGGCAGGGCATCGATTAAAAAGGTATTCTTTGTGCATCTTTGATGTATCCACGACCGGCTGCGCATCATGACCTTTGTCGTCACCGAAGCCTGCATCGCCTGCAAGTACACCGACTGCGTCGACGTCTGCCCAACCGACGCCTTCCGCGAAGGCCCCAACTTCCTGGTGATCGAGCCGGACGACTGCATCGACTGCGCCGTCTGCGTGCCCGAGTGCCCGGTCGACGCCATCTTCGCCGACGAGGACGTGCCCAAGGCGCAGCTCGACTTCATCCCGCTCAACGCCGAGCTGGCGCGCGGCTGGAAGACCATCTCGCGCAAGAAACCCGCCCTGCCCGACGCCGACGACTGGGCCCGGGTCGAGCACAAGCGCGATCAGCTGCAACGCTGACGGCCCCCGCGCCAACCCCTTTCCCCCAACCCACGGAGCCCCGCCACCATGGCCCTGACCGCCCCCCCGCAAAACCCGCCCGGCCACGACCACCGCACGCCCGAGGCCATCTACGGCTTCGACGCCCGTGGCGTGGCCAAGCGCTTTCGCCACGCCGCCATCTTCGGCGCGCTGGACAGCCTGCACCCGGGCGAGGTGATGCGCTTCGTCAACGACCACGACCCCATCCCCCTGCTGGGCCAGATGCAGGCGCGCTACGGCGAGGCGGTGCGCGTCGAATACCGCCAGCGCGCGCCCGAGGGCGTGGTGATCGACTTCATCCGCCAGTAAGGCGCCCGGCACCACGCACCGACTGCCGGCGTCACCCACAAGCGACCAAACCATCCGGCCCGGCGACCAGCCCGGCATCGCCGCAGGGCGCCAGCATCTCGCCCAGCAGCGCCGGCATGGCCTGGCGCGGATAGGCCACGCCCAGCGGCGCCAGCGCCAGCGCCGCTGGATCGAGCGCCATGTCCAGCACGCCCACGCCGTGCGCCGACCCGCCCGGACCCAGGGCCGGCAGGATGCTGCGTGGCGCCAGGGTCACGGCCCCAGGCTGCGCCAGCAGGCTCTTGAGCACCGGCAGCGACAGCGTCGACACCGGAAACCAGTGCGCCTGCGGCAGCCCGGCCAGCACCACGCGCTCGAACACGTCGCGCACCGCGATGCTGGACGTCGGCAGCACCCAGCGCGCCCCGGCCAGCTGACCCAGGCGCACCCGGCGCGCGCGCGCCAGCGGGTGACCGGGCGCGGCGACGAACACCGCCGCATCCGCCCCTCGGGCGGGACCGCGGACGCGCGCATGGCGACTCTCCTGAAGCCTCGTGAGAAGCCAGGATTGTCCTGCACGTTATTCGATTTGCTTATACCCAGACCAAAAATCGGTGCCCCCGCCGGCCCGCTTTTTCCTACAGTGCGACATCACACCAACCAGGAGACCACGCATGAGCACCGCATCCGCATCCCCCCGCCGCCAACACCTCAAGGCCCTGGCCATCGCCGCCTGCGGCGCCGCCGCCGCGCTGGCGCTCACCCCGGCCGAGGCGCAGGGCAGCTACCCCAACAAGCCCGTCAAGCTGATCGTGCCCTTTGCCGCCGGCGGCTCCACCGACGTCGTCGCCCGCGTGCTGGCCGAGGGCCTGCGCACCACGCTGGGCCAGTCCGTCGTGGTGGACAACAAGGCCGGCGCCGGCGGCCTGCTGGGCACCGAGGCGGTCGCGGCCGCGGCCCCCGACGGCTACACCCTGGGCATGGCCACCGTCAGCACCATGACCATCAACCCGCTGGTGTTCACCAAGGGCCAGGGCCTGCCCGACAAGCTGATCCCGGTGGCCAACCTGGTCACCATGCCGGCCGTGTATTCGGTGCACCCCAACCTGGGCGTGAAGGACTTCAACGCCTTCATCGCCAAGGTGAAGGCCGAGCCGGGCAAGATCAGCGGCGCCGTGCCCGGCCTGGGCACGCTGGGCCACCTGATGCTGGCGTCGTTCAACGACACCCTGAAGACCGACATCCTGATCGTGCCCTACCGCGGCGCCGGCCCGGCGCTGAACGACGCGCTGGCCGGCATGGTGCAGGTGATGCCCGACCAGCTGCCCTCCTCCATGCCGCACATCAAGAGCGGCAAGCTGCTGCCCATGGTGATCGCCGCCGACGCGCGCTCGCCCGAGCTGCCCAATGTGCCCACCTTCAAGGAACTCGGCTACAACGAGCTGAACCAGCTGGGCATCAGCTGGTTCGGCATGGTGCTGCCCAAGGGCACGCCGGACGCCATCGTCCAGCAGGTGCGCGAGGCCGCCGTCAAGGCCGCCAGCCTGCCCGAGGTGCAGGCCCAGCTCAAGAAGATGGGCGCCGCCCCCACGCAGATGGACCAGGGCCAGTTCGCAGCCCAGATCGCCGCCCAGACCAAGGCCAACAAGGCGCTGCTGGACAAGGCCGGCGTCAAGCCCGAATAAGCGGCCGTCCCCATGCAAGTGCTGCAAGACTTCTTCGCCCGCGAAGCGCCGCGCATGACGGCGCTGGCCGACCAGATCTGGTCGCTGGCCGAGCTGCGCTACGCCGAGACCGCCTCGGCCCGGCTGCACATCGACGCGCTGGCCGCCGCCGGCTTTCGCATCACGCGCAACGTGGCCGACATCCCCACGGCCTTCATGGCCGAATGGGGCGAGGCCGGCCCGGTGATCGCCTTCCTGGGCGAATACGACGCCCTGTCGGGGCTGAACCAGCAAAGCGGCGCCCTGGTGTGCACGCCCTCGGTGGACAGCCCGGGCGCCGCCGGCCACGGCTGCGGCCACCACCTGCTGGGCACCTCGGCCCACTTTGCCGCCGTCGCCCTGCAGGCGCACCTGCAGGCCAGCGGCCAGAAGGCGCGCGTGCGCTACTACGGCTGCCCGGCCGAGGAAGGCGGCTCGGGCAAGACCTTCATGGCGCGCGCCGGCGTGTTCGACGACGTCGACGTGGCGCTCACCTGGCACCCGGCCAGCCACAGCGGCGTGTTCAGTGAAAGCACGCTGGCCAACATCCAGGCCAAGTTCATCTTCCACGGCAAGGCCTCGCACGCCGCGCACTCGCCGCACCTGGGGCGCAGCGCGCTCGATGCGGTGGAGCTGATGAACGTCGGCGTCAACTACCTGCGCGAGCACATGCCGCCGTCGGCGCGCGTGCACTACGCCGTCACCGACACGGGCGGTCTGTCGCCCAACGTGGTGCAGGCGCGCGCCGAGGTGCTGTACCTGATCCGCGCCGTCGACAACGCCGCCGCCGCCGAGCTGTACCAGCGCGTGCAGAACGTGGCGCGCGGCGCCGCGCTGATGACCGACTGCCAGGTCGAGATCGTGTTCGACAAGGCCTGCTCCAACCTGCTGCCCAACACCACGCTCAACCAGGTGCTGCACGCCAGGCTGCTGGCCGAAGGCCCGCTGACGGTGGCGCCCCAGGAGCACAGCCGCGCCGGCCTGTTCCAGGGCACGCTCAGCGCCAGCGACATCGACGCCGTCAGCCGCCCGCTGTCGCAGGTGCTGCGCGGCCAGGTGCCCGCCGTGTTCGAGGGCGTGGCGCCGTTCGACCCCAACGCGCAAGCCGTGCTGCCCGGCTCCACCGACGTCGCCGACGTCAGCTGGATCACCCCCACGGCGCAGATCTGGATGGCCTGCTTCGCCTTCGGCACGCCAATGCACTCATGGCAACTGGTGTCGCAGGGCAAGACCGGCCTGGCGCATGCCGGCATGGTGCGCGCCGCGCGCGTGCTGGCCGCCACCGCCATCGAGCTGATCGAGCAGCCCCAGCTGGTCGCCCAGGCCCGGGCCGAACTGCTGGAGCGCCGCAAGGGCCAGCCCTATGTCTGCCCCATCCCGGCCGAGGTGCCGCTGCCGTTCCGGCGCGGTTGAGCGCCTGGCGGATTGGGCATCGAATTGGCCTCTTGCGCTTATCTGACAAGCGCCGACAGCTACGAATTATGTAGCTACGTCGCTCACTCCAGCGCCCGCCGCAAGTCCTTGAGGAGCAGGAACAGGTGATACGGGTCGCTCGGGCTGGGCTCGAAGTCCCATGACGCATACCACGCGCGCGCCGCGTCGTCCTTGGCGTGCACCAGCAGGCAGCGGATGCCGGCGATGTCGGCCGCCTGCGCCGTGCGCAGCAGCGCGTCCTTGAGCAGCGCGCGGCCCAGGCCCTGGCGCTGGTGCCCCGCGTCCACCGCCAGCCGCGCCAGGATCATCACCGGCACGGGGTGCCGCGCCAGTCCCTGGGCGACGCGCGGCGGGGCCTGCGCCGGCTCCACGCTGCCCACCGCCAGGCTGTAGAAACCCACCACCGCATCGCCGGCCAGGCACACATAGGTCTGCGCGCCGCCCGTCTTGTGATTGGCCCAGGCGTGGCGCTGCAAGAACTGATTGAGCGCCGCGTGCCCGCAATCGAAGGCATCCAGCCGGTGCGCGGCCGCCAGCTTGCAGACGGCCGAACAGGCGCGACTCAATCCAGTGCCCCGGGCTCGCGCAGCAGCTTGCGCAGGCGCGGCTTGGTTTGCACCGGCCGGTCCAGCGCCTGCTCGAAGGCCTGCCACTGCGCCTCGTCCAGCACGAAGCGGCGGCGCTCGGCCAGCGCCTGGTTGGCGGCCGTCACCCCGGCGTCCAGCAGGAACTCGCTGACGTTCTTGTGGCAGGCGCGCGCGGCTTCCTGCAGCAACTGCTTGACGTGGCCGCTGGCGCGCACGTCGATGCGCTCGGTCTTGGACAGGTTGATGCTGCTCATTTCGGGGTCGCTCCTGAAGACATGGCCTGGATTCTAAATGTCCGGACGTTGTCCTGCCATACCCCAAATCCCCTTTTCCCTGACCGTCGCGGGCCCGCGCGCAGCGGCACGGCCACCGGCGCACCAATGCAGGCCCTGCGAAGCAGGCCAGTTCGCAATGCCGTCCCACGGTCTGGCGACCGCCATTCAAGGCGCCGCGGCGCGCATGTGCGTTGCGTCGTCGAGCAGATACACGGCAAACTCGACGCGCTCCCACGGATCGGGTGATTCGCGCAAACCAACCACCTCGGTTCGCAGCGATTGGCCGCCATCCAGCAAGTGACTGACCGCGGCGTTGTCCACGCGCGGCACGTAACCGAGCTTGTGACCCTGCCAATCCACGCGCACCGCGCGCTTGTCGTAGCGGTTCTCCGGTTCGCGCACCAGCGTCAGTGCGGCGCCAACGGCCAGTTCTGCCCACACCGCTTCGCCCAAGTGATACTGAAAGCCCGCCACCGGCGAGCGCTGCAGCTCCACCGGCGGACGCGTCGGCTGGGGCGTCGGCGCCGCGCGCAGCACGGGTGCGGCCGCGCCCAGGCCACACAGCGTCGCAATGCGTTCAAGAAACAGTCTTCGGCTCATGAGTCCTCTCCTTGCAGGTCGTTGCCCGTCAATTCCGGCGTCGGCTCCCAGTGCGAACCCAGGTGGAGTCGAGCATCTTGCGGTTCGTCCGTGAAAGTGGATAGCGGCCACGGCAGCGACGCTCGCCCTGCCGGACCGGGTGGCGCCGGGGCGGGGGCGCCCTCTTCCAGCGTCGAGCGGCGCAGCAGCGCGTCGCGACCGTCATCGAACCTGACGCCGACATAGTCATGCCCCACGAAGCTGACCATACCCGCGCCGTAGCGCTGATCGGCGAACCGGTCACCAAGCTGCAGATTCCGGGTATCCATGGCATGCCTCCCTGCGATTGCACTCAGAGGCATTGTGGCCACGTGGGTGGCTCAAAGACTGAGCCAGCGATGCGGCGCGATCAGGCCTTGTCGTAAATCGCCCACAGCGCCCGCGTCTCGTCGGCCAGCGCCCGGCGCAGCGCGGTCGGCGCCTCGACCTCGACGTGGCGGCCGTGGCGCAGGATGTCCATCACCAGCTCGCGCGGATCGGCGTAGGGCACGCGCAGCCGCAGCCCGCCATCGGGCAGTGCCTCGGCCTGCTGCCCGGGGTGCCACTGCTCCGAGCGCACCCAGCGCGCCCGCTCGGGCGAAAAACGCAAGCTGGCCCAGTGCGTGGCCCGACCGCCAAAGATGCCGTAGGCCGACGCGTAGTGCGCGTCCAGCCGCGCCGCGGGCAGCTCGCGCGCCTTGTGCGGCAGCATGCGCACGCGCTGGATGGTATCGACCGAAAAGCTGCGCAGGCCCTTGCGCAGGTGGCACCAGGCGTCCAGGTACCAGTTGTCGCGGTAATGCACCAGGCGCTGGGGCGACACGGTGCGCGTGGCGACCTCGTCGCGCTGGCGACTCCAGGCGTCGATCTCGATGCGCCGGCGCTCCAGCAGCGCGATGGCGACGTCGGTGAAAAAGCGCACCGGCACCGCGCGCCGGCCCATGGCCAGCAGGCGCACGCGCTGCGCGATCTCGGCCGCCGGGTGGCCCGAGCCCTCCAGCAGCGCCATCAGACGCGCGCGCAGCGGCGCCACGTGAGACGCCAGCACGCCCGGCTCCAGCGCGCCCAGCAACTGGTGCGCCGCCAGCAGCGCGTACAGCTCGCCAGCCGAGAACCACAGCCCCGGCAAGGCATGCGCCGCCGCGCCCTCGCCCAGCCGGTCGAAGCGGTAGCCGCCCGCCTCGCGGTCCCACACGATGGGCGCGTGCAGGCGCTCGCGCAGGTACTCCATGTCGCGCTTGAAGGTGGCGCGCGAGATCGCCAGCTCGTCCAGGAAGGTCTCGATCGGCACCACGCGCCGCTCGTGCAGCATCTGGTCGATCCTGTAGAAGCGCTCGGTGCGGTTCACGGCGGGGGTGGGCGGGTCATGTGGCCTCGCATTCTGCGTCAAGCCGTGGTATCGGCAGCAGTGCCCACGCGGCATTTTCTGCCGTGCGAGCGCCGGCACGATGCTGCTGCTTGCGCTTGTGCTGACCACGGCCGCCGCGCTGCTGGCGCTGGCGCAGGGCGATGCGCGCTCACGCCGCGCACTCCGCCCGGGGGCGCTGGCGGCGCTGGTGGCCGGCGTCACTGCCTGGCTGTGGCCACTGCAATGGGCTGCGGTGGGCACACTGCTGCTGGCCGGCGGGGTGGTCCTGTCTGTGGTCCACGCCTTGCTGTGGCCGGTGCGGCTGCTTTCTGCACTTCTATTTCGATAGCTGCTCGCGCTTTCTGCGCGGGCGCCGCGGTCGTTTTCATGGGTATCACGACACCCGCCGCGGCCCGCCCGCGCCGCGCCGCGCCAGCAGCACCGCCCAGCTCACCACCACGAAGGCGATGGTGAGCGACGGCTGGCCGGCGGCGCCGGCCAGCGGGGTGGCGGCGGCCTGGGCCAGCACGGTCAGCGCCGCCGCCAGCAGGGCCAACACCAGAGCGGCGCGGGTGGGCTGGCCGAACACGCAACCGACGGCCGGCGCGGTGAGCGCCGCCGTGTAGCCCCACATGCCGTGGGCGATGGCGGCGCGGTCGGCCCCCGCCAGCAGCGCGCCGGCCACGCCAACGGCCGCGCCCAGCGCCGCCAGCGCCGCGGCCGCGCGCGAATGCACGGCCAGCGCCAGCAGAAAGAGGGCGCCGGCCAGCGCGTCATCGACAAAAAACACCTGCGCCACGCTGACCAGCACCGCCCGCCCGAAGTCCGCCACGCCAAACGGCCCCGGCCACGCCGCCCAGGCCGGCGCGGCCAGCGCCGGCAGCGCCTGCCGCAGCGCCGGCCAGGCCTGCACCAGCGCCAGCGCCGCCCAGGTGGTGACGATGAACGGAAACGTCAGCCCCGGCAGGGCCCAGCGGCGCAGCGCGCGCTCCAGCACCAGGGTGACGGCGGTGGAAGCCAGCGCCGCCAGCGCCAGCCAGCCCCACAGCGCCGCCGTGGGCGCCATGAACGTGGGCAGCGCCGCGCCCACCAGCAGGCCGTTGAAGCCGTACAGGCCGGCGGCCCGCCGATCCAACGCCGCGCCCAGCGGGCGCGCCGCCGCCGTGGCCAGCAGCAGGCCCAGCAGCGCGCCGGCCAGCACGGCCCAGGTGGTGCCGCCCGCCCAGGCACCCCAGGCCAGCGCCAGCAGATTGAGCGCGCCGGTGCGCGCGCTGTCCATGAAGATCACCTGCCCCGAGCCGCGCAGCAGCACCTGCACGATTGGCGGACGCGGGGAGGCGGTCGGGGTCATGGGCGTTGGGCGTTGGGCGTTGGGCGTTGGGCGTTGGGCGTTGGGCGTTGGGCGTTGGGCGGTGGGCGGTGGGCGTTGGGCGTTG